>Ga0335076_10004845_pt1 | contig 13636 bp, 9 predicted proteins | sample Lox_Sample_25_FD_206717 | JGI IMG/M metagenome (GOLD analysis project Ga0335076, IMG submission 206717) | Soil microbial communities from Loxahatchee National Wildlife Refuge, Florida, United States - Lox_Sample_2.5 | ecosystem: Environmental > Terrestrial > Soil > Wetlands | place: USA: Florida... | reverse complement strand
GCGACGTCGCGACGTAGTCCACATCGGCGACCGCGTCGTTCGGATCGGACGTCGTCGCGCTTGCGCTTGCGTCGGCGATGGTCGCGAGGTCGCGCCGCCGGGTGCGTTCCGCGCGGCGCATCGCGTCGATCCACGCATTCGCCGCAACGCGAAACAGGTAAGCGCGCGGCTCGGTCGGTTGCCAGACGAGCGACAATGCGCCGAACGCACGCGTCAACGCTTCCTGAACGAGGTCTTCGGCGTCCCACGGCGAGCCGGTCAGGCGCCGGCAATACCGCCAGAGCTCCGCGCGATACGGTTCGATCGCTTCGAGAAAAGCGTTGTGGATCGCGCGCGACCGGTTGGCCAATCGTTCGAGGTCTTCCATCGGTCCGATCCTCTCGACCGTTCGTCATTCGATACACCAAAAGACGCCGGAGCGCGACAAAACGGAACGGTCGGCGACGCGCGCCCCTTGCAGTCGTCGTTCAGCGGAGTAGACTTCGCCGCCTCAACCCGACGACCGCGCCCTCTCGACGCGTTCGTCTGCACCCAAGAGGACGACATGCGGCTCATCTACATCGGAAATCGTTACACGCAACGGTGAGCTGCCCTTGCTGATCCCCGTCCGACTGTCGTAGTTCGCACAGTCCGGAATCCAAAAAGGCCCGCTCACCGCACGGCGAGCGGGCTTTTTTGTCTTCATCCAAATGTCGCAATTGAACCCGCTCTACTTCGGCAGACGTAGGAATGGATTCAATGGCACACGCACAACACGACAACCTCTGGGCCATCACCTCGGGCCAGCGCGCGCGCTACTTCGGCGCGATCGTCGCGATGGCGTTCGCGAACCTGTGCATGTTCGGCGCGCCGCTGATCGCGAAATACGCGATCGACGTCGTGGTCGACAAGAACGTAGCGCTCGGGACGCCGCTGCTCGTAGCACCGTCGCAATGGCTCGAAACGACCTTCGCGTCCCAGAACGCGTTCGCCTGGTACCTGTTGCTGTCGTCCGCGCTCGCGGTCGCGGTCACCGCCATTGCCGGCGTGTTCCAGTACGTACGCGGTCGCGCCTCGGCGATCGCGTCGGAAGCGATCGTGCGGCGGCTGCGCGAGACGCTGTATCGCCATCTGCACGACCTGCGCGCCGGATACTACGACGACGCCGACACCGGCGACTTGGTGCAGCGCTGCAGTTCCGACGTCGAAACGTTGCGCGTGTTCTTGTCGAGCGACGTCGTCGAAATCGGCCGGTCGATCCTGTTGATCCTGACGGTCACGCCGATTCTCTTTTGGATGGACGCGACGCTCGCGTTTTGGTCGTTGTGCCTGATCCCGTTCATCGGGCTCTTCGCGTACATCTTCTTCCACAAGGTGCAGCAGGTGTTCCAGATCACGGACGAAGCGGAAGCTGCGATGACCGGCGTGCTGCAGGAGAACCTCACCGGTATTCGGGTCGTGCGCGCGTTCGCGCGGCAGGACTACGAGATCGCGAAGTTCGCCGAGAAGAACCGAATTCACCGCGACCTGAACAATCGCCTCATCACGTTGATGGGCCGCTATTGGGGCACCGCCGACTTCTTCTCGCTGATGCAGATCGGCCTCGTCCTGTCGGCCGGTGCGTTCGCGATCATCGACGGCCGCATTTCGGTCGGCACGCTGTTCGCGTTCCTGACGTACGAAGGCATGGTGATCTGGCCGGTGCGGCAACTCGGCCGCGTGCTGACCGACTCCGGCAAGGCGGTGGTCTCGCTCGGCCGCACCAACGAAATTCTGAATCAGGCCGAAGAGACGCTCGAACCGACGCCGAGCCGCGGCCGCGCCGACGGCGACATCCGCATCGAACATCTGACGTTCGGTTACAACGCCGAGCGTCCGGTGATCAAGGATTTCTCGCTGCACGTGCGGCCGGGTGAAACCGTTGCGTTCGTCGGCGCGCCGGGCTCGGGCAAGTCCACGCTGATACGTCTGCTGCTGCGCCTGTATCCGTACGGCCACGGCTCCATCAAGTTGGACGGTCAGGAAGTGAGCGACGTGAACCGGCATTGGCTGCGTCACCAGATCGGCGTCGTGCTGCAGGACCCGTTCCTGTATTCGCGCACGATCGCTGCGAACTTGAAGGTCGGCCGGCCGGACGCGCCGGATGCGCACCTCGAGCAAGCGTGCGTCGACGCGGCGATCCACGACTCGATCGCGGAATTGCCGGAACGCTACGACACGTTGGTCGGCGAACGCGGCGTGACGCTCTCGGGCGGGCAGCGCCAGCGGCTCGCGCTCGCGCGCGCATTGCTGAAGGATCCGCCGGTGCTCGTGCTCGACGATTCGCTGTCGGCCGTCGACACCGGCACCGAAGCCTTGATCCTGAACGCGCTGCGCGCGCGCCGTGGCCGGCACACGACGCTGATCGTCGCGCACCGGTTGTCGTCGGTGGTCGACGCCGACCGCATCGTGGTGCTCGAAGCCGGTCGCGCGGTGCAGATCGGCAGCCACGCCGAACTGTCGACGGTCGATGGACCATACCGGCATTTGTGCCAGATCCAGGGCTCACTCGATGCGGAGATCCGCACCGACGTGATGAGTACGGCGCACTAAGGCGCCAACGAAAGAATCGAGGCGACGACGATGTACGACGACGACAACTACGACGACGGTTTCGACGAGGAAGCGCTCGCGCGGCGGATGCGGCTGCATCTGTGGCGAAAGCTCTTCGGCTACACGAAGCCGTATCGGCGGGTGCTCTTCATGCTCGGATTGTTCGCGACCACCACCGCGCTGATGGACGTGTCGTTTCCGCTGATCACCCGCGGCGTGATCGACGCGGTCAGCGCGCACGGCGCGGCGGCGAATCTGTGGCCGTACGCGATCGCGTATTTCACGGCCACCACGGTGCTTTCGCTGTCGGTCGGCTGCTTCATCTGGGCCGGCGGCAAGATCCGCACGAACATCGGCCACGACATCCGCCGCGACGGTTTCGAGAACCTGCAGCGGCTGTCGTTCTCGTTCTACGACCACCGGCCGGTCGGCTGGCTGATGGCGCGGATGACGTCCGATTCCGAGCGGCTCGCGAACATCCTCGCGTGGGCGTTCCTCGACATCGTCTGGGGCATCACACTGATGCTCGGCATCGCCGTCGCGATGCTCGTGATGAACGTGAAGCTCGCGCTGCTCGCGCTCGCGGTCATTCCGGTGCTCGGCTGGGTCAGCGCGCGCTTCCAGAAGCGCATGCTGCGCAGCGCCCGCGAGGTGCGTCGCACGAACTCGCGCATCACCGGTACGTACAACGAAAGCATCATGGGGGTGCTGACGAGCAAGGCGTTCGTGCGCGAGAGCGAGAACCTGAACGACTTCAAGCAGCTCACCGGCAAGATGTACGACGCGTCGGTCGAGAACATGATCCAGGCCTCGCTGTACGTGCCGATCATCGTGACGCTCGCGAGCCTCGCGGTCGGCATTACGCTCGCGGTCGGCGGGTTCGATCTACTGCACGGCGCCATCAGCGTCGGCACGCTGGTCGCGTTCATGGCCTACACGCGCAACTTCTTCGACCCAATCGAGCAGCTCGGCCGTTGGTTCGCGGAAATGCAGATGGCGCAGGCATCGGCCGAACGCATCATCAGCCTGATCGACGCGGTACCGGCGATTCGTGATTCGGCCGACGTCATCGAAGCGACCGCGATGCAGCGCGATCGGCCGGCGCGCCGGTCCGTCGGCGAAGACGGCGGCCCGGCGAAGATCGAACGCATCGAGCTGAAGGACGTGTGCTTCGACTACGGCAACGGCCGGCCGGTGCTCGATCACGTGAATCTGACGGCGAGCGCGGGAGAAACGATCGCCATCGTCGGCGCGACCGGCGGCGGCAAGAGCACGCTCGTCAACGTGATCTGCCGTTTCTACGAGCCGACGCGCGGCGCGGTGATGATCGACGGCATCGACTATCGCAAGCGCTCGCTGCATTGGCTGCAGTCGAACTTGGGCATCGTGCTGCAGAACGCACACGTGTTCTCCGGCTCGATCCTCGAGAACATTCGCTACGGTAGGCTCGAAGCGAGCGACGACGAAGTGTTCGCGGCTGCGCGGCTCGCCGGCGCCCACGAGTTCGTCATGGAACTCGCCGACGGCTACAAAACGGAAGTCGGCGAAGGCGGCAGCCGTTTGTCGGCCGGACAACGCCAACTCGTGTCGTTTGCACGCGCGATCCTCGCCGATCCGCAGATCCTCGTGATGGACGAAGCCACGTCGTCCGTCGACACCGAAACCGAGCAGCGCATTCAGCGCGGCATGGCGAACGTGTTGGCGGGCCGCATCGCGTTCGTGATCGCGCACCGACTGTCGACGATCCGCAACGCCACGCGCATCGCGGTGATCGAGCATGGCCGCATCATCGAAACGGGCACGCACGCCGAGTTGATCGCGCTGCGCGGACACTATTTCGATCTGTACCGGCAGCAGAGCCTGGGCGAAGCGACGCGCGAGATCGGCGACTTCACGCCGCGGCTGGCTTGATCTCCATGCGGCATCAACGCATCACGGACGTGATGCGTTGACGTCACACGGCGCTTCAAGGAGGTACGCGTCGATCTCGGAGATCCGCGTATGGACCTGACGAAAGCGCTGGCGATCGCGGCCGATCTGGAGGACGAGGAACATTTGCGCGAGTACCAGCAGCGCAAATGAAGGTCGTCGACCTCAACGTATTGATCTACGCGATCAACCGAGCCGCGCCGTTGCACGAGCGCGTGGCGGCGTGGTGGGAGTCCGCACTGAACGGTCCGGACCCCATTGCGCTCAGCTGGCCCGTGATCAACGCCTTCATTCGTTTGACGACACGTACGGCGATTTGTCCAAGGCCGCTTTCCGTCGATGCAGCGTCCGCCTACGTGGATCGTTGGCTCGAGTTGCCGGCGGTTCGCCTTGCTCACCGAATCCGAACGCCACTGGTCGCTGTCCAAAGAACTGCTGAGAGAAACCGGGGCAGCCGGCAATCTGACGACGGACGCTCACCTCGCAGCGCTCGCGATGTCGCATGCCGCGACGCTCGTGTCGTGCGACAACGACTTCGCGCGATTCCCGGGCTGCGTTGGGAGAATCCGACACGTCCGTAGCAGATCGCCGTCGGTCGCCTTCCGCGCGAACCGCACCGCCCTAACGATCGTACCGGGGGGCTACCTCAGCGAAAGCGTCACGCCAGCTCTCCGATTCACTCTGCCGCGCCGCTTGCATAGCCAAATGTAGACACCGGTGCCGGAGAGCAAGGCAACGACCCAACCCAGCATGAAGACCGCCCAGCGGTACGGTGCGTAGTCGACCGGATCGCCGATGAGATGAAGACCACGAAGCCAATTCGTCAGCGTGTTGCCTGCGTGTTCGCCGTTCGGCCGCAGAACGCGGACGAGTTGGCCGGTGTCGCCATCGAAATATATCCCGAGATTTTCGAATTGCGGGAACCGACGCGAAGTCTGCACTTCATACGAATAGATGCCGTTCTCGGCCAGGTAGGCGAGCGTCGTCGGCCGCTCGATTCTGAATCCCTCGCGCCGAGCAATGTCCGCGAGAATGACGTCACCTCTCGCCTGGGCCTCGACCCAACCGAGACTGGGGGAGCGTGCCGGATCATGCCGAGGCATGCCGGCGAACTCTTGGTCGGGCGTTCGGTAATCGAAGAGCGCTCCGGTCACCGCGTCGTAGACCGGCATGAGCGTGAGCGCCACGCTGGACCACGCAAACGCAAGCAACAGTAACCAGGTCCAGAGTCCGCTTGCGCGGTGAAGGTCGAAGTTCAAGCGGAACGCCGTGCTCGGCGGCCATCGAATGATCCATGCGCGCCGCCACTTGGCGAAAAATCGGCGCAGTCTCCCCGGAAACGTCAGATAGATGCTCCAGATGCAGTCGAGCGTCCAAAGCAACGCCACGATGCCAAGCAGCCAATAGCCGAATCCGCCGAGTGCGAGAGTGATGTGCACCTGATAGACAAACGGCATCACGTTGCTGACGAAGTTGCTGGAATACCCTTCGAAAGGCGCACGTTTGAGTTCTCGCCCGGTCCAGGGATCGACGACAACGATGCCGTAGTCGATTTGAAATGGCTCGCCAGTGCGTGCGTCTATGCACGGCGCGACGCGCACCACCTGCTGTCCGGCTTCCGGGGTCGGAAAGAAGTAGGCCACGCGCGCCAGTGGAGCGAGATGCGCATCGACGCGTTGCGCCAGTTCTCCCGCCGGCAGCGGTACTGCGCCGCGATGAGGCGGGACGGCGACCGCAGACGGATCCAGGAAGCGCGTCAGCTCCGCGCGGAACGCAAGCAGACTTCCCGTCACGCCCTCGACGATGAGGAACACCGCCAAAATAAGACCAACCCATCGGTGCGCGAAGACGATCAGCCGCCGTAGCTTGAACCGCTTCGCCATCAGAACAGCAGTTTGAGCGACCCCATCACCTGGCGTGGGTCGCCATAGCTCAGGTACGAGTACGCTCCGGGCGCGTAGATGTAGAGGTTGTCGTAGTAGTGTTCGTTGAACAGATTGTTGACGTTGAGCTGAAATCGCAGAGTTTCTCCTGCGATTTCGAAATCGCGCGACAGCATCGCCGAGACCGTGGTGTAGGCGGGGATGGAGACCGGTGGGATGCCGCCCTGCGTGTTCTCGGACGAACCGTGATAGTAGACGCCGCCGCCGACGCGCCACCCGCGCAGCGCATTGCGGCGGAACTCGTAGGTGGCCCAAACGTTCGCCAGATAGTGGGGAACGTTGTCGAGCCTATTGCCTTCGACGTATGTCGAGCCCGGCGTCGAGCGCGAAACATAGGCATCGTTGTAGGAGGCGTTGGCGACGACCGTCCAGCCGGGCGCGATCTCTCCCTGAACGTCGAACTCGACGCCGCGGCTGACGATCTGCCCGATCGTCTCTTGGAAATCGGGGTGTGCCAGATCGGCGACCGCCACGTTGTTCTTGGTGATGTGATAAAGGGCGGCGGCCGCAACGAGACGGCCGCCGGCGAATTCCGTCTTGGCGCCCGTTTCGTACGCGTGAGCGCCTTCGGCCGGCAGACTATGTCCCTGATAGTCGAAGCCGTTGTTGGCCCCGAAGTTCTCGGTGTAGCTCCCATACAGGCTGAGCCATTGCTCGACACGCCAGAGCAGCCCCACGCGCGGCATCGTCGCCTCGTCGTGGGCCGGCTCTCCGTCCACGCGTTCGGTGCCGAGCGGTGCTTCGAAGGCGTTGGTAGTGCGGAAATGCTGATAACGAACGCCGGCAAGTAGAAACACATCGTGGGGCAGTTCGACCTGATCCTGCAGATACACGCCGTACAGTTCATTCATCTGATACAGCTTGATTCTGTTGTCCGGATTGGCGACGAGCCCCGATGGCGAGGACGGATCGCGTAGGGGCGTCGTCGAAAAGACGCCATAGTCGGCGCCGCCCAGGCTGAACGTGAAGTGTTCGTCGTAGAAGTCGCCGCCGAGCAACAGCGTGTGCCGCAGGCCAAAGGTCGAGAAGTGCCCAGTGAAGTCGAGGATGGCGGCTTCGCTGTGATTGGTATTGCCGATCGTCGATAGACCGCGATCGACATACCAGACGCCGTCGACCTGATGCATGTTGTCGGGATAGTAGCCGTCGGACGCGGGAACGTCGGTGTACCGGTCGACCAGATGCAGATTCACCGACCAGTCGGCGGTGAAATCGTGCGTGAGCCGAAGTTCCCCGAAATCCGTGTCGTAGGTGGTCGGATTATCGAGAATCTGCCGCCGTTTGGGTGGAAACACGAGGCTGTTCGTCGCGGCGTCGTATGCGGCCAGCTGACCAACGTCGGCATCGAGATCGGAATGCCTGAATTCTCCTTCGACCGACACCGTCGTCTGCGGCGATATGCGCCACTCGAGCACCGGCGCCACGAAACGCGTCCGCGCATTCACGCCCTCGCGCCAGGAATCGCTGCTGTCATAGGACGCATTCAGTCGGTACAAAAACGTTCGGTCGTCGTTCAGCGGTCCTGTCAAATCCACTTGCGTGACGCTCTGACTCCACGATCCGACGATCTGCTCGAGCGAACCAGCGAAACGATCTTGCGGCTGTTTGGTCACCACGTTCACGATGCCGCCCGGCTCCACCTGACCGTATAGAAGGGCCGCGGGTCCTTTCAACACATCGATGCTCTGAACATTCGCGAGTGAAACCGCGCCCGTGGTGCCGCCGCCGGTCGTCGAATATTCATCCACTCGGTAGCCGTTGTGGAACGTCGTCGTGGTCAAGAACCCGCGCACCCAGATGTTCTCTTGCGTACCTTCGCCGCCGACCGATGAGACGCTGGATACGTTGTGAAGCGCGTCCTCCAACGCCAACGCTTGCTGATCCTGCAGTGTCTGTTGCGTGATGGTCTGCACCGACACCGGCGTTTCCATCACGGGCGTGTCCGTCTTCGTCGCCGTCGATACGACGCGGCTCCCGGTCACGACGATGTTTTCAGGTGGTGTGTTGTCTTGCAGGTCTTCCGCATGCGCCGCGGTCGCCGACAAGGCGGTCACGCTCGCGCACAACCACAAAGACCTTGCGGATCTTGTCATTTCGTTCGCCCCAACTAGCAACACGGGCCCACTTCCAACCGATGCATCTCTCGTTTGGTTCGGGCGACGCACCGTACTGACGCGGTCGCGGGGCGACAATGCGACGATTTGTCGCATCTGCAGGGTTGGGCGCGCGCCGCTGTGGCGCGCGCCTCAGCGCGAACGCGCCGCGCCTTCCGGTACGAGCATGCGCCCGAGCAATCCCGTCACGATCATGGTCGCGATCATCGCCCCCAACATCTGCACTGCGACGCGCACGCCTAGACGATCCGCCGCCGCCAATACGCCGGCGTCGGCGACGACCATCGCCGCGGGCATCAGCAGTAGATTGATCGCGCAGCAGCGCAACACGCGTCGTTCTCGTCGCGCCCGCATGGAGAGCGTCATACCGACCATCGCGCTGACGATCATGCAAAGGTGAGACAGCGGGAAGACTTCGAGCTTCGCGATCGCTCCGCCGATTCCGGTCGCGGCGTTGCTCGAGCACCAGGACTCGACGATGACCAATCCGAACGGCCCGGATTCCATTCGCACGCCGATCAGCCACCCGATCAATCCGGCAAGCGTCATCCAGGCCACCGCATGGACCGAATCCGACCCGGCGCACCACCGCAATAGCGGCAGCAGCGCAACGGCTGCAACGATACCGGCGCTGACCGACGCCGCAGATGTTTCACCCATCAGCATCCGGGCCAGTGCGCTTGCCGCCCCGGTAGCGGCCGCCAGTGCGCAGCCCGCAATCGCCGGATTCGACTCGAGCGCGGTACTTCCGACGCCCATCCAGATTCCTCGGACATCTTCACTCGATCTTGAATTTCACGCCGCGCACCTGCCATCCGTATTGCCCCGTAGCGCTCAGGGTCGACTGCGTGCATTCGCGCACCGCGGCGCGCCGCGCTCATTCGTGCGGGGAGTCGAACGTCGTGAGCCAGGCCGTCACCGCCAGCACCGCAGCAAAGAGCGCGATCTCCACGTCGATCGAACGCCGCAATTCGTGCGTCGCGCCGGCGTCCTCGGCCAAAACCCGCGGCGTCAGTCGGAACTTGTTGTACACGGCGACCGCGAGCACCGCCGCGGCGAAGCCGATCTTCACGCCCAACGCCTGCACGTACGGTGTCAACCGAAGAACTTGATCGACGCGAACGAGCAGCAGCGCCAGCAGCGCGCCGGCGACGAGCAACGCGGTGACGATCCGCACCGCTTGGCAGCTGAACCGCCGTACCGCGCGAGCGAGTGCCGCGTTCGGCAACGCCGTGCAGGCGTGGCGCAGCAGCAGCAGCGCACCGAGCCACCACGCTGCCGCACCCACGTGCGCGGCCGTGACGACGCCGCCGCCCAGATACATCGATGCGGGATGACCGAGCACGCCGAACGACGCAAGGATTGCGATCGCAGCGGCCATCCGCACCTTCGGCGAACCATCGCCCCGCGCGGTCGCGAGCAGCAACGACGCACCGCCGAGCTGCAACGCCAGCGCGAAACCGTTAGGACCTTGGAGAACGGCGCGCAGAACGCCGGCGTTCACGCCGCCGAGCTGTATCGTCAGCAGCGCGGTCGCCGCGACCGCGCTCAAAATGATCGTCGGCGCAGCCGCCACGGTGACGCGCGCTACGTGCGGCCGCGCCCACGCAAGATCGTCGGCAAGACTCGCCCAAGCGAGCGTCGCCCCCGCGCCCGCGAGGCTTGCAGCATACGAGACGAGCTTCACGACGCATGCCGCGGCCTCCAGCATTAGTCATCCCGATGGTCGGCGTGCGCGATGGCCGGCTTGATCACGAGGATGATGGTGCCGGCGACAGGGTGACCGTCGCCGGACAACGCGGCCCAACGGATCTCGTTGCGCCCCGCCGTGAGTGCCGGTGCCGGAATGGTGAAGGTCGCGGCACTCCCTGACGGCGCGAATGCGAGCTTGCGTTCGACTTGCCCTGCATCGATCACGACCACAGACGTCACGACGGCGGGCTCATTGAACTCGAGCACGATCTCTTCGGGTGACGCAGCGAGTATCGAGCCGCTCGCGGGCACGGTGCTCTTCACGGTGGAATGCGCGAACGCCGCGGCCGCAAGCACCAGTCCGGCGCCGAGGACAGACAGGCGTGTACGAATCATGCGAGGTCTCCTTCGATCGATGGCCGTCACGGCGAACGTCCGGCCTGCCAGGGGTCCGCGAACCGCGGATCGTTCAAGAATTGCTCGTCGGTCAGTGCGTGCAGAAACGCGAGCAGATCGGCGCGTTCCTGCGACGTCAACGTAAAGCCGGATACGAACGCGCTCTTGAGCGGATTGTCGCGACCGACGCCGGCGTAGCGTCCGCCCGTAATCGTGCGTCCGCCGGCCGCATAGTGATCGAGCACGTCGTCGAGCGTCGCGATCGAGCCGTCGTGCATGTACGGCGCGGTCACCGCGACGTTGCGCAGCGTCGGCGCTTTGAAGCGCCCCATGTCCTGCGCGCGTCCCGTGTGTTCTTCGAGGCCGATGTTGTCCGGCGGATACGCGCCGTTGCCGTCGAGGTTGTAGAGGCCGGTGTTGTGGAACGCGATCTCGCCGACGCGGTTGCGTTCGTGCATCACCGAATCGTTCAGATTGAAGTTGCCGTGGCAGTGGTGACATTCGAGGCGCTCGCCGAAGAACAGCGCCTCCCCGCGAATCGCCGCTTCGGACAGGGCGTCCACTCGACCTTCATAGCGATAGAGATCGTATGGCGAACGCGCGGAAATCAGCGTGCGTTCGAACGCAGCGATCGCGCGAACGACGCTGCCAAGTGAAATCGCGCCCTCCGATTCCGGAAATGCTCGCGCGAACAACGGCGGATACACCGGCTCGGCGGTCAGCCGCGCGACGAGTTCGTCGTCGCGCCCCGCCATACCCATCTCGATCGGCTCTTGTCCGATCAACGGCACCAGGACCTGCTTCTCGAGCGAGGACAAGAGCGGATTGCTCCACGTCAACACCGGCGCATATGCGACGTTCGCGAGCGACATGGCGTTGCGCGCCGTCAAATCGCCAAACGCACCCGGCGACTTCTGCAAGCCATCGGTGAAGGCGAGTCGCTGCCGGTGACACGACGCGCACGACCGCGTGCGATTGACCGACAGACGCGTGTCGTAGAAAAGCCGCCGCCCGAGCTCGACCTTCTCGGGCGTCGTCGGGTTGTCGCGCGGATCGAGCGGCTTCGGCATCCATGCCGGCAGATCCCACGCGTAGGTGCTCGGCACGTACGCCTGTAAGAGATCCGGACCGAGCGCAGCTGCGTCGTCCGAACCGGGTTCGGCAGCGGCTGGCGGTTCGGCGGCCAACGTGGCGGCGAGCACGGCACCTGCGATGCCGAGGACGACTACGGCGCTACTGCGCCGCGACACGAACGAACTGTTGGCCCGTCGACGGCTTTCCCCGAAACGACAAACCGAAGCGGTTCATGATGTCGATGCAGTCGTCATCGCCGATGCCCGACATACAGCCAGACGGGCTCCCGGGCATGTTTTGCGTGACGTCGGTACCGGCGAGCAGTGCGCCGAGATCGAGGACGAGCACTTGTTTCGTCGGGTCGAAGTCTTCGAAGCGATACACCGGCCGATTCGGGCTGCCGCACGGTGCCGCCGGCGGCACACGCGGGCCGCTCGATGCACATTGCATGCTGCCGAGATGCACCGAGAAGCCGGTCGCCGAGGTTTTGGCGTTCATGCCTTCGACGGGCACGAGCGTGCGCTCGCCGGCCGGCTTCGTGTCGAAATCGATCGTCGTGAACTTGTAGCCGATCTGCCACGGCCAGGTCAGCGCCGAGAAATTCAGCGGCGCCGCGGCGCGCGTCGGATCTTGGTGGTTGAGTTCGAACGGCACGCCGATCTCGAACACGATGCCGCGATATGTTCCGGGCGGCACGCTGCCTTTGACGCGATGGTTCATCGGTGCATTGCCGTTGCAGTTGCCGGTCCCGTTCTCGAAATCGAGCAAGACGACCCGGTCGTTCTGCCAGATGCCGTCGGGGCTGATCGTGACGGGAACTTCGGCGCCGTCGGCGGCGATCAGACGGACCGCGCTGACGTAGATGCGAAAGTCCTGCAAGAACATCGCGGCATGCGACGAACCGACGTCTCGATACGTCGTCGTACACGACGCCGGTTCCGCGCCGACGACGGCTGCGAATTCGATCTCCACGGGTGTGCTCGCCTCGGCGGCGAACGCCGATCCCGCCAACGCACACAGCGCAGCGCCGGCCCATCTCACGGCTTGTCTGAACTTACGGTTCATGTGTTTCCTCAGGCAGCAACCGAACAGGAGCCGCAACCGAGTGCGCTCGTTGGCCAGTTGCGAACCGAACGTGAACAAGCACGGCAGAGGCCCGTGCAGCATAAATAGAAACGGTCCGACGAACGATGCGACGTTGTGTCGCATCCCCCTTCGGCAATCCGTGGCACATGATGCGCGCCGACGTCGCCAGCCGGCGCTCGCTCGCAACCGGATGAATCTGTCGGAGTTCACGCTATGACCCATCGTCGTTCTACGCAGCGCCGTCGCATGTCTATCGTCGCCGTCGCGGCTTCCACGGGATTCGCAGCCGCCACGGCGACGTTCGCCAACGAGCCGGCGATCGAGACCGTCGAAATCACCGGCACGCGACTCGACCTGGCCGCGCAACGCGCGGCGGTGGCGCAGATTCCGGGCGGCGCCACGTTGATCGACATGGCGGACGTCGCCGAACGCAACGTCTCGAGCTTGGCGGATGCGCTGCGTTACACGCCGGGCGTATTCGCCGCGAGCAGCGCGGGCACCGACGGCATGTTTTTCTCGAGTCGCGGCTCGAACCTCGACGCGACGAACTACGACATGAACGGCATCAAACTGTTGCAAGACGGCCTGCCGGTGACCGCCGCCGACGGCAGCAACCACAATCGTCTGATCGATCCGCTGAGCGCGCGTTACGCCGTCGTGGCGCGCGGCGCGAATGCCCTCACCTACGGCGCGAGTACGCTCGGCGGCGCGATTGCGTTCACGTCGCCGACCGCGCTCGACGGGCAGCGCAACGAGGTGCTGCTGAACGGCGGCAGTTTCGGTCAGGGCTACGGCCGCGCGACATTGGCACAGCGCTTCGACGATCAGTTC
>Ga0335076_10004842_pt1 | contig 13638 bp, 11 predicted proteins | sample Lox_Sample_25_FD_206717 | JGI IMG/M metagenome (GOLD analysis project Ga0335076, IMG submission 206717) | Soil microbial communities from Loxahatchee National Wildlife Refuge, Florida, United States - Lox_Sample_2.5 | ecosystem: Environmental > Terrestrial > Soil > Wetlands | place: USA... | reverse complement strand
TCGCGGTGAGTGCCGGCGTGCGGGTCGAGCGTGAAGGGCCGGTGACGACCGTGCTGCTGTCGCGTCCCGAGCGCCGCAACGCGGTCGACGGCGCCACCGCGGACGCGCTCACAGCCGCGTTTCGGGAGTTCGACGCAGACGACGGTGCCGCGGTGGCTGTCCTCCACGGCGAGGGCGGCGTGTTTTGCGCCGGCGCCGACCTGAAGGCGATCGGGACCGACGCCGGCAACCGTGTGAGCGCCGATGGCGACGGCCCGATGGGTCCGACCAGGATGCGGCTGTCGAAGCCCGTGATCGCCGCGGTCGCCGGCTACGCGGTTGCCGGCGGTCTCGAGCTCGCGCTGTGGTGCGACCTGCGCGTGGCTGAGGAGGGCGCGGTGTTTGGCGCGTTCTGCCGGCGGTGGGGGGTGCCGCTGATCGACGGCGGCACGGTCCGGCTCCCGCGGCTGATCGGGACGAGCCGCGCCATGGACATGGTGCTGACCGGGCGGGGGGTGGGCGCTGCCGAGGCGCTGGCGATGGGATTGGTCAACCGAGTGGTCCCAGCCGGCGGGAGCCGGGCTGCGGCCGTCGCTCTCGCCCGAGAGCTCGCGGCGTTTCCTCAGACGTGTCTGCGAGAAGACCGGCTTTCGCTTCTGGAGCAGGACGGGCTCGACGAGCCGGCCGCGCTGGCGAACGAGCTCGGGCACGGTGTGCGATCGCTCGAGGGTGTTCAGGCCGGATTGGATCGCTTCCGCGCCGGCGCCGGCCGCCACGGTCACTTCGGCTGAGGGGCTCGAAAGAGCGTCATCCTGGTTCGCTTTTTCGAGCCGGTTGCGGTGAGCGATGACTTTTCGTGCGGACCGCGGTCTTACGATCCGAAACCATGGCTGTCGTATGCGTTCACGGACCACTGCGCGGCCTCGCCGGCGGACGAGCGGAGCAGGAGGTCGCCGGGGCCACCGTGCATGAGCTGCTCCGCGGCCTCGAGGATCTCCACCCGTCGGTGGCTGGCTGGATCCTCGACGAGCGGGGCGTCATCCGCCGGCACATCAACGTGTTCGTGAACGGCGAGCGAGGTCGGGAGGAGACCGCGGTCGCCGCGGGCGATCGCGTCGAGGTGCTGCCTGCAATCACGGGAGGAGCAAGATGACCGAGCTGCTGCTTGGCACGAAGAAGGGGCTGTTTGCACTCGAGGGCGAGCCGGGCTCGGAGTTCGAGGTGACGAGCCGGGCGTTCGCGGGCGAGCCGGTCGACTTCGCGATGCGAGATCCGGCCAGCGGCCGCGCCATCGCCACCGTCACGTCGCCGTTCTACGGCCCCAAGATCTGGTACACCGACGATCCGGCCGGCGAGTGGACCCAGGCGGAGGGGGTCGCGCTGCCCGAGGGTGGCGAGCACGCGCTCGAGCGGATCTGGGTGATCGTCGCAGGCGAGGACGGGTCGCTGTATGCCGGCGGCGACCCCGGCGTGCTGTTCGAGAGCCGCGACGGCGGCGCCACCTGGGAGCTCAACCGCGCGCTGTGGCAGCACCGGCTCGACGAGCACTGGCAGCCGGGGGGCGGTGGACTGTGCCTGCACTCGATCGTGCCGTGGCCAGGCGAGCCCGACAGGCTCGCGATCGCGGTGTCCGCCGCCGGCGTGTGGCTGACCGAGGACCACGGCGCCACCTGGCGGAGGGGCAACCGGGGCATCGTCCCCCGATACCTGCCCGAGGAGACCAAAGAGGAGGATGTCGCGCTGTGCGTCCACCGCATGGAGCGCGCGAAGCGCGACCCCCAGCGGATGTTCATCCAGTTCCACGGCGGCGTCTACCGATCCGACGACGCCGGCCAGTCGTGGAACCAGATCGGTTCCGGCCTGCCGTCGGACTTCGGCTTCCCGCTCGCGCTCGACCCGAGCGATCCGGACAGTGCGTACGTGATCCCGCTGACCGGCGACTTCGACCGGGTCACCCCGGACGGCTGTGTGCGCGTGTACGAGACCCGCGACGCCGGCACCACCTGGACGCCCCGCGGCGAGGGACTGCCCGCCGCCCAGGCCTACCTGACCGTGCTGCGCCGCGCGTTCGACCGGGCCGGGGAGGGGTCCTCGCTCCAGCTGTACTTCGGGGCGACCTCAGGCGACGTGTTCGGGTCCGGTGACGCCGGCTGCAGCTGGTTCACGGCGGCGACGCGCCTGCCGCCGGTGTTCTCGGTCACGGCTAGCCCGTAACCGACTGCGCCCAGGCAAGCAGCCGCTCGACCTCTGGCTCGGTGAGGCCGACCGCCGGATCGGTGGTCACCAACAGCGTCGGCGCGACTCGCGCCGCCGCCCACGAGCGGCAAGCATCGTCGTGAGCGTCGTCGACCCAGGCCACCGGCCTGGACGGATCGACGTGGCGGTCGATGGCGCCGAGCTTCCAGTGCGCTTGGGGCGGCCTGCCGTCGTCCTCGAACACGACGTGGGCGAGCGGACCGGCCAGGCCGAGCGCCAACGGGAGGTAGTCGTTGGCCTTTTCCTCCCACCCGGTGCACCAGGCAAGCTCGAACGCCGCCTCGAGACGGCGGAGGTGTCCGCCGGCCGTTCCTGATAGGAAGTGGGCGATTCCGTCGACCAGCAGGAAGCGTCCGTCCGCGGGGGGCGCGGCGTGGTCGAAGCCGAACAGAGAGATCACGCCGTCGACGTCGATGAGGAGGATTGGGCGATTCATGACTGAACTGATGCTGGCACGGGTACTCATTTGGCCGTAGGCATCAGGTGCGCTCAAGGCCTCCGCTCGCGCTGCCGAAGTAGCTCATGGCAAGCACGGATAGCTTCGCCCGCCACCTAGCAATGAGCTCTTTTCTCGGCATCCTTCTCGCGCTCCTGTGCGCGCTCGCGACCAACGTCGGCTTCCTGTACAAGCACCGGGGAGCGTGCGCGGCGCCGTCTGTCGACATCCGCAAGCCCGTCCAGTCCGCGAAGGCGCTGTTCTCCTCGCCGCTGTTCACGATCGGGTGGCTGATCGGCACCGGCGCGTGGATCTTCCACGTCGCCGCGATGTCGGTGGCGCCGCTGTCACTGGTGCAGGCGGTGCTCGCCGGCGGCATGGTGATGCTGGCGATCATGGCCGAGCAGATGCTCGGTTGCTCGATCGGCCGCCGGCAGTGGGTCGGGCTCGCGCTCACCGCATTCGGCCTGATGCTGCTCGGCTTCACGCTCCCGACCGCCCATGGCCCCGACTCGCACTTCTCCATGCCCGGGATGATCGGGTTCGAGACCGTACTGATCGCCGCCGGAGGGCTGCTGATCATGGGTCCGAGCATGGGCGCGCCGGAGCACCACCACGGGTACATGCTCGGCGCCGCCTCGGGGATCCTGTTCGGGGTCTCCGACGTCGCTATCAAGGCGATCTCCGGGCTCGTCGGCTCCCACGGCGTGGCCGGACTCCTGACCCCGTGGCTGCTCGTCTGCGTAGCCGCGTCGGTGGCGGCGTTCTACTCCTCGGCCAAGGGTCTCCAGGACGGCGACGCCGTCCCGGTGATCGCGGTCACGGGCACGGCCGCGAACGTGGCCGGCATCGTCGGCGGGTTCATCGTTTTCGGCGACCCGCTTCCCGGCAGCCCGATCGCGCTTGCGCTCCAGTGCTTCGCTTTCATCCTGGTCGTCGGTGCGGCGTGGCTGATGCCGGCGCCGGTCCGCGCTGCTTCGCCGTCGGTCGCATCCGGCGCGGCTGCACCCGCTGCAGCCTGATCCGGGCCTCGCATCGCCGCCGTACGCGGCCATCCTCCGCTTCGGCCAACGGCTTCTCCCGTCTGCACAATTGCCGTGGCCTCCCACCGCAGGTACCGTTGTACAAAACGGCACACGACTGGAGGACACCGGATGGCGAGCACCGAGCAGACAATGCGTGCCGGGCAGAGCACGCTCCAGGAGCTGGCGAAGCGCCACCTGTGGATGCACTTCACCCGGATGTCGGCGTACGACGATGACCACGAGGTGCCGATCATCGTCCGCGGCGAGGGGTGCTACGTCTGGGATGAGCACGGCAAGCGCTACCTCGACGCTCTGTCGGCGCTGTTCTGCGTGAACATCGGCCACGGCCGAGCCGACGTCGTCCAGGCCGGCGCTGACCAGGCCAAGGAGCTCGGGTTCTTCACGACCTGGTCGTACGCGCATCCGCCGGCGATCGAGCTGGCCGCTCGGATCGCGTCGCTGGCACCGGGAAGCCTCAACCGGGTGTTCTTCACGAGCGGCGGGAGCGAGGCCGTCGAGTCTGCGTACAAGCTCGCGCGCCAGTACCACAAGGTCACCGGCAGGCCGACCAAGACGAAGCTGATCGCTCGTGAGATCGCGTACCACGGGACAAGCCTTGGCGCGCTGTCGGCGACCGGGATCACCAGTCTGCGCACGCCGTTCGAGCCGCTCACACCCGGCGACCATCACGTCCCGAACACCAACACCTACCGGATGCCTCCTGGCGTCACCGAAGAATGGTTCGCGGAAGCGATCGCCGAGAAGATCGAGTTCGAGGGCCCGGACACGGTGGCGGCGGTGATACTCGAGCCCGTCCAGAACGGCGGCGGCTGCTTCACCCCGCCCGACGGCTACTTCCAGCGGGTCCGCGAGATCTGCGACGAGTACGACGTACTGCTGATCTCCGACGAGGTGATCTGCGCGTGGGGCCGCCTCGGCGAGTGGTTCGGCGCGCACAAGTACGGATACCACCCCGACATGATCACCACCGCGAAGGGAATCACGAGCGCCTATGCGCCGATGGGCGCGGTGATCGCGTCTGACCGGGTCGCGGAGCCGTTCATGACCAGCCACAACAGCTTCACGCATGGGTTCACGTTCGCCGGACATCCCGTGTGCTCGGCGATCGCGATGGCGAACCTGGACGTGTTCGAGCGTGAAGGCATCCTCGACCACGTTCGCGCCAACGAGGGGCTGTTCCGCGACACGATCGAGGGACTGCGCGACCTCCCGATCGTGGGCGACGTCCGCGGCACGGGGTACTTCCTCGCGATGGAGCTGGTCAAGGACAAGGCGACCAAGGAGACGTTCAACGACGAGGAGTGCGAGACGCTCCTGCGCGGGTTCCTGTCCGGCGAGCTCTACCGCCGCGGCCTGATCTGCCGCGCCGATGATCGCGGCGACCCGGTGATCCAGCTCTCGCCGCCACTGGTCGCGGGTCCCGAGCAGTTCGCGGAGATGGAAGAGATCCTGCGCGACGTGCTGACCGAGGCGGGCGAGCGAATGCAGGTCCACTCAACCCGGCCGGCGATACATACCGCGATGCCGAGATAGCGCGGATGCTGACCGTCGGGGACCTGCTGCGCGATCTCGACGTTCGCCTGCTCGCGGGCGAGCGCGGCCTGCACCTCCCGGTGAGGTGGGTGCACATCTCCGAACTGCTCGATCCCACGCCGTGGCTGTCCGGTGGTGAGCTGCTCCTCACCACCGGCATGCAGCTGGACACGCCGGCGCAGCAGCGGGAGTTCGCGGCGCGCCTGGCCGATCATCACCTGGCCGGCCTTGGGTTCGGGACCGGCTTCAAGCATGCGGCGGTCCCGGCGCCGCTGCTCGAGGTCGCCGCCGAGCGCGAGTTCCCGGTGTTCGAGGTCCCGTACGAGGTGCCGTTCATCGCGGTCACCGAGGCGGCGTTCACCCAGCTCGTCAACGAGCAGTACGCCGTGCTTCGGCGGGCGTTGGCGGCTCAGGAGCGGCTGGAGCGGATCGTGCTCTCGGAGAGGGGTCTCGATGCGCTCGTCGGCGCGCTGGCAACTTTGATCGGCGCGGCCGTGGTCGTGTTCGACGCCCGCGGCGAGCCTCTGCAGCAGCACGCGTTCCGGCGGCCGATCGAGCCGGACGCTCTCGACGGGTTGCGGGGTGAGGTCCGCGAGCGGGCGCGGCGGCGCGAGGCGCGGGCCTTCATGCCCTCGCTCGTCGATGGGAACCAGGGGATCGCGCTGCCCGTCGCCGCCGACGGCACGCCGCGGCCCGGAGCAGGTGGCGGTCCCGCACGTGCGCCGGAGGCATGGCTGGTGGCGATCAAGGACGCCGGGCCGCTGTCGGACTTCGACCGCCTGACGCTGCATCAGGCGGTGACGATCGTGGCGCTCGAGCTACTGCGCTCACGCGTGGCCGGCGACACCGAGCGCCGGCTCGCCGGCGACGTGCTCGACGCGATCGTCCGCGGCGAGCTGACGGGATCGGAGCTGGCTCGCCGGCTGGCGCCGTTCGGCCTGTCCGAGCGCGTCGCCGCGATCGTTTTGCGGCGTGCCGGTGAGGTCCGCGGCTCGGGTACTTCGGTCGAGACCGTGCTGTGGGGCGCGCTGCGTGAGGAGGCAGCGCCGGCACTGGTGGCTTCCGTCGGGCAGCTCGCGTGCGCGCTAGTCCCGGGCGGGGGCTCCGAGGACGAGCTGTTCGCGCTGGGGGACCGGGTCGCGGCGGCGGCCGGGGCCGAGCTGCACGGCGACGTGAGGGTCGGCATCGGGCGCGCCGTGGCGGCGGTAGACGCGCGGAGGAGCTTCCATGAGGCGCGGTGCGCGTTGGAGGCGCTCGCGTTGGGGGCGACGTCCTCCTCCGAGAATGGCAACGGGTCGCCGCCGTCGTTCGATGGGAACCCACGGGTTGCGACCTACAAGGACCTCGGATCGTTCCAGCTGCTGCTGTCCTTGCAGGATGACGAGGCGTTGCGGCTGTTCTGCGATTCGATCCTCGGGCCGATCGAGGCCAGCGAGGGTCCATACGGAGGTGAGCTGATGCGCTCGCTCGAGGCTTTCATCGAAGAGAACGGGCAATGGGAGCGGGCGGCCCGGCGGTTGTACTGCCACCGCCACACGTTGCGGTACCGGATCCGCCGCGTCGAGGAGTTGACGGGCCGGAACCTCGGGTCGGCCCGTGACCGGATCGAGTTCTGGCTGGCGCTGCGGGGCCGGCAGCTCGTGAATTGAGTGGTTTTGGAGATAACAACCGGAAGGCGGTCCTAGCGTGAAGGTCGGGGTTCCAACAGAGGTGAAGTCGGACGAGTACCGAGTGGCGCTGACGCCGGCCGGCGTGCGCGAGCTGGCCGACGCCGGGCACGAGGTGTACGTGCAAAGCGGCGCGGGCCTCGGGTCGGCGCTCCCCGACGACGCGTATGCGGCCCAGGGCGCGACGATCGTCCCCGATGCGGACGCATTGTTCGACGAGGCGACGCTGATCGTCAAGGTCAAGGAGCCCCAGCCGCCCGACGTCGGGCGGCTGGGGCCTCACCACACGCTGTTCACGTATCTGCATCTGGCCGCGGACGCGGAGCTGACGCGAGGGCTGATGGCCTCGGGCGCGACGTGCATCGCGTACGAGACCGTCGAGGACACCCGCGGGCGCCTGCCGCTGCTGGCGCCGATGTCCGAGGTCGCGGGCAAGATCGCCACCCAGGCGGGCGCGTTCATGCTCGAGAAGCCGCTCGGGGGGCGGGGGATCCTGCTGGGCGGGGTGCCCGGGGTCGCGGCCGCCAACGTGATGATCATCGGCGGCGGCGTCGTCGGCATGCACGCCGCGTTCATCGCGCTGGGGATGGAGGCGACCGTGTACGTGTACGACCGCAACATCGACCGGCTGCGCGAGCTCGACGTCGCCTTCGGCGGGCGGGCCGACACGTGCTTCGCCACGACGTTGGAGATCGAGCAGCGGCTGCCGTACATGGACCTCGTGATCGGAGCCGTCTTGGTGCACGGGGCGCGTGCGCCACGCGTCATCACGCGCGCGCAACTCGGGCTGATGAAGCACCAGGCTGTGCTGGTCGATGTCTCGATCGACCAGGGCGGTTGCTTCGAGACCTCGCGTCCGACCACCCACTCAGACCCGACCTACGAGGTCGACGGGATCACGCACTACTGCGTGACGAACATGCCGGGGGCGGTGCCGATCACCTCGACGGCCGCGCTGACCAACGCGACGATCCCGTACGTCATCCATCTGGCGTCGTCCGGGGTCGCCGGCGCGATCCGCGAGAACCCCGGCCTGAGGCTCGGCGTGAACGTCGCAGGGGGTCAGGTCACATACGCGCCGGTGGCTGACGCCGTCGGGGTGCCGTGCGTGTCGGTCGATGACGCTTTGGGCGTCGCGGCGGCGTAGAGGACCCTGCACAACGCCCGAGAGCTCGTTCCCGGCCGGCGGCCACCGGGAGATAAGCGTCCACCACATGCTCATCTCCCGCCCGCTCTGCGGCCCGGTGGCGGTTTCGGGCCCAGCGCGTGGTGTCGGTCGCCACACGATCGAAACAGCGCGGATTTTTCCCCCTGCTACGCTCCCGATCGCATGCCGACTACCAGCCAATTGATTCGCAAGGGCCGTACGCCGCCCAAGAAGAAGCTCGCCACGCCGGGTCTCAAGTCCGGCAAGGGCCGCAAGAAGAAAGTTGCCGCCCCGCAGCGTCGCGGCGTCTGCACCCGCGTGTACACCACCACGCCGAAGAAGCCGAACTCGGCTCTGCGCAAGGTCGCCCGTGTGCGGCTGACGAACGGCATGGAGGTCGGCGCCTATATCCCCGGCGAGGGCCATAACCTCCAGGAGCACTCGGTGGTGCTGGTTCGTGGCGGCCGGGTCAAGGACCTTCCTGGGTTCCGCTATAAGGTGATTCGCGGGACGCTCGACGCCGCCGGTGTCGGCGACCGCAAGAAAGCGCGCTCGCAGTACGGCGTGAAGGCTAAGTAGTGCCTCGCCGCGCAGCCGCTCAGGTCCGGCCGGTCGAGCCAGACCCCGTACACCGCAATCGTCTCGTCCAGCAGGTGATCAACAAGGTCATGCTGGATGGCAAGAAGTCCGTCGCCGAGCAGATCGTCTACGACGCTCTCGCGATCCTCGCCGAGCGCACCGGCAAGAACCCGGTCGAGCAGCTCGAGGCCGGGATCAAGGCGCTCACGCCAGTATTGGAGGTCAAGTCGCGGCGGGTGGGTGGCGCCACCTACCAGGTTCCGCTGGAGGTCCCCGCGCGCCGTGCCCGCACGCTGGCCGTCCGCTGGCTCGTCTACTTCGCCCGCCAGCGCCGCGAGAAGTCCATGTCGCAGCGTCTCGCGCACGAGCTGCTCGACGCCCAGCAGCAGCAGGGCGGCGCGTACAAGCGCAAGGACGACGTCTACCGCATGGCCCAAGCGAACAAGGCCTTCGCCCACTATCGCTGGTAGGCGGCTTCGGTCGCGCCCTTTCAGGGGCCGCTTGAGTTTCTGTTGGCGGCGGTGATCTACCTCCGCGCGAGTGCCCCCGAAAGGGCATCGACCTCCGCCGCCCACCGGCCCGCTGGGCTCGCTAACAGCTAACGGCCCTGGATTGGAGCGCGACGCCGCCTGAATAAAGCTGCGGAGGTGGATGCCCCTTTCGGGGGGCCGTGCGTGAAGCGCGACCAACTCCGCGACGAGGTCAAACTCAAGCGCCGGCCCCCGAAAGGGGCGCCACCGGAGCTATACGCGAGGGCTGCCCACCACACGGGACCGGGGGCTGCAGTGAGACAACCCTCGCATTTGTCAAGACTAACGTCGGATTCGGGGTACATCGCCACACCGATACTGCAGTGTCAGGATGCCGACCATCGACGGCCCGCGGATAGCGAATGGTAAGAAGGTTCTTAGCGCTTTGGCGGGTCGTTGCGGGGCAGGACCAGCCGGCGCAGCGTGCGATCCATGGCCAGCGGTGGCGGCTGGGGCACGGTCTCGGACGGCTGTCTCGGGGTACCAAGTAGCAGGAGGCCGACGCCGCCGCTGAGCAGGAGCAGGATCGCTCCGAGCGTCTCCATGTACAGCCCGGCGCTCGGGGTCGAGGTGCCCTCGGCGTATTGCGATGCGCCCGACCCGACGATGCCGGTGGCGTGGGCGTCGGGCAGGTCGCCGAGCAGCGCGATCAGGAGCGTGACGAGGCCGAGCACAAGCAAAGCGACCAGGGCTGTGCGGCTGCCTTTCCGGTATATGACGAACGCGAGCACGGCCGCGAGCAGCGCGATCGGGATCGGCGCCCAGGCGTGGTTGGGTCCGGTGCCGACGGTCTTGACCGGCGACGAGCTGGTCGCGACGTGCACGTGGTAGAGCGCGGTGAACTGCGAGACCAGGATCACCAGCGCCCCGAGCGCGGCCGTGAGCGCGACGCCTAAGGCCGCGTTTGCGCCCCGCGTACGACGCTCGTCGGAGGGGCCTGAAACGGGCTGGGAAGCCTCAGATCCTCTGCTATATTCGGTGTTCGCCTCGGGTGGTGCGCTCATCCGTGCGCTCCCGTAGGCGCGCAGGTTCCCCGTAATGGAGTCGTCCACCAAATAGACACCCGCCCTTTCCCGACAGCTGCGTCGCGAGTGGGCCCGATGGGCCCTTTTTCATGTCCGCAGCTTCGGTACCCGGAACCGGCGCAGTTTGACCTCACACGACTCAGAAATTTCCGCTCCGAATAACACACACTCATGCCCCGCACATTCCCTCTGAACAAGATTCGCAACATCGGGATCATGGCCCACATCGACGCCGGTAAGACGACGACGACTGAGCGCATCCTTTATTACACCGGCCGCACCTACAAGATGGGCGAGGTTCACGAGGGCGCCGCGGTCATGGACTGGATGGCGCAGGAGCAGGAGCGCGGGATCACGATCACTTCCGCGGCCACCACGGCCGAGTGGAAGGGCTATCGGATCAACATCATCGACACGCCCGGGCACGTCGACTTCACCGTCGAGGTGGAGCGCTCGCTGCGCGTGCTCGACGGCGCGATCGCGCTGTTCGACTCGGTCGCCGGCGTCGAGCCGCAGTCCGAGACCGTCTGGCGCCAGGCCGACAAGTACCGCGTTCCGCGCATCGCCTACATCAACAAGATGGACCGGATCGGTGCCGACTTCGCCCGCGGCGTGCAGACGATCGTCGACCGCCTGGGCGCGAACCCGGTTCCCGTCCAGCTGCCGATCGGCGCCGAGGCGGACTTCCGCGGAATCGTCGACCTGATCGGGATGAAGGCGATCGTCTACAAGGACGAGCTCGGCAAGGAGCAGGACGTCATCGACATCCCCGCGGAGCTGGCCGACGAAGCGGCTGCCGCGCGCGAGAAACTGCTCGACGAGGTCTCGCACCACGACGACGAGCTGGTCGAGATGATTCTCGAGGAGCAGGAGATCTCGCCCGAGCGCCTCAAGGAGGCCATCCGCAAGGCGACGCTGGCGATCCAGATCACCCCGGTGCTGTGCGGCTCGAGCTTCAAGAACAAGGGCGTACAGGTCCTGCTCGACGCGGTGCTCGACTACCTTCCGAGCCCGCTCGACGTGCCTCCGGTTGAAGGTCTCGAGCCCGACAAGTCCTCGGACAACGGTGGCGTTCCCGCCCACCGCGATGCTTCCGACGACGAGCCGTTCGCGGCGCTGGCGTTCAAGATCATGGCCGACCCGTACGTCGGCAAGCTCACCTACTTCCGCGTGTACTCGGGGCAGCTCGAGGCCGGGTCGCGCATCCTCAACGTCAACACGGGCCGGACCGAGCGCATCGGCCGCATCCTGATGATGCACGCGAACGAGCGCGAGGAGGTCAAGGACGTCCACGCCGGCGACATCGCCGCCGCGGTCGGGATCAAGCAGGTCGTGACCGGCGACACGCTCGCCGCGCCCGACAAGCCGATCAAGCTCGAGACGATCGAGTTCCCGGAGCCCGTGATCAAGGTCGCGATCGAGCCGAAGACCAAGGCCGATCAGGAGAAGATGGCGACGGCGCTTGCGCGCCTGGCCGAGGAGGACCCGACCTTCCAGGTCCGGACCAACGAGGAGACCGGGCAGACCGAGATCTCCGGCATGGGCGAGCTGCACCTCGAGGTGCTGGTCGACCGGATGCTGCGCGAGTACAAGGTGGACGCGAACGTCGGGCGACCTCAGGTCTCCTACCGAGAGACGATCAAGGGCACCGCCGAGAAGGTCGAGGGCCGGTTTGTCCGTCAGACCGGTGGCGCGGGGCAGTACGGGATCGTCTACATCGATGTGGAGCCGGCGCCCGGCGAGGGCTTCGACTTCGTCAACAAGGTCAAGGGCGGGTCGATCCCGACCGAGTTCATCCCGGCGGTCGAGAAGGGCGTCGAGGAGGCGCTCGAGAACGGACCGCGCGCGGGGTATCCGATGGTGGATGTCCGCGTGACGCTGACCGACGGCAAATACCACGAGACCGACTCCTCGGAGCTGGCGTTCAAGGTCGCCGGTTCGCTGGCGCTAAAGGCGGCGGCGGCGCGGGCCAAGCCGATCCTGCTCGAGCCGATCTTCGCCGTCGAGGTCGTGACGCCCGAGGAATTCATGGGCGACGTGATCGGCGACCTCAACCGGCGGCGCGGCCACGTCAACGGGATGGAGCAGCGCGGCAACGCGCAGGTCATCACCGCCTACGTGCCGCTGGCCGAGATGTTCGGATACGCGACCGACGTGCGGTCCAACACTCAGGGCCGCGCCACGTACACGATGCAGTTCGAGCGTTACGAGGAAGTGCCGCCCAACATCGCCGAGCGGGTGATCGGCGATCAGGGGCAGGCGGCCGCCTAAACCCATCCCCAAGCAGAATCTTTATATCCTGAATAAGTTCGTCTGCAGACGGACACCACTACAGAAACAGAAGGAGCGAAAGCAAAGTGGCGAAAGCCAAGTTCGAGCGCGATAAGCCCCACGTCAACGTCGGCACCATCGGTCACATCGACCATGGCAAGACGACGCTGACGGCAGCCATCACCAAGGTGCTCAACGAGAGGTACGGTGGCACGGAGGTTCGGTCGTTCGAATCGATCGATAACGCTCCGGAAGAGAAGGCGCGCGGCATCACGATCGCGACCTCTCATGTCGAGTACCAGACTCCCAACCGGCACTACGCGCACGTCGACTGTCCCGGACACGCGGACTACGTCAAGAACATGATCACCGGCGCCGCCCAGATGGACGGTGCGATCCTGGTCGTGTCCGCGGCCGACGGCGCGATGCCCCAGACGCGCGAGCACATCCTGCTCGCCCGTCAGGTCGGCGTTCCCTACATCGTCGTGTTCCTCAACAAGGTCGACATGGTCGACGATCCCGAGCTCCTCGAGCTCGTCGAGGTCGAGATCCGCGACCTGCTCTCCGAGTACGAGTTCCCCGGAGACGACATTCCGTTCGTCGCCGGCTCGGCGCTCAAGGCGCTCGAGGGTGACGAGGAGTACGAGGCGAAGATCATCGAGCTCGCCGAGGCGCTGGACACTTACATTCCGGAGCCCGTGCGCGACCTCGACAGGCCTTTCCTGATGCCGGTCGAGGATGTCTTCTCGATCACGGGTCGTGGCACCGTCGCGACCGGCCGTGTCGAGCAGGGCATCATCAAGACTGGCGAGACCGTCGAGATCGTCGGCATCAAGGCGACGACCAGCACGGTCGTGACCGGGGTCGAGATGTTCAAGAAGATCCTCGACCAGGGTCAGGCGGGAGACAACGTCGGGTGCCTGCTTCGCGGCACCAAGCGTGATGAGATCGAGCGCGGGCAGGTGCTGTGCAAGCCCGGTTCGATCACGCCGCACACCAAGTTCAAGGCCGAGGTCTACGTCCTGAAGAAGGAGGAGGGCGGCCGTCACACGCCGTTCTTCACGGGCTACCGGCCGCAGTTCTATTTCCGCACCACCGACGTCACCGGCGTGGCGAGGCTGCCCGAGGGCACCGAGATGGTCATGCCCGGCGACAACGTCCAGATGGAG
>Ga0335076_10004841_pt1 | contig 13640 bp, 14 predicted proteins | sample Lox_Sample_25_FD_206717 | JGI IMG/M metagenome (GOLD analysis project Ga0335076, IMG submission 206717) | Soil microbial communities from Loxahatchee National Wildlife Refuge, Florida, United States - Lox_Sample_2.5 | ecosystem: Environmental > Terrestrial > Soil > Wetlands | place: USA... | reverse complement strand
CCCGCAGTGGTCGAAATGCAGGTGCGTGTTGATCACCAGGCCGATGTCGCCCGGGGTCATGTCCAGCTCGGCGAGCGCGTCCGCGGCCGAGCGGTTGACCACCCGCCAGTCGTCCAGCCACTGCTGCGGCCCGCCGACCCCGGTGTCCACCAGCACCGCACCGTTGGGGTGGGTGACCACGAAGCCGTGCACCGGCCACTCCAGGCCGTCGACGCCGCGCAGGCTCGCCAGATGCAATCGCTTGACCTCCAGCGTCACCGTCAGCCTCCTGCCTCGCTGCCCGGCCAGGGGCCGCCCTACCCGATCCCCGCGAAGCCGCGTGCCTCATCCCGGTCCCGGCACGCGCGCATCGCGACGACGCGGCCCTGCCCGAAGGTGAGGACCAGGTAGTTCCGGTCTCCGGCCTGCCGGGCCCGCCGCTGGTCTATGCCCGGCGTCCGGATCACGACCATGACCTTGTCGCCCTGCGCGGTGACCTCTTCCAGCTGGGACACCAGCCTCTGCCTGGCCTGCCCCGCCAGGGCCCGCTGCAGCTCCGGGCGGCCGTGGCAGGTCTGCGGCGCCGGGTCCTCGAAAGCGGGATCGAGATAGGTCCACTCCAGGTCCGGGTCGATGAGCTCCAGCAGCTGCGACATATCGCCGCGGCCGTAGGCCTCGTACGCGGCGCGGACCAGGTTCTCGTTCTCGCTGGGCATGGCAACCTTCCTGGCGGTGGTGCTGGGCACGGCCGGTGGGGGCTCAGGCCCCCGGCAGGAAGGCGGTGCCCGCGCCGCCGCGGGCTCGCGGTCGGCCCGGTGGCGCCGGACGGCGGGGCAGCACGGCCGCTGGCCGGATCCGCCAGCGGCCCGCTGCCGGGCGTCAGGAGCTCAGCCTCAACCGAAGGGTCGCATCGCAGGCATTATCCACCGTGGCCGCTGACGGCAACAAGACCGGCGGCCGGCCGGGGCCGCCGGGGCCGGGCCCTAGGGGACGATGACGACCTTGACCGGGTCGCCGTCACGCTCCCGCACCACCCGGAACGCCGTGGTGATGTCCTCCAGCGGGAAACGGTGGGTCACCATCTCCGCGCCGCGGAGCTTCCCCTGGGCTGCCAGGGCGACGGCCCGCTTGACGTTGTTGCCTCCCTCGCCGCGGGAAGTGTGGATGCTGATGTCCTTGCGGACGACCGCGCCCAGGTCGAGGGTCACCTTGCCCGGGTAGAACGCGACGACGACGATCTTGCCGCCGCGCTTGGTGATCTCGGCACACTGCTGGGGCGCCTCGACGCCGCCGGAGCACTCGATGGCCATGTCGGCGCCCGCGCCCGCGGTGAGGCCGAGGACCGCTGGCACCGGGTCGGCCTGCCGGACGTTGATCACATGGTCGGCCCCCAGCCGGCGGCCCAGCTCCAGCGGGGACGGCCGGGTGCCGACCAGGATGACCTGCCTCGCCCCCAGCGCCTTGCACACCTGCACGGTGGCGAGGCCGACCGGCCCCGGGCCGAACACCACAATGTCAAGCCCGGCGATGTACCCGCCCGCCACATCCAGCCCGTACAGGCCGGTGCCCGCGGTGGTGATGACGACGCCGTCCTCGAAGGAGAGCTGCGGCGGCAGCGGGTACAGCGCGCTGACGTGATGCACGGCGTACTCGGCGAAGCCGCCGTCCGTCGTCATCCCGGAGGCCCGGTGGCCCTTGGCCCGGTTGCCGTAGTTGAGGCACGCCGTGTACCTGCCGGTCAGGCAGTTGTCACAGCGGCCGCAGCCGCTGTGCGCCTCGATACACACACGGTCCCCGGCCGCGAACTCGTCCACCCAGCTACCGGTGGCCGCGACCGTGCCGGCCCATTCGTGGCCGGGCGTGTAGTCCCCGAACGGCGGTGTCTGCGGGAAATGGCCGTCGAAGATCTTCAGGTCGGTCCCGCAGGTGCCGCACATCGCCACCTGGACGAGCACCTCGTCCGGCCCGGGCCGCGGGACCGGCCGGTCGACCACCCGGATGTCGCGCGGGCCGTACAGCACCGCGGCGCGCATCACCTCCGGTAAGCCCGGCGGGGTTGCCTGGTCGGTAGCTGCAGCGTGTTCACCGGCCATGCCCAAAGAGTAACCGGGCGCCGGCGGCGGGGCGGGCATCTGGCCGTTCCGCCGTCACCGGAGGTGCCGGTGCCGCGCGCCCCGCCGCCGGCCGGGCCATTCACTCCTGCCCACTGGCCACCGGCTGAAGGCTGATCTTGTCGACGACGGCGACCACACCGTCGATGTCGGCCATCAGCCCCACCGCGACCGGGACGAGGTCGCTCCGCTCCGGGTGGCCGGCCAGGGTGGCAATCCCGGACCGCACGCCAACGGTCACGCCGGGCGGGCCGCCCAGCAGCGGATAGATCACCTGGCGTGCCTCATCCGCGATCTCGGCGTCGGGCCGGAGGAAGACGCTGAGCAGGTCGCGCCTGCTGACGATGCCGATCAGCGCCCCGCTGGGGTCGACGACCGGCAGCCGCCGGATGCGGTGGTCGTTCATCAGCCTGGCTGCCGCGGGGATGGTGGCGTCCGGGTGGATGGTGATGGCTGGCGCCGTCATCAGCTTGCCCGCGGTGTAGCCGAGGTGGCGGCCGCGGGCCCACCAGTGGCGCCTGGGCCGGCCGAGCCGGTAGGACCGTGCGCCCGGTCCCTGCATCCGGAGCAGGTCGGCCTCGGAGACCACGCCGACCACCCGGCGGCCCATGGCCAGGACCGGCACGGCGCTGATCTTGTGCCGGGCGAGCAGCTCCGCGATCTCCTTGAACGGGGTGATCCGGTCCACAGTGATCACCGAGGTGGTCATGACATCGCGGACCCGGTGCGGCCAGGGGCCGTGGTCCAGGCCGGCGCGGTGCGGCTGCCGCCTGACCGCGGCGTGGGCCTGCCCCGGCTGCTCACCCAGGCCGTCCTCATAAGAGTGCACCGCGCGGGCGACGTCGGCCTTGGTGGCCCGGCCATGCAGGGAGTCGTAGTAGGCGGCACCGAGGTGCCGCAGCATGGCATCGAGGTGGGCCTCGCGGCGAGTGTTCATGGCGTCTCTCCGTCCTGGCCGCCGGCCGGTCGCGCCGGTCAGGCCGCGCGAAATGGCGGCCGCGACTTGCGTGACGGCACGGGCACTGCGGACGGTCCTTCATGGCCGGCGCGCTGGCCGGATTTCTCCTATCTCCAGGGGAGCATCGCCGGGCGCCCCGCTGGTAGGGACGAAGGGCACCGCCTGCGGGACTTCGGCCCTGCCGTCCGGCCCTCTAGCGCGGCAGCGCCGCCCGGCCCGGGCGCGGCAGCGCCGCCCGGCCCTGGCGCGGGTGTCAGCAGGGGTGGACGACGGCAACCGGGCACGGGCAGTGGTGGAGCATCGCCTGGCTGACCGAGCCGAGCGGCATGCCCATGATGCCGCCACGGCCGCGGCTGCCCACCACGAGCAGCTGGGCGCCGCCCGCGGCGGCCAGCAGCGCGGTGCGCGGCTGGCCGGGGGTGACCTGCCACTGGATGGTCAGCTCGGGATGCTCCTTTTCCTGCCGGGCGATGTCCCGGCCAGCGGCCTCCTCCATCCGGGCTGCGCCGCCGAGGCCGCCGGCGGTGTCCGCCAGCGCGGACACGGCCAGCAGCGGGACCGCGCGGAGCATGGCCTCCTCGGCGGCGAACGCGAGCGCGGCGCGCGACGCAGCCGATCCGTCGGCGCCGGCGACCACCGGGCCGGGCACGTACTCGGCGGCCCCGTGCCAGTGCCCGCGCACCACCACCACGCGCCCGCGCGCGTGGGCGGAGACCTGCTGGCTGACCGATCCCAGCAGCAACCCGGCGAACCCGCCGCGCCCCCGGGACCCGACCACGACCATGTCGGCGTCCCGGCTGCGGTCGCACAGCACCTGAGCGGCCGGGCCAGCGGCCAGCAGCGGCCGCACCGCCTGCGGGTCCATGATGCTGCGCGCCAACCGCAGCGCCGGGGCGAGGACCACTTCCCCGGTGAGCTGCGAGGGATGGGGTGTGCCATCCCCGCCGGACGGCTCCTGGGCGTACCCCGGCCCCCAGGCGTGGCAGACGGTCAGGACGGCATCCCGCCAGCGGGCCTCCCGCAATGCCCAGCGCAGCGCCCGCTCGCTGCTGGGTGAGCCGTCGTACCCGAGCAGGATTCCATGGGTGGTGCCAGTCATGATCGGCTCCCTTCGTCCGGGGCCGCTGCGCCGGGCGCGGTGATGATCCGCGGTCCCGCAGGCGCTGTGGCGTGGGCGGCGGGGCGAAGGTCAGCCGGTACGCGCCCGGCAGGCGCCGTGAACTGGCCAGCCGGGGGGCCGGCCAGGCCCGCGGGCTCCGCCGCTACCTGATGGCGAAACCGCGTCTTCATGCTTCCAGCATCGCCGTGCTGCGCCGCTGTCAACAGGGCCCTAGTCCCCCCATGCCTGGGCAAACGGCCATCATTCCCGGGCGGCGGCGGCAGCGGCCCGCGCGGCCTGCGAAGCTGTGGTCATGACAGAAAGCGCGGGCAGGAAGCTGGTGCTGCTACGGCACGCCAAGTCGGCTTGGCCCGATGGTGTGCCCGATCATGAACGGCCGCTCGCCCGCCGGGGCCAGCGGGATGCGCCCGCCATGGGACGCTGGCTGCGCGCGGCCGGCCATGTGCCTGACCAGGTCCTGTGCTCCACCGCCCGGCGGGCCCGTGAGACGTGGCAGCTCGCGCGGCCGGCGCTCGGGGCGGCCCCGCCGGCCGGTTTCGAGGACCGGGTGTACGGAGCCTCGGCGGAGCAGCTCCTGGATCTGGTCCACCAGGTGCCGCCGGCGGCGGAGACGCTGCTCATCGTCGGCCATGACCCGGGTGTCCCGGGGCTGGCGCTGATGCTCGCCGCGGCGGCGGATCCCACCGCGGACCGCATGAGAGCCAAGTTCCCCACCGCCGCGATCGCGGTGCTGGAGTTCACCGGCAGCTGGGATCAGCTGGCCCCCGGCGCGGCACGGCTGGCCGGCTTCGTGACCCCCCGGGACGTGAGCGCCGGCGGCACTGACGGCTCTTGATGCTGGCCGCCGCTGGCGGGTGAACGCGGCCGGGCCGGCCTGCGGCGGGGATGAGGCCGCGGGCGCCGGGCTGGCGCCCGCCCGGCGGCTCCCGCGGGGACCCGTACCCGACGGGCTGGCCCGCGGCCGCCGGCCAGATGCCGGCCGCCGGCGGGGGGTGGGGGCGCCGGCGCCGGCCCGTCCGGGCCGCCTCCGCCTCCGCCGCCGCCGGGCCGCTGGCCGGGCTGGCCAGCGGCGAACAGCCCTCCCCAAGCGCCGAGGCCCGCCCCGAGCAGCGGGAACATGACAAGCACGAGAAGATACCCGGCCGCGCCGTGGCTGACGCCCAGCTCGAACCCGAACACGGCGGCGGGGCTGAGGTGCCAGTTGGGGAGCACCCACTCAAAGCGCCCCGCCTCGCGGGGGAGGAGCGCGATCGTGCCGATACCCAGCACGGCAGCCAGCAGCGCGGCGGCGGTGCCGGCGGACAGGCCGGCCGCGACGCCCTGCCGGGCGCGGGTGTCGGCCAGCGGCAGCTGGCCGCCCCGGTCCGGGGTACGCCGCGCCGCCGCCAGCCCGGCCGCGACCGCGATGCCCGGCACCAGCAGCACCGCGAGCACGCGCGCCGCGACGTACAGCCCCGCCAGCCAGGCATCGGCGGCGGGCGGCGGGCTGCGCAGCGCGGACAGCGCGTAGACGACCAGGGCTATCGCCACCCCGGCCGCGGTGCCGATGGCCACGGCCGCCGGGCCAGCGGGTGCCCGCTGCGCCGTTGCGGCGAGGAGCCCGGCCACATAGACGGCCATCACCACCAGGAAGATGGCCTCACCCACCCACAGGCCCGCGAGCACCGGGCGCCCGGAGAGCGCGGCGTACACCGGCCGCTCCGCCTCGGCCTTCACCAGCACCAGGGCGAACGCAGCCACGCAGCCGCCTGCCCGCACGATCCGGGCCAGCCGGTCCTCACGCACCGGGCCGAAGACCCGCCGCACGGCCCATGGCAGGACGGCGATGATCACCACGGTCGCGATCACGTCGGCGCGGCCGATCAGCGTGGCTGGATTGCCCGCCACACCCGGCCACCCGGCCCATGCCAGGCCCGCGGCGGCGGCGCAGAACGCCAGTGCGTACCCGATCCTGCGAGGCATCGTGCCTCCCTCGCTGCCAGCCACAACCCTGATAGACAGACTAGCCACCGTTGCCGCCGGCGCGCTGCGGCCGTATGTCGGGCCGCCTGTGCGGGGACGCGCCCAGGACGCGGCGGCCGTCCGGTGGATCGGGCGTGCTCAGTGCCCGCGCGCCGCCGCCGCCCCCGCGTGGGGCTGCTCCTCCTGGGCAGGCTCGCCCGGCCTGGGCACGATGAGTACCGGCCGGATTGCCATGTGCAGGAGCCGGCTTGCCACGCTGCCGAGCAGCATCCGCGGCAGGTCGGTGCGGCTGCTGGAGCCCAGCACCACGATGCGCGCATCGTGGTGGTCCGCCGCGGCCAGGATGGCCGCCGCGATGTGGCCGACATGCGTCTCGCGGATCTCGCCCGCCGCGCTCACGCCCGCCGCCCGCAGGCCGGACACGATGGTCTCGACCACGCCTTCGCCTTCCCCGTCCCCGCAGTCCACCTGAAGGCGGCCGAAACGGCCGGTGGCGAACTCGTGCACATGCAGGACGATGACGTGGTCCCCGGTGTCGCAGCTCAGCTCACGCGTCATCGCCGCGGCCGCGGAGACGTGCCGGGCCGGGTCGCGCGGCGCCGCGTCGACCGCCAGCAGGATGTTCTTGCTCATCGGCCCTCCAGGCTGGGTGATCGCCTCGTTGATCACCAGCCTGTGGCCTGGCAGCCCGCGGGGACAGTGACGTTGGTCCTGCTGAGGCGGCCCGAAGGGCATCCGGCAGTGCCGGTCAGCCACCCTCGCGGGTGCGGATCACGACGACCGGGCATTGCGCGGTATTCACGCAGTGCTGGCTCACCGAGCCGAGGTGCATGCCCAGGAACCCGCCGTGTCCCCGCCTGCCCACCACCAGCAGGTCGGCCCGGCTGGACTCATCGACCAGCACCTCGGCCGGGTGCCCGTAGCGGACCTCGCCGTTGATATGAGCGTCGGGGGCGTCCGCAGCCGCCTTGGCGATCGCCTCCCGGAGGGTGGCCGCTTCCTCCCCCTCAACCTCCTCGTTGATGGCTTCCGGGGCGTGGCCCACCGGAGGCTGGGCCGCCGCCGTGGGGTAGTGCCAGGCCAGCACCGCCCGGACCGGCGCTCCCACGGCTGCGCCGTACCTGGCGGCCCAGCGCAACGCCGCCACTGATCCTGCCGAACCGTCCACGCCCACGACCACGGGCGGCCGCGCATCGCTCTCGCTCGTCATGCCAGCTGCCTCCCAGACCAAGCGCACCCGCGTCCCAGCTTCACCCACGAGCCGCAGAAACACCCATCGTCTCGCAGGTGCGCCCCGGGCGCCAGGGTGTGCGCGGGTCGGCTGGCGGGCGCGCGACTGGCGGGAGGCGGCCCGGGACATCGTGCGGTGCGCCAGTTTCGGGTCCGATACGTTGAGCGTGGGTGAGCACCGGCGACGAGGAGCTGCGCATGAGCCAGAGGAAAGACGCTGACATCGGCGTGACCGGCCTGGCGGTGATGGGGCGCAATCTCGCCCGCAACCTCGCCCGGCACGGGCACGTCGTCGCGCTGCACAACCGGTCGCCGGAGCGCACCCGCAGCCTGGTCGCCGAGCACGGCGGCGAGGGCACGTTCGTCCCCAGCGAGTCGATGCCGGACTTTGTCGCCAGCCTCGCCCGGCCGCGCGCGATCGTGGTGATGGTCAAGGCGGGCGGCCCCACCGACGCGGTGATCGATGAGCTTGTGCCGCTGCTTGACGAGGGTGACATCGTCATGGACTGCGGCAACGCCCACTATGCGGACACCAGGCGCCGGGAGGCCGCGCTGCGGTCCCGCGGCCTGCACTTCGTCGGCTGCGGTGTCTCCGGTGGCGAGGAGGGGGCGCTGAACGGGCCGAGCATCATGCCGGGCGGCTCCGCGGAGTCCTACGCGAGGCTGGGGCCGATGCTCGAGGCGATCGCCGCGCAGGTCGACGGCACGCCGTGCTGCACGCACGTGGGGCCGGACGGGGCCGGCCACTTCGTCAAGATGGTGCACAACGGCATCGAGTACGCCGACATGCAGCTCATCGCCGAGGCGTACGACCTGCTGCGGGCCGGGCTCGGCGCGCCACCGGCCGAGCTGGCAGGCATCTTCCGCACCTGGAACGAAGGTGACCTCGACTCGTTCCTCATAAAGATCACCGCGGAGGTGCTGGCGCACACCGACGCGGCCACCGGCAAGCCATTCGTCGACGTCGTGCTCGACCAGGCCGAGCAGAAGGGCACCGGCCGCTGGACCGTGCAGAGCGCGCTCGACCTCGGCATCCCCATCACCGGCATCGCCGAGGCCACGTTCGCCCGCTCGCTGTCGGGTCACGCGGACCAGCGCGAAGCGGCCCGCAAGGCGTTCGGCAGCGAGGTGGCGCCCATGAAGGCCGATGACCGGGACGCCTTTGTCGAGGATGTACGCCGCGCGCTGTACGCGTCGAAGGTGGTGGCCTACGCGCAGGGCTTCGACCACATCGCCGCGGGCAGCGCGGAGTACGGCTGGGACATCGACCGCGGCGCGATGGCGACGATCTGGCGCGGCGGCTGCATCATCAGGGCTCGTTTCCTCGACCGCATCCGCGAGGCCTACGACGGCGATCCCGCGCTGCCCAGCCTGCTGGTGGCGCCCTACTTCGCCGCCGCGGTGCGCGATGGCCTCGGCAGCTGGCGGCGGGTCGTGGCGCAGGCCGCCGCGGCTGGCATCCCGGCGCCGGCGTTCTCGGCGTCGCTGGCGTATTTCGACGGGCTGCGCCGTGAGCGGCTGCCCGCCGCCCTGATCCAGGGCCTGCGTGACAACTTCGGCGCCCACACCTACCACCGCGTCGACTCGGGCGGCACCTTCCACACCGAGTGGGCAGGCGATCTGGCCGAACACCCCGCCTGACCGCGGTCAGGATGCCCGCCCCTGGGCACACCGGGCGCAATAGCGGGTCTCGGGCACGATGGCCAGCCGCCCGGCCCCGATGGCGCCCGCGCAGCTTTCACACCAGCCGTAGCTGCCGGCGGCCAGCCGGGCGAGCGCTTCCTCGGTGTCGGCCAGCGCCCGGCGGGAGGCGACGGTCCGGCGCAGCAGCTGCCGCAGGCGCAGCCCGCTGTCACGGCCACCGGCGTCATGGCCCGCGCCGGCCGCCGCCTCGTGGTAGGCAAGAGCCAGTTCGGTGACCTCCTGCAGCCGGGCTCGCCACCGGGTCTCCAGCAGCGCCCGCCACCGTGGCCCGCCCGTGATGGCGGGCATGCCCGCTGCCGGCCCGGCGGGCAGGTCACGGCTTGTCTTCGCCTGCATCATCCGCCGGGCAGCTCACCCAGCCTGACGCCGATGCTGAGCGTCTGGCCCCCCCGCTCGATCGTGAGTGTCACGCTCTGCCCGGGGCGCGCGCCCGCCAGCGCCTGGGTGAGGGATTCGGTGTCCGGCGTCGGCGTCCGGCCGAACGAGCGCACCACATCCCCGGCCCGGATCCCGGCCTGGCCGGCCGGGCCGCCGGAGGTGACCGCGACGATGCCTGCCCCCGCCGGGGCGCCGTCGGCCCCGGTGACCGTGGCCACCTGGGCCCCGATCGCGGCCCGGTGCGATTTGGTCACGTGCCCGGACGCGATGAGCTGCCGGGCGATGTCACGTGCCAGGTTGGCAGGGATCGCGAACCCGATGCCCTGTGCCTGCGCGCCGCTCTGCGGGCTCGCCGCGGCCAGCGTGGGGATGCCGATGACCTCGCCGGAGGTGTTCACCAGCGCCCCGCCGCTGTTGCCCGGGTTGATCGGCGCACTGGTCTGGATGGCATCGGGCAGGGTCACCGCCGGTGAGCCCGCCGCGGCTGGCTCGGTGACCGCCCGGCCGGTCGCGGAGATGATGCCCTCGGTGACGCTGCCGGACAGCCCGAGCGGGTTGCCGACCGCGAGCACCACGTCGCCGGCCCGTGCCTTGCTGGAGTCGCCGAACCGGGCGGGCTGCAGGCCGTCCGGGTCGCTGGCCCGGATCACCGCCAGATCGTCGGGCGGGTAGGTGCCGACGAGCGTGGCGGGGCGCGGCTGCGCCTGCCCGGCCACCTGGACACCGAAGCCGGTCGCGTCCGCGGCGACGTGCGCGTTGGTGACGATGTTGCCCCTGCTGTCGAGAACAACCCCGGAACCGAGGCCGGTGGGGGTGCGGATGAGCACCACCGACGGCACCACCTGGCGGACCACGTCCGCGTAGCTGGACCGGGCCGGGGCGCCGGCCGTGGCGGGGCCGCTGGTGGCGGCGGGCTGGCGCCCGTCCTGGGACGTCCCGGCCGCGGCCGCGCCGACCGCGACCCCGCCGGCGCCGATCACCACGGCCATGGCCGCCGTTGCCCATGCCCGCCGTCCCCGTGCCGTCAATCTCATCTCCTTGGCTCCTTGCTCATCTCCCGGGCTCGCTGGCCGGGCCGGATGGCCAGGAACAGGCAACCCGGCGGCTGTGCAGCCGCCGTGCCGCCCCGGTGGTGATGGTGTGAAGGGCGCGCAAGGCGCATCCGTGGGCGGGTGGGAGCAGGGCGGCGCCGGTCAGGCGCTGGGCAGGGTCAGCGTCATCTGGGTGCCGTGGCCGGGCTGGCTGGCCGCGGTCAGGCGCCCGCCGTGCGCGCGGGCGAGCTCCGCGGCCACCGACAGGCCGATGCCGCTGCCGGAGACGCGTTCCGCCTGCTGGCCGCGCCAGAACCGGTCGAAGATGTGCGGCAGCTCCTCGGCGGGGATGCCGACGCCGGTGTCGGTGACCTCAAGCACCGCGCCGGGGCCGGCCCGCCCGGTGCGCAAGGTGACGCGGCCGCCGGCCGGGGTGAATTTCAGCGCGTTGGTGAGCAGGTTGGTGACGACCTGGTGCAGCCTGCCCGGGTCGGCGAAGACCTCGGCGCTGGCGAGCCGCCGTTCCAGGGTGATCTCGGTGCTCTCGAACCGGCTGGCCAGGCTGTCGGCGGCGGTGGCGGCGATATCGGCCAGGTCGCACCGGCTCAGGGCCAGGCTGAGGGCGGCGGCCTCGGCGGCCGCGAGGGTCTGCAGATCGCCGACCATGCGGGCCAGCCGCAGCACCTCGTCCCGCAGGGAGGCCAGCTGGCCCGGTGTCGGCTCCGCCACGCCGTCGAGCAGCGCCTCGTGGCCCGCCTGCAGCACCGCGACCGGCGTCCGCAGCTCGTGGGCGACATCGGCGACCAGCGCCCGGCGAAGCTGCTCCTGCCGGTCGAGCGTGTCGGCCATCTGGTCAAAGGCGGTCGCCAGCTCGCGAAGCTCGCCGGGCGCCGGGATCTGCCCGACCCGGGCGGTGCGGTCACCCCTGCCCATCGCCCGGGTCACGGCGATCAGCTTGACCACCGGCCGGGTGATCCGCCGGGCGACGGCCAGCCCCGTCAGCAGCGCGAGCACCGCCGCCAGGCCCGCGGCCCCGGCTATCGCCCGCAGCAGGGCCCGCTGCAGGGTGTTGCTGGCGGCGGCGAGGCCGGCGCCGGTGAACCGGACCACGGCGGTGCCGACCGGCTTGCCGTGCACCACCACCGCGGTGCTCCGCTGCGGGCTGGCGGCGCCCGCGGCGAAGCCGGGTGAGACGGCGACAGTCCGGCCGGCCTGGTCGCGTATTTCCGCGTCCGCTCCTATCCGCGCGGCCAGGTCCAGCACCGGCACCATGCTGGCCGACGCCCAGCTGTCGTTGCGGTCCCACGCCGCGCCGCCCGCCGCGGCGATCGCCTTGGTCAGGTCCTGGCGCTGCCGGCTGGCCAGGCTGGAGACATCCGCGGCCGCGAACACGGCCGTCAGCCCGGCCAGCAGCGCGATCGCCGTCAGCGCCACGGCGGCGAACGCCAGCGCCAGCCGCAGCCCGATCGCATCGCCCCGGGTGCCGGGATCGGGTGGTGCGGGACCACCGTCAGTCATCGCTGGCCAGGCCGAGCCGGTAGCCACCGCCCAGCACTGTCTGGACGATGCGCGGGTTGCCGGGGTCGTCCTCGATCTTGCGGCGCAGGTTCTTCACGTGCGAGTCGACCGTGCGCTCGTACCCCTCGAACTCGTATCCCCGTACCCGGTTGATCAGCTCGAACCGTGAGTACACCCGGCCCGGCACCGTGGCCAGCGCCACCAGGATGCCCCACTCGGTGGGGGTGAGTCCGACCTCTGCCCCGCGCACCGTCACCTGCCGCCGCGGCTGGTCGATGACCAGGATCCCCGCCCCGTAGCTTGAGGTGCCCTGCTCGGCCGCCATGCCGCCCCGCCGCAGGATCGCCTGCACCCGCAGCACCAGCTCCCGGGGGCTGAACGGCTTGGTCACGTAGTCGTCGGCGCCGAGCTCCAGGCCGCGGATCCGGTCGTCCTCGGCGCTCTTGGCGGTCAGCATCACGATCGGCGTGGGCGCGATGGCCCGTACCTCTCGCGCGACCGTCTCGCCGGGCACGTCAGGCAGGCCGAGATCGAGGACGATCAGGTCCGGCGAGGCGGAGGACGCCAGCGTGATCGCCTCCGCACCGGACCCGGTCGACAGCACGGTGAACCCCGCCCGCTCCAGGTAAGAGCGGACCAGGTCCCGCAGCTTGCGCTCGTCCTCGACCAGCATCACCGTCGCCATGCGTCCTCACCCATCTCGTCACCGGCCCGCCCCGGCATCTGCGCCACAGCCGGCCCGCGTTCCATGATTCCGCATGGTGGCGCGCCCGCGGGTTCCCCGGCCCGTCCCGGGCCCGGCGGCGGCAGATCTTCACAGGGCCACCATGACAGCTTCACCTGCCCGGCACCGGGGCGCGGTGCAGTCGGATCATGAGCAGTCGGGTCATGGGCACCGGCAGCCGGGAGCCGCTGGCATGAGCGGCAGCGACCTGATCGTGCTGCTGCCCTGGGTCATCTTTGGCGCCTGCCTGATCGCGATCTGCATCCGGCTGCTCACCAGGCGCCACGTATCCAGGCGGCAGGCGGGTCCCGGCCGGCGGCATGGGCGGCGCTGACGCGGCGCCCGGCCCGGCGCCCCCGCCCCGCGGCACAGACCGGGGGCCGGCCCGCCCGGCCGCACGGTTGAGGGCCTGCGTACCGGGTATCCCGGTCGCGTCGGCCGGCCAGGCTGGAACACGCGACCGGGTGGGCGGAGGCGCGGCGTGAGCATCGGCGAGGACCTGGCGCAAGCGCGGGACCAGGCCGGCCTCACTGTCGCCCAGGTCAGCCAGCGGACCCGTATCAGGCAGACGATCATCCGCGGTATCGAGAACGACGACTACTCGGCGTGTGGGGGCGACTTCTACGCCCGGGGCAACATCCGCAGCATCGCCAAGGCGGTCGGGGCCGACCCGGAGCAGCTGATCCAGCAGTACGACACGGCCCACCGCAAGCCGGCGGTGATCTCGGCGACGGCAATCGACGAACTGGTCACGCTGGGCCGGACGGCCGGCCAGCGCAAGCTGAACTGGACGGTGGTGCTGGCGGGCGGCTTAGCGCTGGTCCTGGCGCTCGGGCTGGTGGGCTACCACCTCGCCAGCGGCGCGGGCCCGTCAGCGGGCAGCGCGGCGGGCACGGCCCGGGTGGCCGCCAGCGGCCACCCCAGC
>Ga0335076_10004840_pt1 | contig 13640 bp, 11 predicted proteins | sample Lox_Sample_25_FD_206717 | JGI IMG/M metagenome (GOLD analysis project Ga0335076, IMG submission 206717) | Soil microbial communities from Loxahatchee National Wildlife Refuge, Florida, United States - Lox_Sample_2.5 | ecosystem: Environmental > Terrestrial > Soil > Wetlands | place: USA... | reverse complement strand
GTTCGCGCCCGAGGACATCATCTTCGACCCCAACATCTTCGCCATCGCCACGGGCATCGAGGAGCACAACGGCTACGGGCTGGCGTTCATCGAGGCGACGCGTCGCATCAAGAGCGAGCTGCCGCACGCACTGGTCAGCGGCGGGGTGAGCAACGTGTCGTTCTCGTTCCGCGGCAACGACGCGGTGCGCGAGGCCATGCATTCGGTGTTTCTCTATCACGCCATCGAGGCCGGCATGGACTTAGGGATCGTCAATGCCGGCCAGCTGGGTGTCTACGAGCAGCTCGATCCGGCGCTGCGCGCGGCCTGCGAGGACGTGGTGCTCAATCGGCGCCCCGACGCCACCGAGCGGCTGCTGGAGATCGCGGCGCGCTACAAGGGCGCCGGCAGCGTGCGCCGTGGCGAAGACCTCGAGTGGCGCAAGCTCCCGGTGGGCAAGCGCCTCGAGCACGCCCTGGTGAAGGGCATCGATGACTACATCATCGAGGATACCGAGGCGGCGCGCCTCACGGTGGAGCGGCCGCTCGCGGTCATCGAGGGCCCGCTGATGGACGGCATGAACGTGGTCGGCGACCTGTTCGGCGCCGGCAAGATGTTCCTGCCGCAGGTGGTGAAGAGCGCGCGGGTGATGAAGCGCGCGGTCGCCTACCTGGTGCCGTTCATCGAGCAGGGCAAGGACGCGGGCGCGCGCCGCTCCAACGGCCGCATCGTCATGGCCACCGTCAAGGGCGACGTGCACGACATCGGCAAGAACATCGTCGGCGTGGTGCTGCAATGTAACAACTTCGAGGTGATCGATCTCGGCGTCATGGTGGCGTGCGAGAAGATCCTCGAAACGGCGCGCCGCGAGCGCGCCGACTTCATCGGGCTCTCGGGACTCATCACGCCCTCGCTCGATGAGATGGTGCACGTGGCGAAGGAGATGCAGCGGCAGAACTTCGAGCTGCCGCTGCTGATCGGCGGTGCCACCACCTCGCCGGCGCACACCTCGGTGAAGATCGCGCTGCAGTACCACTCGCCGGTCGTGTACGTGAAGGACGCCTCGCGCGCCGTCGGGGTGTGTCAGACGCTGACGCAACCCGCGCAGCGCGTGAGCTTCATCGCCCGGGTGAACGAGGAGCACGAGCGGCGCCGCGAGCAGCATGCGGCGAAGAAAGTGAAGGTGCCGGAGGCTTCGCTCGCGGCGGCACGCGCCAACCACCGCCCCATCGACTGGGGCACCTACGCGCCGCTTGCGCCGCGGCTGCCGGGCGTGCAGCGCTTCGACGACTACCCGCTCGGTGAGCTCCTCGGCTACATCGACTGGATGCCGTTCTTCAACGCCTGGGAGTTCGCCGGCAAGTTCCCCGACATCCTGAGTGATCCGCGCTTCGGCGAGGCGGCGAGCAACCTGTACGCCGACGCACGGCGAATGCTGAAGACACTGATCGCGGAACGCTGGCTCACGGCGCGCGCGGTGGTCGGACTGTTTCCCGCCAACGCCGTCGGCGACGACGTCGAGCTCTACGCGAGCGAGTCGCGCGGCGAGGTGCTCGCTACGCTGAATTTCCTCAGGCAGCAGAAGGGCAAGCCCGAAGGCCAGCCGCACGAGTGCCTGGCCGACTACGTGGCCCCGCGTGCGAGCGGTGTGCCCGATTACTGTGGCGCGTTCGCCGTGACCGCCGGCTTGGGGATCGAGGAGCACGTCGCGCGCTTCGAGCGCGCCCACGACGACTACTCGGCCATCATGCTCAAGGCGCTGGCCGACCGTCTGGCCGAGGCCGCCGCCGAGCATTTTCACGAGCGCGTGCGGCGCGAGCTGTGGGGCTACGCTGCCACCGAGAGCTTCACCAACGAGCAGCTGGTGCGCGAGGAGTATCGCGGCATCCGTCCGGCGCCTGGCTATCCGGCCTGCCCCGACCACACGGAGAAGGCCAAGCTCTGGAAGCTGCTCGAGGTCGAGCGCAATGCCGGCATCCGTCTCACCGACTCCTACGCCATGTACCCGACTGCGGCGGTATGCGGCTGGTATATCGCGCACCCGCAGGCACGTTACTTCGCGCTCGGCAAGATCGACCGCGATCAGGTCGAAGACTATGCGCGACGCAAGGGCATGACGCGCGCCGAGGCCGAGCGCTGGTTGTCGCCGAATCTCGGCTACGAGCCCTGACGAGAGCCGCGCGAGCGGCGGGGCGACGGCGGTCAGCCACTCTCGAGGCGCAGCCGCCGGAACCACGCCTCGGTGCCACGGTGCTGCAGCACGATGTGCCCCGCGGCGAGCCGGGCGAAGTCTGGAAAGTCGCGAAAGCGGCTGCGTGCGACGCGTATGCGCAGCTCCTCGCTCGCCAGATCACAGCCGATCACCTGGTGATCATCGATCCAGTACTCGATGGCGCTGCCCTGCATGACGATGCGACCGCTGTGGTAGGCATTGGCGGCGCGGCGCTGGTCGCGCCACGGCGCCATGAGCGCATAGAGCGCGCCGCACGAGGTGAGCGCGTCGGCGCCCTCGGCATGGTGCTCGTCGTCGAGAAGCTGCAGAGCCGGCCCGGTCTGTGCCGCGGGACCCGCGGACTCGTCGACCCGGCACAGCACCTGCGCGCCGCCGCCGCGCGGCAGCCGCCAGTCGAAGAGCAGGGTGAAGTCGCCGAAACTGTCACGCGTGATCAGGTCGACCCGCTCATCGCCGGCGATGGCGCGCAGCACGTTCCCATCGACGCTCCAGGCGCGCTCGGGGAAGTCGGCGCCGCCATAAGCGCGCCACTGCGTCGCGATGAGTTCCCGCTCAGTCATGCCCCACGTGTCCCGGCATACGCTGCATGCTACCTCAGGAGAATTGCGCGTGATATCGCCCGAAAGAGCCGTCCGCTGCCGCGAGGCCAAGCTCGAGGCGGGCCGGTGGTGCTTGCGGGCGGCGCGCTCGGGCGCCTCAGCGTGCGCTGCGGCGCTCGCTCTCGAGAGCGCGCAGATACGCCTCACCCCCGAGGCCCCGCATCTGCCCGAGGATCCAGTCGCGCCGCTGCAGCACGTAGCGGGATGGCCGATCGGCATGCAGCCGCAGCGGGTTCGGCAGCACAGCCGCAAGCACAGCGGCATCCGCTGAGCTCAGCCGCAGCGCCGGCTCGTGCCAGAAGCGCTCCGCGGCCGCCTGCACCCCGTAGATCCCGTCGCCGAACTGCGCAACATTCAGATACATCTCGAGGATGCGTTCCTTGGGCCAGAGCGTCTCGATGAGCACGGTGAAGTACGCTTCCAGGGCCTTGCGCACGAAGCTGCGCCCGCTCCACAGGAACAAGTTCTTCGCCACCTGCTGCGAGATGGTGCTGGCGCCGCGCAGCCGCTTGCCGCGCTCGCTGACACGGACCGCCTCGCGGATGGAGTTGAAATCGAAGCCAGCGTGGAAGGGGAACTGCTGGTCCTCGGAGGCGATCACCGCGATCGCTGCGTGCGGCGAGATCTGCTCGAGACTCACCCAGCGGAAGTCGGTGTAGTAACCGCGCTGCTGCGCCTGCCAGGCGGCAATGTGCGCCTCGATCATCAAGGCGCTGGTCAGGGGACGCAGCCAGCGCAGCATGAGCACCGTGGTGCTGGTGAGCAGCAGCCACGCGAGCAGTGCGACGCCGAGCCATTTCAGCAGCCGCGCGGCGAGCGTGCCGCGCTGTGCGCGCCGGCTCGCCGCGGCACCCGAGCACGGACGATGCCGCGCCAATCGCGCCACCGAGCCCCTCACCACCGGCCGGCTACGCGCGGCGCTTGAGCTTAGGCGCTCGGCTCGCGGCGCGCCGACAGGATCACCACGTCCTCGAGCGGGGCGTCCTGGTAGCCCTTGCGCCGCCCGGTGCTTACGCGCGCGATCTTGTCGATGACGTCCATTCCTTCGCTGATACGGCCGAATACGGCGTAGCCGTAGTCACGCGGTCCGTGATCGAGGAAGGCGTTGTCCGCGAGGTTCACGAAGAACTGCGAGGTGGCGCTGTTGATGTCGCTGGTGCGCGCCATCGACAGGCTGCCGCGGGTGTTCTTCAGCCCGTTCTTCGCCTCGTTGCTGATCGGCGCGCGGGTCTTCTTGTTGGCGAAATCCGCGCCGAGCCCGCCCCCCTGGATGACGAATCCGGGCACGATACGATGAAAGATGGTGCCGTCGAAGTGGCCGTCGTCGACGTAGCGCAGAAAATTCTCGACCGTGATCGGAGCTTCCTTGGGGAACAGCTCCACCGTGAAGGCGCCGTGCGAGGTTTCAAATCTGACCATGTTGTCCTTCCGTCGCGCGCTCGTGACCGCCGAGGTCGCGGTGCGAGCGTACATAACGAAAGCCGGCGAGGACAAGCTCGTCGCGCACCGCCGGCCCCTGCAGCGCGCCATGCTCGAGCAGCAGCCAGCCGCCGGCGGCGAGATGGTGCGGTGCGCCGCGCACGATGGTGCGCAGGCAGCTCAGCGCATCGGCGCCGGGGCTGAGCGCGAGGCGTGGCTCGTGGGCGAGCGCGGCACTCGCGAGCGCGGGGTCTTCGGCGGCGACGTAGGGCGGGTTGCTGACGATGAGGTCGAACGCTTCAGCGCCGAGCGGCACGAACCAGCTGCCGGCGCGGAAGGTGAGCGTCGTGATGGCGAGCCGCGCAGCGTTGGCGCGCGCCACCGCGAGGGCCGCGCCCGAGAGATCGGTAGCCGTGATCTGCCAGCGCGGGCGTTCGCTGGCGAGTGCGAGCGCCACCGCCCCCGAGCCGGTACCGAGATCCGCCACGCGGCCCTCGGCAGCCGCGCGCAGGGCGAGCGCGCGCTCGACCAGCAGCTCGGTCTCGGGGCGCGGCACCAGCACCGCGGGGTTCACCGCCAGCGTGAGCGACCAGAACTCCCGCCATCCGGTCAGATAGGCGAGGGGCTCGCCGGCGGCACGCCGCTCGATGAGCGCGAGGTAGTGGGGTATACGCTGCGGGTCGGCCGGGGCCTCCGGGTGCGAGCGGAGCTGCGCGCGCGGGATGGCGAGCGCGTGAGCGAGCAGCACCTCGGCGTCGAGATCGGCGCCGGCCGCGGTGCTGCTATCCGCGGCGGCCGCCCGCAGCCGCTGCACGCCTGCTGCGAGCACGCGGCCGAGGCTCATGCTGACACTCATGACACATGCGTACTCTGGCGCGGTGGCGCTATCATATTTGAATGATCACGCCAGCGTACCCTCCCCAGCGACAGCTGTCGGTCGGCGAGGTACTCGACCTGAGCTTCCGGATCTATCGGGCTACCGCGGTGAAGTGCCTGTTGTTCGCGGCCCTCGGTGTGCTCGCGGGGCAGCTGGTGAACATCTATGCGGTGGCGAAAGGTGGCACGGCAGCGAAGGGCCAGGACCCCTGGCAGGCGCTGCTCACCCAATTCGCCGATCCAAAGATGATCGCGCTGTACCTTTTCGGACTGGTGCTGACGATCATCTTTTACGCCGCGGTGCTGCTGCGGCAGCGCCGGATTCTCGGCGACGGCAGCGTCGGTGGCGAGCTCGCGGCGGCGGTCCGCCGTCTGCCGGCGCTGATAGCGCTCGGTGTGCTCGTCGTCGCGTGCTTCGCCGCCTGCTGCCTGCCGGCGCTGCTCAGCGGCGGCGCACTGCGCGTGCTCTTCGCCCTGGCGGCTCTGATCGTGCTTTGCTACGGGTTCGTTGCCGTCTCCTGCGCCCAGACCGTACTGCTGATCGACGACGCCGGACCGGTTACCAGCCTCAGGCGCAGCCTGCGGCTCACCGCGGGCAGTTTCTGGCGACTGAGTGTCATCTACACCGTCGCGGTCATCATCCTGTTCGTCCTTTATGCGGTCATCGCTGCGATCGCGGCATTCCTCGCCGCGATAGTCGGGCGCGGTGACGTGGCGATGGTCACGGCATTCACCGAGGTAGTCGCGGTCGCGCTCGGGGCGCTGGCGACGCCGTTCTATGGCGCGCTGGCGCTCGCCGTACTCGCCGATCTCAAGGTACGCAAGGAGGGCGCCGATCTCGAGCAACGCATCTCGGCGACGGCCTGAGCGCGTGGCGCGCGCGCTGCTCGCGCTGCTGCTCGCGGTGGTGCTCGTGCCGAGTGCGCAGGCGCGCGATGCGCTGCAGGCTCTCGATGATTGCATCGCCAAGCTCGACACCGAGCTCGATGTCGGTTACACGCGCATCGCCGAGCGCTGTCCGGATCTCGCTCCGGCGCTCACCCAGAGCCCCTGGGCACTGTGGTTGCCCGCGGGTTGGAATCGGCCGGACAACCAGCTATCGGCACGTGGGTTGTCCGAGCTTCGCGTGCTGCTCGCGCGCGAGGGCGCTGCCACGGCGAGCCGCCGCGCTGCGCCACGCCCCGAGCGCGTGGGCGCCGTGCTGGCGTCGGTGACGCGCGACGAGGAGGCGAGCGTCAGCTGGTGGCAGCGCTTCAAGGACTGGCTGCGCAGGCTCTTCGCTGCGCGCGCCGCAACCCACGATCACTGGCTGGCCCACTGGTTCGAGCAGATCAGGCTTGCGACCAGCACCGCGCAGCTGATCGTGTGGAGCGCGCTCGCGCTCGTCGTCGCACTCGCCGCAGCCATCGTCATCAACGAGCTGCGGATCGCCGGACTCCTCGGCGGCCGTGCCGGCCGAGCTCGCGCGCGCCGCGCGGGCCAGCAGGCGCCGGGCCGAGACCTGTCGCTCGAGCAGATCGAGCGTGCCGAACCCGAGCGCCAGCCCGGCCTGCTCCTCGAGCTCATCGCACTGCGGCTCGCCGCGCAGGACCGCCTGCCACCGGCGCGGGCGCTGACCGCACGTGAGCTCGCGCGCCGCGCGCGCCTGCCCGATGAGTCGGGCCGCACGCACCTGGCCGAGCTCGTCGGCGTGTGCGAGCGGCTGCGCTTCTCCGGCGCGCGGGTCGGCGCCGCGAGCCTTGCGGCGGCGCTGCGCAGCGGCCGCACGCTGCTGGCGGCGCTCGATGCACCGGCAGCGGCAGTGGCCGCCGCGGCGGTGCAGGCGCAGTGATGCGCGACCGCCTCGTCACGCTCGGCTGCGCGCTGGGGGCACTGTTCCTCTTCGGCACGCTGCTGTTTCGCGGCGATACGCTCGCGCCGCGCCGCGCCGCGCTGCCGACCAGCATCGAGCGCGCAGACAATGGACTGCTCGGCGCTGCGAGCTGGCTGCGGGAGGAGGGCGTGCGCACACTGTCGCTGCGCGAGCGCTTCGACGCGCTGCCGCGCCACCGCGAGCTCGCTGCGGGCGGCAATCTCCTCATCGTGAGCCTGCCCGCCGAGAGCAACTTCCGCAGCGACGAGGCGGTGGCCCTCGATCGCTGGATCCGTGCCGGCAACACGTTGCTGGTGCTCGCCGCACTGCGCGATCGGCCGGGCTGGGCACAGTTCCCGTTCGTCATGTCGAACGATTTGCAGCTGCTCACCGACCTCAGCATGTCCCCCGCCGTCGAAGGGGCGGTCGAGGAGACCTCCGCACGGCCGCGTGCGCCCGCGCCGCAGGCGGGGCGCGGCGCGGCGCCGGGGGGACGCGCAGCAGCTGCCGCGCGCCGCGGGTCCGGCGGCTCCGGCGACTCCGCACGGCTCATGCGCCCGACGACCGAGCTCACGAGTCCCGCGCTCGGTACGCTCGTACCCAACCGCCCGCATCCCTATTTCACCGGCGTCGCGCGCGCCGTGGCGCTCTCGGACTACGCGCCGTTACGCAATACCGTCGCCATGCCGCGCGAGGGTTTCGCGCTGTCTCTCGCCCACCAAGGCGGCAGCCGTGAGGACGCGTTCTGGATTCGCGCACTCGGCAGCGGCACGGTCGTCGTGAGCGGCTTCGGCTCGCTCTTCAGCAACCGCGCGCTCGGCCGCGCCGACAACGCGCGGTTGCTCGCCAACGTGGTCGCTGCAAGTGTTGCTGCCGACGGCACCGTGGTGTTCGACGACGAGCACCAGGGCCTCACCGACGCCTACGATCCGGCCCGCTTCTTCCGCGATCGACGGCTGTACGCGACGCTCGCGGTGATTGCCGCGGTGTGGTTCACCTGGGTTCTCGGTGCTACCCAGCTACACATGCCGTTGCGGCGCGCGCACGCGCCGCGCGAGGCCGAGCTGGTGCGCACCACGGGGCTCTTCCTGGCGCGCGTGCTGCGCCCGGCGGCTGCCGCGCGTCGCATGTTGGAGCAGTTCCTCGCACGGCTGAGCAGCGCGGCGGGCCGCAGTGCCGCCGGCACGGCGGCGACCTGGGAGTGGCTCGAGAATCATCCGCGCCTGACACGTGCGCAGCTGACGCAGCTGCGTGCCTGGCGGGCAGCGGCGGACGCCAACCAGCGCGTGCCGCTGCTGCCCTTGCACAACCTCATCGTCCGCGTTGAGAGGCAGCTGGCCCAATGAGCAGCGCGACGCAGCAGCTTCGGGATCTGCTTGCGCAGGAGCTGGGTCGCGTCGTCATCGGCGTCGCGGCCTCGGTGGACGCGCTGGTCATCGCGCTGATCGCCCGCGGACACGTGCTGGTACAAGGCGTGCCGGGACTCGGCAAGACGTTGTTCGCCAAAGCGCTGGCACGGGCGCTCGGCGGGGAGTTCAAGCGCATCCAGGGCACGGCCGATCTGATGCCGAGCGACATCATCGGGGTACACGTGTTCGACGAGGCGGCACGCGACTTTGCCTTTCGTCCCGGGCCGCTGTTCGCCGACGTGGTGCTGGTGGACGAGATCAATCGCGCCGGCCCGAAGACACAGTCGGCGCTGCTCGAGGCCATGGAGGAGCGCCAGGTCAGTGTCGAGCGCAACGTCTTGCCGCTGCCGGCGGACTTTATCGTGCTCGCGACGCAGAATCCGCGCGAATTCGAGGGCACCTTCCCGCTGCCCGAGTCGCAGCTCGATCGCTTCATGTTGCGGGTGGACATGGGCTACCCGGCGCGCGCGGCGGAGAGCGAGATCCTCGCCCGCTACGGCGGTGTGCTCGCCGCTGCCCACGCGGCGCTCGATGCTGTCACGGTCATCGACCGCGGGCTGCTCGCCGCGGCGCGCGCGGCCACCGAGCGCATCCATGTGTCCGAGGCGCTCAGCGCCTACGTGCTCGACCTGGCAGCCGCGACGCGCGAGCACCCGCGTCTGGCGCTCGGGCTCTCGACGCGCGGCGCGCTGGCGCTGCTCAAGGCGGCCCGCATCGTCGCCGGCATGCGCGGCAGCGATTTCGTGACGCCCGATGACGTCAAGCAAGTGGCGCCGTGGATCCTGGCGCATCGCCTGGTGCTGACCCCCGAGGCCACCCTCGAAGGAGCGAGCGATTCCGAAGTAGTGCAGGGCCTGCTCGCGAGCACGCCGGTGCCGCGCTGAGGGTGCGCCGTGCACCTCGCCCGCCGCAGCTACATCCTCGTCATGCTGACCGCAGTGATCGCGATTGCCGGCATCTGGTCGAGCGATCGGCAGCTCGCGCGGCTGTGGCGCGTGCCGGCGGGAGTGCTGCTGCTCGGCCTGGCGCTCGATGGCTTCGCCGCGCGCCGCTTGCAGCCGCTGGTGCAGGTTGCGACGGCGACACCGGCTTTTCTCGGCCGGCCACAGCGCGGCGCTTTCGTCTTCACGAATCGCGCCGCGCGGCCGCTGTCACTCGAGTACGCGCCCGCGACCCCGGCGGGATTCGAGGGGCCGCCGGCGGTGCGGCGGCTCACCGTGCCGGCGCGGACGACGCTCGAGGATGGCGTGGCGCTGCTACCGGTGCGGCTCGGCCCGCAGCCCTGGCCGAGCCTGCCGGCACGATTGCGCGGGCCGCTCGCCCTGGCGTGGTGGAGCGCGAGCCTCGCGCCGCACAGCACCTGCGTGGTGGCACCCGATACGCTGCGCGGCAGCGAGCGCGTGCGCGGGCTTGCCGCCGGCGCGCGCGCGCGCCGCGTGGCCGGCGCCGGCCAGGAGCTCTATCAGCTGCGCGCCTACGCGCGCGGAGATCCGCTGACACGCATCGACTGGAAGGCGACCGCGCGCACCGGCGCGCTGATCAGCCGCGACTACAGTGAGGATCAGCATCTCGACGTCCTGGGTGCCATCGACGCCGGGCGCTTGAGCCGCGTGCGCGCCGGCGCGCTCGATCGCCTCGGCCTTTACAGCAACGCGGCCGCGCGCTTTGCCGAGATCGTCACCCACAACGACGATCGGATCGGGCTGCTCGTCTATGCCGAGCGCGTGCTGGTGAGCTGCCCGCCGGCGCGCGGCCTGCCGGCGGTGGCGCGGCTGCGCCGGGCGCTCGCGCAGCTCACGCTGCGCAGTGCGGAGTCCGATCCGCTCGCAGCCGCGGTGAGCGTGCGCAATCTCCTCAAACAGCGCGCGCTCATCGTGCTGTTGACCGATCTCGATGATGCCAACATCGCCGCATCGCTCGCGCGCACCGTGCGCCTGCTCGCGCCGCCGCACCTGGTGCTGGTCGCTGGCGTGCACAGCGGCGAGATCGAGGCGCTGGCCCGCGCCGAGTCACGCGAATGGCAGGATCCATGGATCGCGCTGGCGGCGTCCGAGCACGTGGAACGCGCCGCGCGGCAGCGCGCGCTGCTCGAGCGACTCGGTGCGCCGGTGGTGGCCGCGCCGGCGGAGCGTCTGGAGCGGGACTTGTTCGAGCGCTACGAGGCACTGCGCCGCTCGCGGCGCGTCTAGCGGCGCTGCGGCGCGCGCGGCTGCGCGTGCCAGGTGAACAACCGTCCGGAGAGGAACGCCACCATGAGACACCAGTAGCCGACGCCTATCACCAGGCGCAGCGGCAGCGAGAAGCGTGGGTCGGGCGAGATGTAACCCTCGATCAGTCCGGCACCCACCAGCAACAGCGCGCACGCAACCAACACCGGCCCGGTGCGCAGCGCCGCCGTACGGAACGACTCGAGGCGGCCGCCGGCGCCCGGGCGGATGAGCGCCTCACCGATGGCGGCGCCCGCGGCGCCCGACAGGCACATAACCGACAGCTCGACGCAACCGTGCGGGACGATGAAGCGGAACAGCTCGCCCGCCAGGCCGTGCTCGCCGACGAAGGCAAAGATCGCGCCGAGCATGAGTCCGTTGAGGCCGAGGATGTAGAGCGTGCCGAGGCCGAACAGGAACCCCAGGCAGTAAGCAAACAGCGTGACGACGACGTTGTTGGTGAACAGCTGTATCGAGAGGATGGATGAGGGTACGACGTTGAGCAGCCCCTGTGTCCAGAGTTTGCCGCGCTCGACGCTCGCGATCGTGTCGGGTGAGGCGAACAGCGCGATGAGATCCGGATAGCGGTGCACCAGGGCGAACCCTGCGAGTGCCGACAGCAGGAAGATGAGGACCGTCCACGCGAGGTAGGGCAGCAGCCAGCGCACTGCCGCGGGTGTCTGCGCGAGGAACAGCGCCCGCAGCGCGCTGGCGGCATCCCAGGCCCGGTGGTGCAGTGTCGCGTGCACCCGCGCGTAGGCACTCTCGAGGTACTCGCGGGCGCGGCTCGCCGGCATGAGCGCGCGCGCCCGCGCCAGGTCGTGCGCCAGCAGGCGATAGTCGTCCGCCAGCCGTGCCGCAGCGGCGGCATCATCGGTGCGATCGTGTGCGAACTGCTGCGCACGCAGGTCCGCCTCCTGCCAGGCACCCGCGCGTCCGAGCAGCGCCGCAGCCAGCGCCTCCTCGCGTGCTTTGCTCCGCGGGCCGCGCGCCATCTAGGGCCGCGCCAGCCGCTCGAGTCGCGCGCGCCACTCGAGCTCATCGGCGTCACTCAGGTCGGCATCGGCGCCGAGGTAGCGCTCGAGGAGCGTGCGCGCGAGACGAATGCGCGCTTCGGGCACGAGGCTCGTCCAGCGCTGCAGCAGGTCGGCGGCGATCTCGGCGCCGGCGCTGTCGAGCTTGCCGACCCGGCGCGCCGCATCCTGCAGCAGCGCCGTGTCTGCAGCGCTGCGCTCGTAGACCACCAGTGTACCGGCCGCCATGTCGCCGCAGCGCAGACACTCCCGCGTCAACACCATCAACGTCAGCCCGACGCCGTAGGCGACCGGCAGCGCATCGATGAGGCGGAAGACATTGCGCACCAGCAGCGCCCCGGCACCGGGTGGCTCGCCGGCGCGTGTCACGATACGGATGCCGACGCTGCGCTTACCGGGCGTACGCCCGCGCATCGCCAGCTCCACGAGCGGATGGTAGAGGAAATAAATGGCCAGTACCGGCAGCACGACGAGCACGAACCACGTCTGCTGGTGCCCCGGTGGCGGCTCGAGCGAGAAGCCACCGTTGTACAGCACCGTCGCCAGCACATACCAGGCGAGCGCGAGGATGAAGCGGACATGCCAGTCGATGATGAAGGCGAACGATCGGGCCCCCGGCCCGGCGAGCGGCAATGAGACGTCGATGCCGGTGACGCTGTCGACGCTCAGCCCCGCCAGCGGCTCGCTCATGTCTCCTCGGCCAGCAACTCCGCCTGGTACTCCTGCTGCAGCGCATCGATCAGCTCGTCGAGATCGCCGTCCATGATCTGCGCCAGCCGGTAGAGCGTCAGGTTGATGCGGTGATCGGTGACCCGCCCCTGGGGGAAGTTGTAGGTGCGAATGCGCTCGGAGCGGTCGCCGCTGCCCACCTGCAGCCGTCGCGCGTGCGCCTGCGCGCTCTGCTGCTTCTCCTGCTCGGCCGCGAGCAGCCGCGCCTTCAGCAGCGCCATCGCACGCGAGCGGTTCTTGTGCTGAGAGCGCTCATCTTGACATTCCACCACGATGCCGCTCGGCAGGTGTGTGATGCGCACCGCAGAGTCGGTCTTGTTGACGTGCTGGCCGCCCGCCCCCGAGGAGCGGTAGGTGTCGATGCGCAGCTCCGCGGGGTTGATCGGCACCTCCTCGACCTCGTCCTGCTCGGGCAGGATCGCCACGGTGCAGGCGGAGGTGTGGATGCGCCCCTGCGCCTCGGTCGCCGGCACGCGCTGCACGCGGTGAGTGCCGGACTCGAACTTCAGGCGCGAGAATGCGCCGCGGCCGGCGATGCGGCTGATGATCTCCTTGTAGCCACCGTGCTCGCCGGGACTCTCGCTGAGGACCTCCGCGCTCAAACCCTTTGACTCCGCATAGCGCGCATACATCCGATAGAGATCACCGGCGAAGATTGCCGCTTCGTCCCCGCCCGTGCCGGCGCGCACCTCGAGGAAGATGTTCTTGTCGTCGCGCGGATCCTGCGGCAGCAGGAGCTTGCGCAGCTCGACCGCCTCGGACGCAATCGCTGCCTCGAGGCGCGCGACCTCTTCGTCCCCCAGGGCGCGCATGCCCGCATCGGCGTCCTGCTGCAGATCGCGCGCTGCACCGAGGTCGCGCTCGAGGCCGTGGTAGCGCGCCAAGCGCTCGGCGAGCGGCTGCAGCCGGGCATACTCCACGGACAGGTCGCGGAACTGCTGCGAGCCGCCCGGCACTACGTCGCTGGCAAGGAGGCGCCCGACCTCCTCGTAGCGATCGGCGATCCTCTGCAGGCGCTGGCGGACGGATTCCTTCATGGGCGTGGCGGGTTGAACGCCTTGCGGGCGTCGGCGGACCGGGCTGCCGGTCGCAGCTGGGGCGCGGCATTCTCCGGGATGTCCCCACTTTGTGACAAGTTGCGCAATGCGTACCAGTTCGGGAGGCTCTATAGTGCCGAGGATGAGTATTATCGATCGCGTGGCTGACCTGATCCGAACCCGCTGGGCGTTGCTCGGGGCGGTGGCGCTGCTCAGCGCCTGCGCCGCGCACCCACCGAAGGCGTCGGGACCCACACCCGCCCCGC
>Ga0335076_10004839_pt1 | contig 13641 bp, 17 predicted proteins | sample Lox_Sample_25_FD_206717 | JGI IMG/M metagenome (GOLD analysis project Ga0335076, IMG submission 206717) | Soil microbial communities from Loxahatchee National Wildlife Refuge, Florida, United States - Lox_Sample_2.5 | ecosystem: Environmental > Terrestrial > Soil > Wetlands | place: USA... | reverse complement strand
CGCAACTCGTGCGCCCCGTCCGCGCGCGTCATCTCGTAGTAGTAGCGCTCGCGGGAGTCGCCGAGGCCCAGGATGCACAGGTAGCGCAGGCCGCCCGGGCCGTACGGCGACTGGGTGATCGGGCCGTGAGCGGTGAGTGCCCCCGGCACCTCGCCGGTCGCGAGGCCTGTCCGCTCCTCGAAGTTCTCCGCCGCGCTGGCCCGCCCGTCGTAGTAGGCGACCACGCTGCCCGGCGCAAGCCGGACGGCGGTGACGCGCGCGCCGCGCGAGTCCCACTCACCCGGCCGCGGGCTCAGCGCGGTGCCCTGCCCGGTCCAGTCCACGCCATCGGCGCTGCACGCGTAGTCGGTGGCCATCCGGTCGGTCTGGTCGGGGTCGTCCAGCGGGTGCACCGACGCCCACAGGTGCCACCGGTCTCCGTCGTGGACGATGACCGGGTCCTTGACGGCGGTGCTGGCGTCGCCGGGCAGCACGATCCGGCTACGCCGCGTGTCGAAGGCGCCCGGATGACGGGCCTCGAGCATCTCCACGCGCCAGTGCTTGGTTCCCGGCGTGGCGCAGCTCAGGTACAGCCGCCAGGCACCGTCCGGGGTCCGCACGAGCGCCGGGCGCTCCAGTGACTCGGCGTCAAGCTCGTCCCGGCCGATGAAAAGGAGCGTCTCGAAGTGCACGCCGTCGGCGGAGCGCGCCACCACGACCGCGTAGCCGCGCCCCTGCCCCTCTGGGCGGCGCAAGCGATACGCCAGGTAGATCTCTCCGTCGTCGCGGGCCGCGCTGGGCGCTCCGGCCCACGTCCCCTCTCGCGGTCCCGGTGGCGCGACGGCGACGACCGAACGTTCCGGCTGCGGCATCAGGGCAGCCACCTGTGCCACAGTTTCTTCAGAGATCATGCCCGGAACTCTAAAGGATGATCCGCGGTACTCACCGCAGATCGCGGCTATGGCCAGACCAGGAGGCGGCGGTCGTCGCCGCCGCCTCCTGCCCGCCAGCCTGGTGCCCGCCGCCAGGAGACCACGGGGGAGAAGCGGGGCCTGGCCGAGCAGCGGAGCACGGCGACAGTGAAGTACCAGACCGCCCGCGCCGTCAAGACCGGCGGACGATTTGCCATAACGGGAAGGCCCGGGGGACCGGTCGCCGACGCGCATGATCTGGTGGCGGGCGGGCAGTCCAGTGCCGATGAACCCGCACACTGGCCCGGGCGGCGGGCGGCTGGCGCGGCGCAGCGTCACGCTCCTGGCCGCCGTGGCGGCGTTCGTCGCGGTCACGGTAGCCCTGACCGCCGCGGCCCGCGGCGCCGACCCGGGCACGGCGCCCCGCGTGCCGTGACCGCCCGCATCGTCTCCGGCGAGCTGGACCTGCTGGCGCGCTGAGACCAGCCCGCGGCGGCCCGTTATGGAATCTCGCGCAACGGGCACAGCGGCGCGAGGTCGACGCCGGGCGGCTCGCCCAGCGCGGCGCGGGCGGCGACCGCGCCCGCGTAGGGGCCCATGGTGAGCCCGGTGGGGCCGAGGCCGGTCGCGACCACGAGGCCGTCGACGGCGGGAACCGGGCCGAGCAGCGGCCGGCCGTCCGGGCTCATCGGGCGGAAGCCGACCCTGGTCTCCAGGTAGCGTGCGGAGGCGAGGCCGGGCGCCACGGCCAGCGCCTGCCCGAGGACCTCCGCCAGGCCGCCCGCGGTCACCCGGTGGTCGAAGCCGGCGCCGGCCTCGCGGGTGGCGCCGGCCACGACCCGCGAGCCGTCGAAGGCCAGCAGGTAATGGCCGCTACCGGCGGGCAGCACCACCGGCCAGCGGCTGGTGTCGGCGGGCTCGGCCGACAGGTGGACGATCTGCCCGCGCTGGGGCGTGACCGGCACCGTGACGCCGGCGGGTTCCAGGAACGTCCCGGTCCACGCGCCGGTCGCCGCGACCACGGCATCGGCCTCGGCGAGCACCCCGCCGAGCATCACGCCGGCGACCCGGCCCCGGCGGCACACCAGCCGGGCCTGGCCGGCCACGGCGACCGCGCCCTGGCGGCCCGCCGCCCGGGCCAGGGCGCCGGCGAGCCGCCGGCCGTCCACCCGGGCGGCGCCGCCGACCCGCACGGCGGCGCGGTCCCCGCGCAACGGCGGGAAGAGCCCGCGCGCCTGCGCGCCGGTCAGCGCCTCGACCTCGCCGATCTCGGGAGCGTCGGGGCGTCGGCCCAGCAGCTCGGCGACCAGGTCGGCTGGCTGCTGCGCGGGGCCGGCCAGGACCAGCGCGCCGACCTGGCGGTAGCCCACCTCGGTCTCGCCGAGTTCGGCGAGCTCGGCCACCAGGCGCGGATAGTGCCGGGCCGAGGCTTGGGCCAGGGCGTACCAGGCCGGGTCGCTGGCCAGGGCCGACGTCCACGGGCACACGATCCCCGCGCCCGCCGCCGTGGCCTGGCCCGGGATCGCCGCGTCGGCCAGTACGACCTCCGCGCCCAGCCGGCTCGCGGCGTACGCGCAGCCGGCACCGACGATGCCCGAGCCCACCACGATCAGTCGCATGTGCGTCCAGATTCCCCGTATGCAAAGCTCTTAGCCGGAAAGGATCGCAAATGACCCGGCCCCACCAGCCAGACCAGGCTGACTTCCGATCGGTGCTGCCCGAGGACATCGACTGGGAGCCGTTCCCGGCGTTCCCGCCTTCGGCCCGCCTCGCCGTCGTGGTGGGCCACCCGTCGGAACCTGGCCCGTACGTGGTCCGGGTCAAGGTGCCGTCCGGCGTGCGGCTGATGCCGCACCGGCACCAGGAGGACCGGGTCTACACGGTCATGTCCGGCGTTTTCTACATTGGCCTGGGCGATCAGTTCGACGAAACCCGGCTGCAGGCATACCCGCCCGGTAGCGTCATTGTCCTGCCCGGCGATACGGCCCACTTCCACTGGGCAAAATCCGGTGAGTACGTCACGCAGGTAACGGCGATCGGGCCGATCAGCCTGGAGTACGTCAACCCCCGAGACGACCCGCGGAACAGCTAAGCGGGCCCGCGACCAGGCCCGCATCCGGCGGCGGCTGCGGAAGCTCGGCATCCACCGCCGGCACTGGAGCACCCCTCTCGCCAGGCCGGTCACCGGGTGCCCGGGCCTGACCGACACCGAGCAAGCCGTGGCCGGCCTCGTCGCCCAGGGGCTGAACAACAACCAGGTCGCGGCCCGCATGTACATCAGCACCCACACCGTCGCCCATCACCTCCGCCAGGCGTTCCGCAAGCTCAGCATCGGCTCACGCGTCGAGCTCACCCGCATCGTCATCGAGCAGGCGGCGGGCGGCTCGTAGCCGCGCCCGGGCGGGCGGGCCCGTCACCTATAGCCGATCCGACGATGTGCGGCCGTCCCGCGGCGTCCAGGCTGGCCGTGAGCGAGCAGGCGGGCCGAACCCGGGCCCGGCCGGCGACACGGTCCAGACACCAGCCGAGGAGGGCTGAACACATGGTGGCGTGGGATCCCGTGACCCGTGATGACGTGATGCGCGCGATGCAGGAGTACGACCGGCTGGGGCCGAAGGAGTTCTTCTCTGAGCATGGTTTCGCCCCGACCACAACCTACGAGCTGGTCTGGGACGAACGCCGTTACCCGCCGAAGGCCATCCTCGGCACGGCTTATGAGTTCGCCACGGGCCAGCGCCTGGCCTCCGGTGACTTCGAGGGCGGGAAGAGCGGCGCCGTCGCGGTGCTGGGAAAGCTGGGATTCACCGTCCAGCACCAGCAACGTCCCGCCGGGTGACCCTGGGGCAGGAGCCGGCCGGGCGCGGGCGGGGGCCCGTGACCGATAGCCGGTCCAACGATGTGCGGCGGGGCCGCGGCATCCAGGCTGGCTCGTGAGCAAGCAGGCTTGCCTGCCACGCGTCCCGCCGAAGGGAACGCTGGGAACGAGCATGAACTGGCGCGAGGGCCCGAACGACGCGGACGGGTCCGGCCGGACGCAACTAGCCGGGCCGTTCAGGAGCGGGCGCCGACGACCTGGTCGCCGAGCGGGCCGAGCACGGCCAGGTCCCAGCGGGCTGTTATCCGCGTAGCGCCCACTTCTCGAGGCGGGCGAGCGCGTCCTGCAGCACCTCGGGCCGCTTGCAGAACGCGAACCGTACCTGGGTCCGCCCGGCCTCGGCATCGTCGTAGAGCACGGCGCTGGGGATGGCGACCACGCCGGCCTGGCGCGGCAGGCTCCGGCAGAACTCCACGCCGTCGGCGGCGCTGAGCTCCCGGATGTCGGTGGTCACGAAGTAGGTGCCCTCCGGGGGGTACACGACGAAGCCGGTCTCGGCCAGCCCGGCGCAGAGCAGGTCGCGCTTGACGCGCAGGCCCGCGCTGATCCCGGCGAAGTAGGCGTCGGGCAGCCGCAGCGCCTCGGCGATCGCGTACTGGAACGGGCCGCCGCTCACGAAGGTGAGGAACTGCTTCACCGCCCGGACGGCCGCCACCAGCTCGGCCGTGGCCGTCACCCAGCCGATCTTCCAGCCGGTGAACGAGAACGTCTTGCCGGACGAGCTGATCGACACCGTGCGCTCGGCCATCCCGGGCAGCGAGCCGATCGGCACGTGCTCGCCGGCGTACACCATGTGCTCGTAGACTTCGTCGGAGATCACGAGCAGGTCGCGCCCGCGCGCCAGCTCGGCGATCGCGGCCAGCTCGGCGCGGGTGAAGACCGACCCGGTCGGGTTGTGCGGTGAGTTCAGCAGGATCAGCCGCGTCCGCGAGGTGACCGCGGCGCGCAGCGCGTCCAGGTCGGGCCGGAAATCCGGCGGCCGGAGCGTTACCGGAACGCGAACGCCCCCGGCCAGGGCCACGCACGCGGCGTAGGAGTCGTAGTACGGCTCGAACGCGATGACCTCGTCTCCCGGCTCGACCAGCGCCAGCAGCGCGGCCGCGACCGCCTCCGTGGCGCCGGCGGTCACCAGCACCTCGGCGCCCGGGTCGAACTCCAGGCCGTAGAACCGCCGCTGGTGCTCGGCGATGGCCTGGCACAGCGCCGGGACGCCGTTCCCCGGCGGGTACTGGTTGCCGCGCCCCTCCAGGATCGCGGCCGCGGCGGCCTCCGCAATCTCGCGCGGCCCGTCGGTGTCCGGGAAGCCCTGGCCCAGGTTGACGGATCCGGTCGCGACCGCGAGCGCCGACATCTCCGAGAAGATCGTCGAGCCCATGCCGGCCATCCGTCGGTTCAGCAGCGGTCGTTTCACCCCGCCATGAGATCACGACCAACCTTCCCCGGGCCACCGGCGTCTGGAGAGTCAGGATTCAGGTAAGGGGGCCGGCCATGAACCGCTGGCGGACGATCATCCTCGCTACTCTCGCGGCGGCCGCCATGGCCGGCTGCGGGGCCAGCCACCCGACGGCGGCCGGGCCGTCTCCGGCGCCCCAGCCTGCCGCGGCCAGCACCGCCGCCGCTACCGCCGCCGCCGGCACCACCGCGGCCACGACGGCCGCCGTGATCTACCTGACCACCAGCAGGGAGGTCCCGTTCACCGGCGACGTCGTCACGCTCAGGGCCCAGGCCGCGGCCGGCCCCGGCACCTCGCGCTGGCTCCGGCTGGCCAGCGTGAGGATCAGCTTCGGGGACGGCTCGGCCGGCTCGGCCAGCCAGCCCTGCTCGGGCGGCGGCCCGGGGCAGGCCGCCCGCGGGCTGGCCGTCGGGCACGCCTACCGCCGGGCCGGGCTGTTCACGGCCCAGGTGACGTCGGCCACGATCTGCGGCCGGGCCGGCCACCCGGACCTGGCCGGGGTGACCAGCGCGATGCGGGTGCTGCCGACCGCGCCGCCCGCGAGCGCGTCCTGGCCGCTGTGCCGCCCGGGCCAGGTGCGGGTCACGGCCCGCGGGACCGGAGCCGGCCTAGGGCACGTGGGCGTGCTGTTCACGGTGCACAACGTCTCGGCCGCGCATTGCCGCCTGCTCGGCTACGCGGGGCTACGCCTGCTCTCCCGCGCTGGCCGCCGGCTGCCCACCACCGTGCGCCACGCCACCTCAGGCGCCTACCTCTTCCCGCCGGTCGCGCCGCACCGGGTGGCGCTGCGGCCCGGCGGCTACGCCGCATTCGAGCTGCAGTACGGGGACAACCCCACCGGGGCTCAGGCCAGCGAACCGTACGCGAAGGCCTGCCCGGCGGCGACCGGGGTCGAGGTCACCCTGCCCGGGAACCGCGGCTTCAGCGTGGTGTCCGCGGCCATGGCGCCGTGCGGCGGGGCGGTCTGGATCTCACCGCTGTTCCCCGGCCGCCAGTGGATCGTGTTCCCGTGAGGCTGTCGCCCGCCGCCGTGACGTAACGGGCTCAGGCGGCTAGCTGCCGCTGGGGAGTTCGGGAGGTGAGCTGCCCGCGCCGACCTGGGCCTTGAGCGCGGCCAGTTCCTTGTCGACCTCCGCGGCCGAGCTGGCCTCGTCGAGTTCCTTCTGGATGTCGTCGGTGTCGCCGCCCACGTCCTCGAGCACCCCGGACTGCAGCAGCTCGTCGGTGGCGTCGGCGCGGGCCTGCATGTTGGCGATCTTGTCCTGGGCCCGCTGCAGCGCCGCGCCCGCGTCGCCGTAGGTCTTCGAGATCCCGGTGACCGACTCGTTCACGGAACTCTCCGCCTGCGCGGCGCTGTACTGCGCCTTCAGCACTTCCTTCTTGCTCCGGAACTCGTTGACCCGCTGCTGCAGCGCGGCCAGGGTCTGCTCGAGCTTCTGCTCTTCCTCGGTGAGCTGCTGGTGTTGCGGCTCCAGCCCGTCGATCTGCTGCTGGGCGGCGGCCTTGCGGGACAGGGCCTCCCGGGCCAGGTCCTCCTTGCCCTGAGCGAGCGCGGCCTTGGCCTGGTCGTTCAGGTGGTCGACCGTGTGCTGGAGCTGCTGCTCCTGCAGTTCGAGCTGCTTGCGTGACGCGGCGATGGTCACCAGCCCTCGCTTGACCTGGGTGATCTGGTCCAGCATCTGGTCGTAGGAGTAGTCGAGCATCTCGTCGGGCTTCTCGGCCGCGTCGAGTGCCTTGTTGGTCTTGGCCGCCACGATGTCGTGCGCCCGCTGGAAGAGACTCATGTCGTACTCCTTCGCCCGTACCGGCCTGGCTGCCCTACCGAGGCTACCGCCCCGGCGCGGCCCGCTCGGTAGGTGGATCGTGCCGTTCCCAGGGACGGTGCGCGGCCACGATGTGGGCGGCCCCGGACGTGCGGAGCGGTTCGAACGGCCCGCTGGTGTGCACGGTGACGGGCTCGGTGACCACGCACACGTGATCGCCGCCCTCGTCCAGCAGCGCGGTCCGCCGGGCCACGAGCCAGTGCGGGCAGTCCTGGAGGACCGGCGCCCCGCCCGGGCCCACGCTCACCCGCAGGCCGCCGAACTTGTCGCCGTCGTCGCCGGTCCGGGATCCGAACCGCTCCGCCAGCGCGAGGTCGGACGAGGTGAGGAAGTGGACGGCCAGGTGGGTAGACCGCAGCCCCACCCGGTAGGTGTGGTTGGCCTTGGACAGCCAGACGCAGTACCGCTGCGGCCCGATGCTCGACTGGCTGTGGAAGGTCACCAGGCACCCCGCCCGTTCCCCGGCCTCGGCCGTGGTGACGACGATCAGCCCGGGGTCCTGCGACCACACCAGGGCGTTGAAGGAGTCACCGGTCACCGGGGGCCTCGCTCGTACCGGAGGAACAGCGTATCGCCGTCGCGCAGCACGTGACACAGGGCGAAGTGGGCCAGCGGCGCGCCGGCCGGGGTGATCGACACCGGCAGGGGATCCCCGCCCATCAGCGAAGAGACCGTGAGGCAGAGCTCGTCGAGCAGGCCGGCCGCCACGACCTCGCCCAGCCAGGTCGGGCCGCCCTCGCACAGCACGACCCGGTACCCCCGCTCGGACAGCCGCGCCACGGCCAGCTCCGGGTCGACCCGGTCGTCCCCGGCCACCACGACGTCGGCCACGGCCCGGGCGCGCTCCAGGCGCGCGGGGTCGGCCGCCGCGCAGGTGATCACCAGCGTCCGGCTCCACGGCGGCGCGTCGGCGAACGCCCGGGCCGACCAGTCGAGTTCCAGCGAGCGCGTGACCACGGCCAGCGGCGGCGTTCCGGGCCGCCCGGCCGCCTCCCGCGCCTCGATCCGCTCGCGGGGCAGGCGGACGGCGCCGTAGCCCTCCGCGCGCACGGTTTCGGCGCCGACCAGCACCACGTCGGCGAGCGCGCGCATCAGGCTGAACAGCTTCGCGTCCGGCGCGGTCGACAGCGCGCCGACCCGTCCCCTGATCGCCGCCGAGCCGTCCAGGCCGGCCACCACGTGGGCCATCACCCAGCACACGCCCGGGCCGCGCGTCCGGTCGACCTCGGCGTAGGGCGCGAGCGGGTCGGCCACGGCCGCGCCCTCCTGCAGGATGTGCACGCGACTTATTGTCGTCCAACGGCGTCGGGGTTAGGATCCGGCACCCGGGCACAAACGCCTGTCCGGCAGGAGCCCATGGCTGGGCTGACTCACGGGAGGCGGCCGAACGCGCGCAGCGTGCGCAGCGCCCGCAGTGTCTCCGCTCCCCGGCAGTCGCTCTCGGCCGCCGGGCCGATCGTCTCCCAGCTGATCGGCCAGCCGCCGTCGTCGCGCTGGGCGGCGGCCAGGTCGTCGAGGTGCGCGTCGATGACCGCGGGCTCGAACAGGCCGATCCAGGGACTGTCCGGGGCCGGGGCGAAGTGCAGCGGAGTGACGCCGTAGCCGGGCGCCGAGGGGTCGAGCCGGAACATCCGGAGCCCGCCCAGGGTCCCGCCGGCGTCGGAGCGGATGGCGTCGGCGACCGCGCCCGCGCGCTCGCGGTCGCCGGCCCAGGCCAGGAACGTCAGCATCTCCCCGAAGCTGTGCGCGTCGGCCGGCCATCCGGAGTCGATCTGCTCCCAGCAGAACGAGGTCGCGGCCTGCCGCCAGGGATGGTCGACCCCCCACTTCCAGAGCATGCCCGCGATGCCCGCGGTCGGGTTGAGGTCGGGCGCCAGCGCCCAGTCCGCCCAGTGCGGTGCCCGCGGGTGCTCGCGGTATGACTCGGTCAGGCAGCCCACGCCCGGGCCGAGGCGCTGCAGGAACTCGCACGCCCCGGCGGCCAGGCCCTGGTCGACGCGGCCGATGGCGTCGATGGCGTACAGCGCGGCCTCGACGTCGAGCGGCTGGCTGTCGGGCACCCGCTTGTCCGGCTCGAGCCCGTGACCGAAGCCGCCGTCGGGGTTGCGGTAGCCGCGCACCGCGTCCAGCGCCCCGCCGGCGTCGTCCTGCTCGAAGAGGACGCCGAAGATCCGGCGCTCCAGCAGCCGCCCTTCGGCGTAGAGGAAACGGCGGGCGTCATCAAAACGTGGCTTGCTCATGACCCTGGTCTACCGTGCCCGCCGGGCCGCCGTCTTGAACGTTTCGGACACCGGCCGGCGGGACCCGGGGCGGCGCGGCCTGGGCCCGGAGCAGACCGGCCTGGTCAAGGCGCGCATCACCGCGTTCATCGCCGCCCGCGGATCAGGCCCGGCACTGAATCTCACGTTTCGCGGGTCCTCATCGTTTACCAGGCAGCAGAGCCTAACGAGGAGGAGCGCGATGACCGCCACCCACACGATCACCGACTCGCCGCTGGGCGAGCTGACCCTGGTCGCCGAGGACGGCAGGCTGACCGGGGTGTACTTCCCGCACCACTGGTACAAGCCGGACCCGGCCAGCTTCGGTCCGCGTACCGACGCCGGGTTCGAGGAGGCCAAGGCTCAGCTCGCCGAGTACTTCGCGAGCCACCGGACCGGCTTCGACCTGCCCGTCGAGGCGCGGGGCGATAAGCTCCAGCGCCGGGTCTGGGACCTGATCGGGGCCGTCCCCTACGGGCAGACCGTCACCTACGGCGACCTGGCTCGCGAGGTCGGGGAGCCGGTCACGCCCAAGGACGTCGGCGCGGCCGTCGGGCGCAACCCGCTGAGCGTGGTCGTGCCATGCCACCGCGTGGTCGGCAAGGACGGCCGGCTCACCGGCTACGCCGGCGGGCTCGCGCGCAAGAGGTTCCTGCTCGACCTGGAGAAGGCATCCGCGAGGCTGTTCTAGTGAACCTTTTTCATCCGCCGATTCCGCTTCAGAGTACGTGGGTAGCCGTGGGGAGGATGAAAAAGATTCAGTGACCATCTCACGTTCGGCGGCCCCGGGGCGTCTACGTCAGGTGACGCCCAAGCCGCCCTTCGAGGCCGTCGTGGCCGAGCACGGCGCGACGGTGCTCCGGGTGTGCCGGGCCGTCCTCGGGCCCGCCGACGCCGACGACGCGTGGTCGGAGACGTTCCTGGCCGCGCTCAAGGCGTACCCGCGGCTGCCCGGCGACGCCAACGTCGAGGCGTGGCTGGTGACGATCGCGCACCGCAAGGCGATCGACATCACCCGCGCCGCGGCGCGCCGCGCGGTCCCGGTCGCCGACGTCCCCGAGCCGCCGAATCCGCAACGGGCCGGCGGGCGGGACATCGACCTGGCGGGCGCGCTGGCCGCGCTGCCGCGCCGGCAGCGGGAGGCCATCGCCTACCACTACCTGGCCGGGCTGCCCTACCAGGACGTCGCGGCCATCACCGGCGGCAGCACCGACGCCGCCCGCCGCGCCGCCGCCGACGGCATCGCCCGGCTGCGGAAGACCTATCCGGGCACCGCACTACCAGACGGAGAGAACCCATGACCGCCAACCACGAAGCGGACCTGCTGCGGGCCCTGCCCGCCGTCACCGACGCGGAGCTAGCGGCCCTGCGTGACCGCCTGCCCGCCATCACCGACGCCGAGCTGGCGGCCCTGCGTGACCGCCTGGCCGAACGCGCCGACGCCGAGGGCGTGCTCGACGTGGCCTACCGCACGCTGGACACGCCGGTCGGCGCGCTGCTGCTGGCGGCGACGCCGGCCGGGCTGGTCCGGGTCGCCTACCCGATCGAGGGCCACGACCAGGTCCTGGAGACCCTCGCCACGCGGGTCAGCCCGCGGATCCTGAACGCGCCGCGGCGCCTCGATGAGACCGCGCGCGAGATCGACGAGTACTTCGCCGGCCAGCGCCGCACCTTCGACCTGCCGCTGGACTACCGCCTGGCCACAGGGTTCCGCCGCGAGGTGCTCGGCCACCTGCCGGGCATCGGCTACGGGACTACCGCCAGCTACGCCACGGTCGCGGCCGCCGTGGGCCACCCCCGGGCCTTCCGGGCCGTGGGCACCGCGTGCGCGACCAATCCCCTGCCCGTCGTGCTGCCCTGCCACCGGGTCATCAAGTCCGACGGGAATCCCGGCAACTACCGGGGCGGCCCGACCGCCAAGGAATTCCTGCTCAACCTGGAGGCAGCATGACCCCGGCCCTGTCCACCAGCGCCTGGTCAGAGCGGGTCGACGCCGCGGACTGGGGTCACATCGCCGCGGAGGTCGGCGAGCTGGGCTGCGCGCTGACTCCGCACCTGCTGACCGCGGACGAGTGTGACGCCCTGGCCGGCCTCTACGACCATGAGGGACGCTTCCGCTCCGTTGTGAATATGGAGCGGTACCGCTTCGGCGAGGGTGAGTACAAGTACTTCGCGCGCCCGTTCCCCGAGCCGGTCGAGCAGCTCAAGCAGGCGCTGTACCCGCGGCTGCTCCCGATCGCCCGCGACTGGTACCGCAAGCTGGGCCGGCCCGCCCCGTGGCCGGACAGCCTCGATGAGTGGCTGGCCATGTGCCACGCGGCCGGGCAGGCCAAGTCCACGGCCATCCTGCTGAGATACGGGCCGGGCGACTGGAACGCGCTGCACCGCGACCTGTACGGCGATCTGGTGTTCCCGCTGCAGGTGGTCATCAACCTGAGCCGCCCCGGCGTCGACCACACGGGCGGCGAGTTCCTGCTGCTCGAGCAGCGCCCCCGGGCCCAGTCCCGCGGCACCGCCACGCTCATCCCGGCCGGCTGCGGGCTGGTGTTCACTACCCGCGACCGGCCGGTGCAGTCCAGCCGCGGCTGGTCGGCCGCGCCGGTCCGGCACGGCGTGTCGGTGATCCGTTCCGGCCAGCGGTTCACCCTCGGCCTGGTGTTCCACGACGCCGCCTGACCAGGGCGGGGTTGCCACCGGCCTACCCTGGGGCCATAGGATTCGGTAGCCACCCTGACCAGGGAGGAACGTCCATGCAATCGTCTGCCGAACCTGCGGTAGCGGGGGCCTCGGCCCGTGACGCCGGGGGCTCCGGGCGCCCGCTGGCTGATCGGATCTATCGCTTCGGCCGCATGTACTGGCTGGACATCGCCTGGGCGGCCTTCGTCGCGCTGAATCTCATCGCCATGCGCCTCAGCCCGGCGTGGGGCACGGTCCCGTTCCTGGTCATCTGGGTCAGCCTGACCCTTGTTTATGGCTTCCGGCTGTGGCACACGGGATCGACCGTCCTCACCGTGGGGGTCGTGACCCTGGCCACCGGCGGCATCATCGGCTGGCAGGTCGTGCGGGGCGAGCAGGACGCGGACTACCTCGCCGAGGTCCCGCTGCTGGCCGCAATGTTCGTGATCATGGTGTGGCACGCGCGGCGGCGGCAGAGCGCCATGGAGGAGATGAAGCGCGTCTCCGAGCACAACCTGGTCCTGCTGGGCCAGCAGCGCCAGTTCCTCCAGGACGTCTCCCACGAGCTGGGCACGCCCATCACCATCGCCCTCGGCCACGCCGAGCTCATCACCCACGCCGCGACCGACCAGGCCATCGCCAAGGACGCCCGGGTGGCCGTGGAAGAACTGCTCCGGATGCGCCGGCTGGCGAACCGGCTGGTGCTCCTGGCGTCGACCGACGGCCCGGACTTCCTGCGCCCGGCCCCGGTGGACACCGCCGAGCTCATGGTGGAGACCCTGCACCGGTGGAGCCAGACCCCCCGGCGGTGGTCGCTCGGCTCCCTGACCGATGCGCCGGTGCTGGCCGACCGGGACCGGCTGACCCTGGCCCTGGACGCGCTCATCGAGAACGCCGTCGACCACACCGAATCCGGCGGCCGGATCGAGCTGAGCTGCCGGCAGGCGGGCGACGAGATCGTGCTGGCCATCCGGGACTGGGGCTCCGGCATCCCGGTGGCCGACATCGGGCGCATCTTCGACCGGTTCACCCGGGTGGGAACGGGCCGCAGCCGGGACACCGGCGGGTTCGGCCTGGGCCTGGCGGTGGTGAAGGCGATCGCCGAGGCCCATCAGGGCTCGGTCGACGTGCGCAGCGCGGTGGGCCGGGGCTCGGTGTTCGAGCTGTTCCTCCCCGCGGCGACGCGCCCGGCCGGCCTGGCGTCGCCGCTGAACCGGCAGACGCTACCCGGATAGCGCCCCGTCGAGGTCGCCGGGGAGATGTACATCTCCGTCGACACAGTCAAGACTCACCTCAAGAGCATCTACCGCAAGCTGGCGGCGACCCACCGCGGCGAGGCGGTCCGCAGGGCCCGGCAGCTTGACCTGATCTAACGGCACGCTGCCCGCGCCCGGGATGAGGGAGGGCAGGCCGAGCGTGTCACACAGGTTCCCGGCTCTGATAGCGGCTCCGGATCACGGCCAGGGGCGGCTGTGGCTGACCGGCGCGCGGCTGTTCGACGGCACCGGCGCCCCGGTCCGGGAGGCCGCCATCCTGGTGAAGGACGGGGTCATCCGGCAGGTCGCGGACGCTTCGTCGCCGTGCCCGGAGGGGGCGCGGCGGCTGGATGTCGGGCAGCGGACGGTGATGCCGGGGCTGACCGACGCGCACACCCACGCCGCCGGCG
>Ga0335076_10004836_pt1 | contig 13643 bp, 11 predicted proteins | sample Lox_Sample_25_FD_206717 | JGI IMG/M metagenome (GOLD analysis project Ga0335076, IMG submission 206717) | Soil microbial communities from Loxahatchee National Wildlife Refuge, Florida, United States - Lox_Sample_2.5 | ecosystem: Environmental > Terrestrial > Soil > Wetlands | place: USA... | reverse complement strand
GTGCGGGCGAACATGTCCGCAGGCGACTGGAAATAGTCTTCGAAGTGCATGAAGCCGCGGCTCAGCCCCCAGTCGCGCACAAACCAGCTTCGATTGGCCGAGAAGGCGCCGGTTCGGTAGCCTTCGCGCTCGAGGGCCCCGGCGAGGGTAGGATAGCCACCCAAGGCGGGTTCTTGCCATCCCAGCACTGGCAACGGATGTACCGTGCCGACGCCGTGCTCCCATACCGCGCGCCCGGTCAGCAGTGATGCGTGCGAAGGCAGGGTCCACGAAGAAGCTGCGATGGCATTCTCGAAGAGCACGCCCTCGCGCGCGATACGGTCGAGGTTAGGGCTGGTAGGGTGCGGGCAGCCGTAGGCGGCGATGCGGTCTGCGCGCAGCGTGTCCACCACGATCACCAGCACGTTGGGCGCTGCCGGCGGGGCAGGCGGCAGATCGGCAAACGCATTTTCCTCGCGTAACCAGCTACTCACCTGAATCACCGCGCCAAGAACGAGGCCGGATGCAACGATCCAGGGAAGCGTAGCCTTGCCGAACTTCACGGCGGTATCCTCACGGCGTCCAAGCCAACGGATGAAGACCGCGGCAATCCCCAGGGACAAGATGATGCAGGCACGCTGGTACAGGCGATCGGTGACGCTTAGCCAATCGTAAAGAGCGAGGAACGTGAATAGGAAGACCAGAACCTTCAATGCAGGCAGTCGTGGCAGCAGACGAGCAGCCATCCAGACGACGACGCCCACGAGCAGGAACAGGCAGAGGTCAACCAGTGGCGAGATCCAGAGGATCTCCTGCGAGACATGCAGGGTGGGTCCCCAGCGAGCCCAGTTGATCCTCTGAAAGATCAGGAGGCCGAAGCCTTCGACGATTCCGGTCAGAATTCCGAACCCGGCGGCGATCAAAAGGGACGGAATGAAAAGCGGTTGGGGCCGCGGAGCGGTGGGCGTGAAGCTGGCGGCGATATAGCCTGGGTTGGACACGAACTAAGCGAGACTTCTTTGGAGCAACGGGTTCGGTTTCAAGGAAAAGCAAAGTTAACACGAACCGACCGGATTCTGGGTGGCTCGGCTCCGCGGTGGAAGTTTCGGGATGGCTAAAGTAAAGTGAAGCCGGAAAATCGATATCGTCTCCATGCCGATCACTGCCTCGCCAGCGCCGGGACCGTCTCCATCGCGGCTGCACTTGCTTCTGCCGGTCGCGCTGCTGATCGTCTATCTGGCGCAGTGCGTCTGGTTTCTGCGGACACAGTCGCTGACTTATGACGAACCCGTGCACATTGCCGAGGGCCTCGAAGCCTGGCGGCATGGCAAATTCGAGCAGTACAACGACCATCCTTCGCTGGTGCGGCTGCTGTGCACCCTGCCGCTTATCGACCAAAAGTGGCAGATCGACGTGGAACAGTTCAGCGACCACTTCCGCGCCTCGCGCATTGCTCCGGACCCGATACGACTGACTTGGAGGGCGCGCGCGGTGAATGTCGTACTGGGATTGGTTCTGGCTGGCCTGGTCTGGTGGACCACGCGCAGGGCATTCTCCATCGGCGCGGCCAACTTCGCCCTGGCTCTTTTTGTGTTTTCACCGCCCCTCATTGCGCATTTCTGTCTGGTAACGACCGACGGAGCCGCGACCCTGCTGATTTTTGCGACGGCTCTGATGGTGGCCTGGTGGCGAGACTCACCCTCGCGGGCAATGACTCTGCTGCTCGGCGCGGTGCTTGGCCTGCTGCTGCTGGCGAAGTTCTCCACGCCCGTGATGTTCGTGTTGGCTGTCGCCTGGATGTTCGTGCCGGGGCGGCATATAGCGAGTTTATGGCTCGGGCGTATCGGGGGAATGGCGCTGGCGGTTGCCGTGGCTTTGCTAGTGGTTTGGGCGGGATACTTCTTCCACACTTCACGCCTGACGCTGGGTGCGGATCGGATGGTAGTCACCTATCCCCATCGCAGCGACATGATCTACAAGATACATTCGCCAGTCCATTTAAGCGTCCTGATCCCAGCCGGCGAGTACATCGAAGGCTTCCGCAATACAGTGCGGCACAACGCGCGCGGTCAGCCGGCGTTTTTTCTGGGTAAAACTTCCCGGAGCGGCGGATGGAAATCGTACTTCCCGGTGGTGACCTTGCTGAAGTGGCCCACGCTGGTGCTGGTTCTGCTTCTGATTAGCGCATGGCTGCTGGTTCGGGGGCGCTTGCGCGTGCCGGGATGGCTTTGGGTGATGGCGTCTTTTCCGGCACTGTATTTCGCGACGTCGCTGTTTGCGCATTTCGATCTGGGCGACCGCCACATTTTGCCGGTGTATCCCTTCGTGATCCTTTTCGCGGCGGGAACTTGGGAGGGGTTGCACCGGCGGCAAAGCTTTGTGGTGGGTTTAGTCGTCCTGGTTCTGCTGCAGGCGGCCGACGGTTTGCGCTGCGCGCCGGACTATCTTTCCTACATCAATATTCTTGTCCGCCCCAGCGAAAGTTACCGGCTATTGAGCGACAGCAATCTGGATTGGGGGCAGGGATTGCTAGCATTGCGCGAGTATCAGGAGGCTCATCCGGCAGACCCGTTGGCGCTGGCATATTTTGGAAGCGTGGATCCCGCAGTGTATGGCATTCGTTACCGGCCGCTCGCAGAGGGAGAGCGCACACAGGGACTGGTGGTGGTGAGCGCTACCAATCTTTCGGGGCAGTATTTGCAGAGTCCTTCCGGCTATCGTTGGCTGTTGCAATATCCGCGGGTTGCCATCCTGAACCACTCCCTGTTCGTCTTCCGCGTGCCTGGAGACGGAACTACCGGAAAGCCTCCTGCGGAGCCTGGGGTGGGACGCTAGTTCCTGTCGGCGCGCACGGTCAGGACCGGGCAAGGCGCGGTGGCCGCAACTTCGGCCGCCACCGTCCAGCGCCGTCCCGACAGTGTGGACGACTGGGGATGGGTTACTCCGAGAACGATGAGGTCTGGGGTTTTATCGGCGGCGGCCTCGAGGATGCGGGCGGCAGGCGTTCCCAGACTCACCACGAATTCCGGTTCAGGTTGCAGGCTAGTACCCGAGGGAAGCAATCGGCGCAGTTGTGTTCGTGCCTGCTCGATCCTGCGATCATGGTCCAACCCGTTTTCAGAAGTCTCCGGGACTACATGCAATAGAGTGAGTTGCGACTGGTAGTGTTGAGCGAGCGAGACGGCGTGATCAAGGGCGTGCAATGACTGAGGGGTAAAGTCCGTCGCGTAAAGAATGCAATGTAATCCGCCTTCTTGAGGTGTCGGTCTGACGCTGTTCGGTCCGACGGTTAACACCGGACAGGAGGCTTGGCGGAAGATGCTTTCGGCCACCGAACCCAGGAGCATCTTCGCCAGACCACTTCGGCCGCGGGTTCCCACCACGAGCAGATCAATCTGGTTCTCCTGAAGCAGCGGCGCGAGGCCGTCCCAGATTTCGCCCTGCGCAACCAACAATTTGTGCGGGATGCCGCGGAGTTGGCCGGAGACCAGCAGGTCCGTGGTCAGACGCTGGCCCTCGCGCCAGGCCTCGTCGGTCGCGGCGGGGGAAGCGTCAGACTCGCGGCGAAATGTGTCGGGACGCACGACGTGCGCCAGATAAAGGGTCGCGTCGTAACGGCGGGCGATGGAAAGCGCGTAGAGCAGCGCTGCCTGAGACGCAGAAGAGAAGTCCGTAGCTACTAAAACGCGAGCCAGTGCGATGTGCTGCGAAGGACTTGCCTGTTCCACCAAGGGCCTCCGAAGGGAGTGAATCCTCGGAGCCGGAGAACCCGCCACAAATGCAATACACGCCCGAGCCGTCACTCCAGTGCAGCCTATAGTATGCCTGGAACAGGATAACAGGCGGTGATTCTGAGGCTAACAGCTATTGACCGGCCCGCATGGGTGAGATGAGCAGCCGGCCAGCGGCTTTGCGCTTGTCGCCCGGCTTGTCGTGCTGGTAGGCCAGATCCATGGAGCCCTCGCTTGAAGGCGTGGCCTCGGCAAGCGCGGCGGCCAAACCGCGGAAGGACCGGCTGATGTCCTGACTTTCCTGGAAAACGACCGGCGCTCCTTTGTCGATGGCCGGGCCGACCGACTGATAGTTGTTGGGAATCTTCCAGAGGATCTTGCAGTTGGTGGCCTTGACCACGTCCTCGTCGCTGAAGCCGGGAATCTTCTTGTAGCGATTGAGCACCAGGCGTACCCGGTCGCGGCCGGTGCCTTCCTCAAGAAAGTTGTACATCCGGCTGGCACTCCAGAGTGAGACGACGTCCGCTTGAGTCACCAGCATGACTGCATTCGAGAGATCGCAGAGCAGCCGGGCGGTCTGGTCGACGCGGTTGGAGCAATCCACCACGACGTACCGGTATTGCGCGACCAGGAGATCGAACAGGCGCGCCAGTTCGGAAGCTGCGGCCGCCACCGTATTAGGCTGTTGCGGTCCGGCCAGCAGGTGTAGACCGCCCTTGCACTGCGTCATGAGTCCTTCAAGCAAGGAAGAGTCTAAGCGGTGGAGGTTCTGCAAAGCGTCGACCAAACCAAACGTGGGGCGCGCATTGAGATGCAGGCCGGCATGGCCCAGAGGCGCGAAATCTACGAGGACAACGTTGCCGTGCGCCTCCTGCAGGGCGACTGCGATGTTCACCGCTACGGTTGTGGCCCCGGCGCCGCCCTTGGTATTGAGGACCGAGAAAACCCGAGCCCGGCCAGACGAAGTGCGGCTCTTAGTGCGGGCGCCGGAAAAGCGGGTAAGGGCCTCCGCCAAGCTCTCCGGACTGACATCCCGTTCCAGATATTCGCGGGCGCCGGCACGCATGGTCGCCACAATGGTGGGCGGCTGGTTCATCTCGCCGAGCGCGAAAACCACTATTTCATTGGTCGTGGAATGGATGAGTTCAATGGCGCGAATGGCACGCTGCACATTTTCCGGGTCGATATCGATCAGCACAACCTCGGCGCTGGCGTCCTGAATCTGGCGCAGGATGGGATCGGTGGGGCTGGCCGGGAATCCGATGTGGCTATAAACGGCACGGCCGATCTGCGTGCTTTCCAGGCGATGCTGTAGCACCCGAAACCGGTCCTGGTCTTCGGTCAGGAAGACGACCGCTACGCCGTGCATGGCTGGGTCCTCGTTACTTTCTTGGGCAGTGTAAGCATGTTAAGAAGAATAAGCTGTTTGCGCCAAGTGACTTTGGTAACTCCGTATTCATTTCGTGAAACGAATCCGTGGCCCACCAGAAATTGGAGATCGAAAGCAAACGCGGCGGGGGAATCGCGGACGCTTGTGCGATGTCATTTTATGCGAAAGCGGCCCAGTTGGAAAGCTAACAATCGTGCAAAAGCCGCAACCCTCAGGCAGAATGGGGCAAATCGCGGAAGATCTCAGGGCAGAACGAGGTTGCGGGTACCGGGCGCCGGCCCGTTTGCCGGTCCGGAGCCTTCCTGGCGGATATGTTCGTGCAAAGCCGAGATACGGTTGAAATCGGCCGACGGTTCCATCGCTGCCGCGGCATCGGACAGGAATTCATATCCTTGCAGGCGGACCGCTACTCCGTATTTCGTTCCCACCGACGGGGAATGGACCCGAACCACAGCTCCCCGGCAGCGTACGCGCATGTTTTCAGCCAAGGTAATCTCGGAGGGCATCACCAGCGTCATTTCGACGCCCGAACCTTCCAATACGGGCATGTCGAGATAGACAAAAGCACCACGCGCACTCAGATCCTGGGTAAATCCGCAGCTTTCCTGGCCGGAACCAGCCAGCCGAACGGTGACCGGAAGGTGAAAATCAAAGCGTTGCGCGCCGCGGCGCTCGAGTTGAACCTGCTCCGTGTTCATACTCTCTCCGAAACCCCGCACCTCATCAGTGTATGCTTTTTTGGAGACGCGGACCATGAAACCCTTTCAACTTTACCGCAGCCGGGACAGCGCCGGAAGTTACAACTTGGTGACGGAGCTTGCGCTGCAATGGCCACCAATAGGCAACTTCGTGCGCACGCGAAAATTAATGACCCAAACGAGCGCTAGCGCATCTTAAGAACGACAAGAAATTTGTGGCTGATAACCGCGCTTCCCATTCATCGGCGTTGTCTTCGCCAGACGACCAGACCGCGCCTGCTTCGGCGAGCAGCCGGCTGGCCATCACGTTGCGGGCTTTAAAGCATCGCAATTTCCAGTTGTTTTTCAGCGGACAACTGATTTCTCTCATCGGCACATGGATGCAGAGCATCGCCGAAGACTGGTTGGTCTACCGCCTCACGGGCTCGTCGCTGTTGCTGGGCGCAGTCGGATTCGCCAGCCAGATTCCGGTGTTCCTGGTGGCTCCTCTGGGAGGAATCGTCGCCGACCGGCACAACCGGCGGAAAGTGGTGATTGCCACGCAATGCGCTTCCATGGTCCTGGCTCTGACTTTGGCCGGGTTAACGCTAAGCGGCAAGGTCCTGGTGTGGCACATTTTTGTCCTGGCGGCATTATTGGGCGTGGTGAACGCCTTCGATATTCCCGGGCGCCAGGCCTTCCTGGTCGACATGGTGGGAAAGGAAGATTTGATCAATGCCATTGCCCTCAACTCCTCGATGTTCAACGGCGCGCGCGTGGTCGGGCCGGCAGTTGCCGGAATCCTGGTTGCGAAAATCGGGGAAGGCTGGTGCTTCTTCGCCAACGGCGTGAGCTACATCGCAGTGATTAGCGGCTTGCTGATGATGCGGATCACATGTTCGCGGCGCAGCAAGAGTTCCGGTTCGCCGGTCGCGGAGATCGTGGAGGGAATTCAGTTCGTACGCCGCACCATGCCGATCCGCGCGCTTCTTCTATTGCTGGGTCTGGTCAGCCTGGTGGCGATGCCCTACACGGTGCTGATGCCGATTTTCGCCGACCGCATTCTGCACGGCGGCGCCCGTGGCCTGGGAATTCTGATGGGAGCCACCGGCGTCGGCGCGCTGTTGGGCGCGCTGACCCTGGCATCGCGCTCCGGCGTGAAAGGCTTGGGACGCTGGGTGGCAGTTTCTTGCGGAGGATTTTCTCTTAGCCTGATTCTGTTTTCGCTGTCCCGCCACTTCTGGCTCTCGGCGGCGCTGTTGCTGCCGGTCGGGTTCTGCATGATGCTGCAGATGTCGTCGTCGAATACCTTGATCCAGGTCATGGTGCCGGACTACTTGCGCGGCCGCGTCATGGCCATCTACTCAATGATGTTCATGGGCATGGCGCCGTTCGGCGCGCTCTTCGGCGGTGCACTCGCGGAGCGGCTGGGAGCGCCTTTCACGGTTGGCCTGGGCGCCATCGCCAGTATGGGAGGTGCGGCCCTGTTTTATCTGCGCCTTCCCCAACTGCGCGTGGAGGCTCGTCGCCTGATCGTCGCACAAACCGAGGTGGGCGGTGATCCGGCAGAGGAAATGTCCGCTCCAGTGGTCGAAGACTAGAACGCTGGCTATCCCTTCACAATCTTTCTTGACCCTTCATCCCACACCGCAATCGCCTGATTGAAGTAAGCGAAATTCGCCAAGTGGCACCCGATGGCTGCGTGGTTGCCGAAAACTTCATTTTCGACGGTAGGCTTGCGGCTTCGGACGGCGTTGAAGAAATTTGTCTGATGGTCGGCGACATCGCTGTAGCCGGGCGGCAGCGCGTAAACTTCCGACTCCTGGTCTACCTGGGACGCCAATGGCGCGGGCAGTGGATGTTCGTCGTGCCACTTCTCCAGGTATTGATTGCGCAGGGCCTCGGGCCAGCCATAGACCGAATAGCCTTCCGGCTCCGGACGCGTATCCTCGGGCGTAAAGGTGAGACTCGATCCCCGCATGATCAGAGTGCCCTTGGTTCCGTAGAATCCGATGAACTCTCCGCCGTTGTTATTCAGGTTGCAACGCATCGCCACGCGGAAATTGGGATATTCGTAGAAAGTCTCGATGAGATCGGGGAATTCCCGCCCATCCTTGAAGTGAAAGAGACCGCCGGTGGATTGGGCGCGCTGTGCGATCGTGTTGGTTCCAGTGATGAAGTGAATTCCCGAAATCAGGTGGACAAACAGGTCGCCGGCCAGGCCCTCTCCGTAGTCGGTAAAGCAGCGCCAGCGGAAGAACCGGACGGGATCGAAGGGACGCTTGGGCGCGCCGTCGAGGAATGAGGTCCAGTCGATGGTCTGCTCGCTGGCGTCGGGCGGAATGGGGTAAACCCAGGCGCCGCTCGGTGAGTTGCGGTCCCAATAGGCTTCGATGGTGGTGACTTCGCCAAGTTTTCCAGAATCGTAAATCTCTTTTGCCTTGGCGTACAGAATGGAACTTACCCGCTGGCTGCCAACCTGGACCATGCGGCTCGCCTTCTGAGCCGCAGCCATGATAGCGAAGCCGTCATCCACGGTGTGGGACATGGGCTTCTCGCAGTAGACGTCTTTGCCCGCTGCGCAGGCGTCTTCGACGACCCGGCGATGCTGATGATCGGTGACCGCGACGATGACGGCATCGACATCCTTGCGATCGAGAATCTCTTTGTAGTTGCGGGTGGAGAAAACGTTCTTCTTGACGGCTTCCTGGGCCGCCTGGTGGCGCGAGTCGTACAGATCGCAGACAGCTACACACTCGATGCCCGGGACCAGCAGCGACGCCTGCAACAGTTCGCAGCCACGCACTCCGGTTCCGATCGAGGCGAAGCGCACGGTGTCGCTGGCGGCGAACATTTTCGGAGAGGCCGCGAACGCCGCATCTAGAATTGTGATCTTGGCGATTGCCGCTCCTGCAGCGACTCCACTGCCGACACGGATGAATTGACGCCGAGTCCATGGGCCCATAATTCCTCCTTAATCTGAGAAGCAGATGAGATTGAATCATTGAGACCTTGAATCATTCACCAAATGAATCGATGATTCAATGGCTTAATGATTCAATTCTAGAGAGAGGTCAAAGAAGTGCGGAATGCTGACTGGGCCCGCCCGCTACTCCTGCGAGTAAACGGCGGGAACTTCCGCTTCGTGGGTTTCCGGCAGAGACGCTTGCGCGGTCAACCCGTATTGGTAGCCTTTCTCAAAGGCCTTCAAGTTCAGTTCGCGGAAGCTCTCCGGCACGGAATCCGCGACTGCCTTACGAACGGCATCAGGCTCAAGCAGACCGGTGACCGCGGCGAAAAAACCGACCATCACGATGTTGAGCACCATACGTTTGCCCAGTTCTTCGGCCAACCGCGTGGCGGGGACGCTGTAAACGCGAGTATTGGGCTTCAGGTCAGAAACCCGGACCAAGTCCTGTTCGACGATCAGGATCCCGCCATCTTTCAGTTCCGGGACAAAGCGCGTACAGGCTTCCTGTGACATCACCACCAGAATATCGGGCTGGGTGACGTAGGGATAGAGAATGGGCGTGTCCGACAGCAGCAGTTGTGCGCTGCAAGCGCCGCCGCGAGCTTCCGGGCCGAAGCTCTGGGTCATGGTGGCGTAGGCGCCTTGATGAATCGAGGCGGCCCGGCCGAGTACGATCGCGGAAAGGATGACTCCCTGTCCTCCGAAACCCGCAAGCCGAAGTTCTGTCAGCTGCATACCATCTCCGTTTGCTCTACGAAGCGCTCGCCCAGCGACTCGGAAAGTTGCGCGCGCATGAGCGTCTGATAGTCAGGGCGGTCGCGGTCGACGAACTTGCCGACCACGATCTCGCCGGTCATGGTGAGATCGACTTCGCCGGTCGGAGCGCCGTTCCGGACTCTGCTTTTGTCTTTGTAATACTTCATGGTGTCGAGGCCGTCTCCCAGCTTGTTACGGCGCTGGTAGAGTGTGGGACACGGTGAGATCACCTCTATGAAGGAAAAGCCTTTCTTCTTGAATGCCTCGGCGATGGACCGCGCCAGCTGGCGCACGTGGAAGGTCGTCCAGCGCGCCACGTACACGGCTCCGGCGGCTTCCACCAAATGCGGCAGGTTGAAGGCGGGCTCATAAGCGCCATAGGGTGCGGTTGAGGTAATAGCGTGTCCGGGCGTAGTCGGGGCGGTTTGCCCGCCGGTCATGGCGTAGATCAGATTATTGACGCAGATCACTTTCAGGTCGATGTTACGCCGGGCGGCGTGGATCAGGTGATTGCCGCCGATGGCGGAGAGATCGCCGTCCCCGGAGTAGACCACGACGTTCAGCTTGGGATTCGCCAACTTCAGGCCGGTGGCGAAGGGAATCGCACGGCCGTGGGTGGTGTGGAACGAATCCAGCTTCACGTAGCCGGCGACACGACCGGTGCATCCGATCCCGGAAACCAGCGCCAGCGACTCCAGGTCGATCTTCGATTCAATCAGCGCGCGCGCAAAGCAGTTCACCGTGGTGCCGATGCCGCATCCCGGACACCAGATATGCGGCATCCGGTCGGTGCGCAGGAATGGTTCGACGGGGTTGACTAAATCGCTCATCGGCTCGCCTCCACGATGACCTTCAGGATGTCTTCCGGACGATGCACGCCACCACCGGCGTGCGGGACGGCATAGGTTTTCGCTTGTCCGGCGGCTGCTCGCTCGACTTCGCGCACCATTTGGCCGAGGTTGAGTTCCGGAACTACGAGCGCTTTGATGTGCCCTGCCAGATCGCGAATGCGCTGATCGGGGAAGGGCCAGACCGCGATCAAACGAAGCTTGCCCACACGCAAGCCACGGGCGCGCGCCAGATCGATGGCGCGCTGGGCCACCCGGGAAGTGATGCCGTAGGAGACGACTACCACGTCGGCGTCGTCCAGATTCGCCTCTTCGCACATCGCGATCCGATCGGCTCCGGCGCGAATCTTCTCCTGCAGGCGGCGGACCAGCTTATCCTGCATCGGGGCCGTCATGTTGGGATACCCGTGCTCATCGTGGGTTAGCCCGGTGACGTGAAACTTGTAACCTTCGCCGGCGTGGGCCATCTCTGGAACCATGTCGCCGTTGGTGCCGTAGGGCAGGTAATCCTCCACTGACTTGCGAGTGTGGCGGCGTGGCGTTACCTCGATATCCTCTGCCCTGGGGATCACGACCTTCTCGGTCATGTGCCCCACGACCTCATCCATCATGAACATCACCGGCACACGAAATTCTTCGGCCAGATTGAAGGCCCGGATGGTGAGATCGAAACACTCCTGAGGGGAGTTGGGGGTGAGGGCGATGATTTCGTAGTCGCCGTGCGAGCCCCAGCGGGCCTGCATCATGTCGGCCTGCGCGGGCAGCGTGGGCAACCCGGTGGAAGGTCCGCCGCGCTGTACATCCACAAACACGCATGGTGTCTCGGTCATGGCGGCGTAACCGATGTGTTCCATCATCAGGGAAAAGCCCGGACCGGAGGTGACGGTGAAGGCCTTGGCTCCGCCCCATACCGCGCCCTGCAAGGTGATGGAGGCGGCAAGCTCATCTTCCATCTGAATGAAGCTTCCGCCGACCGTGGGAACCCGCGCAGCGAAGCGCTCGACGATTTCGGTCGACGGTGTAATGGGATATCCAGCGGCAAAGCGCGCGCCGGCGGCCAGCGCACCTTCGCAGCAGGCATGATCGCCGTCCAGGAAATGGATACCAGTCAACACGCCACGGGGATCAGCCTTCATTATCCTTCTCCTTCTCCTTGGCTCCGGCCACCGAAGTCCTGGTGCCATAAATCGCGAAATCCGGGCAATACATGCCGCACAGGTCACAGCCGCTGCACTTTTCAGGATTCACCACGTGCGGCGGATGGTAACCCTTAGAGTTGAAAGCCGAGGAGAGCGCCAGAACCTTGGTGGGACAAAACTCCACGCAGAAACCGCAGGCCTTGCAGCGCTCGACCACAATGGAAACACGTCCTTTAGCCACGGAGCCCCCACATCTGGGAAGCCGCAATGGCTGCCCAGGTTCAAGTGAAATTATGAAGGTAGGAGGTCTCACCGGGGTGTGACGGGAATCACGGATGCACGTGAGCGGGGGCACAAGCCGGAAAACTGCGTCAAGCCGACGGGTTCCTGGCGCTGACTCCAATGGCTACCAGGAAAATCGCGCTCTTGCCGCGGGAATGAGGGGAAAAGAAGCGAATCACGTCGTCGTCATAGAAGGTGAGGCCGGTAGCGCCCAGTCGCTGGGCGTAGGCCGAGAGGTAGACCTTGCCGCCGAGAATCCCCGCCTCCAATTGAACGGCGCGATACCCGCGATTGCCGAAGCGGGCGAGAACCTGCTTCAGGTCGGCAAGAAAGAAGATATCGACGCTGGCATCGCCGGGCAGTTCCTGCTCCAGTCCGAGATAGGCGGCCTGGCTGCGGAAGTCGCCCTGCTTAAGGCAATCCAGGGAACGGCGTTCACGATCGTAGAAATATGCGCCGGGGGCAAGTCCATCGACGCTGTTCACGATCAGATAGAGATCATTCATTTGCGACCCAACTGGGTCCAGATAATCTGCCGGAATGCCGCGTGTGCTGCGGTCGAGGATGGTCGAAAGCTGGGCCAGAGCGATGGGTTCGCGCGCGAATCGGCGGGAAGAGCCCCGGCGCTGGATCACTTGCTCGATTGGATCGCGGGGAATTTGCGCGTCCTCGAGCGGGGCCAAAAGCGTCGCATCGGAAGGAGCAGCCACGACGCTTGCTGTCGGCGCATGACCTCGCCATGAGTCGATTTCTTCCGCAGAACCTAAAGAAGAAGCCTCGTGCATCTGGCGCATCGCGGGATAGTCCGCCTCGCTGGCTGAGTAGGGAACTACCGGCAAGTTCAGAGGCGCAATATCGGTGGACAGAGAAGGTGGCTGCTCGAAGGTCACTCCTAGCGGCACGATGGAAAATGCGACTTCTCGCCTCGTATCGAGATCCAGCAGAGCATTCATCCGGAGATCGTGAAACCCGCAGATGATCTTGGCAGGAAGTCCAAGGGCTGCGCTTACCGCAAGCAGGTTTGCCAGGATGGTGCCGTTATCCCAGCCGAAATGACGATAGGTCCGGGAACGATATTTCCAGGCGTTGCGCCAGTAAGTGCCGGTGCAGATCAGGACCGCAGGTGCGTTGGCCACGGCAGGGTCGGCCGCGGTAGCTTCGACTACGGTCTGACGGTAATCACCTGCACGCAGTTGTCTCAGACCGAATTCAGCCACGCCGAAGTGGTACACGCCGGCCGAGAGTCCAGGAAGATCGCCGCACACGACGTAGAGTTCAATTTCATACAGCGCGCCGGTGCAGGCGGCAGCTCGAAAGAAGATTTCTCCGCCGGGGTATTTGCGGCTCTTGATGACGCCGGCGGAGAGATAAAGCACCTGAGTGAGCGCTTCCAGGTCAGGAACGGCGCTGTGGCTTGGCGGGACGGCTGTGGCCGCAACCGCCGAGAGCGCAGCCACTCCCGTCTGGCGGACGTCGCGGGGAAGCCGCATCACTTCAAGCGTGGGATAGATCTTGAACAGCAGCGGCCGATTTCCCCAGTCCAGAATGTGCGGGGACGTTCGAATGCTCAGGTACGAGTGCTTCGTACCATCGTGGTACTTCCAGGCAGCGTCGAGATCGCGGTTATTCACAGGCGCTTTCGTAGCGCGGCACCCAGCCGGCCTGGGTATCACAGGCGGCGAGCGATATGCTCCCGCTACAGCCGCCGGGAGGGCGGCGCTACGGTTACAGTCCTTTCTTCCGAATGAATTCCTGCACCACCAGTTTTGCGTCGCGGTGCTGTCCATCGACGGCGTAATTTAGCTGCCGCATATCGTCGTCGGTGATTTTACCTGCTAAGTCAGCCAGCGCCTGGGCAACTTCCGGATGC
>Ga0335076_10004834_pt1 | contig 13656 bp, 13 predicted proteins | sample Lox_Sample_25_FD_206717 | JGI IMG/M metagenome (GOLD analysis project Ga0335076, IMG submission 206717) | Soil microbial communities from Loxahatchee National Wildlife Refuge, Florida, United States - Lox_Sample_2.5 | ecosystem: Environmental > Terrestrial > Soil > Wetlands | place: USA... | reverse complement strand
CGGTTGCCGCGCGCACGGCCAGAGCCTGATCACACAAGGTGTGCGCCAGGGTGGAGTGAAACACCGCGGCGCGCGCCGCCTGGGTGCGTCGGGAGTCCGCCATCACGGGCACGAGCGGCGCCCAGTCGCTGCGCCAGATCCCCAGCGCATCGCGTGCGAGCGGCAGGCTGACGGGCGCGGCGTCCTCCTCGCAGAGGGCTTCCATGCGCATGGGCGCTTCGCCTTCGTAGCTCATGTAGCGGCACACCCCGAGCAGGGCTGCTGCAGCGTCGAACAGACGGCCGACGGCTGTCGTCTCGGGGGCGTTCAAGCCTGCATCGAAGGCCTGGCGCAGCAGGGGTCCACCCAGTTCGGCGCCTTCCGGCCACGGGTGCCCGGACTCCCAGCACAATGCCAGCGCGGTGCGCCACGGCTCGCGCGCAGCGCGCTCGCCACCGAGAAGTCGGAACGGACGGAAGCTTGCCACGCGTTGCCACGCGCCCGGCCGTCCCAGCAGCGCTTCGCCCCCCCAGAGTGTGCCGTCCGCGCCGAGCCCGACGCCGTCCCAGGTGAAACACAGGAGGGGTTTTGCGCAAGCGTATTCACCCGCCACCGCCGCGGCATGCGCGTGATGGTGCCAGACGGCCTGGCTGGATAATCCGCACTCGCGGGCCCAGCGTGTGTTGGGAAACTGCGGATGCGCATCGTGTGCGATGCACTCGGCACGTACGCCGTAAAGTTGCTGCAGGTCATGCGCGACCTGGGCGAAGACCGCGCGCCCGCGCGGACTGTCCAGGTCGCCGATATGCGGCGATACCACGGCGCGATCGCCCCAGGCCAGCGCCACGGTATTCTTTATATAAGCGCCCACTGCGAGCGTGGGAACCCGCATGCGCACGGGCAGGGTGAGCTCGAGCGGCGCGGTGCCGCGCCCGAGTCGTATTGGGCGCACGCTACCGGCGACGGCCCGCACCACCGGGTCATCGGCCGGACGCACGATGGGGCGGTCATGGTGCAGGAAGCCATCGGCCACGTCCGCCAGTCGGCTCTCAACCTCTTCCGGCTCCGTCAGTACGGGCTCACCGCTCAGGTTGCCGGAGGTCGCCACCAGCGCGGCGCCAAAGTCCTCGAGCAGCAGATGGTGCAGTGGGCTGTAGGGCAGCATCAGGCCCAGCTCGCGCAGCCCCGGCGCAATGCTTGGAGCGAGTGCGGCATCCGCACGGCGCGCCGCCAGCACAATCGGCCGCACGCAATCGCGCAGTGCCGCCTGCTGAGGCGGCGACAGATGGGCGAGGGCGTGCGCGCAGCCCAGGCCATCCGTGCCACGCCACGGCACCATCACAGCCAGCGGCTTTGCAGGTCGCCCTTTGCGCTCGCGTAGGCGGGCCACCGCGCTTTCGTCCGCGGCGTCGCAGAGCAGGTGATAGCCGCCGACACCGCGCGCGACAACGATTCTCCCGGTGCGCAGCGCCGCTTGGGCGGCGGCGAGCGCCGTGGCGTTGCCGCTGACCTCGCGTCCCTCCGCGTCACGCCATCGCAGCATCGGGCCGCAGGCCGGGCAGGCAAGGGGCTGAGCGTGGAAGCGACGGTCGAGCGGGTCGGCGTATTCGCGCGCACAGTCGCGGCAGAGGACGAAGCGATCCATGGTCGTGTTCGGCCGGTCGTAGGGCAGCGCACGAATCAGCGTGTAACGGGGCCCGCACTGGGTGCAGTTGATGAAGGGGTAACGGTAGCGGCGGGCCGCGGGATCACGCAGCTCCTCGAGACAGTCATTACAGGTGAAAAGGTCCGGGGGTACGTGAATGTGTCCCGGGGTGCTGGTGGCACTCGCGAGAATGCGAAAGCCGTCGATCGGCGCACAGCGCACCGACTGCTCATCGAGCAGTTGCGGACGGGCCGCGGCGGGTGCGCGCGCTAACAATGCTGCGCCGAATGCCCGCAGTCGTTCCGCCGCACCTTGTGCGTGAATTTCAACCTCGCCGCCGTTGTTGCGCACCCAGCCACTGAGCTCAAAGTGGTGAGCCAGGCGGTACACGAACGGTCGGAAGCCCACACCCTGTACTCGCCCCGCGATCCGCCAGCGGTGCGCCGCCGCGGCGCTCGCCTCGGATGCGCAGCAGTGAACGGTGGTAGAGCTCATGCGTGCGCAGTCTCACGCGGTGGCTGAAAGCCAATCTGGCGATGTCGGGCCAGATGCAATGGTGTCCACGCGTGCGGCGTACGGTGCACGAAGCGATGGCGCGCGATGTGATAACTCGGGTCGAAGCCATAGAAATTCAGGCGCATGCGCTCCAATTCCTCGGCGCGGTAACCGGCGAGGGGACGTGCCTCCTCGTCACGGGCGCGCACTGCGCGCTTCTCGGCCAGCGCTGGCGTGAATCGATCACTGTGTACCAGGGCGGTGGCCTGCGCGTCGACGAGCGCGCGAAACTGGGCGACGTCGGGGCCCGCATGAGCATCGATCAGACCCAGTGTGTGGGCTTCGGGCGCACCCAGCGGCAGTCGTCGCGCCATGATCGCCGCGGCTTGCGCGGCGCCGACGCGTCGCGGCAACAGGTAGGTCCAATATTCCGAGCCGTAGAGATTGCCCATGTTGCGGTAGTGTGGGTTCAGCACAATGCCAGTGCGTGCCAGCACACGATCTGCCGCGAGAGCGAGAAAGACTCCTCCGGCCGCGGCATTGCCCTGCAGCGCGGCGATCGTCAAGTGTGTGTCGGTTGTGAGGATATCCCGCGCCAGATCATCGATCGCGTTGATGTTGATCCACGAGGCATCCGCGGGACTGGCAGCAGCTTCGATGCAATGCAGGTGCATGCCGTTGCACCAGAAGTTCGTTCCGCCCATCAGCACGATTGCCCGGGTGGGTTGCCGCCGCGCGTGCGCGTAGGCGGCGCGCAGCCGCTCGCATTGCTGAGTACTGAGGCCACCGTTGTAGAAGTCGAAGTGCAGGTAGGCAATCGCGCCGCGCTCTTCGTAGCGGATCTCCCGATAGCGCGGGACGTCGCCGCTCGCTGCCGGATCATCCTCGGCGCACGGCAAGGCCTCGGCGGCAGCGCCGAGCGCGACGACCGCAGGTCGTTTGAAAGCACGCTGCGGCGTGTCGGTGGGCTGCAACTCGCCCAACCACACGGCACCGTCGCGCGTCGCGCGGCAGATGGCGTTGTGGCGACGGGCGATGAGCGCGCCCGGGGCGCCGCTCAGGCGGCCTTCCGGATGTGCATCGAACAGCCTGAAGCGGCGATCGAGCACAGTGTCCTCGACGCCGGGAAAGCCGTCGGCGGAGTAGATCTTACGCAGCACCGTGGCACTGTCATCGTGTATCCAGTCGATCGCGCGCTGCGCCTGGCGCAGCGGCGGCTGCCAGCCCTGCGGCCAGGGAGCTTGCGGCTGCGGGTCGTCACCCGCAGCGATGCGCGCGAGCGCGGTGCGCACGGCGATGACGGCGGCTTCGGTCACTTCGTTGCGATACAGACAGCTCTTGCGCGCGCTGCGCATCGGAAACGATGCGTCGGCCCACACCGGCCCGGCGTCGAACTCCGCTTCCGCCTGCAGCACCGTGACCCCCCAGGTGGGGACGCCGCGCAGGATCGCCCAGTCGAGCGCGCACGGGCCGCGGTCGCCGGCTGGCCCGGGATGAACGACGAGACACCGATGGAGCTGCCAAATCGACCCCGGAATGGCTCGCTTGAGGAACGGGGCGAGAATCACTTCTGGGCGGAAGAGGTCAATCGCCTGTTGTGTGACGCTATCGTGGATGTCGAGCTCGACCGACAGCTCGTGGCCGTCGTGGGCGAGCTCGAGGTAGAGCCGCTGCGACAGGCTGTTGAAGCTGTGCGTCAACAGCAGGATGCGCATTAGCCGACGGCCCGCACCGCGCCGCGACGGTATTTGTAGTAGGCGGCGCAAGCGCCCTCGGCGGACACCATGCACGAGCCGATCGGGTTGTGCGGCGTGCATACGGTTGCGAACAGCGCGCAGTCCGTCGGCTTCTTGACCCCGCGGATGATCGCCGGGCATTGGCAGGCCTTGTTCTCCGGCACCGGCCGCGCCTCGATCGTGAAGCGTCTCTCGGCATCGAGATCGGCGTAGGCGGACTTGATGCGCAGCCCGCTGTAGGGCAGTTCGCCTAAGCCGCGCCATTCGAAGCGCGGTCGCAGCTCGAACACCTCGGCAACCAGTGCCTGGGCCTTGCGGTTGCCCTCGCGAGTGACCCCGCGCGTGAATTCGTTCTCGACGCAGGCGCCCCCGGCATTCAGCTGTTGCACCAGCATGAGGATCGCCTGCAGGACATCAAGCGGCTCGAAGCCAGCGATGACGACCGGCCGTTGGTATTCTTCGGCAAAGAACTCGTAAGGTCGGCTACCGATGACCGCACTCACGTGTGAGGGGCCGATGAAGCCGTCCACACGTACTTGACCCCACTCGCGCACTTCGGGGGAGTCCAGGATGCTTTGGATCGCGGCGGGCGTCAGCACGTGGTTGCAGTAGACGGTGAAGTTAGCGAGGCCGCGGCGCCGCGCCTCGAGGATTACGTGCGCGCTGGCCGGCGTTGTCGTCTCAAAGCCGATCGCGAAGAACACGACCTGGCGCTCGGGATGAGCCGCGGCGATCTCGAGAGCCTCGAGCGCCGAGTACACCATGCGCACATCTGCTCCCTGCGCGCGTGCGCGCAGCAGACTGCGGCGCCGGGAGGCCGGCACGCGCAGCATGTCGCCGTAGCTCACGAGCGTCACATCGGGCTTGTGGGCCAGCTCGATCGCGGCATCGAGTCGCGGGATCGCCAGCACACACACCGGGCAGCCCGGACCATGCACCAGATGCACATTGGCGGGCAGCAGGTCCTCGACCCCGTAGCGAAAAATGGCATGCGTGTGCCCGCCGCAGAATTCCATCAAATGATATTCGCGCTTGCGATCGACCTGCTGCGCAAGCGCTTGCGCGAGGCCCTTGGCGGCCATGCCGTCACGGAAGGCGCGGATGTAGCGCATCGACAGGCCCCGTGAGCCGGGCGGCAAGCTCATCAAAAAGCGCGAGCGTCTTTTCCGCTTCCTCAACGTCAAGGCGCGCGATCGCGAATCCGGCATGAACGATGACGTAGTCCCCGGCGGCAACCCCCTCGACGATCGCCGTGCACACGCGGGTGCGAACACCGCCCACCTCGACCTCGACCCAGTGATCCTCGAGCAACGCCACGACGCGCACTGGAACGGCAAGGCACATATGTCAGGCCCTGGCCGCGCTCACGGGTGCTCGCGCCATCGGCTGCGGCACGAGCGCGCGTGGCGCGACGAGCTCGGCCTCGAGCCACTCGAGCCAGGGAGCCAGCGACGGCGCCCGGCGCGCCGCGGTGCGAATCATCGGCGTCTCGCGGCCGAGCGCGCGCAATGCGGCCTCGGCGCGCGCCGGATCGAAATCCTCCAGGACCGCGAGCAAGTCGGTCTTGGTGAGGACGACAAGATCGGCGGCGCGAAACATTACCGGATACTTGGCGGGCTTATCGTCACCCTCCGTGGTGCACAGCAGCGTCACGTTGCGGTGCTGCCCCAGGTCGAAACTGGCGGGACACACGAGGTTGCCCACGTTCTCGATGAACAGCAGGTCAAGGCCGGCGAGCGGCAGCTGGTGTAGCACCCGATGCACTAGGTGGGCGTCCAGATGACAGGCGTTGCCGGTGGTGATCTGCACAGCCGGCACGCCGTGGGCGCGGATACGGGCGGCGTCGTTGTCGGTCTCAAGGTCACCCTCGATGACCGCGATGCGATAGCGGTCGCGCAGCGCGACGATCGTCGCCTCCAGGAGCGCAGTCTTGCCCGCACCCGGCGAGGACATCAGGTTGATCGCAAGGACACCATGCTCATCGAAGTGGGCGCGATTGTGCTGTGCTACACGGTCGTTGGCTGCGAGCAGTTCCTGAAGCACCTCGACAGTCGTTCGCCGCTCGGCGCCCTGAGCGCCCGCGAGATGCTCATTTCCTGCCGTGACGGTGCAACCACAAGTCTCGCACATGATTATTCTCCGTTGCGGTCAGGCCGCCGAGGCGGCTTGCGCGTCGGCTACGTCCAGCTCGATGGCGCGCAGTCGCAGTTCATCTCCTTCAAGCACTTGTGTACGGTAGCCGCCGCACGCGCCGCACAGCAGACGGTTGGGTTGCGCGGGCGATGCTGCACCGCAGTCCGCGCAGCGCACCACGATCTCGAGAACTGCGAGCGACAATACTGCGCGCTCTGCACAGGTGCCGAGGCGTGCGATCTCAAAGGCTCTGCTCAGCAACTCCGGTTCGACACCCGAGAGTCGGCCGATCTCGACATTCACGCGCTCGACCGCCTTCGCGCCATAACTTGCCGCGATTCTCGAAACCTCTGTGAGCAGCGCCTGGCAAACCGAGAGTTCGTGCACGCCAAGCCCTCCCGCTGATGGCCATGTGTTTAATGTTACGCCTCGTCGACGGGCAGCAGAAATTGGCAATCTACGTAGGAAGACAGGCATTGCTACGGTAACTAAGTAGTTCTCGGCATTGCCCGCTTGCGGACAAGATCCGATAATCGCCGCGCCTGCAGGGGAGTTGAGATGGCGCAGACCAAGCTGATGCTAGAGCTCGAGCGTCAGGGCGTATCGCGGCGCGACTTCATGGGGTTCTGCGCGAGCATGGCCGCCGTGTTGGGCCTTCCGAAGACTGCGGCAGCCACGATCGCAACGGCAGTGGAAACTGAGGCGCGCCCGGTTCTGGTGTGGCTCGAATTTCAGGACTGCGCCGGAAATACCGAGTCCTTCCTGCGTGCGAGTCATCCGACGGTAGCGGACCTCGTTCTCGACACCATCTCTCTCAATTATCACGAGACCTTGATGGCGGCCGCCGGCAGCCAGGCGGAAGATGCGCTCGAGGAGACCGTACGCAAGTACAAGGGCAAGTACATTGCGCTCGTCGAGGGCTCGATCCCGGGCGACCCCGACAGCGGCTATTGCACGATCGGGGGCCGAGCGGCGCTCGACATCGCCCGCGAGGTCTGCGGCAGTGCGATGGCGACCATCGCGGTGGGCACCTGCGCCACTTTTGGCGGCATTCCGGCCGCACGCCCGAATCCGACGCGGGCGCTCTCGGTCGCCGACGCCGTGCCCGGGCTCAAGAACCTGATCCACATGTCGGCCTGCCCGGCCAACGCCGAGAATATCACCGCATTGATCGTCTATTACCTGACGCTCAAGCAGTGGCCGCCGCTGGACCGGTACCGCCGGCCGCTGTTCGCCTACGGGAAGTCGATCCATGACGGCTGCGAGCGGCGCGCGCATTTCGACGCCGGCCAGTACGTCGAGGCGTGGGGAGACGAGGCGCACCGTCATGGACACTGCCTCTACAAGATGGGCTGCAAGGGGCCGGCGACCTCGCAGAACTGCCCGAATGTGGGCTGGAACGAGCACACCAACTGGCCGATCGGCTGCGGCCATCCCTGCATCGGCTGTGCCGAGCCGAACTTCTGGGACGTGATGACGCCCTTCTATCAGCGGCTGCCGAACGTTGCCGGCTTCAACACCGACAAGTGGCTCGATACGGTCGGTATCGGACTCACCGCGGCCGTCGCCGCCGGCACGATCGCCCACGGCGTCGGCGAGGTGATGCGTCATCGCCGCGGGCCGGCGGCCGAGGAGCCAGCAGGCGCTGATAAGAACGCCGGCGGGCAAGCGGGAGTTAAGAAATGACTCACGTCGTCGTCGATCCGGTCACGCGGATCGAGGGGCATCTGCGCATCGAAGCCGAGGTGGACGGGGGCGCGGTGAAGGAGGCGTGGTCGTCCTGCACGATGTTCCGCGGCATCGAGCTGATCCTCGAGGGGCGCGATCCGCGCGACGCCTGGGCGTTTGCGCAGCGCATCTGCGGCGTGTGCACGACGGTACACGCCATCGCCTCGATCCGTGCGGTGGAGCACGCGATCGGTGCCACCCCGCCGCCGAATGCACGCATCCTGCGCAACCTGATCATCGCGGCGCAGAACGTGCAGGACCACGTGATCCATTTCTATCATCTGCAGGCGCTCGACTGGGTCGATATCGTGAGCGCGCTCAGCGCCGATCCCGCCAAGACCTCGAGCCTTGCGCAGTCGATTTCCGACTGGCCGCTCTCGAGCGCCAAGTACTACACCGAGGTGCGCGACCGCGTGAAGGCCTTCGTCGAGCGCGGTCAGCTCGGCATCTTCGCCAACGCCTACTGGGGGCATTCGGCCTACCGGCTGCCGCCGGAGGCGAATCTCATGGCGGTTGCCCACTACCTCGAGGCGCTTGACTGGCAGCGCCGCTTCATCAAGATCCACGCGATCCTCGGCGGTAAGAATCCGCACCTGCAGAGCTTCCTGGTCGGCGGCATGGCGACGCCGGTCGATCCCGATGCGCAGGCCTCGCTCAACTTGGGCACGGTCGCCGCCTTGCGCAAGCTCGTAGCGGAGGGTGTGGACTTCGTGACGCGTGTCTACATACCCGACGTGCTCGCCATCGCCTCCTTCTACAAGGACTGGTTCTCGATCGGCGCGGGGGTCACGAACTTTCTGAGCTATGGCGACTTTCCGCTGGACGATGGCGCTCAGCCGCAGCTCTACATTCCCGCGGGCATCATCCACAACGGGGACCTGTCCCGCATCGAGCCGGTCGACCACGCGAAGATCGACGAGTACATCACCCATTCCTGGTATGACTACTCGGTTGGCGATGACAAGGGACTGAATCCCTACAAGGGCGAGACCCATCCGCACTACACCGGGCCCAGGCCCCCCTATCAGCGCCTCAAGGTCGAGGAGAAGTATTCCTGGCTCAAGTCGCCGCGCTACGACGGGGCGCCGATGCAGGTGGGACCCCTGGCCCGCATGCTGGTTGCCTATGGAGTAGGGCGTCCCACGCGCGCGAAGGAGCTGATCGACCAGGCACTCAAGCAGCTCAACGCGCCGCCCGCGGCGCTGTTCTCCACACTCGGGCGCATCGCCGCCCGCGCGATCGAGGCGCAGGTGCTGGTCGAATCGATGGGTATGTGGGTCGAGGCGCTCGCGGACGGAATGGCGCGGCGCGACTATCGGATCCAGGATACCTCCAAATGGGACCCGAGCAGCTGGCCACAGGACTGCTTCGGCGCCGGCTTCCACGAGGCGCCGCGCGGCTCGCTCGGCCACTGGGTACACATCAAGGACGGCAAGATCGCCAAGTACCAGTGCGTGGTGCCGAGCACCTGGAACGCTGGACCCCGCGATGCCAAGGGTCAGCCGGGTCCCTATGAGGCCTCGCTGGTCGGGACGCCGGTTGCGAAACCCGATCAGCCGCTCGAGATCCTGCGCACGGTGCATTCCTTCGATCCCTGCATGGCCTGCGGCGTGCACGTAGTCGATGCCACGCGCCGCGAGTTGGCGCGTGTGAGGGTGTCGTGAGCGCGGTGCCCGCCGAAACCGCCCGCCGCCTCGGCCTCGAGCGGGTCTACGTGTGGGAGTTGCCCGTGCGGCTCGTGCACTGGCTGTTGTTCTTCTCGATCCTGGTGCTCGCCGGCACCGGCTACTACATCGGCCACCCCTTCATCAGCGTGCCGGGACCCGCCAGTGCGCACTTCGTGATGGGCTCGATGCGCAGCGTGCACCTCTATGCATCGATCGTGTTCACGCTGTCGGCGCTGGTGCGCGTCTACTGGGCGTTCGCCGGCAACCGCTATGCGCGCTGGTCGGAGCTCATCCCGGTCTCGCGGCAGCGCTGGCGAAGCTTCAAGCAGTCGGCTCGTTACTACGCGTTCCTGAGCCGGGAGCCGGTGCGTTATCTGGGTCACAACGGCCTGGCAGGGCTCACCTACGCTGCCATCTTCGGCGTCTACTTCGTGATGATGGCGAGCGGCTTCGCGCTCTATACGGTGTACGCCCCGCTCGGCTCGCCGATGCGGGTGTTCGGTTTTCTGATCCCGCTCTTCGACGGCCTGCAGGTGGCGCGTCTGATCCATCACATCGGGATGTGGGCGATTCTCATCTTCGCCGTCGCCCACGTGTATTTCCCCGTGCTGTACTCGATCATCGAGCGTAACGGCCTCTTCGATTCGATCATCTCCGGCTATAAGTTCCGGGAACCGCACGGCCGTGAGTGAGATGCCAGCCCACGCCATCGCCGAACCCGGCAGCGGCGGCGTTCTGGTGCTTGGCCTCGGCAACGTGCTCCTCGGTGACGACGGGATCGGCGCTGCGGCGGTCGATCGCCTGGAGCGCGACTACTGCATCCCCGCCGAGGTCCGACTGGTCGAGGGCGGCACGCTCGGGCTTTCGCTGCTCGATGAGATTGCGCAGGCCCGGCACCTCGTCCTGGTCGATGCCGTGGCGACGGACGACCCGCCCGGCACCCTGGTGCGGCTCGACGGCGGGGATGTCATGGATGCAGTGCGCGAGCGGCTCTCGGTGCATCAGGTGGGCGTTGCGGACCTGCTGAACGCGGCGCGCTTGATCGGCTGTTATCCGGCCTCGGTGGTACTGCTCGGCCTCGTGCCCGGATCGATCGGCCTCGGGGTAGGTCGCACGCGCGCCGTGGGTGCAGCGCTCGATACGCTGGTCTCGGCCGTCGTTCGGGAAGTACAGACACTTGGCTACGAAATGGTTGCGCGTCCACAAAGCGGCGCTGGCGAGCGGCCTATCCACGCTCTTACCCGTCATTTCGGCATGTAGCGACGGCGCGCCGAGCCCCCCTGAGGGAGTCCTTTCGTCCGGGGCAGCACGACGCGCGGGGGAAGAGCTCTTCGCTGCCCATTGCGCCATCTGCCACGGGGCGCGCGGTGACGGTCACGGATTGCGTCAGGATGGGATGGTCCCGCCCCCGGCCGACCTAACCCTGCCGCCGTGGTCGGAGCGTGCCAGCGCCAGGCAGACTTTCCTCGCCATCCGTTATGGCGTGCCCGGGACGGCCATGGCGCCGTGGCCGACGCTGAGCAATCCCGAGGTCTGGCAGCTCGTCGCTCACATCGAGACGCTGCAGGGGAATCGCTGAGCGCGGACAGGCGGTGCCCGCAGCAATTTCTCGCCCTTGCGGGTATGCCGCGGCGTATTCCAGACTACGCCATGCAGTTCACGCTGCGCATCAAGGTGCCGTAGGCCGTGCACGTGCGGGGCCGCCTCGTATGGATCCTCGCCGCGGTGGCAGCGCTCAACCTGGTGGCGGGCGGGGGGGTCCTGTCGCTGGGCGGTTTCGGTGTTGCCGGCCTCGGCGTCGGCATGATCGCCTACCTGCTCGGCGTGCGTCATGCCTTCGACGCCGACCACATCGCGGCCATCGATAATGTGACACGGCGCTTGCGGGCCGCAGGGGAACGCCCGGTGGGCGTCGGACTGTTCTTCTCGCTGGGCCACTCGACGGTCGTGCTGCTGCTCACCGCCGTGGCGGTGATCGCAGCGCGCCACGTCGGCACGTTACTGCCGCAGTTGTCGGCCTGGGGATCGCTGTTCGGCAGCCTGGTGTCCGCCGGCTTTCTGACCCTGATCGGCTTGGCTAACCTGCGCTTGCTTACCGCGCGGCTGCGCAAGCGTCAGTCACGCCCGGGGCACAGTCACCAATTTGGCCTGGATCGCGCCGGGCACAACGTCGACCACAGCTGGAAGATGTTCCCCCTCGGCATGCTGTTTGGTCTGAGCTTCGACACGGCCAGCGAGGTGGCGCTGCTGGCGATATCGGTCGCCGCGGCGCGCGATGGCAGCATTCCACTCTGGGGGGTGATGCTGCTGCCGTTGCTGTTCACCGCCGGGATGGCGTTGATGGACACGCTGGAAAGCCTGTTGATGCTTCGTCTTTACGATTGGGCGATCGCGGACCACGATCGTACGATGCGTCTCAATACGCTGATCACCGGCCTTTCGGTGTGCCTTGCCCTGGCCGTTGCCCTGCACGAGTGGATCGCTCTTTGCAGTAACCGGATCAGCGGCCTGCCGTCCTTGGCGTTGGTCGACAGCTCCACGATGGGATTTGCGGTCACCGCAGTTTTTCTGGGCCTCGGTGCGATTGCCTGGCTGCTGCGTCGGCGGCAGGGCATGCGCGTCGTTCGGACACAGCGGGCGGTCGGTTGATGGAGCGGGTCATCGTCGGGTCGGTGCTGCGTGCCGCGCGACCTAACTTCCTGACGCTGACGCCGATCTGCGTGCTGATCGGTGTCGGCGTCGCCATGCAGATGGGGAACCGTGTGTCGGTCGCGAAATGTCTGCTGGTGCTGTGTGGTGCGCTGTCGGCACATCTCAGTGTCAATCTGCTCAACGAGTATGACGACTTCCGCACCGGATTGGACGCACTGACCGTGCGAACGCCGTTCAGTGGCGGCAGCGGCACGCTGCCTGCCCATCCGGAAGCGGCAGCGGCAGTGCGGGCCGCCGGGCTCTTCTGCCTGGCCGCCACGGCTGCGATCGGTCTGTACTTCGTCCACGAAAGGGGCGTGGCATTGCTGCCGCTCGGTCTCAGCGGGCTGCTGCTGGTGGTCGCCTATACCCCCCGGGTGACTCGCCAACCTTTGCTTTGTCTCCTCGCCCCCGGTCTCGGCTTCGGTCCGCTCATGGTGATGGGTACCGCGTTCGTGCTGACGGGACGCTATTCGTGGAACGCCGCACTTGCCTCGCTGCCGCCGATGTTCCTGGTAAGTGAATTATTGCTGCTCAATCAGTTTCCGGACATCGACGCAGACCGCCAGGTTGGCCGGCGACATCTACCCATCGTGTTCGGCCGACGGCGCAGTGCCGTGGTGTTTGGGGTACTCGTCATCGCGGCCTTTGCCGCAACGAGCGTCGGCGCGGCCATCGGAAGTCTGCCGCGCCTGTCACTGCTGGGTCTGCTGCCCCTGCCGCTGGGACTGTTCCTGGCGAGGCAGGTATACGCTCAGGCTGAAGACCTGCCGCGACTCATTCCTTATATGGGTCTCAACGTGGTGATGATCCACGTCACGTTACTGCTGTTCGCGGTGGGACTGTTGCTCGGCTGACGCAGACGATTCGACGGGTGCCTCAAGGCGCGAACAGCGCGGAATTGTCGACGAAGATCCGATAGTCGTAGATGCCCGCCGGCCGCAGCTTCAGGATGTTGGCAAAGGGCACCCGCAGTGTACCGCCGTCGTGACGGGTATAGGTCACCATGCCGGTGCAGATCACCACATCCGGCAAAGACCATTGCTCTTCCAGGGCGTGGGACACACTCTTGATTGCCCTGAGGAAATTCCCGACTGTCGCTTCGATCGCCTCTCGCCCGAGCACGGCGGGATGATTGCCAAAGCGAAAGGTCGCATCGCTCGTCAGGAACCCGGCAAAGGCCTTCGCGTCCCGGGCATCGATGGTCGCCAGCAACTGCTTGATGAATGCATCGTTTGCCATGACGTAGCTGTCCGGATCACGAGCCGATCACCCGCTCGATGACGATGTGTACCGGTTTGCCTGCGGCGGGGTCGAGCGGTGTCGTGACACCGAGCAGGTCGCCGCTCTGCGGCATCGCTTGCCCGGACTTCGACACGCGCGCTTCAATCGTGACCATGCCGGCGGTCGAGAGCTTGCGGTCCGGCATCATGGCGAGTGTGTCATTCAATTCGAATCGCACCGGCCAGTTGCCCGTCGTCGTGCGCAGTATGGCAACCGGTGGGCCCGGGGAGTTGACGGATTTGGCGAGGATGAACAGTGTCAGGCCGGAAGGCACGCTCGGGCGCAAAGCGTCGGATAA
>Ga0335076_10004832_pt1 | contig 13658 bp, 6 predicted proteins | sample Lox_Sample_25_FD_206717 | JGI IMG/M metagenome (GOLD analysis project Ga0335076, IMG submission 206717) | Soil microbial communities from Loxahatchee National Wildlife Refuge, Florida, United States - Lox_Sample_2.5 | ecosystem: Environmental > Terrestrial > Soil > Wetlands | place: USA: Florida... | reverse complement strand
CGACTACGTCCTCAGCGAGAACGGCAGGCAGGTCCCCTTCGGCAGCGCCCCCGCCGACTACTCCACCGACGTCCTCTCCCGCTTGGCGACGCGCTTCATCGCCGACACGCCCGCCGCGCAGCCCCTCTTCCTCTATTACGCACCGCGCGCGCCGCACCTGCCGTCGACGCCGCCGCCCCGGTACGCGAACGCGTGCGCCAACCTGAAGCCCCTCAGGCCGCCGAGCTACGACCAGGCCGACGTCTCGGACATGCCGGCCTACGTTCGCTCGGTCCAACCAATGACGGCCGGGCGCAAGGCGCTGAACGACCGCATCTCCGTGGACAACTGCCGCGCGCTGCTGGGCGTGGACGACTCGGTCAAGGCGATCCTCGACGAGCTCGGCCGGACCGGGAGGCTCTCCAACACCCTCGTCGTCTACGCGTCGGACAACGGCTTCATGCTCGGCGAGCACCGCCTGACCGGCAAGGCCGTCCCGTACGAGGAGAGCATCCGCGTGCCAATCGTCGTTCGGTACGACCCCGTGACCCACGAGCAGGCGCGCACCGACACGCATCTCGTCCTCAACCTCGACTTCGCGCAGACGTTCGCGGCGGTCGCGGGCGTCCCGGCGCCGGGCGCCGAGGGACGCAGCCTCCTCCCCCTGTTGCGGAACCCGGACACGCCGTGGCGAACCCGTTTCCTGGTCGAGCACTGGGAACCGCCGCTCACCGACCAGCCCGGCGCGCCTCGAGGCGACCCCGGGCGGCCGCCCTACTGCGCCGTCCGCACGACGACGCACATGTACGTGAAGTACGCCACGGGCGAGCAGGAGCTGTACGACGTGCAGAGCGACCCCTACGAGCTGCACAACCTCGCCGGCGACCCCGCCGACCGCGCACTGCTCGACCGGCTGCACCGCGAGATGGTCGTGCTGTGTGATCCTCCGCCGCCCGGCTTCACGCCGTAGCGGGATGGACGCGACGACGGGCTAGGCGACCTTCCCCGACTGGCCCTTGCCGTCCGCGGCCTTGCCCTTCGCGGGACGGGCGGATTCCTCGTCGTCCTCCTCCTCCTCGTCCTCGCCGCCTTCCTCGTTCAGGCAGCGGGCGCGAATGGCCTCCGCCGACATCGGCTTGGCGAACAGGTAGCCCTGGCCCAGCGGGCAGTTCTCGCCGACCAGGAACTCGCGCTGTTCCTCCGAGTCGATCCCTTCCGCCAGAGGCACCATCCCGAGGCTGTGCCCGAGCTGGATGATCGCCCGGGCCATGGTGGCCGCGTCGTCGTCGCCGGGGAGCTTCCGCACGAACGACTGGTCGACCTTCAGGATGTCGACGGGGAGGTCCTTCAGGCGCCGGATGGACGAGAGCGCCTTGCCGAAGTCGTCGATGGCGACCTTCAGGCCCGCGTCGCGGAACTGCTGCAGGACCCGGCGGGTGCGCTCGGGGTCGGCCATGGCCGCGGCCTCGGGGATCTCGATGACGATGGTCTCGGGGTCGACGCGCGAGGAGCGCAGCGTCGACGTGATCCGGTCGACGACGCTCGGCTGCCACAGCTGGCGCGGCGACAGGTTGATGCTCATGTCGAGCTCCAGGCCGTCCTCGCGCCACGAGCGCGACTGCCGGCAGATCTCGTCGACCACCCAGTCGCCCACGGCCTCGATGAGGCCCATGTCCTCGGCCGCCAGGATGAACTCGCCGGGCGGAACCAGCTCGCCGTTGGAGTCGCGCCACCGCAGCAGCGCCTCGACGCCGACGGTGTCCTGCGCCTCGAGGTCGACGATCGGGTGGTAGTGCAGCACCCAGTCCTTGCGCTCGACGGCCTTGCGGAGCTTCGTCGTGAACGACAGCCCTCGGACGGGGTCGTCGGCGTCCTTCGAAAACAGGACGTAGCCGCCGGGGCCCGTCTTCTTGCTCTTGCGCATCGCCTCGTGCGCGTGCTGCAGCAGCTCCTCGCCGTTCTCGGCGTCGAGCGGGAAGATGCTGATGCCGATCGAGGCGCTCACGTAGAACTCGTTGTCGTCGATCATGAAGGGGTCCTGCAGCGCCTCCTGGATGCGGCTGGACTCGGCCTCGGCCACCAGCAACGCGTTGTCGGTGCTCGAGCGCATCGATCCCCCGTTGCCGCGCTCGCGCCCCGCGAGCAGCAGCAGGAACTCGTCGCCTTCGTGGCGCGCCACCAGGTCGGCCTCCTGCGCAGCGTCGCGCAGACGCGTGGCGACCTGACGGAGGAGTTCGTCGCCGCCTTCGTGGCCGAGCGACGTGTTCACCAGCTGGAAGTCGTCGAGGTTCAGCGTCAGCGAAGCGACCGCCAGGTTGTGGCGCTCGGCGCGCAGCAGCACCTGCTCGATGAACTCCTCGAACATCGGACCGTTGGGGAGTCCCGTCAGCTCGTCGTGGTACGCGCGGTACGCGTCGTTGCGCTCCCCCTGGCGCCAGTCGGTGATGTCGACGATGAGGCCCTGCATCATCACCGGGTTCCCGCCCGAGTCGCGCGTCGCGACGACGGTCTCGCGAACCCACACCGTGCGGCCGTCGCGCGACTGCATCCGGTACTCGAGCTGCACCGGCTCGTCGCTCTGGCGCGCCCGCCGGTAGTCGGCGAGCACGCGGTCGCGGTCGGCGGCGTTGATGGACTTCAGCCGCAGGGTCGGATCCTTGCGCCACTCCGCCGCCGAGATGCCGAGCAGCTGCCGGATCTGCGGGCTGACGAACAGCGTGCGCATTCCCTCGTCGGCAACGGCCGAGTACGTGACGACCGGGAGTGCCTCGACGATCGTCCGGTACTCACCGCCGCCGCCGCCGTCGGCGTTCGCGTCGTCGCCTTCGTCGTCTCGCTGCCTCACGAAGTCCGCGACCTCGGCGCCGAGCTCCTCCAGCGTCGTGATCAGCGAGTCGTCGGGTCGCTTGGCGTCACGGCTGTACAGCTCGATGGTGCCCAGGACCTGATTGCCGGCGCGAATGGGGAACCCGATCGTGCCGAGCATGCCCTCCATCGCGGCGGTGCTCGCGGTGGGCACGCCGCCCCCCGCGCCGCCGCCCCGCTGCCACGAGCCGACGCGGCGCAGAGCCTTGCTCGCGGGATCGACCATCGACAGGACGCCGATGTCCCAGCCCAGGTACTCGCAGACGACCTCCAGGAGGCGGGGAGCGGCGTCGTCCAGCGACGCCGATTGGTCGAGCGTTTCCTTCACGACCTCGATGACCGCGAGACGCTCCGACTCCCCGGAACCCTTCTTTTCGGCCGTCACGACACCACCCTTGTATAAGCCCGCCGACGGCTCGCCGGCGCGGCGGAAGCTCCTACAAAGGTTTCGGTTCCTCTCATGGCCGGGTTAAGGCAATGGGCTGCCAACGGGCTACCCATTTGTGGCGTCCCGAAGGTCCGATTCGCCTCCGTGGATCACGTGGAGGTTCCCCTTCGGCCTCAGGAGCGCCTCGATGTCCTCCGCGGTCACCGGCTTGCTGAACAGGTAGCCCTGGCCCAGGAGGCAGCCGTTCTCGACCAGGAACCGCCACTGTTCCTCGGTCTCGATGCCCTCCGCCAGCGGCGTCAGCCCCAGGCTGCGGCCCATCTGGATGATGGCTCGGACGATGGCGACCGCGTCCGCGTCCCCGGGGAGGTCCCCGACGAAGGACCGGTCGATCTTCAGCACGTCCATCGGCAGGTGCTTCAGCCGCGAGAGCGACGAGTAGCCGGTTCCGAAGTCGTCGATCGCCAGGTGCAGACCCTTGCCGTGCAGATCGTTCAGGATGCGGAGCGTCCGCTCCGGGTCGCTCATCGCCGCCGACTCGGTGACCTCGACGGTGACCCGCGACGGGTCGACCTGTGCCGACTCCATGCGCAGCAGGATCTTCTGGCCGAGGTCCTGCTGCCACAGCTGCCGGGGCGACAGGTTGAACCCGATGCGCAGCGGAATGCCCTTCATCGACCACTCGCGCGACTGGCGGCAGATCTCCTCCAGCACCCAGTCGCCGATCGCGCCGATGAGCCCCATCTCCTCCGCGAGCGGGATGAAGTCGCCGGGCGGCACCATTCCCTGGCCGGGCTCGATCCACCGAACGAGCGCCTCGACCTCGACGGTGTCGCCGCTCGCGAGGTCGACGATCGGCTGGTAGTGCAGGAGCCACTGGCGTTGCTCCACCGCGCGGCGAAGCCTCGTCGCAAACGAGAGCTGATTCGACGTCTCCGCCTGTTCGGCCGAATAGCGAATGTGCCCGCCGGGGCCCTGGCGCTTGCTGCGGTACATGGCGGTGTCCGCGTTCTTCAACAGCGTCGCGGCGTCCTGCGCGTCCACCGGGAACACGCTGATGCCCATGCTGGCCGACACGAAGAACTCGGTGTCCGCGAGCACGAACGGCTCGCGCAGCGACTCGTGGATGCGTTCGGCGACGCGCTCGGCCGAGCGGATGGCGAAGGCCGTGCCGTCCGGGTCGAATCCCTCCTGCGGCGGCTCGATGTCGGCGCACAACAGCAGGAACTCGTCACCGCCCTGGCGCGCAACGAGATCGGTGTCGCGCGTGACGTCGCGCAACCGCATCGACATCTGCCGCAACAACTCGTCGCCCGCGTCGTGCCCGAGGCCGTCGTTCACGAGCTTGAAGTTGTCGAGGTCCATGTACAGGACGGCCGCGGCCGTGTCGTTGCGCCGCGCGCGCGCCAGCGCCAGGTCGAGGTGCTCCTCGAACATGGCACGGTTGGGGAGCTGCGTCAGCTTGTCGTGATACGCCAGGAAGGCGATCTGCTCCTCGGCCTTCTTCCGCTCGGTGATGTCGCGGACGAACGCCGTATAGACGGGCCGCCCCTCGGCCGGCACCCGCGTGATGGTGATCTCGACGGGAAACTCGCGCCCCTCCTTGGTGACGGCGACGACTTCGGTTCGCTCGCTCAGGTGAATGCCGTGGCCCCGCGTCAGGTAGCCGCTGAGGCCCGGCGGATGTCCTTCTCCCACACCCGGAAGCCGGACCAGCTCGACGATGTTCTTGCCGATGATCTCCCCGCGCAGGAAGCCGAAGCTCTTCTCCGCGGCCGGGTTGAACTCCACGATCTTCCCGTCGTCGTCGAGCAGCAGCACGCTGTCCAGCGCCGCCTGCAGGATCGCACCGGTTCGCGCCTCGCTTCCCGACAGGGCCTGCTTGGCCTGCGCGCGATGGATGCCCTCGGCGACGACGTTGGCCATCGACTGCAGGAACGTCGAGTCGTCCGCGGTGAACGTGTGCGGCGCCGTGCCGTGAACCCCCAGGATTCCCCAGGGCTCCTCGCCGAAGGACACGACCGCCGTCATGGTGCTCACGATGCCGTTTCCGCGGAACAGGGGGGGAACGGTGAAGCGCTGCTCCGCGCTGAGGTCGCCGCTGAGGACGGGCGAGTCGGCCTTGAGCGTGGCCTCCGCCAGCGAGCCGGCGTCGAGGGGGATCGTCAGGCGACCGATGTCCGCGGCGTTCCATCCCTCGCCGTCGCGCAGCAACAGGCTCCGTCCGTCGGGCTGGACCTCCAGCAGGGACGTGAAGCGCATGTCCATGGCCCCCGCCGTCTGCCGTACGGCGTCGGTCAGAACCGCCGCGAGGTCCTCGTTGGACAGCACGCGCTGGCCGATCGTCGCGAGCGCCGATTGCTGTCCCGTGCGAACGCGAACGCTTCGCAGCATCCGGTCGAACTCGCGGCTCACGTTGATCATCGCGTCCCGCCCGGGAGGCGCGTCGCCCTCGGGGAGGCGCACCGACATATAGCCGCTCGCCACCAGCGAGGCGGCCCGCCCGAGCTGGTTGACGCGGCGGAGCACCGCCCACCAGAGCACGAGCCCGAGCGCCAGCGCCTGGATCAGGACGGCGATCGTCACGATCATCTTGCTCTTCTGCGAGGCCGCCGAGATGGACTGCGTCAGCGGGTCGAGGCGGGTGAACAAGCTCAGCACGGCCGTTGGCCTGCCGGCCAGCGTCAGCGGGATGTCGGTCTGCTGGACGGGCACGCCGGCGATGGACAGGTCGTTGACCACCGTTCGGTTCGAGCGCATCGGCACCAGGTTGTTGCGGGTCGCGCGGCGGCCCACCTCGGATTGGTTGGTGCTCGCCCAGACCTGCGGCGGAGGGCCCGGCCGGTACACGCGCGCCGCGTAGACGAGCGGGTCGCCCGTGTGCACGTTGCCGAGCAGGAGGTTCATCTGGTGGGCGTCGTCGGGGTTCTGGGAGTAGAGCGTCTGGACCGCGATCTGCACCTGGTCCAACTGGGCGCGATACCCGGCTTCCAGTTGCCGGCGGACCGAGTTGGTGGCATAGACGCCGAGCATGACCGTCGTCAGCACGGTGACCAGGACCAGCGGGATGCCGATCTTCACCGCGATCGGAAGCTGCCTGTCCAGTTGCTCGAGCAGGCCCGAAAGGCGGCCGGACCCCTTGCCCCGGTCGCGCCGCACCTGCCCGGTCTTGGCCTCGTTGCCACGTACGCCCAATGGACCCCTGCTCTCGGGAGCGCGAACCGGGAAACTGCCTCTGATATCGGCAGCTTCGACGGCGTCGTTGAGATTTCCGCTTGCGACCTGCGGAAAGCCGTCCGGGCGGGTGTCGCCGCGAGCCGTCGCAAGTCGGTCGTAAGGGAGAATACGGATCCTTACCGGCCGGGCCACCGGCGTGACCTAGACTTCGCCTCGGCGACGGGGGTGCGCCCTGCCGGCCTGCCCCCCGGACCACGCGAGGAGCCGAGGTCATGAGAGGCGACGAGTCGAGCCTGTCGGCGAAGGCGACCAGCGAGCGAATCCTGGTCGCCGACGACTCGCCGACCTACGCCCGGCTGCTCGAGGTCACCCTCCGCTCGGCCGGGTACGAGATCGACGTCGTCGGCGACGGCGGCGCGGCGCTCGACTCGGCCCGGGAGCGATGCCCCGATCTGGTGGTCGCGGACGTCACGATGCCGACGATGGGCGGCGTCGAGCTCACGCACCTGCTGCGGGAGGATCCGCGAACGTCGGGAGTCAGCATCATCCTGATCACGGCGGGCGGCGTGTCGGCGGACAAGCTCGAGGGCCTCTCGGCGGGCGCCGACGACTACATCGTCAAGCCGTTCGACACGGCCGAGCTGCTGGCCCGCGTGCGGGGCGTGCTTCGCCGGGCGAACGAGCTTCGGGCCCAGTCGCCGCTGACGCGGCTCCCCGGCAACATCCGGATCCAGGAGGAGATCCAGCGCCGCATCGCCGCGCGCGAGGAGTTCGCGCTCCTCTACGCCGACCTCGACTACTTCAAGGCTTACAACGACCACTACGGGTTCGCGCGCGGCGACGAGATCCTGCAGCGGAGCGCCGAGCTGATCCGCGACGTCGCGACGACGACCGGGGGGCAGGGGACCTTCGTCGGCCACGTCGGCGGCGACGACTTCGTGGTCATCACCACCATCGATCGCGCCACTTCCATCGGAGAAGCGCTCGTCGATCAGTTCGAGGCGTTGGCGCCGACGCTCTACGACTCCGAGGACGCCGCTCGCGGCTACATCGAGACCGAGAACCGGCTCGGCGAGGTCCAGCCGTTCCCGTTCGTGTCGATCTCGGTGGGCATCGCCACCACCGGCAACAGGGCGTACGGCCACTACGCGGAGGTGGTCGCGATCGCGACCGAGATGAAGTCCTTCGCCAAGCGGACTCCGGGGTCGTCCTGGGCGGTGGACCGCAGGACGAACTGACCGTTCGCGTCAGGCGGCCGCTTCGCCGGCGCCGTCCTGCGCCGAGGACTCCTCGCTGACCCGGTACCGCTCGGTGAGCGCCTGGAGGCGGTCCGCCAGGTCGCGCAGCCCCTCCGCAGCGCCCTGGGACTGCTGTGCGCCGGCGACGAACTGCGTCGTCATCTGGTTGATGTCGGTCATCGCCTGAGCGATCTGGTCCATGCCGATCGACTGCTCGTGGGCCGACGCGGCGATCGCCTGCGCCGCCAGCGCCGTCTCGCGGATGGTGCCGGCGAGCTGGACGATCACGTCGCCCGATCGCTGCGCGAGGTCCACGCCGGTCTCCACGACGCGCGTGCCCTCCTCGGTCGCCTGCACGGCCTGGTTGGTTCCGCGCTGGATCTCGCCGAGGATCGACTGGACCTGCGCCGTCGCCTGCTTGGACTGCTCGGCGAGCGTCCGCACCTCGGCCGCCACCACGGCGAAGCCCTTGCCCTGCTCGCCGGCCTTGGCCGCCTCGATGGCGGCGTTCAGGGCGAGCATGTTGGACTGGTCCGCGAGGTCGTTGACCGTGGACGTGATGTCGCCGACGAGCTGCGTCTGCTGCGACAGCGCCAGGATGTTGCGGGCCATGTCCTGCACCCGGTCGCGGATCTCGTTCATGCCGGCGACGAGGTGCTCGACGGTGCGGGAGCCGTCGTCGGAGACCTGCGCGCTCGTCTCCGCCTGCTTGGCGACGTCCTGCGCCCTGCGGGACGCCTGCTCGGCCGAGGCCCGCACCTCCTCGACCGTGACGGCCGTCTGCGAGATGGCCGAGGACTGCTCGGCCGTCGACGCCGTGTGCTGCGAGACGGCCGCGAGGATCTCCGAGGTGGCGGCGCTCATGCTGGAGGCCGCCTCGCGAACGCGGCCGGACATGTCGCCGAGCGACGCGACCATCGTGTTGAGGCGGCTGCCGACGGCGTCCAGCTGCTGGTCGCCGGCCGGCTGCAGCCGCACGGTCAGGTCGCCGCTCCCGACGCGCTGGACGAAGATCTCCTGGTCGGCGATCCACTCCTGCATGACGCGGTTCGCCTCGCGCTCGGCTTCGACCATCGCCTGGAGCTGTTCGGCCATCGAGTTGAACGCGTCGGCGAGGATCCCGACCTCGTCGCGGCTGCGATTGTCGGCGCGCTGCGAGAAGTCGCCCTCGGCGAGCTGCGCGGCCGTCTTCGTCAGCGACCGCAGGCGGCGGCTGATCCGCGTCGAGAAGAACAGCGCGAGGCCGAGCGCGAGCGCCGCGCCGACCAGTGTCAGCTCGAGGACGTGGTTGCGGTCGGCCCGCAACCCCGCCAGGATCTCGGCGTCGGTGTCGCGCGCGTCGGCCAGCCCGTTCGCCTTCAGGGCATCGAGCGAGCTGATCATGAACACGTACTGGTCCTGCATCGCGCCGTCGGCCGTCGCGGCCGCGGCCGTGCCGGGAGTGGCGAGCCCGACCTTGATCGCCTGGTCCCGGGCACTCGAGTAGGCGTTCCACGCCTGCCGGAACTCGGTGACCCGCGCGTGCACCCGTCCGTCGGGGTCGGAGTTGATCTTCTTGAGCGCCGCTTCGATCTCCGCGCGGTATCCGGCCAGCTCCTGGCGGAGGACCTGTTGGTCGTGCATGTTGCCGGCCGACTGCAGGATCCGGAGCGTGGTCTCGTAGTCGGTGCCGACGTCGCGCGCGATGAGCGCGATCTTGGACATGCCGACGAAGTCGTGGAAGTACACGTCGTCGATGCCGGCCTTCACGCGCTGCGCCTGCCCCTCCACGACCCATCCGAGGGCGACCGCGAGCACGAGCACGATCAGGAACGAGCTCAGAACCTTCGCGCGGATGCCGAAGCGGATTCCGCCCCGCGTGCGCGGCTGGAAGTTGCCGGGCGGCTGCTCGGCGGAGTCCAGCTCGTCGGAGACCTGATGCTTGTGTTTCCTCCAGGGCAGCTTCATGGCGCCTCGTCCTCTACGAATCGGCCGCGTCAGCGGCGGGCGGCCGTCTGGTCTCGCCACGGTCTCCGCGGCGATCGTGTTCTCCTCCAAGGCGGACTATCGACCGGTTCCCGTCTTCGGTTGAGGGGCCCGGACCAGGGATTTCAGGACCGCGGGGACCTCGTCGAGCGACACGACGCGATCCGCCAGCCCGGCGTCCACGGCCGCCTTGGGCATCCCGTAGACGACGCTCGATTCGCGGTCCTGGGCGAGGACCAGGCCCCCCGCCTGCTTGAGCGCGCGGAGGCCGTCGCACCCGTCGTTCCCGATCCCGGTCAGGATCAGGCCGAGGGCGTGCGCTCCGTACGCCCTCGCCACGGACGAGAACAGATGGGTGGCCGACGGCCGGTGTCCCCGAATGGGCGCACTGTCGTCCAGCAGCACCTGACCGCTCGCCGACACGCCCAGGTGACGGTCCGTGGGTGAGATGTACACGTTGCCGGGGCGCATCGCGGCGCCGTGCGTCGCGATGGAGACGCCCGGCCCGCTCACGCGCTTCAGCCAGTCGACCAGTCCGGTGTCGAATCCACCGCCGATGTGCTGGACGATCACGATCGGAACAGGGAACTTCGGATCGAGTCCGGCCAGGATCTTCGCCAGCGCGGCCGGGCCGCCGGTGGACGCTCCCACCGCGACCAGCCGGATGTCGGCGGGTGCGATCGGACCGCGCGGCTGGAGGCGCGTGACGGACGGAAGGGGTGGCCGGGGCGTGCGGCGCGTCACGACGCGAACGTTGGAGAGTTCCTTGACCGAGGTGATCAGGGCCGCCGACTGGGCCTCGAACAGCGGGCTCCGCGGTCCGTCCGGCTTGGCCAGGACGGTGAGGGCCCCGGCCTCCAGCGCCTTGAACGACCACGCGACCTCACTCGGACTGTGGACGGCGCTCACCATGACGATCGGGCACGGCATCTCGCGCATGATCCGGCGTGTGGCCTCGAACCCGTCCATCACGGGCATCTGTGCGTCCATCGTGATCAGGTCGGGGTGCAGCTCGACCGTCTTCTCGATGGCCTCGACCCCGGTCGTGGCCTCGCCGACGACGGTGATGGCCGGGTCCCTCTCGAGGATCACCGTCAGCAGCCGGCGAGCGGACGCGGAGTCGTCGACGATGAGGACGCGCATCGATCGATCCCCTACACGAGCCTCTGGACGGCCTGCAGCAGGCCGTCTCGGCTGAACGCGCTCTTGACGATGTAGGCGTCGGCTCCGGCCTCGACGCCCCGAGCGTGATCCTGCGGCGAATCGAGCGACGTCACCAGGACCACAGGGAAGTCGCGGAACCGCGCGTCCGACCGCAGCTTCGCGGTCAGCTCGAGGCCGTCCATGCGGGGCATGTTCACGTCGGAGACCAGCAGGTCGCAGGGTTCCGCTTGCAGGATCTCCCACGCCTCCATCCCGTCGGCGGCAACGCGCACCTGGTACCCGGCGGTCTCGAGGATCCCCTTCTGCAGCATCCGTGAGACGACCGAATCGTCCACCACGAGCACTACGCGGGACGCCGCGGACTGCGAGCGTGAAGGGGCAGGGGCGCCCGACTCCTTCGCGGCCGCGGTCCTCCCCGGCCCCGCGGCCGACTTCACGAGATCGGCGACGTTGACCACGACCACCACGTCGCCGCTCCCGAGGATCGTCGCGCCACCCAGTCCTCGCACGCGCAACAGCGGCGCCGGCAGATTCTTGACGACCAGGGGCTGCGAGCCGAGGAGCTCGTCGACCGTGAGCGCAACGGACCGGTTGCCCGAACGCAGGAGAACGGCCGGACTCATCCCGCGCTCCTGCGACTGCTCGCGGTCGAGGCCGAGCACACCGGCGAGCGGCGTGACCATGACGGGCTCGCCCTCGATCGAGACCACCGATCTTCCCTGCGCGGTCGCGAGGTCGTCGGACGCGATCCGAAGGATTCGGCTCACACTCGAGAGCGGGATCGCGAACGCCTGACCGCCCGACCGGACGAGGAGGCTCTGCGTGGTCGCGACGGAGACGGGAAGGGTCAACGTGAACGTCGTGCCGTCGCCGACCCGGCTGTCGACCTCGATCGAGCCCTGGAGCCGCTCCACGCTCTCGCGCACCACGTCGAGTCCGACGCCTCGGCCCGAGACGTCCGTGACCGTCGGGCTCGTCGAGAGTCCCGAGCCGAAGATCAGCGAGATCGCCTCGCGGTCGCCCATGGCGCGCGCGGCCTCGGGCGTGAGGACGCCCTTCTCCACCGCGACCGCCCGCACCCGGGCGGCGTCGATGCCGGCGCCGTCGTCCTCGATCTCAACGATGAGCGCGCCGCCTCGCTGGGAGGCGGTGATGCTGATCGTGCCGGCACGCGGCTTCCCGTTCCTGCGCCGCTCTTCGGGGGACTCAAGCCCGTGGTCGAGCGCGTTCCTGACCAGGTGCGTCAGGGGTCCGCGCATCTGCTCGAGAACGGCGCGGTCGACCTCGGTGTCGGCACCCCGAATCAGGACCCCCGCCTCCTTGCCCAGGTCGCGAGCCAGGTCGCGCACCATGCGCGGCAGCGAGTCGAACAGGGCCGAGACCGGCAGCATGCGAACCCTGAGCACCTCGTTCTGCAGCTCGGACGTGACCTGCCTCGTGCGGCGGTCGGTCCTGCCGAGCTCGCGGTCGAGATCGCTCAGCCGGGCGACGACGTTGGTGAGCTTGCCCTCCCCTTCGCGGAGGAACGTGGCAAGCGCGTCCATCTCGCGGATGCGAGCGAGGTCCGCGCCGTCGCGGCCGTTCGGATGCTCGCGGACCTCGTCCAGAAAGTCTTCCATACGGTCCAGCTCGGGCCGCAACCGCTCCCACTCGTCGGTCCAGGCCGCCAGCGAGTCCATCAGCGAGCGCAGCTCCAAGCGCCGGTCGTCCAGGCCCGTCGTGCTCACCAGGAGCTCGCCGACGTGCGCCATCAGGCCGTCGAGCTTCGACGTGGCGATTCGGACGGTGCCGCGCGCCCAGCCGCCGGCGGTCCCGCCGGTCGTGCCGCCCGAGGCGGCCACCGGGCGGCGAACCGTGGGCCCTGAGCCCGGCGATGCTTGCGCCGCAACCGATTCGGCAGGCGCCGCCGTCGGCGCGAGCTCCCGTCCCGCCGGCATCGCCGCGTCACCGTCGCCTGCGTCTCCGTCCTCGACCGGTCCGACGCCGTCCGTGGATGCGTCGTCGGGTGGCGGCGAGGCTACGGAGGATTCGAAGTCGGAGAGCTCGGAGCGCGCGTCGTCGTCGGCTCCGGCGTCGTCGTCGGCCGGCGGACCGTCCTCGGCAATTGGGCGGTCGGGCTCGTCGGAGTCGGAGGCGGCGTCCTCGGCAGGGTCGGGGGCCGCCTGGATGTCGGCGAGCCGCGCACGCATCGCCGCAAGATCGACCGGCGACGGTTCCTCGGCGACGGCGGACCGCACCATCGTTCGCATCGCCTCGAGCGCCTTGTAGCCGATGTCGAGCGTCGCCGCGTCGCACGGTATCTCGCCTCCGCGCATGCGTTCGAAGAACGTCTCCAGGTCGTGGGCGAGCGTGGACGCGTCGTCCAGGCTGACGGCTGCCGCCGACCCTTTCAGCGTGTGCATCTCCCGAAGCAGCGGGCCGAAGATCGCCTCTCGTTCGCTCTCGCCCGCCTGCTCCAGACCGAGCAGGTGGGCGTCGGCGGCCTGGAGCCGCTCCTCCGCCTCCTCGCCGAAGACCGCCAGCAGTTCCCGAAGGAGTCCTTCGTCGGGCACGTCAGAACATCTCCGCCTGGACGGTGAGGTTGGGGTCCGCGAGCAACGCGTCGAGATCGAGCACCGAGATCAGGTCCGGCGTGACGCCGCGGACGGCCTGGTTCCGGGTCCCGGCCGTCTCGGCGGGAGGAGCCTTGATATGCCCCAGCGGCACGCGCCGAATGTCGGTGACCGAGTCGACGAGCAGGCCGACGGCCATGTCTCGCGCGGCGACGACCACGACGGTCTCGTCGTCACCGGCGGCGACGTCGGGCAACTGCAGGTAGCGGCGGAGGTCGAGCACCGGAACCAGGTGGCCCCGCAGGTTCACCAACCCCTTCCAGAACGGCG
>Ga0335076_10004831_pt1 | contig 13658 bp, 9 predicted proteins | sample Lox_Sample_25_FD_206717 | JGI IMG/M metagenome (GOLD analysis project Ga0335076, IMG submission 206717) | Soil microbial communities from Loxahatchee National Wildlife Refuge, Florida, United States - Lox_Sample_2.5 | ecosystem: Environmental > Terrestrial > Soil > Wetlands | place: USA: Florida... | reverse complement strand
GGCTCAAAACTCATTCCAAGCATACGGACCTCCTTACTTTCTTTTCCTCCTTTCCCGGTCTGGGCGACGATTCGTGCAATTTCTCCCGAACTTGCTCCACTAGATGGGATGCGAATGCGCGGCAGAGAGTTGGAAACAAAGTGAATTGGGCGATGAGACTGACGGAAAATAATTCAGCTTCGTGGAATTAACAAAGAGGGTGCGTAACGAAGTGAGGAATGATAAAAGGGAGATACGAGCGGCGGCGGGGAGGAAATCGGGCTGCTTTGCCGCAACGGTTCTCGAAAGCCAGGACTTTCCCGCTGAGCGCGGAATTCCAAGCAAGGAATTTCTCCGTGGCGGCCCGCGGGGCCGGAACTGTTTGCTGGAAGCGTGTGCGCGGTTCACGAGGTGCGAAATGAAAATCCGGAATGAGTGCTGCAGAAGGGTGTGTGCGCAACTGGCGGTGGCCGGGGCGGTTATCGCGCTGACGGCAATGGGGTGGGCGCAGGCGCAAAATTCAACTGTGCCTGCTCCGGCGGTGCGCGTGACGGTGCGGCTGGTGCTGGCCGACGCAGTGGTGACGGACAAAGACGGGAAGCGGGTGACGGGCCTGGGGCCGAAGGATTTTACGGTCCTGGAGGATGGGAAGCCGCAACAGATAACGACCTTTTCCTTTGAACGACCAGCGGAGATGAACCGGGCGCTTCTGAGCCGACGAGTGCAACTGCCAGCGAACGTGACGACGGACCGGCCGGAATACCGCGTGCCTTCGGGGGCGCCGGTGATCGTGCTGATTGATGCGTTGAATACGCGAGCGCAAGATCAGTCGCAGGCGCGGCTGGCGTTGCTGAAGTATCTCGGTACACAGCTGAAGCCCGGGCAGCCGATCGCGGTGTACACGCTGGGAAGTTCATTGCGACGGTTGCAGGATTTCACGGATGATCCCGCGTTGCTCAAAGCCGCAGTCGAAAGCTTCACTCCGAACGAGCCCGTGGAACAGCAAATCTCGAGAATGGACCAGAATCTACCGCGATACTCGGGGGCGGTGGCGAGCACAGATCTACGGAGCCAGCAGGTGAGTGGAGCACTGATCGTAGAGAGAATGAGGGAGTTTTTGGAGGATCAGGCGAGTCTGGGAATTGACATGCGTGTGGGCATGACGCTGACGGCGTTCCAAGCCATCGCGCATGCTGTCGCGGGACTGCCCGGCAGAAAAAGTTTGGTGTGGGTGACGGCTTCGTTTCCGCTGGCGACGTATAGCCACATCATCAAGTACAGCGCAGATGGAGATAACGAGCCAAACCGCGTGGCGATCAATGAGCTATACGAAGACCGGGTCCGCGAGACGGATTCGAAACTGAGCGATGCGCAGATCGCGGTTTACCCCGTGGACGCTCGAGGCCTGGTCGGGGAACTCGAGGGCGGCGCGGAGAATCAGGGAGTGGATGGAGGAGGACAGCTCGTGGGAGGAGCGGAATTTGCACAACAGCAGCAAAACGCCAACAGCTCCTTGCAAGAAACACAAGCTACCATGCATCAGGTTGCCCAAGATACGGGCGGAAGAGTGTATATCAACCGGAATGATCTGGATCACTCGGTGGCGCTAAGCGTGGACGATGGAGCGACTTATTATTTGCTCGGTTACACGCCGACGAGCAAGGCGGACGGGAAGTTTCACAAGATCGAAGTGAAAGTGAACCGGGCGGACGTAACCGTGCGGTCGCGGCGCGGCTACTATGCGAACGCGACGTCGGAGGATTCGAAGACACAGAAACAACTGGATGCGGTGGTCGGAATGGCCATGCAACTGGGGTCACCGCTGGCCACCGGAGTCACCTTCGATGCGCGTGTCGCGCCGCCGTCACCCGCGGGGAAAATGAAAGTGGGAGTGGACTTCATCATTGATCCCAGCACGGTCAGCGTGGAGGATGCCGGAGGCGGGAAAGCGCTGGCGCTGGAATTTCACGTTGCCGCTTATGGAAGCGACGGCAAGCTTGCCGCGCATCGGGACGTGGCGATCAAACCGGTTCTTAAAGCCGAGCAGTACAAAGCGATCATGCAGCAGGGAATTCCTTACCATTCCGAATTGGAGCTGGGCCCAGGGACGTACACTCTGCGCCTCGGCGTCGTGGACCAGCGCAGCGGGACAATCGGAACGGCGGAAATGCCCCTTTCGCTTCCGGGGCCGAAATAGCGCAGAGCCTGTAAGCTTCCACCAAGAACGCCACAAGTTCTACCTTGCATCGGCAGCAAAACAGCGGAATCTGGAAAACCCTTCGCAATTATATCGCATCACGATATATGACGTGTGTTGAGGATTCGCGCAGGCAAACCGCCGATGCGCGCCTGCGGAAGCGCCGTGAGGAAGCGTTTGCGCGCCCTCGTCCGCTGAGGCGTGCGTTCGAACCGGTAAAGAGCGACGGGCCGGGTCCAGGGTTATCAATCCAGAAGGAGAAATACAGAGATGCTCAGAAATAGAGGGACATTCGTTGCCGCTTTGCTGGCCGCGGGCAGCTTGATCTGCGCGGCGCCGGCGCTGGCGCAATACAGCGCCGAGGACGGAACACTCGACATTCACGTCAAACCCAAGCAGGCCTACGTGTTCGTGGACGGGCGCGCCATACGCGATGGAAGCCAGAAAATCGAGCTGGGAGCAGGCAAACATGAAGTTGGCGTGTACAACTACGGCTACCTCGCGAAGAAGCAGGAAGTATCCATCGGAGCCGGGGAGACAACGCACTTGAGCGTGGCGTTGCAGCCCACTGGGGATGAAGTGGCCGGGCCGTTTGCCGATATCGAGTTCAAAGGCCATCCGAGAGCGGCGGTGCTGCTGAACGGAGATACACCGAAATATTTCGTGGGGCATGTGGACGAATTCAACTGGGACTGGATCTGGCATCAGCGCCTGCTAGTTCATTCCGGGACTTATCACGTGGATGTGACGCGCGACGGGAACACGATCTGGTCCGGAGATATCACCGCGAAAGCCGGGCAAAAGGTGATCGTGCATCTGAATGACAACGGCAGAACCGAAACGAAAGAGTGGAAGGCCGGCTTGAATATGGCGGCTCAGCCGCGATTTCATGCCGGGATTGCCAGCGCGACCGTGCCTCCGGCGCCGGTTTCTGCACGCCTTATGGCGCAATCGAAAGAAATTGCCTGCGGACAATCCACGGACCTGAAGTGGAGAACGCGTGACGCCGTCGCGATCAAAATCACGAAACTCGGGGAGGTTTCTCCGAAAGGCCTGCGAGCTGTAAGCCCCACGGCGAATACAACCTATGTGTTGACGGCGGTTGGGCCGGGCGGCGAATCGAGGCAATCGGTCGCGGTGGACGTCAACAAGCGGCCGGAAGCTACGCTCTCGCTGAATGAACCGGAAGTGTATTACCACAAAATCGGCGACAAGGTGGTGGAGCAGGACGCGGCAGTGCTGGATTGGTCGGCAAAGAACGCGAATTCTGTAATGGTCGAGCCATTCGGAAGCGAAGCCCTGAGTGGGAGCCAGACCGTGAAAGCCAATCCCACTCAGACAAGCGACGGTCCTGTGAACGAGGACGTGAAATACACGTTGACGGCCTCCAATGCTTGCGGTGGAACGGCGACAAAGACGGCGACACTCCACATCGTCGGCTCGATTGATCCTCCGCCGGCGATCAAGATCGTGAGCTTGTTCTATCCGACGAATTACCCGCTGCCGAGGCGCCCGAAAGTCGGGTTGGTGTCCAGCGAGGAGATGAAGCTTGAGAAGCTAGCGGATCATTTCCAGAACTACACGCAGTATGATCAGGATGCGAAGCTGAAGATTGTGGGACATGCGGACATAAGAGGCTCAAAGCCCTACAACCAGAAGCTGAGCGAAAGACGGGCGGAGGAAGTGAAAGACTTTCTCGTGGCGCGTGGCGTCTCTCCGACGATCATCGAAACCAGCGCGGTAGGGAAAACGCAGCAGCTTGCCCCGGAGAAAGTCGAAGCTTTACTAAAGAACGAAACCCAAAAGCCGGAAAAATGGATGCTGCGGAACAAGAACGCGACCTGGATGGCGTTCAACCGGCGGGTGGATATCGTGTTGGAACCTTCGGGAAAGCTGTCGGCGCGGATCTATCCGGCCGATGCGCCGAATGCGCGCCTGTTGTGGGAGAAAACCGAACCCAGCTTGAGCGCAATGGAAAGGGCGTCGAAGCTTTCGGCGAGCAGCGGGAAGGAAACCGCCAGTCTGGCCGGTGGCGCGAACTGAGCAGACAACCTCGCCCTGCTCGAGCAAGCAGGGACTGCGATTTATTTAGAAGACCGCAACCCCTGCAAGGGTTTTGACTGTGGTCCACGGCGGACTGGACTCTTCTCGCAGTGATCTTGGATGGAACGATGAACTTGCAGAATTGAAAGAACTGCCGAAAGCGCTGGTCCGCGAAGCCTGAGCTACAACAAGCTCTCGATGGTTTTGGAGATTTCGCCCTCGGAGATCGGGCCGATGATTCGTTTGACTTGCTTGCCGTCGCGGGAGATCAAAACGCTGGTGGGATAGCCCAGCAAACCGCCGAATTTATCCGCGACATCCTCATTCCCGATGACAATGGGATAGTCAAAAGATTCCTTCTGGCCATCAACGTCGAAGCGCTGCTTGGCCACAAACGGAGCAACGACGGATTTACCTTCCTCGTCCATCGCAACGCCAAGGACCGTGAACCCGCGGGGACCGAACTTTTGCTGCAGTTGAATCAGATCGGGGATTTCGCCGAGGCAGGGATCGCACCACGTAGCCCAAAAATTCACGAGAACGACCTTTCCTTTGTAGTCGCCGAGGGTGACGTCTTTGCCGTCGAGATCCTTGAGGCTCACGTCCGGTACAGGTTTTCCGGCTCCCGCAAGGCTGGCGTGTGTCACATCTTCACGAGGTACGCGCGTTTTCTGGTCCACGTAATAGACCACGGCAACGAGCACAACAACGATGAGAAGGATAAGTCCCGTTTTCTTCATCACAAACTCCAAAAGCTAGTATAGCGGCTGGCGATACATCGACCAACTTGGAAGCAATCAGTGGCCGCCGGTAAGCGCCCGCTCCAGCCACAGAACCATCTTGTTCAGGAAGCCGAGCTTGCCGGCGAGCCATGTCAGTCGGTTGACGAAGACCAATCCACCCACGAATAGCAGGAGTGCGCCGCTGAAGATTTCGACGGCGTGGAGATGTTTCCGGAAGCGCTGGTAGAACTTGAGGAATTGGCCGATGCCGAGAGCGGTGAGAAGGAACGGCACGGCGAGCCCCGCCGAGTAGATGGCCAGTAATAACACGCCGCGCGCGATGGTGTCGCTGGCGGCAGCCAGAGCAAGAACGGAGGCGAGAATCGGGCCGATGCAGGGCGTCCATCCGAACGCGAAGGCGAATCCGAGTAGAAAACCGCTCCAGATGCCGGGCTGCTTGCTGCTACTGCGGAGATGGACGTCGCGATTGAGCCAGCGGGCAAGTGCCGGCCCAAAAAAACCGATCGCCGAGAGCGAAAAAAAGTGAACGGCGCCCAAGCCAAAGAAAAGCGGCCCATGGTGGAGCAATGACGCGAAGCCGAGCGCCACGAGAATCGCGCCGAGGACGATGCCGTTGCGCAGGGTCAGTTTGGCGAGCACGCCAAGAAGATGCAGGCCGAAAAGAAGGATCAGCGCGCCCGCGATTGGCGCGAGTTCTGCGCGATGTTCCCTGAGAAACGAGCCGACAGCGCTGGCCGAAGCGCCGAAAGAGATGAACACCACGGAGAAGCCAACGACGAACGACAGCGCCGAAGCAAACAGTCCCCCGCGCGACTGCTGGCCCTGACGCAATTGCTCCATCCCGATTCCCGAGAGCATGGAAATGTAGCCGGGCACCAGCGGAAGAACGCAAGGTGAGAGAAAAGAAATCAATCCGGCAAGAAAAGCAGCGGCGAGGGAAACGTCCGGCGTCATGAGCGCGCACTTCCCAGAACCACCCAGGCAAAAAAGACGGCAGGCGCCGACATCGTTGTTTCAGACTCCTCGAAAGGCCCGACTATTCTCCCACAGATTCACGGAAAGCCCGGATGAGTCAGCGTATTTTAGACTCTACGGCGGGGAAAAGCCGACAGATGAAAGATTTGGGCTGCGCATGGCGCAAAGTTCGGAAGTTGCCTGGCTTGTAACAGATTGAGCCGAAAGAAGTTGGGAAAACCTCCATGGCACGAGGCTTGCTTTGTTCACGGCGACAGTTAAACGCAAGAGGAGCTCGCGCAGTGACTTGGACACCCAACAAAGTGACCGCCCTCCGCGTGGGAGTGGGGTTCACGGCGATCAGCCTCTTTGCACACGGCATCTGGGCAAATCTGGGGGGCGTGGTGCTTACGATAGCTGCTATCGCTCTCGACGCGCTCGACGGCCACATCGCCCGGCGCAGAAAACTGGCATCGGCCCTGGGAGCGCAAGTGGACATTCTGGGCGATCGCATGATTGAAAATGTGTACTTCACTTACTTTGCGGTCGTGGGGATGGTTTCCTTCTGGATCCCAGTGCTTTTCTTCGCTCGCGGAGCCGCTACCGATTTTCTCCGCGGTCTGGCGATGAAGAAGGGACGATCCGGCTGGGGCGCGAATTCCATGGTGGAGACCTGGTGGGGAAAGCTGCTCGTGGGCTCGCGCTGGAGCCGCGGACTTTACGCCGCGCTGAAGTGCCTCTGTTTTTGTTATCTGGGTATCGAGCTGGCCTTGAAACGCGGATCGCTTGCGCTGCTCGGCCCGCCCGCGCCAGGATTGCATGCCGCGATTCGCACCGGGGCATTGGTCCTGACCTGGACGACCGGCGCATTTTGCGTCGTGCGAGGATTGCCTGTCTTGATCGAAGGCTGGAAATACTTGGTCGCCGGCGGCCTGCCGCAAAAATCAGAGAAAGCGGCTTCGCAGGGGGCGGCATGAGTTCACGGGCAGAAACGAGAAAAGTAGCCGCGTTTTTCGATGTGGATGGAACGCTTTTCCCCAAGCCTTCGCTGGAATCGAGATTTTTCCTCTTGCTTCGCCGGCGCAAGCAGATTCCACTCCGAAACTACCTGCTTTGGTTTTCGGAGGCTTTGCGGCTCGCCCCTCAGGGTCTTCAACACGCTCTGCAGGCGAACAAAGCCTACCTCAGTGGAATCCCCTCACTGGAAAAAGTCCTTGGCAGAGACTGGCAACGAGAATGGGCGAAAACTGCGATGCATCGAAAAGCCATGGAGCGCGCGGCATGGCACGCCCGCCAAGGGCACTTGCTGTTTCTCGTGACGGGAACGCTCGAACCGCTTGCACTCCATGCTGCTTCACTCCTCAAGACGGCCCTCCGCGAAATGGGCTGCGCAGCAGCGGTCCATGTCTGCGCCACGCAACTCGGACTACAGAACGGCAGGTGGTCGGGACAAATTGTGGGCGCCGCCATGTACGGAAGAGCGAAGGCACAGGCGATCCGCCAGCTCGAAAAAGATTGGCGCCTGGACCTTGCGCAATGCAGCGCGTACGGCGACAGCGCGAACGACCGTTGGATGCTCGAAAGCGTCGGGAGGCCTTACGCCGTGAATCCCTCAAGAGGGCTGCGTCGAATCGCGCGCCTGTACCATTGGCCAGTCATTGTTTGGCGCGATGGCGCTACGCTCTCCGGTAAAAACACGCGAAACTGCTCTTTAGGCGTCCCGGTCGAGGACAGGGGCGCCTTCCCGGACCACACTATCGCGCCGAAGGTGCGGGAGGTCGCGGGATGAGCGCAAAAGAAAAGTTGCGGTTCGCCGCGGAACAACGCGCGGGCGCCTGGTGCGCAGGAGAAACAGTGGCGGACTATTCAAACGAGAGCGCGGTCAGCGCGGAGAAGTCCATCGCGCTCGAAGGCAGCCTCCGCCGCCTGAAGCGCGAATTGGCGCTTGCGTGGGCTGCTTGCGGCGCGTTCGAGTGGATCGCCTTCGGTTATCTAGCCTTTTCCAGCGCACTGGTCGCCGCATTTGCGGAGAATCTCGCCCATCCTCTGCGGCTGATCGCCGCGCAAGCCTTCGTTGCGGGAATCATCCTCATGCTTTGCCGCATCGGCGCGCGCTCTGAAGAAAGAGCGCGTGCCGCAGGACGTGGACTCGCGGCGCGCTTCTGGCGCTTCTGGCGCCATTGGTATCCCCATATCTTCTTTCTCTTTTGCTTCGAAGAGCTCGCTTACCTCGTCCATCTTGTGAATCACGGCTGGGAAGACACCAAGCTCATCGCTTTTGATCACTGGATGTTCGGCGTGCACCCGTCAGTCTGGCTGGAGCAATTTGCCACACCCCTGCGGAACGATTTCATGCAACTTGCCTACCTGACATACTTCGTTTATCTGCTCGTGATCGGCGGGATTCTCTACTTCCGCAAGGAATGGCAGGCCTACTGGTCGGTGATGACCTATTCCGCGATCGCCTATGTCATCGGCTATTTCATCGCCATGATGTTTCCCATCCAGAGTCCGTGGTTTGCGATGGCCGGCTGGTGGCGAGGCCCGCTGCAAGGTGGCCCATTCACTGCAACGATCAATTTCATCGAACACTATGGCCGGGTGCGCGGTGCGGCGTTTCCCTCGGAGCACGTGGCCGGCTCCCTCGCGGCGCTCTGGGGCGCGTGGCGGCACCGCCGCTGGCTATTCTGGGTGATGCTTCCGCTCGTTGCGGCCATGTGCGCGTCCACGATTTGGGGCCGCTACCACTACGTCGCGGATATTTTCGGAGGAATTGCGACCGGCACAATTGGTTACTTCTTGGGCAAATGGGTGATGCGGCGTCGCGGCGCCATCGCGACGGTCGCCGAATAATTCGGACAATCTACGATTCAGGCGGACGGCGCCCCTGCGCGAAGTCTGATTCGAAGCGATTCGCCATTTGCAGGAGCAAAAGTTCGTCGCACACCGCTCCGACAAGTTGCAAACCCACCGGCAGCCCATGCTCGGTGAGACCGCAAGGAATTGTGATGGCGGGAACACCGGCAAGGTTTGCGGGCCGGTTATGCCTGAGTAGAAGCCCGCGGGTCGAGTGCGCTTTCCCCCAGATTTCGCTTGTTTCTTCTCCAACGCACGGCGCGGCGATAGGGGTTGTGGGAACCACGAGTGCATCAATCTTCGCGTCCGCCATGGCCGAATGGAGAGCTTGAATGAATTTGCCGCGCAATTCCAGCGCCTGAAGATACGACGTGGCAGAAACTTTCGTCCCTGCGTCCAGACGCGTTCGGACGTCTTCTCCATACTCTTCTCCCCGCGCAGGGAACCAGCCCGCCTGCTGGTGATAATGTGTCGCTTCGGCCCAGGCGATCTGATTTCCCGCATCCTCAGTTTCCTCCAGGATCGGAATACTGATCTCGCAGATCTCAACCGAACGTTTCTGGAGGGCGCGGAGAGCTTGCCGAAAGATAGCCTCGACTTCACGCGAATTTACTTCGAAAAAGAATTCTTTGGGAACGCCGAGCCGGAATCGGCGCCGTGTAGAACGTCTCGTGGGCCAAAGAAGCCGTTCGTCCTTGCCGCGGACAAACAAGGGATCGAGGAGCAACGCCGCATCCCGGGCGCTGCGCGCAATTGGCCCAACGAAATCAAGAGTCGGGGAAAGCGGAATCACGTCCGCCGCGCTCACCCGGCCGATTCCCGGCTTGAAGCCAACGACTCCGCAGAGCGCTGCCGGGATACGAATAGAGCCGCCCGTATCGGTGCCGATGCCGCCGTAGCATAGTCCCGCGGCCACGGCCGCGGCTGATCCGCCGCTCGATCCTCCCGCAATGCGTTCGGAGTTCCACGGATTGCGCACCGGTCCATAATGCGGATTATTGCTCGTCACTCCATACGCGAATTCGTGCATGTTGGTCTTGCCGAGAATCACCGCGCCTGCTTCCTTGAGTTGCACAACGACTTTAGCGTCATGAAGCGGCACAAAATCCTTCAAAATCGCCGAGCCTGCCGTGGTGCGCACATCCTTCGTATAAATATTGTCCTTTAACGAAACGGGAATGCCGTGCAACGGGCCGCGATCGCGGTGGCCCTTTCGGCCGCGCGGGGCAAAGAGTTCCTTTTCAGCTCGTTTGGCCTGCGTTAAAGCAAGGTCCGTAGTGACAGTCAGAAAAGCGTTGAGTCGCGGATTCAGGCGCTCGATGCGGCCCAGCATGATTTTGGCCAGTTCCACGGGAGAAAGCTTGCGCTCGCGGAACAGCAGGCCGATCTGTTCGATCGAAGCGAAGGCGAGAGCGGCGTCGCTGGTCGGTGTCATGTACTCGTCAAGACGCAGTCAAATTCCGGCGAGCTAGAAGATTTTCTCCTGCCGCCGGAGATTCCCGAACGTGCCGATGTTCGCGATGATAAAGGCCACACGAAACTGATTTTCCGTGCGCACCTGGCCGAGGGCGATGCGGCGGTACTCCAGCGCGAGGCCGCAGCAGCCGCCATTATAGGACACCTGGACGATCTGATTTTGCAGCGCCTGGTTGGTGATGTCGTAGCTCACGCCTGCGGTGACATTCAACCCCTTGCGGTTCAATGCGCCATAGCCGAGCAGGGCGCGCACCTGGTTGGAAAGCGGCTGAAGGGTAGGATCATCCTGGAGCCGGTAATGCGCGACGGTGGCGAAGAACTCCTTGAATGGCCTCACTTTCACGAGCGTGCCGATGGCGGTGATTTTGTCCTGTTGCGGATCGTATTCGAGGATCTGCTCGGCGTCGTATTTTCCTCCGGGGTTGAGCTTCAAGTCACTGACGATGGGCGACCAGTTCCTCGCGCCCAGTGCAAAAGCAAAGGGCGTGATGTCATTCAAAGCCTGGAAAACGTTGCGCTGCCCGTCAACAATGGCCCCTCCGAAAGTTGGATCGAAGTAATGTTTTTGCACGATATTCCAGCTGAGCAGCTCCACGGGCTGGTCGTCGCCTCTCTTCATGTACAGGCGCTGCGTGAAGCCGTACTCCAACTCGTTTGTGTCGGTGAGCGTAGAGTCGTCATCAAATCGGATGAAGCGGCTGAAATCGTTGACCCCGGTAACGTACCGGTAGGTGATGTCCGGCTCGATGGTGTGCTTGAAGCGCCGGCTGCGCTTCCCCTTGTCAGTTGAAGCGTTCCCAAAGACACGCTCCAGGGAAGGCGGGCGCAAGTCCACCGTGAATTCCCCGGTGTTGCGAACGATGGGCTGCTCGCTGAGCGCGCCTGTGGAGTCGAGCGAAGCCCCGTACCGGGTAGTCCGGAATGCTGCGGTGGTCGTAATCCCCAGCCACGATCCGAGGTGCACTGGCACGGTCACCCGCGGCGCGAATTCGCTCCTCTGCACCACGGCCGGCGTATCCAGATTTTGATCCTGCCGGTGAACCCCGCCGTAAAAAGAGTCGAATGCAAAATAAATAGGAAGGTTCCGCCAGGGCGCTCGCTCCACGGAACCGAATCGCGCCTCAGGTGTATTTCGCAGCAAAACGCTCGTCTCTGGACTGATGGTGAGGAAGCTCTTGTCGTTCAGCGACGCAAGATTCAGGCTGAAACCCTTGAAATTATTCGTCAGGAATACCGCGCTGCGAACTTCGGAATTGATCGCGTCCCCGTACGCGTCGGCAAACGCCAGCCGGAAGGTCAGTGACGATAGCTGGTTAACATCGGCAACAAACCGCCAGTCATCAGGAAGCACCGATTGCATCTCGAAGCGCTGCTGGTGGCCCCCTTGTGGCTGCGGCACGCCGTTGGCATCGGGCAGCCCGCGGTCAATCACTCCAAAATAAGTGTATTCCAACGACGTGTTCTCGGAGGGAGTTGCGCGGAAATCCGCGTGCTGCGACCAGCCCCGCTTGCTCATGTATTCCGTGCCCAGGGTCGTATCCAGCCAGGTCGCTGGTGCCCAGTAAAATGCGTCGCCGAGCAAGAAGCCTTTCAGGGAACTGCTGCCGACGTCGGGCATGAGAAATCCGGACTGGCGCAAACGGGATCCCGCAGGCGCCGTGGCGTACGGAAGCCAGAGCAGAGGGACCCGGTAAAGGCGGAAATTTGCGTTGACGAGCGCGACCGTTTTGTTCAGCCGAATCTTGGCGTGTGCGGCATAGAATTGCCACGTCGGTTTTTGCGGATCGCAGATCGTAATCCACGCTTTCCGGACGAGATAGACGTCCTCCGAGATCCTCTGAACCTCTTCGGCCTGGAAATACAGCGGGTTCTGCGACACCAGCACCATCGGATTCGGCCGGCGAACGATTTGCACCGATCCCCGGACGTTGCGAAAGGTGCCGGTGGCGGCGCTGACGTTGTAATGGGCCTCATCCGCTTCCAGATGCTGGTTTTCATAATCAAATTGGACGTGGCCCGTGGCCGCAATTTCGTAGGTCTGGCTGTTATATTCGGCGTGGTCCGCACGCAGCCTCATTTGCGCGTAGTGAATGTCCACCTCGCCATCCGCGATATAAACGTCCCCCTGTTTCTTCTGGACCTTCGCGGATAAGTCAGCATAACCGCCCTTGCCGGAAGGGAGCCGCATTTGTTGAGCAGGATTGGCCAGGACCGTTCCGAGAGGAGTTACAAGGGACAGGATGAGGCACAGCCGGAGCGTAAGGCGGTGCAGGTCGAAGGGAAAGTGTCTCACTCGCGCGTCCGGTCCAGAAAAGCAGAATGAAAACAGTTGGATAGCCTAGCACGCGGTCTGGGTTGCGTGGAAACCCTCGCGGGAAGATAAACCGCCGAAATCAGAAGGAACTAGGGCTCACCAGTCCGCACCAAAGAGGGAATACCGGGTTAGTCGCTCTTCTGTCGCGCCAGGGCTTTCGCCTGAACTTCCTGATACCAGCCGAATGTCCTCTGAAGCCCCTCTTCAAAGGCGACCCTAGGTTCGTAGCCGAGAACTTCTCGTGCGACTGAGACATCTGCCTGCGAATCGCGGATATCCCCTTCCCGGGGCGGCTCGTACTTTGCCTCGAGCGGCTTCCCGGAGATCTTCCGCAGCAGTGCCAACGTCTGATTCAACGTAAACCGCGTACCCGTGCCAACGTTAATGACCTTCCCGGAAGCATTAGGCGCTTCGCACGCCAGCAAGTTTGCCTGGATCACGTTCTCGATGTAGGTGAAATCTCGCGATTGCTCACCGTCGCCGTAGATAATCGGCTGTGTCTCCTCAAGAAACGCGGTGCAGAAACGCGAAAGCACTCCGGAGTAGGGCGAATTCGGATCTTGCCGCGGCCCGAACACGTTGAAATAGCGCAGCGAAACGTTTTCCAGGTCGTAGACGCGGCCGAACGTTTGGGCGTAAAGTTCGCCCACGTACTTTGTTACGCCATAAGGAGAAATGGGCTCAGGCCGCATGTTCTCCGCCTTCGGCAATGTTGGTGTCTCACCGTAGGCCGAAGACGATGCCGCAAAGACCACTCGCTTCACTTTGGCGTCACGCGCCGCCACCAGCACATTGAGTGTCCCATCCACATTAATGCGATTGGTTTCCAGTGGATCCTTTACCGATCTCGGAACCGATGTTCGCGCTGCAAGATGAAGGACGTAATCCGCCTCCGGCATTGCCTTGCGAACGACCTCCAGATCCGTAATGTTTCCCTTGATGAAGGAAATCTTGTTTCGTACTTCTGCCAGATTCTCCTCTTTTCCCGAGGAGAGGTCGTCCAGAACGACAACGCTATGGCCCCGGCGGATCAGTTCGTCCACCGTATTGGAACCGATAAACCCTGCCCCACCTGTTACTACAAAACGCATACGAA
>Ga0335076_10004830_pt1 | contig 13659 bp, 11 predicted proteins | sample Lox_Sample_25_FD_206717 | JGI IMG/M metagenome (GOLD analysis project Ga0335076, IMG submission 206717) | Soil microbial communities from Loxahatchee National Wildlife Refuge, Florida, United States - Lox_Sample_2.5 | ecosystem: Environmental > Terrestrial > Soil > Wetlands | place: USA... | reverse complement strand
AGGTCTGGTCATAGGGTATAATTTCCAATTTTTGTACTGAAATACGGAAGTGTTGTAGCATCCAAGAACTGTTTCGTGTGGTCGGAAAGTATCCCCCATTCTTTCTAACGGCTACAGCTACATATTTTTAGCTAGTCGGCGATGAAATTTCAAACTGATCCATCTGAAGTAATACATGGACCGCCAGTCCAGAACAGAATCCAATCACTGGAGTGATGAAATTCCAATTCCAACCGGTCAAATATTATACAAGAATCATTAGCCGGTAATGAAATTTCAAACCAATCCATCGAAATCGCTGCCAACTCCACGACAGAAGTCCAAGGTTCTGAACGCTTACCAATCAGCAGTTTGCACGATCACACATGGTCTTACCGCAGGTTTGCAGTGGCTGTGATTTTGCGCTTTAGCGCTTTAGCCTAAGGTTACCGAAGGTAGCTAGTAGCAGTGCGACTGCATGTAATTCCATGGAAAGTTCCACTTTCTAGTCGGGTGAATAAACTTTGGGTCATGAGACCGTCACTTTTCTGCCGCGAAATTCCAATTAGCTCAGAAACAAAAATCACAGTTTGCATTATACATTTCGCAGCTTTTTGTTATCTAATCGCAGACCGCAGGGTATTGACGCATCAATGCCGACAACATTTATATAAAAGTAAAAGAATCGTTTCGAGTTGTCGTCCTTCTAGTACTGTTAGGGTAAACCCTAGATATAGTACCGTGTGACGGTCATGATAATTTTCACCTTCTTCTTCGTCTTCACCTTCACCATTGTTCCCGCCTTACTTCCCTTCTAGCTCTCAATCCAGACCCCGTACCACAGAGTGAAATGACGAAAGATAGTGGCCATCAATTTTGGGGGTACTTTATAGGCCCCGAAGAAAACTATCCGGAAATTATTACATTAATGGTCGTCTGACAGGATTATTAGGCGGGAGATAGAAAATGGCGGGGTCTCACCACATGAGCTACATCATTATTTGCCAAGGCATCGATAAAGTTTTGCCGATATCGCTTCTCGAGGAGCATTGCGCGATGATCTTTTCGGAGCCACAGGAAGATTCAAAAATGTTCGTTATTTTGCATTTCAAATGGTGAGCTTGTATTTCAGGGTGAACAGTTTCGTTTGACACATGACCGAGCTTGGTATGATGATTTCCCTTTGTGATCCACACTACTTAAGATCTAGCAAAAGCGGGTGACGTGATTTGGTCCGCGGAGCACAATAAAAGGGTTTGTGTGGCTTTTTTTAGAAGTGTGCCAGGCCCGGGACGGGAAGAGTCCTCCGGAACGTAGAGGGTCTAGACTCTAGAGAGCTGTCGGGGACTGACATTCGGGAAGGCCAGTTCGTCTGCTGTCGTGAAGTTTCTGGAATTTTGGGGTAACTCTTTTAATATTCCATACTAAATTTCGCACCCAATTTACTGTAATTATTCATGGACAATTTACTCCAATTATTCGTGGACAATTCAATGCAATTTTAATTCCAACCATTACGAAAATTAACTCCTCAGCTGATCGTCCAACATCACAAATACTTAAATTTCTCTACCATCACCACACTTGAGCCCTTGAAAATTTATGGATGAACAGTTTAGATACTATTATAGCTAATCTAATTTTAATATGATGTTGAACCACTCTTGGCTTTGATCGTCACATTAATTCTATGTGGTATACTTTCAATGAGATAATTCCAATTATAATCTTTAAAACCATTTCAAATATTGACAACCACATCGTTTATGATTTTTAAAGATATAATATGATCATATTCTTTTGAGATTCTGTGCTTCATATATGCATAAATGTTCTCAATAAGATTAAGATCAGGAGAGTTAAGAGAATGCTGATGACACTTCATTCTTAGCTCCTATTTGACAGAAATACATACTTTCTTGAAAACAGCAGCAATGTCCTCCATATCAATTGGCTTTTGGATCTCTTCAAAGGACTCCTTTCAGAACTCCTGCAGCAGTGCTGTTAAGATCTAATCTCTATAGATAGTAAAATTCCTTCTACTTATCTTTCAGCTCAAAAAAAGATCTGGTCTCATCTTGTTCCATCTAAATGCTTACCAAAACATTATTTCTATTCCAGTAGTACACTTTTTATAAATAATGCAATCAAGTTAGAATTCTTTATCTGTCCTTCTCTATATCCAATCACTAGTACTTCTTTTCATTCTCACTTTTACACTTATCTCATTAGTCCAAATGTAAGCCTTCCAATTCTCCACAGTCAAAATAACATGCCTTCTTGCAAACTGCAGTCGCCACCTCCAGTTAAGCCAAGGATTTGAGGGTTAATTTGAGTGTATCAGAGGAGGCTTGAAATTGCAGGTCTTAAATGATGGTTGAGGTAAATAATCAATGAGATTTATGTTTTTTATGATATGGAAAACTATTTGACATTTATGGCACTCTGACAGCTTGGATGGATATTTCAACTAAGGTTTATTTAAAGATGATTTTCTTTTCTTGATATCTGAGATGGTGCCTTTAGGAATGTTGATAATTTGAGAGATTTCACAGAAAGAACGTCGGTCACTGAAGATCAGGCCTAATATTCTGCTCCTTCATTTTGGAGTCTACTCAAAGGGTCTTTATGATTGAATTGATTAATAGCAGCAAAATCAAGGCTCTATTTAAATTGCTGGTGATAGTAAAGCGACTTCAAATCAAGAAGGTCATCGAACTTTCTTTGAAATTTCGAGATCGGCCGAGTACTTTTGTGGAGGAGTTGTCTGTCATCTGGGCTAGTCATAAATAGTTATGAAAAATAGTATATAAAAGAGTTTTTAAATGTTTACAACTAATCAATTTTATAAAAGTCAGTATATTGAGAGAGCAAATAAGATAAATATAGAATACTAAAAGAATAGAATATGAATACTCTGATCAAAACTTGTAATTAAATAAAGTTGCTGAAGCGATGCAAGGGCAGTATGGAACTTTTTAAGCCTGAAAGACTCACGAGGACATAAGTCAATAAGACTGAAGATTTTTATTCTGTGTGGTGGCTATCTAATGTGTTAAAAACCCTATATTAAATGGTTACAGGAGTCACATTCTGCCCTTGCACTTACTTTATTGAAATACTGATATCAATAGTATATTTAAGAAGAACAGAAAAAAAATATATATTATAGTGTAAAAAACATAAGACTGAGAAACACTGAATAATGTAAATAATAGTATCACCATCAAAACCATATATTATTATATATAAAATAGGAAAAAGATAATCTAAATAAAGATATCAAAAGATATAGAAAGTAATCTTATTAGCCAGTCAAGTTAGATCTCAGTTTTAAGATTTATTCAACTTAATTCATAAACTATATCATAATTTAATAACTTAAATGACTTTACAAACTGTGTTAAATGGTTTAAACATAACTTAACTGGCTAGATATCAAGTGTTCTTACTTGTTTATTTAATTTTACTAGTTAAAGTTCAAATTATATTATTTAATTTAACTAAGATATAATAAAAATATGAAAATTGGATAATTTTGAAGTGATTTCTATTATATATATTCTTTCATTATTTATAACATATTTCTTCTATCTATAATTAAAATTGCTTCAAAATCATTTAATTTTTTATATTCTTATTACATCTTAAATCTCAGATCCTCAAACTTATCTCGATCAATATAACTTCAAAGTAATATATTATTGAAGCGAGCTTGATTAATATATTAAGCTTGAAAAGTGAAACTTGATTCTGAGTCAAGTTTATTGTTAAAAAAATACAATGTAATCTAATTTAGAAGCCAAAAAATACTAGTCGATCTTTAATTAGTCTTCAGTTTCGCTTAATTAGCTAATATTACTAACAATAAGTAATAATATAAAAGTTTATACAATTATAAAATAGATAAACATTCAATATGAAAATTAAAACAATTAAAAAAAATAATTACTCGGAATAATGTACAAAATTAAGAAATAAATAGTTAAATAGAACAATATACTATACAAAATATAAAATAAAAAACTCAAAAAGATAATATATAGAATGATATATAGAATAGATATTTGTGAAGGAGTAGATATGAATAAAAGAATTTGAATAGATGAATCAGCGACATGCTTCATTTAGATGTGGTTGATAGATTAAAAGTAAGGCGATGTGTGAAATAAAGTGAGTTGATTGCTAAAGTTCTGCGGCGACATTAAGTAAAACTGGTCAAAATCAAAATACTCATATCACGAGGCAAGCCACGAGCCCTGCATACCTGTGAGCCTATGACAGATTAGAATAATAAGATAAGAATATCAAGCGATAGAGTAAAGTAAAATAATATATAAAATAGAGATTAAAATAGCTAAGCAAAATAATCTACTGAACAGATATTAAAAAAGCTAGATAAAAAGATTAAATAAAAAGTCAAATGAAATGATATGTAAAATAGAATCAAGAAAAATAAAAAAAACTAAACAGAAAAATCAAGCAGACATATTAAATCAAATAGTGAAGTGGTAACGCAACTGTAGTATAACCAATTGTTTTTATTAAATCATCAGTTTATATCTTTTTTTCTATCTTTGATCTCTATTATTATAGTAGCGTATTGATATTATCTTAGCTCTATTAACTTTAATTATATGTAAAATATTATTTCATTAAATTATATAATATATAGAATAGAGCTTAAGAAAGTCAACAGTTAGATCGAAAAGTTATGTATATAATAGTTAGATAAAGAGTTATATATAATAATTAAATATAATAATTAATATAAACTTTGAAATAGATAAGAAAAAACAAAGTTAAATAATATAATAGTTGATATAAAAAAAGATAAATAAAATTTAATTAAAAAATAACATGAAAAAGAGAAAAGATTTGAAATAGCTAATAAATTCATATATTTTTAAAGATATTTATATATGCTTTAATAATTTTACAATATATAATATTAGTTTTCTTTAATTAAAGATATTTTTTTCAATTTTTCTTTTAAGTTAAATGATTTAGATAAAGTAAGATAAATAGATGTATTAAATAATCTTACTAATTCTAACTCAAAATCTTAATATTTATTCACTCTAAATTTCTAACTGTAACTAATTTATCTTAGTTTTATTATATATTTATTTTAATATTTTAAAAACGCATCTTTTATAATATTGTTATCATACTAAATGCAATTAATTTGAATTGAATGTGATGATGTTTAAGTTCTTTTCTATTTTAATTATCTAGTGGTGCAAATTAAATAATTTTGCCCACAAAATTTGTGTGCAATTTGTCCATTCTAATTTAGTGGTGGTTGGGCACGAAATTTAGTATGGGACGATTAAAGGCGTTATCCGGAAATTTTGTTCCGGACCAAAGTGTAAAATCATGTAGTTGCGCTGGTTATTTCCTAGGGTTAGCCCTAGATATATATCCGTAGACACACACACATTCGTTAATCAAGCCTTCTCAATTGCCGTATATCCACAATCACTTTTTTTCGGATGGACGTTCCGACCACGGTTCAATTCCTGGACCATTTACCACAAACGGCGACCGACCGTGTGTTTGAAGTGCCGGAGGGTATTTACTCTGTTCATCTTTATACAGACTACTATTTACACACATTTTTTGACCTTATCAACATTTTCCCATCATCTCTATAACACCCCGATTCTTTTCTTGCCTTATCCTTGTCATACCTCTCACTACGGCCGTCACACTCTGTCCTTTTCTACACGCAAGGCACTCGGCAACATCATCCTCCTCCACGAAAATGGGTCATGCAACACCAAAGAATCAGGCAACCGCCAATAACTGTTATCCGATGCCAACATTCGGACCCCACTCCCATCCACCAATCAACAGTTCAGAAAGCTTGGGTATGCCACCCGTTTCCGCTTCCGCTTCTCCCTTCAAACTCGTGATCAATGCGACGATCAATCCACCAATTACAGCGTCCATGGCCGCTCCAGTCTCGGCCGCACCTTTAGCCTCAGTGCAGCCGTCCCGCCCTTAGCTTACAGAACCGGGCCCAACGCTTCCGGCAGACCTTTCGGGTTCAGAACAGCCCCCTCTGCTCCCGACAGCGGTACCGTTGCTTGCAGCACTTCCGACCAAACCGTCGCCCCCGGCATGACCTTTACCTCCGGCCTCGCTACTGGCAAAACTGTTACAACCTCTCCCTCGGCAACGCTATCGGCAATCCCCTCCGTGATTCCCTTGGCAATCCACTTGGCAAAACCTTCATCCTTACAGACTATTGATGTTGCGATCTCTATTAATGGTAATGAGCAAGTGGCCCTCCGCTCAGTCAACAGTGATGGTGCTCTTGTGTTTGAACTGTCTGAGGACAAAACGATGCTCTGTCTCCTATATAAAGGCATACGCTAACGGAACCATTCAGCTCGGGTTGAAAGATGGAAGAATTCCCTCTATCAGCCAAACAGAAGGCAAAGCAACCATCATCTCAATCATCAAGCACTTCTCATATCTCGGGTTCCGTCATCTCAATCCTCTTGGCCCAATCCCCTCGGCTGCTGGCACAACGATGCACTTGGCGTGATAGTCATGAACATCTCAAATCACAGTATTCTGAATTCCGATGAGCAACGATGTCAGGGAAAGTCTACCTCAATAATGCAAATCCTGTTAAATATTTCGCTACAGCAACAGAACTTCCCCAAAGGATCGGAAAGGGCAGCGTGAGAATCGTATATGAGAAACTAACAGAACTGGAAGAACGGCTTGGCTTGTCCGGGAACCACGAACCCTCAGGTGTCGTTATAGTGCAGGACGTGATAAGATGTTCTCATTTGAAGACGTTCAATCCACTTCGGTCATCTATCTCGCAGCGACATTGGAAACGGGAGATCTCGGAAATTTGGAAATCATCTCACAAATACCTGGCAAGGTTTATCCTCCAAACCGGTTAAAACTGAAAGATCACCGTCTCCGTCGCTACGAATCAGCTCTATGTCGAACCCCCTGGGAAGGATCAGTCTCCATGGACTCGTTGTTTCTCATCGTCATGAATCAGCTCTTTCGTCAGAAGCCCCTGGTAGGGGTGAGATATCCCATGTTATTGCTTTGCATGTAAAAACCGAAAACAGATCTCGTTTCTCGTCGCCACGAATCAGCTCTGTCGTCGTCGAAACCCTGGTGAGGTTGAGATCTCCCGTGTTATAGCTTTGCACATTCAAACTGATAGCATCGGATATTGCACGCAAAATCTCCAGCGATTGGACATATTATTGCAGGTGGAACAATATCCTTGGGCAGGATTGCCTCCTCGGCAATCTGTCAGATATCGTAGGATCACAATCCAAAATCGGCAAATCGGAAATTGGAAATCTCAGACACCCGGCAAGGTTTAGTCTCCGCAACTATGTGTTTCTTTACATCTTGCACAAAAGCAACCAAGATATTGCTGTGGAAGTTTGGGGATTGAGAGTAAGCGATGTGGATGGATTGGATGTTGAAGAGCAATTGGAAATGAGAGAAGCAGCCAGCAAGTGGAGCAGGCCCCGGCTCATTGTCAGCAGGCGGAAATGTCAGTCATGTTCTGTATTCTCTTGTTCTGTCTTGCTTTTCATATATTTTCTATATTTACCAGCAGAATTATTGGGCAATTGTGCTGGGCAAGGAGTGTTGTCGGGATTGCAAATTTTGTTCTAGACCAAAGTACATGTATATATGTTTTCGGATGGCCTCCCTACCCACCACCGAACATACTTTCCGACCATACCTTCAAGTTCTTGGACTTTTTGCCGCATTAAGGGTTAAGGTTAGAAAAAGTAATGCTTGTGTTCTGGCCTCGGAAGCCTGATCTGATATTAGGGGTTCACATTGGCGAGACCGGATCGCGTCCTTCCGCTCTTTCCTTCAGGTCAAGCAATGATCAATTTATTCCAGAATAAGGATATTATCCCCAATGGATGGAACACGCAATTGTGTATGCTGTGATGGTTCAACTGTTACATATATAACTAGTGTTTTTTTGGAATTGGAAAGGTCCTGCGATTATTCTGAATGTGGAAGATTGTGGGAGTATATTGAATGATCAACTTCGTGTTTCATCTCAGCGCTGGCCATATACATCTTGACGTATCAATATCTCAACTTTATTCATTTTTTAACAGAATGCTATCTCAGAAATTAGTTGATAGGCCAAATAGAACCTCTCCAAACCAATACCATTTCGGCCGAAGAAATCAATTCATGAAAGTTCATCTTCGGAGGCAACTTGTACATGAAATTTGATTGCACGCCCCCAAAAGGTGCTCAAATTTCTCCACCATTTGACCTGACTTGTCGATTTCATTTTGACCAAATACATCGCTTAGTTTGGGACACGAATTCATCCATTCCAACTACACTGTCAAAGTCTCCGGGTTATACCACACCAATAACGCCACGTCTTACCGATCCCCGTTGGAACTGTTGGTTCCGAGACAAATCTGTGTAAAGAATGTCCATCACTCGCTGTCGACTCCAGCCATTCCCCGTCGACTCTTGCCAGCATGACGGATAGAGATTGCCGACCTATCACAGGCTGCAGTTCATTTCAACTCCCTTTGAGACTGTGGCCAAAAATTGGGAAAAATGGGGCTGAAGTACGAACAGCAGTTTCTTCATTAAGTGTTGGACCATCATTGAAAGGGTGAGGTTGTGAGGAGGAAAATCTACAAATGGGTCTAACAGACCATCTTAAAGCTAGCCCCATTCATCCGGGACAGATGAATCTTCCTGATGTCCTCTGAACTCAATTCCCATCTTTTATCCGTCTCATCGTATTCAATGACCCCCTAATAATAACCGATATACTCCATTCCGGAAACCAGTCGATTCTCTAAGCGCAGACTGAAAGGTTCATGTAAAGTCTCCAGGTCTAAGATGGCCGCACCGAACTGGTTCAACTGACTGTCGCTTTCCGACATTGCTTTTGGCCGTTCAGTCTGAGATCAAGATCAAGAGAGAAATTGTAAAGCACAACATCCTTTCTACGGATTGCGTTCGATATATTTCCAAATAAACCTATAGCAACCGTTAGAATGATCCTTTTTGACCGTTTGCCAACAGCTCTACATCCAATAACTGTTGTCTTCGTATCCTAATATATCTCGTGCATAGAGATTCCAGCCTTTTTCGCCAGTGCAGAAATCCTTTTTAAGACTTTTTGTCAATTGGCTTTGCTCCATGAACAACTTTTCCTCGCCAGCATCAAGCTCACAGGTTTCGAAATCACATAACAATAGGTATGGGACGATTGATGAAGGAGAAAGTTACAGTCATGTTTAACACTATTGGCGCGTGATCGACGCAAGTTCTTTCAGAACTCCTTCAATTAGAAAGAGGGGCTATCCATGCTTTAAATACATAAAGAAATCGGACTTGTCTCCGCTAGGGAGCTATAAATAAGCAAGCAATTCGAATAGCTATTCTTCACAGCCTCATTAATCATCGTTGCAATTGTTAAAGCATCGCCTTAATCACATCGCAATTGGAATGGCTAAGATCAGAAGATCTGACACCGGCGTCACCATGGGAATTACGGAATTCTTCAGACAAAACTTAAACAGCCAGCCGCCCATAAACCCTTATGATCCCCAGATTCAATGACTTGCCACCCACAGCATTCAGGAGAAACGCAGGGCATCACGGCGCCCTCCTATGACTGTTAAAGAGAACAAATCGTCAAATGAAATGAGTGCTTAGGAATCCGGTGTGTAAAATGAAGGTTGTCGAAAATCCCTCTCTGAGGAGAAGGAGAAAACCCGAGGAGCAACGGAAAAATTCTGATTTATTGCAAGGGACGGTGATTTTTTAGTTCCAAATTCCAAGAAGAATGGGGTGAAGACTTTCAAATGATTTTGTTCAGATGGGGCGGATATGAGAGATGTTTGGTGATGTTAGGCATGTCATTTGAGTCAGAATATTATGGGGGAGAGAGTGTGACGGGGCTTGGGTTGGGAACAGTTCCGTGTATGGTCGTCCTTGTAAGTCATCGGAAAACCAATAGAAACAATCATTAATTGCTATACATATGTTAATAATGTAGACAGCACTTAGATGACGCTTGTTGTCATGGAGTTAGTTGCATTTACGATTGATAGTGTTGATGGTGACGATCCGCCTGGACTCACACTCATGAAACGTACACCAGGAGTTCGTTGTATGTACTCGATTACATGGCGATTAGAACACCTTGGCACTATTCACTGCATTTATTTCACAGGTAAAGTCCTCACTAGTAAGAACCTTGTCAATTTGATGCTCAAATTTATATCGATCGCGGTTCAACTCAATTTCGGAATTCTTTACTTCGTGAAGCAATTTGCGTGCCTCATCAACATGTCCCATCCGCAATAAAGGAAACGCCTGTGTTTCAGTAAGTGGTTGCTAGATGTTCCCAAACGAAATATGGGAATTGTTACCTTGTAATATTTCAAAAGTGAGGCAAACTCGGGAAAAACCGTGATCATCGAGTCCAGTTTTGAAGTCGCTGTTTCCCAGAATTCCGGATCGACGGAGAAATTCTTGAAAGATTTGGAACCGTTTTCCCAAAACCGGTGGAGTTGGCGACCAAGATCTAAGGTTGCGCAATGATGGTTGGGACGACGTCGTGTGGGCAGGGTTGGTAAAACGCCGGCTCGTGTACATCGGAGGATCTCGATGGCGAATCTCGCTGCGGCCCAGTTCGCATCGCCCAGGGACGATCCGAATCTCGTCACTGTGAATTGATAGAAGTCATCGTCGACTTTCCAGCTATAAGAACCGGATTTCCAAAAGCTGTGTGCGGAGTTCTTGGGGACTTGAATCGAGAGGGTTGCCTTTTTGAGGTTGGGTTCCTTAGTCACCCCAAGCTTCTTCAGCGACTCCCAAACGAGGGATCCTCTGACGTTCTCTGAAATCGTATCTGCATATCGAAAATTGGCCGCTTTGAATCTCGCGTCTGTTTCGATGGTAATATCTCCCCATCTCTGTTTCTGACTTTGCCATTGATCAATTGGTGTGCCGTTGTCGAATTGAAGCACCGGACCGTAGAGTGACTCGAGGTAGTCAAGCAACGGCGATATTTTGACCCAGATGAGATTGGACACAATGTCCAAGTACTGAAGGTGAGTAAAAAGATATAAAGGATCGAGCTCGGCAATAGAATTCCAAACCTTTGCCAAGGTCAGTACAGAATTTCAAGAACTATTGAGACCAAGGTCAAAACAACAGGTGGCGCGCGCGGGAGAAAGGTGGGGGGGTAGGGGGGGGTACTTCGTAAGCATTTTCTCGGTATCCGTCAATGGAAGGGTCATTCGAATTCGGGAGGTGAACACCCCAGTGGCGGAAGTTTCGATTCGTAGTAAGCCACTCGTGAAGGGCTGCAACTAACTCGAACGGTAAACCGACATTCTTCAACATCGTTTGAACAATTTTCGATAAAGTTTTATCGCCTATCAACTCCAATGTGTGCCAATCACTGGTATATTTAACAGCCTGCACGGGCTCCTTGGCAGTAGGATTATCGAATCGACAACCACAGAAAACACACCATAGAAAGGGATCACCGAGAGGCGGAAGCTCCGGAATCGCTATTCCCGGTCAGGATATCGGCAAGCCCGAGGGGGAACGAACCGTCAGGCCACCCGGTGACCCACACGTCAAATTCCTGTTCTCGAGACTTCTGTAGCCCTTCATAGGCGGCCCTAATTTGCTCGATCGCTTCCGTTATGTCGCTTGAAATCAGGCCCTCGCGGCTGCTCGGCTGCATGGCCGGGACCCGTTTCGGGAAGCGGGGTTCTTCGTCGTCATCTCGTTGCCTACTCGTCGACGTCCGTTCCACGCCCTAGCAGAGACAATGTCAGCAACGCGATCGATGGGCGAACCATTCCTCCGACGATGACGAAGAGCGCGGGGGAATTCGGCCTTGCTCGCCTCCGTTTGGCGCCGCGTGGAATTCCCTCCCCGCCGGAAAAGTGGTGTTGGGCTGCTTATTTCTTAGGGCAAGCCCTAGATATATATCCGGAGACGCGCTCTCTCCTTTATTAGCCAGGCCTTCTCAAAGTGCCGTGTATCCACACAAGTTCGTGCCTCAAAGCCACCCGCGGCATTCTTTGGCGGCACTTATATTCATAGCCAAATCCATCAACGCGAAGCTTTGCGGAATCAACAGATCAATTCACTGGTCTCAGGTCTCCCACCGGAAGCGGCCAGTATTAAATATCTTTTTGAAATACGTATTGAAATAACTGATCCCATCTCTCTCTCTCTAATAATTCGAACTCTTTTAACTTCCCCAACTTCACTAAATATCGGCGTCACAATCAAAGAAAGACACTCAAAACTCGGTCGCCGATACGGATGCCTCAAGCCAATCCTCACAAACATTGGGCTCGCCCGCAAATGATGACGAAGGTAGAACGTGTCTGAACAATTAGACCCACGAGGAAAGAAGGGAAAGTACAATGAAGGCGGGAAATGGTTAGAAATAAATAAAGGGTCCACCCCTAGGGGTATTGAAACCATTCAGGTGGAAAGCGCAGAGCGGAGGGGTCGATAGCCTCGGCGCTGGACACTCAGTTCATAGTCTCGCAGAAGAAGTACCCAATGTTCGGCCCGTTAAACGAGTCTTGGAAGTGGACTCCGGAGGGATCGGTGGAGGGGTCGAGCCCTCCGAGCTCAGCGCTGCACACTTAGTTTATAGACACGCAGGAGAGTACCCAACATTCGGCCCGGTAACAGGGTCTTGGGGCCCGCCTTCGAAGGGAAGATAGCTGGAATCGTTTTCCTCGATAAGGCTTTCGTCCACCCTGCCAGCGCCAGCCCGTTCGCCGAGTGTAAGGTTCTCAGTAAACGTGGCGACGCGCCAAGGGGACGTGAAGCTCATTTCGGAAACCACGATTTCCGGCATCTTGCTGCTGCGCCCAACCATGGATGGCTCCTCCATGGCCAACCAAGCCTTCAGACCGTTAGTCTTCACATGGTTTTTGAGGTTTGAGTCCATGCTATTCGAACGGATTTTGACCTCGTTCGTGCACTGCGACGTCAAATTGATTTGTGAGGGACAAGTACGTTAAAAAAGAGCAGCTCGAGAGCCTCTTGTAAAGTAAGGTTGGCGGGGAAATAGATTGTGAATTCGTTGTCCTCGGATATTCCCCACTGCCAACCCGACAAACCGACTAGTGCTTGGTTGGTTGACTTCCGCGTCACACGAGGATAGCCAGAGGAGAGATTTGGACACGGGATCCAGGTCAGAATTACGACCGGAAGAAGGACTTGGACAGCCCGAACGTATATGACTGTTTTCTCGGTACGACGGGAGCGAAGCTCGTCAGCCCGCATCAGGATCAAGGCATGGCAGAAGAGGACAAAGTACATTGGAGAACCGAGGCGGCCATGTCCCCTTTTATTGCCGCTGCCCGAAGTTGGTTGGCCCCCTTGTGTTTCGGGACTCCATGCGGTCGCTGCTACATCATTTTTAATTTGACACCCTCGGCTAAAACTTCGGCTTATTATTTTTAAGGATCTGTTTTGGATCAGTGGAAATTACATGCGGTCAGGGGCTATTTTCGTTCGCTTGCAGCCCGGAAATTGGCCGTTCGGAGGGTAGCCAGCTGAGCACTTGGAACCGGCCCAATCATATTCAGTCCTAACGCGCTCTGGCCCCATATTGGGGGGGCGGGGCCGGCCGCGGGC
>Ga0335076_10004829_pt1 | contig 13659 bp, 10 predicted proteins | sample Lox_Sample_25_FD_206717 | JGI IMG/M metagenome (GOLD analysis project Ga0335076, IMG submission 206717) | Soil microbial communities from Loxahatchee National Wildlife Refuge, Florida, United States - Lox_Sample_2.5 | ecosystem: Environmental > Terrestrial > Soil > Wetlands | place: USA... | reverse complement strand
TACGGCCGGGAGCACTTGGTCGAGGGCAGCCCTGGTGGGGGGAGCCTCCCAGCCGTTCGGATCATAACCCTGTCCGAGCACCCAGCCGTCGGCCGGCGAGGCGGCAGCGGCCCGGGAGACCGCCTCGGACCGGGTCCGGCACCCCGCCAGATCGACGCGCCCTCGACCGAGCGCCCATTCGGCGAAATGAGTGTGGCCATCCACGAACCCCGGGGTGACCAGCGCATCCGGGAGCTCCAGGAGGGTGGGCGGGGGGCCGCTGGCCACGGAAGCGGCCCGGCGGACGTCGGCGAAACTCCCCACCGCCTGAATGGTGTCGTCTTGCCACCAGATGGAGTCCGCTCTGGGGGCCCCGCATCCCACGACCATCTTGGCGCGAAGGAGGGTTTTCAACATTCCTTCCAGGTAACCCACGTGTGGATAACCGTACGAGAGAGCGTCAGCACCAAGTGGCCGCCGGATCCTCAATAGTCACTTGCTAAGTGATTGTTGAACAGGGGAGTGAACCATCGTCTCTCAGGCAACTTCTCAGCTGAACGGCCCCGCCCAGCTCCCCAACCGCGCTGCATAAAGATACGCACACGTGAATAGGGCTAGCGGAGAACCTCGATCTGGCGCCCTTCGAGCCGCCGGCGGAACTCCTGGAGCACGTGAACGGCGCGCTGGACCGCGGATGCGGGCATGCCTTCGATGGTCCGGGCGGAAAGGCGCCGCTCGAGCTGGCCCACGCGGAGGAGAACCTCCAGCCCGTGCCGGGTGAGGGTCACCCGGACTCCGCGGTCGTCGTCTTCGTCGGGAGTGGTCTCGACCAGGCCCTTGGCCTCGAGGCGCTGGATGAACGTGGTCGCGGCCGCCCGCGTGATCCCCAGCGCCTCGGCGACGTCCCGGGGCCTGATCCCGTCGGGCCCGCCCTGATCGACGGCGTAGAGGGCCGTGTGGGCCCGATGCGAGAGGCCGTAGGACCGGAACGCTCGGTCTCCCGCGCGCTGGACCGCCGTCTGGGCGGCAGTCACCGCATCGGTGAGCTGGAGGGCCAGCTCGGAGCGGTCACCCATGAGCAGTCGCGGCAGTGCCGTTAGCGAATGTTAACATGTTGACTGTTAATATACTAACTAGATTCCCGAGACCCCGCAAGCCCCCGCCCCGCCTAGATTCCCGGCCTATGCTCCGGGTCCGGGGACTCACCCGCCTGTACGACGACCTCATCGCCGTCGAGGACCTCTCCTTCACGGTGGCGCCCGGCGAGGTGCTCGGCCTGGTGGGCCCCAACGGCGCCGGGAAGACCACCACCCTGAAGAGCCTCTGCGGGGTGATCCGACCGACCCGCGGCCTCATCGAGATCGACGGGGCCGACCTGGAGCGCGAGCCGGTCCGGGCCAAGCGCCAGATCGCCTTCATGCCCGACGAACCCCACCTCTTCGACTACCTGACCGTCGAGGAGCACCTGCGCTTCACCGCCCGCCTCTACGGGGTCACGGACCCGGACGTCCGCATCCCTCCCCTGCTCCGGGAGCTCGAGCTGGCGGACAAGGCCCACGCCCTCCCGGGGGAGCTGTCCCGGGGGATGCGCCAGAAGCTGGTGATCGCCTGCGGGCTGATCCACGACCCCCGGGCCCTGATCTTCGACGAGCCCCTCACCGGACTCGACCCGGCGGGGATCCGCCGGATGAAGGAGACCATCGTGGAACGGGCCCGCCAGGGCGCGGCGGTCCTCCTCTCCTCCCACCTGCTCCACCTGGTGGAGGAGATCTGCACGCGCGTCCTCATCCTGCAACGGGGCCGGATGGTGGCGCTGGGCACGATCCCGGAGATCCTGGCCGGCCGGCCGGACCTCCAGGGGAGGAGCCTCGAGGACATCTTCCTGGCCCTCACCGCCGGGTGATCGCCGCCGCGCTGTACCTCACCCGGCGGTCCCTGGCCAATTCCTTCCGGAACCGGGTCCGCCGCCTGCGGCAGCCGAAGTACGCGGCCGCGTTCGGGATGGGGGTGCTGTACCTCTGGTGGTTCTTCTTCCGCCCTTCGAGCCCCGGCGCGGCCGTGTCATTCCTCGACCCCGATGCCCGGGAGACGGTCGCGGTGCTCCTGGCTGCCCTGGTGCTGGTCATCAGCTGGACCGTGGGCTCCGAGGAAACCCCCTTCCCCTTCACCCTGGCCGAGACCCAGTTCCTGTTCGCCGCGCCCCTGACGCGCCGGCAGGTCCTGCTCTTCAAGATCCTCCGGTCCCAGTCGGCCCTGATGATGTCCGCCGCGTTCTCCGTGGTGCTGTTCAGCCGGGGCCGGTGGAACTCGGTCACGCTGCTGCACGCGATCGGCCTCTGGCTGGCCTACGCCACGCTGAACCTGAACAGCGCGGGGATGGGGCTGCTCCGGCTCTCCTTGAGCCAGCACGGCGTGGCCGGGGTCCGCCGGCGCGCCGGGATGCTGGTGGTCCTGGCCACCGCCCTCGGAGCCGCCTGGTGGGCGTTGCGGACGGACCTGCCCGTGATCGAGGCGGCGTTCGGCGCGAGCTTCGGGGCTGGGGTGGACGCCGTGACGCGGGCCCTCCACACGGGCGCCGGCGCCGTGCTCTCCTGGCCCCTGCGCGCCATGGTGGATCCCCTCCTGGCGCGGACCCCCCGCGACCTGCTGGCCGCGCTCCCCGCCGGCCTCCTGATGCTGGGAGCCCACATCTGGTGGGTGGTGGGATCGTCGCTCGCCTTCGAGGAAGCGGCGACGGAAGCGGCGGTGCGCCGCGCCCGTCAGATCGACGCGATGCGGAAGGGACGGGGGTGGACCGGGGCCGCCAAGGGAAGCGCGGGGCTCCAGTCGTCACGGCTCGCCGAGCGGGGCTCCATCGCGGGCGCGATAGCCTGGAAGAACATGCTGGGAATCCGGCGCGAGTTCAGCCCCCGCTCCCTCGTGATCATCGGCGTCGCGACGGTCGCGGGTGTGCTGTCGCTCCACGGGCAGCGGCTCCCGCCCGCGGAGGCGCTGGCCGGCATCCTGATGTTCGCCGCGGCCCTGGTAACGCTGCTCGGCCCGCTGGCGCTGCGTTACGACCTCCGGCGCGACCTCGAGCTGCTCGATGTCCTCAAGTCCTACCCGGTGCGCGGACGCACCGTGGTACAGGGAGAAGTCGGGGCCTTGCTCCTCACACTCTCGGGCGTCGCCGGTGTACTGGTAGTCGCCGCCTTCCTGCTGACGCTCACCGATCCTTCGCTGCCGGAGCTGGGAGACCGCGCCGCCATCCTGGCGGCGGTGCTGGCGGGGATCCCGACGGTGATGGTGGTGTTCCTCCTGGTCCAGAACGCGAGCGTGCTCCTGTTCCCGGCGTGGGTGACGGTGGGAGCGCAGCGCGCGGTGGGACTCGAGGCGACCGGCCAGCGGATGCTGCTGACGCTCGGTTCCCTGCTCGCCCTCGTGATCGCGCTCCTTCCGGCCGCCGTGGTGGCGGTCGTGGTGATGTGGGGAGCCGGATTCGCGGGAGTCGGCGGACCGTGGTCGGTGACGGCGGGGGTGCTGGGCGGCGCGGCGGTGGTCGGGGGGGAGAGCTGGATCGCGATGCGGCTCCTGGGAGGCGTGTTCGACCGCCTCGATCCTTCGTCGGCGGGGATTCCCTAGCAGAGCTCGGTCCAGTCCACGTCGGACGTCGCGCCGCACCGCTCGCACTCGAGCTGGTGGGGCCGGCCCGTGAAGTCCTGGCGCTCGGAGCAGCGGGGGCACACGGCGTAGGTGGTGACCAGATCGCGCCCCTGACCGCCGAGCGTGGGCCGGAGCACACCGGTCCGCACGACGATGCTCCACCGTTTCGGCTCGTCGGGGCGGACCCGGACGTCGTGCAGCGAGAGCCGGACGCGCCGGTTCTGGACGGCGACGACCACCGACTCCTCGCCGACGGCTTCGACGATCGGATACCAAGCGCCGCGCCGGAGCGTATCGGCGATCCGGTCGGTACAGCGGGCCCAGCCGAGTTGTGCCATGGTGCGGCCTCCCGTCCTCGAAAACATAATCAGTTCCGCTAGATTCCGTTATGCGACCGATCGGACGCCTCGTGCTGCTGCAGGTCCAGCGCGCCTCGCTGAAGACCGGCGTCAAGCCGGACCGCACCTACGACCCCGCCCCGCTCCTTCCGGTTCCCCGGGCCGCCGTGACCCCCGCCGGCGTGCTGGGTCTGGACCGGGACCGGTGGGTGGTGGACGTCCATCATCGGGCCCACCCGGAGACCAAGAACGAGGACGGCGTCCATGGCGTGTCGGTGGGCTTCACCGCCCACTACCGGGAGATGAGCGGTCGGTTCGGTCCGCGGCTCGCGCTCGGCGCCGCGGGCGAGAACCTGATCGCGGAGAGCGCGGGGATGGTGACGCTCGCCGACATCGCCTCCGGCCTCGTGATCACCGCGCCCGACGGCGCCGTGCGGGTCCGCCTCTCGGTGTTGAAGGCGGCGGAGCCGTGCCGTCCGTTCACGGGTTGGGCGCTGGGCGGCGCGGTCGAGGCGGCGGTGATGAAGGAGCAGCTGCAATTTCTGTTCGACGGGATGCGCGGCTTCTATCTCCAGGCGGAGACGAGCGGCGTGGTCGACGTGGGAGACTTATTGCAGGCGGTCTAGCTGAGCTCGTCCCACGCGACATTGGCGCGCTGGTGGCAACGATCGCAGGCCAGCTCCGTGGGGCGCGCCTCGAAACCCTGGCGGTGGCGGCACGCGGGACAGACGCCGTAGGTGAGCGGGAACTCGCGGCCGAGGCGGCGGAGCGTGGCCGGTTCGCAATGCACGACGCTCCAGCGCTCGGGGGGATGATACCGGAGCTCGAGGAAGCGACGGTCGACGGGGACGTTCTGGCGATTCACGTCCAGCACGACGATGCTGCTCGACGAGATGCGGACCACGGGGTACCAGGCACCCCGCCGAAGCGCGTACGCGCCGGACGGACCGACGCGGGCCCAACCCTTGGGTTGGAGCCGGGTGGGAGCGATGGCGGTCATCCCCTAGGATTGCAAACCGGCCGGGCCCGCGTGGTGACGGGCCTCACATCCCCGCGGGACCGCTCAGCCGCACTCGCTGAAGCCGCAGACGTGGCACTTCGCGCAGCCTTCGATGAACGCGAGCTGCGAGCCGCAGTCCGGGCAGGCGCCGATGAAGTCCTGCGCGCCCTCCCCTTCCCGCATCCCCAGCGCGCCCTCGGACCCGGCGATGATCTCGCGGGCGGGGATGGCGGCGGGACCGGTGCCGGCCAGGAAATCCTGCTGGACCCCCTGCTTCTCCTGCATCCACTTCTCGATGGCGATGCCGATGGCGTCGGGCACCGACATGACCTTGTTGGGCCCGAGCCCCACCACGCGGTCCGAGGAGATGCCGCGGAGCTGGCGGTGGATCTCTTTCATCGGAATGCCGGACCGGAGCGAGAGTGAGATGAGGCGTCCCATCGCCTCGACGTCGGCCATCAGGGGCGCGCCCGCCTTGCCGAGGGAGACGAATACCTCGAAGGGCTGGCCTTTGTCGTCTTCGGTGATGGTGACGTACATCGTTCCCAGCGGCGTCTCCACGCGGCGCGTGGCGCCGCGGAGGAGATCGGGACGGGAGCGCTTGGCCCGGCGCTGCAGGTTCTCCGCCTCGGCCTCGTGCAGCTGGGCCCGCGTGCGCTCGAGCTCGGCCTCGAGCTCGGCGATGCGGCCCTGCATCTCGGCCGTCTGGGCGCGCGTGGCGTCCGCCGGCGCCGCGCTGCCCGACTCGGCGGCGTGCTCCTGCACCTTCTTGGCGGTGGAGCCGGTGGACAGCACCTGTCCCTCGCGCGCGCCGTCGCGGTAGACGGTCACGCCCTTGCAGCCCAGCCGGAAGGCGTCGCGGTAGATCTTCTCGACGTACTCCTCGGTGGCGTCGTGAGCGAAGTTGCAGGTCTTGGAAATCGCGGAGTCCGTGTACTCCTGGAACGCGGCCTGCATCTGGATGTGCCACTCCGGCGTCACGTCGTGCGCCGTGACGAAGACGCGCTGCCACTTGGCCGGCACTTCGTCGAAGTGGATGTTCCCCGCCTCGGCGATGCGCCGCATCAGGTCCTCGGAGTACCAGCCTTCCCGCCTGGCCACGGCCACGAACTGCTCGTTGACGTCGGGCATCAAGACGCCGGCCTGGTTCCGCAGGAACGCCACCGCGAACAGGGGCTCGATCCCGGACGAGCATCCCGCAATGATGGAGATGGTCCCGGTGGGCGCCACGGTGGTGAGGTTGCAGTTCCGGAGCTTCCGCATGGGGCGGATCCGCTCGCCCTGCGGACCCCGGGCGCACGTGGCGTCGGGACCCCAGATGGAGCGCTCCCATTCCTTGAAGGTCCCGCGCTGGACGGCGAGCTTCTCGGAGGCCACCAGGGACTCTTCCTCGATGAACGCCATCAGCTTCCGGCCCAGCGCCACGCCCTCATCGGAGTTGTAGGGCACGCCCAGCTCCACCAGCAGGTCGGCCCAGCCCATCACGCCCAGGCCGACGCGGCGGATCCGCTTGGCGAGGTCGTCGATCTCGGTGAGCGGGTACTTGTTGGCGTCGATGACGTTGTCGAGGAAGTGGACGCAGAGATGCACCACGGTCCGCAGGCGGTCCCAGTCCACCGCGCCGTTCTTGACGAACAGGCCGAGATTGATGGAGCCGAGGTTGCAGACGTCGTACGGGAGCAGGGGCTGCTCGCCGCAGGGATTGGTGGCCTCGTAGCTCCCGAGGGCCGGCACCGGATTGTAGTAGTTGGCGCGGTCGATGAAGTACACGCCGGGCTCGCCGGTCTTCCAGGCGCCGTGCACGATCTTCCGGAACACCTCACGGGCGTCCAGCTGGCCGACCACCTGCTTCGAGCGGGGGTGGATCAGGTCGTAGCTCGACCCCGCTTCCACCGCCTGCATGAACGCGTCGGTCACCGCCACCGAGATGTTGAAGTTCGTCACCTGGGTGAGGTCTTCCTTGCAGGTGATGAACTCCATGATGTCCGGGTGATCCACGCGGAGGATCCCCATGTTCGCGCCGCGGCGGGTCCCGCCCTGCTTCACCACGTCGGTGGACGCGTCATAGAGCTTCATGAACGACACCGGGCCCGACGCCACGCCCATGGTGGAGCGCACGACGTCGTTCTTCGGGCGGAGCCGGGAGAACGAGAAGCCCGTCCCGCCGCCCGACTGGTGCACCAGCGCCATCGAGCGCAGGGTGTCGTAGATGCCGCTCTTCCCGTTCGACAGGGCGTCCTCCACCGGGAGCACGAAGCAGGCGGAGAGCTGGCCCAGCGGGCGGCCGGCGTTCATCAGAGTGGGGGAGTTGGGCATCCACACCCGCGTGGCCATCAGATCGAAGAACGTCTCGGCCGCCGCGGCCACCGCCTTCTCGGACGCGCCGTAGGCGGCGTCCGGAGCGGCGATGGTGCGGGCCACCCGCCAGAAGAGGTCTTCGGCCTTTTCGGTGGGGCGGCCGGCGTCGTCCTTGATAAGGTAGCGGCGCTCGAGCACGGTGAGCGCGTTCGCGCTCAGATCGAGGGTGCCTTTGCGGGTGTCGGAAGCGGTCATGCGGGCTCGTCCCTCACGGTAAGAGCGTTACACAGAGCCTTAGGCGCTGAGATAGTTGATGACGACCGGGCGCTTGGTGGTTCAGAAGCGCGGAGGCCCAAGGTAGGCAGGCCGAATGACCGGAGCAAGTTCCGGGGAGACCACCGACCAGATCGCGGGTCTTGACAATCAACATCACAAATCTGCTTTCATGTGGTCCCGAGAAGGGGGAACGCCCCGCTCCGATGCCGCGCCGCTTCCGCCACGTAATGCTCCCAGGTCCCGCGGATCCGCTCGCGCAGCTCGCCGTCCACGGCCCGCGTCACCCGCCCCGGCACGCCCATCACGAGCGAGCCCGGCGGGATCACGAAGCCCTCCCGCACCACCGCGCCCGCGGCGACCACGCTCCCCGTCCCCACCACCACGTCGTTCAACAGGATGCTTCCCATGCCGATCAGACAGTCGTCCTCGATGGTACACCCGTGGATGATGGCCCGGTGGCCGATGCCCACCCGGGCCCCGATCCGGGCCGGCTTCCCTTCATCTACGTGAACGATGGTCCCGTCCTGGATGTTCGAGCATTCCCCGACCACGATCGGCGCCATGTCCCCGCGGAGGACGCAGCCGTACCAGACGCTGGACCGAGGGCCCAGGGTCACGTCCCCCAGGACCGCCGCGCCGGGCGCGATGTAGGCGGAAGGATCGAGGGTCAGGGCCTTCTCGGCACGAACTGCTGCTGGATCCAGGCCTCGACGGGCTGCCCGGACTTCATCGCGGGCGTCCACTGGAGGCCTTTCGCCATGTCCACCGCCCGCGACGTGATGCTGTCCACGTCCGACGCCAGAACCACGCGCGTCTCGAGGGTCGCCCCGGCGGGGGACACATGGACCGAAAGGATGACCCGGCGCGGGACTTCGGTGGCGTCCGGGGCGAGAGTGATGAAGGTGGCGACAGTCGGCGCGGGCGGGGTGTCGAAGCACGCCTTCCCGCGGTTGTACTCGGGACCAGGCTGACTGCAGAGCAAGGCGAGGTCCGGGGCCGGCTTCGGCGCCTTGGCGGCCGCCGCGGCCGTCCCGGGCGCGGGCGTCGCGGTGGCCGCGGGCGGGTGGAGGGCTCCCGAGTCGTGCCGCGTCGTGTCCTGGACCCCGGGGATGCCGGCGAGCGCGGCGGAATCCCGCGAGGCCTGGCCGGCGCCGGTCGTGTCGATCGGCGCGACCGGCACCGCTTTGGAGAGATAGTGGCTGATCATCCCCTGGCGGATGCCGAACCAGTACACGCCGAACCCCACGACCAGGAGCGCCAGGGCGAAGAGGGCGAGGCCACCGACCGTCGACCGGCGCTCAGGCTCCGCCGCCTCCGCCGAGCCCCGCATGCCCGTGGTGACCCGGGGGGAGGCGATCGACGGCAGCGCCCGCGTGGCCTGGGTCGAGATTCCCGTCGCCACATACCCGCCCGCTTCCACGGCCTCCACCATCTGCTCCGCCGTCTGGAACCGCTCCTCCGGCACCTTGGCCATCATCTTCTTGACGATTTCAAAGATGTGCCGGTGCTCGTCCGAGGCCAGCTCGGGCGTGGGCAGGGGCTCCATGATGTGCTTGTAGCCGATGGAGAAGGAGTCTTCCCCGTCGAACGGTACCGCCCCGGTCAGGCAGACGTACGCCACGACCCCCAGGGAGTAGATGTCGCTCCGGCCGTCCAGAGGCTGGGCCCGCGCCTGCTCCGGGCTCATGTAGTGGGGCGTCCCGATCGCCATGCCGGTGCCGGTGAGCTTGCCGCCGCTTGCCGCCTTGGCGATCCCGAAATCGGTCACGACGGCCTGGCCCAGGTCGTCGAACATGATGTTGTCGGGCTTGATGTCGCGGTGGACGATGTCGCTCTTGTGCGCGTAGCCCAGGGCCCGCCCGACCTCGACCAGCGTCTTCCGGATGTCGGCGGGCGGGAGGGCGCCCCGCTGTGCCAGGACCGCGGACAGGGGCTTGCCGCGGAGGAACTTCATCACGAAGTAGATGACCCGGCCCGACTTGCCGACGCGGTAGATGGGGATGATGCCGGGGTGCTCCAGCTTGGCGGAGGTCCGGGCCTCCCGCTGGAAGCGCTCGACGAACTCCTTGTCGAAGGCGAGCGAGAACGGGAGCACTTTGATGGCCACGTCCCGCTCGAGCTGCTTCTCGCGGGCCTTGAAGACGATGGCCATCCCGCCGCGCCCCAGCTCGTCGAGGATCTCGTACTCCTCTTTGAGCTGGTCGCGGACCAGATCGATTTCCGTGACTTCCTGCTGACCGGTGGAGATGGCGTGGACCGGCGTCGTAGCGGTCAGGTCCAAGCCGCAGGATTTACAGAATTTCGCGTTGTCGTCGTTCTGAGTGCCGCAGCGGGAGCAGTACATCCCATCTCCGGGGGAGTGCCGGAAACTTAGGGCGCGGCTCGCCGCAGTGTCAATCTACTTCGCGGAAACGACCTCCAAGTGTCGGACCCGCGTCAGCACCCGCCCGGTCGCTGGCTCGGTGATCCGCAGCGTGAGGTTGTAGGAACCAGTCGCCGCATCCCGCAACGCGACCGCGCGGTGGACGCGGGTGGTCGTTCCCTCCGACGCGACGTCGAACGACACTTGCACCGGAGGCCGGTTGCCGCCGAACAACCGGCGGATGGCCCCGAAGATCGATCCCCCCCCCGTATGCTCCACCCGGATCTCGGTGTGGTAGACGGCGCCGGCGGCGAGACCGTACACCTCGTAGTAGAGCTGCGCGTCGCTCCCGGCGGGGAACCGGTCCAGGGGGCTGACGTACACGGTGTCCCCCGGCTCCGACCAGGACAGGCCGCCGGCCTGCCCCAGCACCAGATCGCTGACGGCGAACGTGCGGCCGTCGAGTCGAGGCGTGGCGAAGGTATCGGACACCAGGGACCCGGTGGCCCGGTCACGGGACTCGATGAGCAGGCGGTACCGGAACGCGCCGGCAGGCACGGGGAGCTCGAGCTGACCCGAGAGGTAGGACGGATTGCGCAGCGGCTGCGGCGACCCGAACACCCGCATGGTATCCACCGCGCCGACCAGACTGTCCTGCGGGTTGGAGACGTAGAGCCGGAACCGGAGCGGGTAGAGAAACTCCCCCGACCCGGCGACCGGCGTCAGGTGATCGCCGGGAATGGCGAACACCAGGTGCAGCATCTGCCCCGGCGCGGAATCGGCTCCCGGGCCACGGGTTCCCACCAGGTATTCCTCGATCGCGGGGTCGAACGACACGTCGAACCGCGGGCGGTCGTCGTCGGTGGTGGTCCCGACGCCGATCGAATAGGTCCCCCGCTGGCGGTCCTCGGCGATGGCGGGCAGCACGTTGCTCGTCAGCGTGCTCCCGATCCGCTCGTACATCGGGCCGAACGTCGACCGCGACCCGAAGAGCCCCCGCACGACGCCGCTCGTGTCACCGCCCATCGCCAGACGCTGCCGGTCCTGGAAGCTCAGCGCGTCGGTCAGGCTCTCCACGAGCTTGAAGTCCTGGACGTCCCCCCGGGACACGAAGTGGAAAATCAAGTCGCCCTCGGGCCGGCGGTACAGCCAGCTCTCGTTGGGCTCTACGCCGCTCGCCGCCGAGCCGCCCGACGCGGCGTATGTGCGGCTCTGATCGGGCGGTCCCAGCCGCATGAAGACCACGCCGCGGTCGTCGATCTGGTCCTGCGTACTCCGGTAGACTTCGGTGAAATCGTAGTGCCGGTGAGGGCTGAGGAGGCCGAACGTCCGCATGGCGTAGAACCAGCGGCGGTAATGCTCCGCCAGACGTTGACCCGGTTGCAGTACGTCGGCCACGTCCCGGCGCGCCCAGAACGCGTCGAGCCACCGGGCCCGGGCCGCCGGCGTGCGGAGGCTGTCGAACTGTCCGAGCTCCTCGGGCTTCGCGATCCAGCTGAAGTCGGTGCGGTACATCCGGATCGCGGCGACCGACCCCGCCTCCCGCGCGCCGGCGAAGTACTCGACGCGGGCGGCCGAGTCCCGGTGCAGGAAGTAGTCGGTGCGCGCGAGCTCCAGCAGGCCTACGCCGGAGTCGCCGCCCGCGGCGAGAAACGCGGCGAACGCCGCGCGCGCGGAGTCGCCTTCCCCGACCTCCCGCTCGATCCGTCCCCGGGCCATCTGGAACGCGGGATTGCCGCGCGCCGCCGAGGCCGACAGCCGCGCCACGCGCAGCGCCACGTCGGTCTCGGCCCGCACCCGCTGCCGCAGAGCGGCGTCCACCAGCTCGATGACCGGCTCGGCGAAGGTCGAGTCGGTCGCGACCGCCTTGGCATAGGCGTTGATGGCCTTGGACAGGTGGTCGAGGTGGAGCACCTGTTTCAGATTCTCGACGGCGATGGCGGAATGCGCCCCGATGGCCAGCTCCGAGCGTCCCAGGCCGAACCAGGGATAGGGCCACTCGGGCTTGATCTGGGAGGCCCACTCGAATTCCCCGGCCGCGTCGTCGAAGTGGGACGACGCGTCGGCGATCTCCCCCAGCCGGTAGGCGATGAAGCCCAGGCGGAGATGAATGAGGGGATCGTCGCGATGAACCTTCGCGACTTCGATGGTCGACGCCTCCAGACGCTTGAGCGCCACCGAGTCGGTGGTGCTCTCGAGAGAATCCCGAAGGCGCTCGATCGCGGCCCGATCGTCGGGGGACTGGGCGGCCGCGACGGTGGCGGCGGCGGTGAGCAGCAGGAGCAGGAATCGCATCGGCTCCTTCATTATACCCGCCAGTGCCGGGACGTTTCGTGGCGCGACGGAAGGGTGCCGGAGCGGGACCGGCGGCGGCCCGGAAGCGACCGGTGGGGTTTAGAAGTCGGACGCGAAGGCCAGATACACCTGCGGGCGACGCGGGGCCCCCGACGGGAGTGCCGCCAGGGGCTCGGCCGCGCCGAGACGCAAGGCGACCGCGACGTCGTAGTTGACGGTGACGTTCAGGGCAAGCTCCGCCCCGGCCGACCAGAGCCGTGTGAGACGGGGGGAGGCGCCGGGACCCCACGCGTCCCCGACGTCGCTGAACAGGTGGGCCGAGATCTTGTCGGCGCCGACGGGAAGGTGGCCGAGGGAGCGCCCCACGAGCGCCAGTGGAAGGCGCAGCTCCGCGGTTCCGGTCGCGGCACGGCGGTCGTCGAGGGCGTCCGCGGCGTAGCCGCGCACGGGAAAGGTGCGGACGCCGCCCACCACCTGGCCGAAGCCGAGACTGTAGACGCCGGACGATACGCCGCCAACCCCCAGGGTCCGGGGCAGCGTGCCGCCGGTCGCGCCGCCGGCCAGCCGGAACGCGAGCACCGGCGGTGCGAACCCGGGTCCCGGAAGAGCCAGATAGAGGGCGAGCTCGGACCGCAGGTCGTTCGCGTAGCGCGGGGACCCCTGCTGGTCCCGGCGGCGGTACGTCACCGTCCAGCTGAACCCGTCCTGCGAGGACACCGACAGCGCGCCGGTGGAGGTGTGGGCGATGCCCAGGGTCAGCGACCCGCCGGTCTGGTCGAGGCTCGCGCACCCGACGCACACGGCGGCGAGCGCCGTGTCCGGCGACGCGGCGAAGAGGTCCCGCTCGAGCTCGAGAGCGGCGCGCAGGCTCACGGCCGTGCGCCACCGGCGGTACACCAGCGTCGCGCCGAGATCGGCGTCCTGCGTCAGTTTCGACACGACGGTGCCGCCCGTCGTGACGCCGATGTTGGACCACGCGCTCGACCAGTACGCGTCGAGGATCGGGTTGGGCAGCACATCGGACACGAGCGAGAACGAACCGCGCAGGCGCGCGGGAGAGACCGAAGCCAGCACCTGCCCCGCGTAGGACCAGCGGCCGAGTACATCGGCTCCGAGCGTCGCGATGCCGCCGTAGCGCCCGGACGGGCCGGCATCGAAGAACACCGGCAGCCAGAAATGCGGGGCGAGGGACGGCCAGGCCGTGTACCCCGTTTCCCGCACCGGCACGGGCGGTGCGCTGTCGAAGGGAAGCGCCGGCGGCGCGGATGGCGCCGGCGTGGCGGGGCCCGCCTGCGGCGAACGGGAGAGGAGGGCCCACCCGTCGGACCGCAGTGAGGTGTAGAGCAGGCGATCCGGAAGCGCCGCCGGCGACCGGGCGCCGAGCGGCTCGGCGCTCACGGGCGTCGGCCCGGTCCGTTCGTCCCACCGGTAGATCTGCGGCAGGCCCCCGCGGTCCGACACGTAGAGGA
>Ga0335076_10004828_pt1 | contig 13659 bp, 16 predicted proteins | sample Lox_Sample_25_FD_206717 | JGI IMG/M metagenome (GOLD analysis project Ga0335076, IMG submission 206717) | Soil microbial communities from Loxahatchee National Wildlife Refuge, Florida, United States - Lox_Sample_2.5 | ecosystem: Environmental > Terrestrial > Soil > Wetlands | place: USA... | reverse complement strand
ATGAACGGTATGAAAAGGGCTTTCACCCGAGCTAATGTTAGTGTTGGATTCGCGAATAAAGGCATCAGCGAAAGTAAGCATGGTGGAATGACGTGGTATGATTGCGTTTATACTTGCAACGAGTGACATCTGGGTGAAAATGAAGACTGCCGGAAGGCAGGATGAAGCAAGCCCGGAACTCAATTTCATCTTACACGCTCATCTTTGTTGCTATTTCGAAACTCGACCTGTCCCAAGTGGTCTCTGTGAAGGTGCCTTTTGTCTCTGCGGCATTGTTGAATCGACGGGAATCGGTCGTGTGGTGCATTTTTTTCGTCAATTACCGTACAGAAAACCTCCAAACCAAGATTCCACGAACGTCGTCATGATGAGACAATGGGTATATACCAAGTCCGAACCAATCGCTCCAATGACCTCGAATAATAGGAGACAGAGAAACTGGAATTACGCTCTGTGCGAATTCGAGGGGTGAGTCTTAATTATCACGATGTTTGCATTTGCCGCCCATCCTGCTGACGGTCGATTATGATCAGAGAAGGTAGTTACATTCCAAGTATCAAATCCGATCCTCTGGTAGTTTGTCACGATGCAGCCGGTGAAGTTGAAGATGTCAGCTATTTAAGAAGGAGCTCGGTGTGTGCGTCCCCTCATAAATGTCCAGGTGATCGGGTGTGTCCGATCTTTCATTAGGGCTATTTGTATGGTAACATGACACCTGAAGCCCGACGAACTGGTCTCGGGGACAATCGGATGGAGGGCTACATCACTATAGAATTCTTCTGGGTTACATTTGTGTCCCTCCGTATGCTGATTGGAGAAGCATAACTCGTAAAGTTTACGGAATGGTTATCTTTCGAAGCATCTTGCACTCTTCCGTATGCCACCGTAACCGTAAATCTGGAACTTGCTCTCTATGAAGAGTTCATTCTGGGTCTGGAATGCCTTATATCCCTTAAACCTTGCGCTTTCTAGTCAAGTGGTGGCGGTTCAAGCGACCAGAGGGGCATCGATTTTTGCCTTTCAACATGCGCTTGCTATGGGTGTAACAATGATCACCATCTCTTCCTCGGATAAAAAAAACTCAAGACCACGGTATCCTTGGGCACAGGTTGTGTGCCAAATTCCTCCAAAGCGCCCACATGGTCGCAAAAAAGGAAAGCAGTTTACCAATGGGAAAGGGGCGAATAATGTCGTTGACATCGGCGCCCAATCGCCCTGCGAGGAATCCTTCAACGCAATTTGATTGGGACGAATCATCAGTCAAATAGGTTCATCACCGCCAAAGGACGATTTTGGAAAGTCGACGTGGCACTGAGGGCTACTCAGATTCAAGGCGTTTTGCGTGGAATTCCGGCCGGTAGACGCAATATATTCCATGATCTTATTCGGGGCTTAACCGAACTAAATGGCGTTCTGTCGTATTTGCTTTCGGGGAGGCGAACGATCCTTTTCCAGTATCTCAAGGCACGATCCCCATTGCGCATTGATGGCTAACCAGACAGGTCAGCAGAATATTGGTAAGGTCATGATTCGGGTATCCCAATTCTCGGGACCGAGTGATCGAGCGATTTGGAGATTTCGGGTGGAAAAAGGAATCGGGAAAAGGTGTAAGACACTTTAGCAGATGACTCCCTTCTCAGATATTGATAAACCTTCCTTGGCTTTTGTACATACGGTTATGTTCATACATTCCTTCCGTTCTTTTCACCTGGCTATCAGGCGGGGAACCCTCCACAATCTCGAAATTCGCTAAGAGCGACACAGTGTTCTATTGCGCAATCCACCTCAAACCAACCCAGCAAATAATCTGTCGATATCGTCTTCAGCTTTGTTTTTCTTTCTCTTCTTCGTCGGTCGTGCTATTTCTCCGATGGCAGGATTGTCCGTGGCGAGACGTATCGAAGTTATGACCTCCTCGTTCATTTCTGCAATAATCGACCGATCGAGTCCTTTAACGTGTGGAAACTCAGGCGACCTCTGTAGCTCCGTCCATTCGTACTCGATCACCTCGTCCGCTTCCATCATGTTCTCTTCCGCCAGTTTCGTTCTTGGTACTGCTTCACCGGGGTCCCCTCCTGCTACATCGGCTTCAGGATTCACCGACAATTCATCAACCCCACCAAGGGAAGAAGCTATCCTGGCAACAGAAGCACAGAGTACAAGAGCCAATGTAACAAATTCCCCTCGAGCTATGAGCCGCGAAAACAATGCCCAGGCATGAGGAATAACGTTCCGTCGCAACTTTTGAAGTAAGTATTCAGAATCGACGTTCTCAAGCAGCAAATTTAACGTCCGCCGAAGAATGGAAAGGTGCTTGAAAAATGGCTGTGAGTAGAGTTGATTTTTGTTTCGATGATGAAGAACTTGGAGAAGGGAAAGTTCTAGCTGCAGGTTTTCGAGCGCCTTCGAAGTCGGGAAGAGTGCATTGTCCATTGGTGAAGGAACGAGTTGATCTTTGCAAGTTTGGATTTTCAATTTCCTTGGATCGGCGGGGCACCGGCCACATGTGGCAGCGTCAGATATTGTTCCGTTGTTCCATTTTAATCATTTCATCTGCTTCTCAACCGAGTTTGATATGTCAAATCTTTCGTCTGCTCCCATTCTTAACGCAGATCTTGTATCTACCCTTCAAAACCATCTGATCTAAGGTCAGTGAGCAAAAATCGACGATCGAAGTCGAGTTAATACGGCCTAGTGGATAACTTGCTCGCGACAAATGGGATCGCTGAGAAAGCTTCCCAACGAAGTTAATCTCGGACGAGTTTGTATTTCTTGAGGCCTTGTATGATTTTTCGTAACGTCAGCTCGACAACGGAGACAGGATGATGTCAAATATTCGTGGCCCCACCGGTATTAATTGTTATATTAGTTTGCGTTCTTATCTCCTTTAACGGAAATTCAGAGCGGGTGTTAGATATGTGATTGGTCGAACTGCGAGTAGAGCGCTGCATCTGGAACGGCAGTGGGAGAACTTTATAGTTGCTTATACCATCTTTCACAATGCACGTAAGCATTCAAGATCGGGGATTGTGACGGGTCACAGACACCGCACCTTCTCGAACAGAAATTAGGCCATCACCCTACCCTTGCTGCTTTCTTCTCTACACCTGAGAGATTAAGTTATCGTTACTATCGAATTCCGTCTATTCATGGCATTTTCAACTCGAAGGCCTCGCCGATTGACGCTGCACCAAGAGATCACGGCAATATTCCGTATTACGTATTTTTGATTTTCGAGTGCCCCTCTCGTCATCTGAGGGTTTGGAGGGTCTTTAACAATTGAGGAGTCGTTGCCCCATGAATGGAATATGGGGATCACAGATGATGGCACACGATCGTCGATCAATTGACGTGAGTACATCGCGTTTCATCTTAACCATGGTTAGATAATTTACGGACGCATGCTATCTCAATGCACTTGACTGACGATGGTGCGGTATTTCCTCTGGGTATTCCAACTTGCTTGCATTCTCGTACAGTTTCCCATTTGTCCATCATAATATCTGCCACCAAAGGACGTCGGAAAAGTCATGATGATGCCGTTCTCCAGTAAAGGCATATGATGCATGAGTCTTCAGGCAAAAGTACATAAGAAGATCAATGAAAATTGGATTCTTGAGTTACTTTCACCTCTCAATTTGTTCTCTTGATCAATCTTGAATAATACTTGTCGAACGAAAATATCTGATACTCATCAAGCCGGAGGTCAAGAACCCAACATCAAGAACGCGAACACATTAGAAGCGTCCAAACAACAAGTTGCTTGAAGGCGACCCGACAGATATCGCTCAAAGTGCCTGGCATGGCTCCCAAGAGGGCAAGAATCCTGGCCATGGTACGTAGGCATTTCCAGCGCCTGTCCTACCGATGTAACAGTTGCGGGAGAATACAAAGCGACCTTGAAAAGGACCAACCTTAGTGACGAGGCCAAGAGGCGTGCCAAACAACAATTGGATAACACATAAGGAAGCCAACCAATAAATATTGGGTTTCGAAGACAAAACCGAGATCAGTCTTTTATGGAACTCTTCGTTTATGAAACACAAATGCCACCCATGCAATTTCCATTATCTCGCTCTCTGACCTCCAACCGAACAACCAATTAATCAGAAACGTGTCCAATGCTATGCTCAATACCTCTCGCCCTCTGCCCACTCCACGATCACCGCGAATATACGCTACTCTCCTTCCTCATCAGAAAACAAGTCGTCATCGTCCGACGGTCTCGGAGCCAACGGCGACCGGACCAACGGCGACCGCTCGGCCTCGGTAATCTTTCCAAATCCATTCCGGTCTACCACCGTAGGCGCAATCTCAAATTCCGTCTCTCCCTGTTCAAGGTCCGGCGGGATTCCATTGAGCCTGTCGTGACGGGACTTAAAGGTGCGGAATTCGCGGTAGAGATAGACTGCCACGCCTATTGTTACGCAGGTGGAGAAAATGACGAGGATGGTGCCGACCCAGGATGTTTGCTGGTTGGCGACTAAATGGCCAATGTACACCGGAATCGCGAACTAGATGATTAGCTTGGATGATGGAAGGCTACGTACTTTCCACGAAGTAGCCAGGACCATATAGAGCCATTCTTTGTATTCGATCTCGTCTATCGAGGAGAACAGCGGGGTACTAAAGTGGCCCTACATTATCAGCGATTCCAATCGTGGCAGAATTCATACCGGAATAGCGCTCAATCGAATTAGGAATACCATCCATCGTTTATGGTGTGTTATGACCATGACCATCGTCCCATAACTATGCTCATGCTTCTTTCGAAACTCAACGATGCGATCATGGAGAAAATTTCGAAAAGAAAGGAAGAGAAGAGACTCTCCAGCAATAGAGCCAACACAAACCAAGATAAAAGCGATCGGCAGAGACCATACAATCCCTGTAAGACTGAATATTGTCACGTCAGATACCTGTTTCTTGTGATGGGCATTTACACAGCAATCATTTCATGTCCGAATAAAGGCGGGAAGGAGACGATTATCAGGAGGACGATAGGAACAAGCCACGACCCATGGTACTCGGCGATGGCTTCTGCATAAGGTGTCAACGCACGCACAATCTAGAATTAGCGCACAATTAAACGGAGAGATCGTACCTTGTCATGAAGCGCAAAGACAACGATTGCCATGACGAAGAACACGCCGACCAAGCACAATAACAGAATTTTGTACTTGCGTTCCCATTTTGATGGCTTGAAGGGCAGGTGCTCTTCGACTTGATCAATGTATTTTTGGAACCACATTTCCAAATCGTGGTCGGTGTGATGGAGTGCAAGGATGATATAAACGTGAACAAGTGGAGGTGCTGTGTAACTTGTGCTGTCCTGGCTGTGTTATCGCATAGGATTCGCTGCAAAAAAAGGAAAAACGTTTGCTTCGGAGCACCAGCGGAGGCTGAGGCGTTGCCGTCTTGGGTGCCTTGCGCTTGGACCCAAATACGTGGAAGTTGTGATCGAAACTGACGGGGGGAAATTGCATGGTCTTGCTCGCCAACCGCGTTTTGCAACTGAGGAAACCTCGTCGTCAACAAAGGGGGAACCCCCAAGGATGGAGCATTATCTGCGCTGCAACTCGCTGCGATGTCGACAGACGTTGACAACGCAAGCTGTGGTCACAAATTGCAGTCATATCTTCTGCGTCGATTGGTATTCTCGGGAAGGCAATGCATTGGAAGGCTGACGGGGAGCGCCAACAAACTATTCAAAGATTCGCGAACATGTCCACTATGTGAAATTGCTCTCAGTGAACCGGATGTATCTATTAGCCGCGAAGCCAGGGGATGACCGTGCAGGACGTGTGCTTGACCAACTTGAATCCAACAGAGTATCCTCCTCATTCGGAAATGAGACAGCTGATTTTAGCGACTACAAATCCGTTCGAACACCGCGTTTGCTCCATTGACTTACGTTAGAGTGTGTTATCCGGTCTCTCTCCCTCGACAATGCTCGAGATATTGACCCGAGCAACAAACTTTTGGTGTTACCAGTCAAATCACGAAATGTCTCTTCACCACCCGCTCAATATCTGATTGAAGAGCATACCAAGAATACCTCGTCAAATCCCAGCAAGAAAAACTCAATGCCCTTAACAATCAGCTCGAAAGCGTCGTCCGTGAATCCAACACCGAGATTAATTGTCTGCGCTCACTCTGCATTCGTGGGCTGATGGGATTTCGGGGCCACAGATCTTCGTAATGCAGTCCAAGGATTGAAGAATGATCTTGAGACAGAGAAGAAACGGAATAATGAACTTGCTGATCTTCTTCATGACAAGACGAAACAATGCACCAAGATACAGGTTGCCTCCCTTCAGTGTACGGAGACATGATCGGTGTATAGTCCATGTATGACAAGTTGAAACGGAAAATGATGATTACTTCACATCAAAGTGCAACTGCACAATCTCTCGATATCCGAAGCGTCGTACACCTCAACCTCCCCCGTCGAATCTTTTCGACATTAACAAATGAACATGACACAGATTGATGAACCGCCATACCAACAAGATCCATCGAATTATCACACCAGCATGCTTAATAACCCATCCACCACCCAAAGACAACAACTTTACCCTTGTACCGCAAACTCCCAAAGTCCCCTGGACTGGAGGCACAAAGAAACTAATGCGAGAGTAGACTCGCCTGTCAAACAACCATTTGGAATGAGACCGCCTTCTCGCCAAGGTCAAGGATTGCGAAGTGCCGTCGTCAGTGCAACAACAGGACGAATGCCTCTTGAAAGACTCTCGAATAACGTCCCCATGAACACGGGTAGTGTTAATTACCGGGGTGGGAATACAAAGAGTGTTGTCACTGGTACCGCAAGGGCGGTGGGGTATTCAAGAAAGTGAGGGTTTGTTGAAAAACAGCTGATTTTGTCTCTTGCTTTCCTGGCCATTTTTCTGCGTTGGGCATTTTTCTGCGTTTCTTGTTTGATATTTAATCGACCTTTTATTCTTTCTTTGAGAATGAATACAGGACACAGTGAGAATGTTCGATGCCTATTTTTCATTGAAACATCCAAATTCCTGACCCTCCGGGCTTTGAAAATATCCCCCGACAAAATTGTTTCCACGCTCAATGCAACAAAATAATTCATAATCTAGAGTTTCTCTCAGCTTGAGTATATCCGATCCAAGCCGGATGGCTTCTCTCACTATCAAACTTTTTGAATCCACTCCTTTTTGTCGCTCCAGTCGTCCGCGACCTCCGTTGACCAAGAGCCGGATGTATTCGTTCAGGATTTACGTTCGCGTCCCAGCGCATATTCTGAGGTTAACCAAAATTCCTGTATGCAAGCGGTACGGCGGTCTGTTTCACTCGAGGAGGAGGAGGTTGAACAATCGAGAGCATTTCGTCAGAACGAGCCGGATCGCCGAGGGAAGGAGCGGGAAGATGTCACTCCAGTCAAAATTAAAATTTGGATGCCGGAATCACTTGAAGCCCTTGTCCAGAGAATTCCTCCGAACGACGAGCTTCGTCTCATCGTCTGGCCGTCGGGGCAGAGACCACCCAATGCAAGGTACCACTCCATTCTTGACACAACCATGCATTCCATACCCTCTTATGATGATCAGAAATACGTAGTGGTATTTCAGAAGACATGCTGTTGAACAAACATGAATCTCGTTAACCTGAACTTTTTGCTTTCTATCACTATTATTAAAACAACGATCCTCGCGGATATGGGCTGACAGACGGCTTTAGATGGTTCGCTTTGCAGTCATCCTTCATAACCTCCTCGGAGGCCATCTATACGATTACGTATCGTGACCGTGCACCTTGGCATGCCTGATGGGTGTTAGTTGATCCGGTCGCCGGCGTTTAATCGGTTGGCCACGCGAACGCATGCTAAAGTTCAGCAGCTAAAAATACGTTTTACGAGTACGGAGGAGGAATTACAGCAACTTAAAGAAAATGAAAGACTTCTCAAAGAGGCAGAAGAGAAATTCAAGTGTGTTGAGGGGGAGTCAAATGGTACCTTCCTTCGCTCCCGATATTTTTCATTCTTATCGCCAAGAAGAGAGTGAGCTTGGCAGGTTCTGGAAGATATTCAAGGAGGAATTTCGGAATAGAAATAAATGATGATCTTTGTCGGTTGGGTGTCAATAGATTCTTTTGTGATCTCCATTCAGGGTTATTTGAGCGTGGGATTTGTGTATATCTATACATTCGGGGGGGATTAAATCTGGCTAGCATCGAATGAATCTTCAAGTATATCTCCCCGATGAGGGCAAATTCATTACACATTAGTACGAGCAAAGGTTATATACTTTGATAACTCAAAAATTGATATAGAATCGCCAAGGTACAAAAAGTCAGGTCGCCACCTCATCAGGTTTTATTCTTCAAAACCTGCGTCAACACCACGACGACGACAATAATAACAATAATGAGAAGAATAATGAAAAGGCACCACCACTTCTTCCGTCTCACAGCCTGAGCGAGTTTGACAGCCCTCGACACCTGTGCTTCCGCGTCTTTCATGTGTAACTGTGTTTCATCCGCTCTTTGAACGATAGGTTCAATCTGTTCCTCCTGGGCCTCGATGACGATAGCGAGTTCATTGAAAAGTTGCGCTAATTCCGTCACTTTCCGCTCAATGGCAACGATATCGTTATGACGAGACTGAACTTGGTGGAGTGTCGTTTGGGCTTGGGTTGAGCGGGATGAGGAGAGGAGAGCTTGTTGGAAGATTTGAGTATTCGGATCATCCAGCGCAGCTGAAATTTCGGTCTCCGAGGCATCCGGATTCACTGATACGTTCAGCGTTAAGACTCTAAGCCAATGAAAGGGAGTGCAGATACCGATCTGGTACTGTCTGATGGCTCGTTCCTTTAGTTTATCCCGATACGCTTTCTCGGTATTTTGGTATCGCCCTACTCGTTCTTGAAATCTCTTTCTCTGCGAATTGACAAGATTCAATTTCCCTTGGTCCCGGCTCGTCCTCGCATCATTTGCCAACCTATCCAAATTCGCTTTGACGGAATTTATCAGAGAGGAAGTCGATGCCACAAGCGAGTCTAGTTCCCCTTGAGAGCCGCCAATCTCCGATGTTGAAGCGAGCGACTCCGAATGTAGCTGTTCAATACGCAAAATCTGTTTATCCAGCCTCGACAGAGCTTCCCGGCTATCATCAATCTAAACCGGTTAATCCTATCCGAAAAGTGGGGGATCCACTTCATCTAAGAACTCATTCTGTCCAATGTGGCCGCTTCCATGGGGGCGCTGCATTTCGTAACTTTCTCCGGCGACGAAATCATTGCCATGCTCAGCGTCGTAATTTCCGCCGGCGCTTGTATTTTGCGGGCTTTGGATTTCTGCGAGTCTATTGCGAGACATGGGTGGTCACTGATGGAAATTTACAGCATCATCGGATGAAGACTGAGTGGAGATAAGCCCTGGAGTTAAAGACACTGCAGCCACAAATTGGGTGCAGCTTTTCTACGGTCGGCGGGGTTAGGGGAGGGACAGACGGGGAATACGGCGACGGACGATAAAGGGCTGCGTGACTGGACCATCGCGGACGGAGATTCGGAGCTTCACGCTAATCGCCTTGCGGGCATGTTTACCTTAAAATGGGCTTCGGTCGTCCCCTGCCTCGACATCAATTCAGACAATCAATTCACTCGATTGAATCAACCCACCCGACGAATACAAACAAATGACTTCTCGACCACGTGTTTGGGTTGTCACGGGCGCAAGCGCCGGCTTCGGCAGAGAATTGGTTCGCGCAATCCTCGCCCGCGGGGACAAAGTCATCGCCACGGCTCGTAATCCCGCAAAGCTCGAACAGAATGGCGCCCGCACCCTCAAACTTGATGTCACTGCCCCCTTGCGAGATATTCAAGAAATCGCCAAGGAAGCCGTTGCCGTTTACGGCCGCGTCGACGTTCTCATCAACAATGCGGGGTACTTCCAAATGGGCACCGTCGAAGAATCGACTCCCGACCAAACCATGATGCAATTCAACACCAACGTCTTTGGAACGATGGATGTCACCCGCGCATTTTTGCCGTACATGCGTGACCAACGTTCGGGCACGATTATCAACTTTGGTTCCATTGCAGGGTGGAGGAGCTTTCCAATCTGCAGTCTCTATTCCGCCTCCAAGTTTGCCGTCGCTGGATTCACCCTCGGTTTGAAGGCTGAAGTTGAGCCCTTCGGAATCGAAGTCACCTGCGTTGAACCCGGATACTTCGCTACTTCCTTCCTTGACCAGCAACACGCCATTCCAACTACAGAGGGTCATGTCAAAGATTACGACCAAATCAGGACCCAGACCGTCAACTTCTTCAACCAAGTCCATGGCAATCAACCCGGCGATCCAGTCAAAGGTGCCCAACGTGTCATTGAGGTTGTCACTCGTAGCGGGCACGCAGCCGGGAAGAAGACGCTCCCAGGACGTCTTATCTTGGGGCGTGATGGCTACGGTATCGTCCTACAGAATATGAAGGAATGGGAAAGTGACATGCAAGAATGGAAGGATTGGACCTTCGACTGTTGGAGAGATGATGTCCCCCTCCCAGGGAACGAAAGTAATATGCCACATTAGAGATACGTATGCTATATCAATTTTGAGATACTATATATAACTATATGAGACGCTCGTCAATAAATTATGCTTCCTTCAAGACTACTTCCAATGTTTGAGCTGCAGCACGGTGTTTCGCATCTTGTTGATTCTTCGCTTTAGCCCTTCCAAGAATATCTCCGTTATAAATACAAATCGCCTCCCATCGATCCAAAGCGCCCGGGGCATTCGTATCATCAAACTTAAACTCCAAATTCGCATTATTCCTCGCGGCTAGTTCATATAACTTGCTGACGGCCTGCTTATCCACCTTAATCGCCTCATCCAGAATCCTTTGCTGCTCATCTAAGGTCGGTTTCACCATGGCCTCCAAATACATATACACAAGTCCGTTGCCTTCAGGATGAGTCGTAATAACCCCCCCAATATACGCTTCAAAGCAGTCCGCCACCTGCTTCTCTCTCTCTGCGAGATTCAAATATTGCATACTGGTGCCAAAATGTAATTGATTGTGAAACCCATATGCCCTGGCCCAACGACACAAATTGGAATTACTGACGACGCCAGACCTGACCCTGGTCAAGTCGCCCGGCGTCATTCTTGGGAACGCTCGAAAGAGAATGGCCGAAACACAGAAGTTGAGGTACGAATCGCCAAGGAATTCAAGCCGTTCGTTCGATTGCGGGGAGGTTGTTGGGTCGCCGGAGAACGTGATCGAGGAAGGGTGCGAGAACACTTCTCTGAGCACTTGCTCAGAAGGGATCGGGGGAAGTTCGGGGAGGGGTTCTGGAAGGGCCATTTCCGCTACGTTTGCCGCAATGATGCTGACAGAGTCGTCTTCGAATACCTTTCCGCTAAAGTCTCGACGAGGGATGAAGGTCGTTCGGAAAGCTCGATGGGACGTAATTCGTAGGCTGAGAGGGATCAAAGAGGGCCTTGCGACTTTTGCTAGCGAGAGGATGGTGAAAGGACTCAATCGCATGAATCCGGGTAGGGACCTGTCCCTCAAGTTAGTTTAAGGCAAGCAAATTGGTAAGGTTGAGGTGCCCGAATTGTCTTTGCCCTCAAGCACGGCCCGTGTCATTGAGTGCGGCGTGCGGCAATCGATTATCGGCTGAGAATAACTTTCGCCTCGAAATATTCTTAAGCGCCGGCTACGAAGGAAATAAGACCAGTACAACCCGAAAATAAATTAACAACGACGCCTGCCAATCTCCAACCGCTTTCGCCCTTTCGCTATTGATGCATCTAAACGAAATGTACATGAAAAATTTTGTAAAAGAAATGTTTTCCTCGAGTTCAAAGATCGTCACTTGAGATATCAGAGAGAGATCCCCGCGCTAGGGAAGGCATCCGCTGCTCTCTCCCCTTGCGCTTCTTCTCTCTCTTTTTGAACGCGCTCCTCTCTTGTACCACGTTTATCAACTCGGACCGTCAACGCAATCAAAAGTGCGGCGCCGGCTAATCCCACACCGAACCAGAATGCTGCGTGGAATCCATTTATATTCCTCTGATTTTGCCCACTAACATGCTGACGGATTGAACTACTCGATGCAGCCCCAATGGCCGAGCCGAGCGACATGAGGGAGGTAAAGACTCCGGCTGCGACGGAGAGATGCTTCTTTCGTACGGATTCGACGACAAAGAGAGAACAGACGAGGTATGAAAATTCGGCGCCGATGATCATGAGCGGAAGAGATGGGAATGTCATTGCCCAATATGAAGTTCCTCGATGATTCAAGGCTTGAAGAATTGCGGCACCGAGGATTCCTGTTTCAGCGAGAATGAGGAGGATCGTGCCGGAGACTCGGTGCAGGATGAAAGATGCAACGAAGTTCGTCAATAGTCCAGTGACCCACAGCGGAATATTCCACAGGGCGGCCTGTAATAATTAGCTGGAGTGCCGAATGGAGTAGGATACCCCGATGGCGTTCCTGCCAAACACAAGTTGCCACATTAAAGTATAACTGAAGATCAGGACTCCGGAGAAGGCTGTGAATCCCAAGAAATAAGTGGAGATGACTCGAGAGAATTGAGGGTATCGCCAGAGGGACGGCGGCATAAGAGGATAGTCCAATCGACACTGAAGCCAGACGAAAAGACTGCAGGCAACGACGCCAAGCACCAACGCAACAATAATGTAATCCGTGCCCCATCCCTTCGGAGATGTTTCCGCATCGGTAAGCGCGAAGCAGATGGCGCATAAGCCCACCGAAATGAGAATAGCCCCGAACCAGTCGATCGGCTCTCGACGAGTGACTTGCTTGGAATCGTTGGGGACAAACATAAATACCATGATGACAAAGACTGCCGTCATGATGGCCTGTAGGTAGAATGCCCATCTCCACGAGGCATACGTTGTCAGCAAACCGGCAGTTCTAATTAACATCAGCACTTGCGACCGACTCAGAGATCTGTACATTGAACCAATTCCGCCGCCCAAGGGTTGAGAAGCACTAAAAGCCGCAAAAACTCGATTCTTTCGAGGACTAGGGGAGTATAATGCAGCAAGGATCCCAATTCCGGCAGGAATAAATCCTGCACAAGCCAGACCTTGCATCGCTCTCCCGAGATAGAAAACGTAACTAATCAATTATCGGTGAACTTTAGACATCTGGGCAATGATACACATGAGGAGCAGCTCCACAAACAACACCGCCCAGAGCGTGCGAGGTAAGCGAGACGAGCAACACACGCTTTCGTCCGAAAATGTCTGCAAGGCGTCCAAACAAGAGAAGGAAGCATCCGGCCGGAATTCCCTGCGCAGCACTTACCCAGGCTTGCTGACCCGTCGTAAAGTGAAAGTATGGAATCAATGCAGGAATCGTGTTTTGTTGGGCGTGTGCAAGTTCCTGGATGATCAGCCAACAGTCCCCCCTTCCGGAGAGTACGTTCGTCAACTGTCCACAAACGATAGAAATTATACAGCAAATTTCCTGAAAGGTCGATTTGAAAACTGGTGGCCGGCCGCCGTCCCAGTGCGACGAATCGTCGGCTCGCTGTTCTTCCATAACCTCGAAGTTGACCGTCTTGATATCCTTTACCGAGGCACTCTCGACAGGTATGTCCGCAGTGGGGCGATTCTCAGATGAGTCAAGGGGCATGGGTGCAAGGGATGT
>Ga0335076_10004825_pt1 | contig 13667 bp, 15 predicted proteins | sample Lox_Sample_25_FD_206717 | JGI IMG/M metagenome (GOLD analysis project Ga0335076, IMG submission 206717) | Soil microbial communities from Loxahatchee National Wildlife Refuge, Florida, United States - Lox_Sample_2.5 | ecosystem: Environmental > Terrestrial > Soil > Wetlands | place: USA... | reverse complement strand
TACAGCAATGCGCGCGGAGTGCCCCAGCCGCAGCGCGTCGCGCTCTGGGGAGAGCGTGTCGATCTCATGAACGCGCTCGTGCACGTGCGCTACGCGCAGGCGCAGCCTTGAGGCTTCGAAAGGACACGGAACGATCCGCGGCGCGGCCGCGGGACAGGCTTAGAGGAACGACGACGATGCGAAACACGATTCAGATTCTCGGTTTGACGGCGCTGCTCGGTTTTGCGAGTGCGACGGCCGTTGGGCAACCGACGAGCGACGATCAACAGCAAGAAGGCCAGAAGCCGCAAACGCAAGCTCAGAAACAGCAATCTCAGAAAGCGCAGCAGCAGGCTCAGAAGCAAGCGCAGAAGCAGCAGGAGGAGCAGGAGCGCGACCAGGCCTCGCTCCAGCGCGAGCTCGAGCGGGCTCGGGAGGAGCTTCAGCAGGCGGCGCGCGACGTCGCGCGCCTGTCGAGTGAGCTCACCGAGCCGATTATTCGAGACGTCCAGCACCAATTCCGCTACCGGGGTCAGCGTTCGATGCTCGGCTTCGTGACCGAGGACGTCGAGCGCGGAGTGCGCGTCGCGAGCGTGACGCCGAACGGCCCGGCCGCGGAGGCCGGCCTCAAGGTCGGCGAGACGGTCACCGAGATCGACGGCGCGCGTCTCACCGATCCGCGCCCGACCGGCGCCGGTAAGCAGTCCCCGACGGAGCTGTTGCTCGCGCAGATGGCGAACGTCGATCCCGGCGAGTCAGTCAAGCTGCACGTCATCAACGAGTCCGGCGCCGAGCGCGACGTGACGGTCAAGGCGCGGACGATGGCGACGCAAGTCTTCATCAACCCGCCCCAGCCGCCCGGCGCGCCAGGCTCGCACGTGTTCTCCGGCCCGGGCAACTTCTGGTTCTTCGGCGGCCCCAACCCGTGGTCGCAGATGCAGCTCGTCACCTTGACGTCGGGTCTCGGCAGCTACTTCGGCACGACAAAGGGCGTGCTCGTCGTGCGCGCGCCCGAAGACGCGACGCTGCAGCTCAAGGACGGCGACGTAATCCTCGACATCGGCGGCCGCGAGCCGACGTCGCCCGAGCACGCGATGAAGATCCTCGGCAGCTTCCAGAAGGGGGAGCCGCTCAAGATCACGATCATGCGGAACAAGAGCAAGCAGACGCTCGACGTGAAGCTGCCCGCCTGAGCCGGGCGCGCCAGCGCCCAAGCCGTCCGACGCGGCTCGGGCAATCCGTCGCGTAGAATTTCGCCCGCATGCTGCGGAGCGACTTCCAATACGACCTGCCGCGCGAGCTGATCGCGCAGGCGCCGCTCGCCGAGCGCAGCGCGAGCCGGCTGCTCGTGCTCGACGGCGCGACCGGCGCGACCGCCGACCGACAGTTCTCGGATCTGCCCGATCTCCTCCGTGCCGGCGACCTGCTCGTCTGCAACGACACGCGCGTGCTGGCCGCACGCGTCACCGGCCAACGCACGCCGAGCGGCGGACGCGTCGAGCTGCTGCTGGAGCGCGTGCTCGGCGGTCGCCGCGTGCTCGTGCAGCTGCGCGCGAGCCACATGCCGAAACCCGGCGCGGAGCTCGACCTCGACGGCGGCGCCCGGGCCCGCGTCGACTCGCGCGCCGACGGATTCGTCGAGCTCACGCTCGACTGCGACGCCGCGGCGTTTTGGCGCGAGCACGGCGAGATGCCGCTGCCGCCGTACATCGAGCGTGCGCCGGACGCGAGTGACCGCGAGCGCTACCAAACCGTGTTCGCACGCTCGCCGGGCGCCGTCGCGGCGCCCACGGCGGGCCTGCACTTCGACTCCGCGCTGCTCGCGGAGCTCGCCGCGCGCGGCATCGAGCGCGCGTTCCTCACGCTGCACGTCGGGGCGGGCACGTTCGCGCCGGTGCGCGCGGAGCGCGTCGAGGACCACGAGCTGCACGCCGAGTGGCTCAACGTCTCGGCCGAGCTCTGCGCCGCGGTCGAGCGCTGCCGCGCGCGCGGCGGACGCGTCATCGCCGTCGGCACGACGAGCGTGCGCGCGCTCGAGACGGCGGCGCGCGGCGGCGAGATCGCGCCGTTCGCGGGCGAGAGCGCGCTGTTCATCTACCCCGGCTTCCGCTTTCGCGTCGTCGACGCGCTCGTGACGAACTTCCATCTGCCCGAGTCGTCGTTGTTGATGCTCGTCGCCGCGTTCGCGGGCCGCGAGGCGACGCTCGCGGCGTACCGGCACGCGGTCGAGCAGCGCTACCGCTTCTTCAGCTACGGCGACGCGATGCTCGTGACGCCCGCGAGCGGCGCGCGGGCGAACGGGCTCGACCGAGCGGCGCCCGGCGAGATCGGCGAGTCGCGGGAACGCATTCACGGAGGCCCCGATGCGGTTTGAGCTGCTCGGACGCGACGGTGTCGCGCGGCGCGGACGCGTCACGTTCGCGCGCGGCACGATCGAGACGCCCGCGTTCATGCCGGTCGGCACGTACGGGAGCGTGAAGGCGATGACGCCCGAGGAGCTCGTCGAGCTCGGCGCGGAGATCATCCTCGGCAACACGTTTCACTTGCTGCTCCGCCCTGGCATCGACGTGATCCGCGCGCACGGCGGCCTGCACGGATTCATGCACTGGCGGCGGCCGATCCTCACCGACTCGGGCGGCTTTCAAGTCTGGAGCTTGCAGACGCTGCGCAAGATCACCGAGCGCGGCGTCGAGTTCCGCTCGCCGCTGAACGGCGACCTCGTCGATCTCACGCCCGAGCGCTCGATAGAGATGCAGCATGCGCTCGGCTCCGACGTCGTGATGGTGTTCGACGAGTGTACGGACTATCCGGCAGAGCACGCGGCCGCGCGCGGGTCGATGGAGCGCTCCGTGCGCTGGGCGAGGCGTAGCCGCGCGGCGTTCGACGAAGCGAAGGCCGGCACGCGCAGCGACGCGGCGCTGTTCGGCATCGTGCAAGGCGGCGTCTATGCGGATCTGCGTGCGGAGTCGCTCGCCTGCTTGAGCGACATCGGCTTCGAGGGGTACGCCGTCGGCGGGCTCGCGGTCGGCGAGCACGAGGCAGAGCGGCTCGCCGTGCTCGAGGCGCTAGAGCCGCGCCTGCCCGCCGAGGCGCCGCGCTATCTCATGGGGGTCGGCACGCCGGCCGATCTCGTGAAATCCGTTGCTCGCGGCATCGATATGTTCGACTGCGTGATCCCGACGCGCCACGCGCGCAACGGCCAGCTGTTCACGAGCGAGGGCACGATCAATGTCAGGAACGCACGATTCCAAAGCGACACGGGGCCGATCGATCCGAACTGCGCCTGCTACGCCTGCCGCAACTATTCGCGCTCGTACCTACGCCACCTGCAGCAGTGCAACGAGATCCTCGGCGCGCGGCTTGCGACCCATCACAACCTGCACTTCTATCTCGACCTCATGCGGCGGCTGCGCGCGGCGATCGAGGCGGGCACCTTCGCCGAGCTGGCCGCCCGCTTCGCGGACTCGGAGGCGCCGGTTTGACGCCACGAGAGCGCCCTGGGCGTAGGGCCTGTGCCATAATGCCGTGCTACGGCCGGCTTCGGCCGCGCGTACCACGAGCTTCGGATCGACATGGAATCCCTATTGAGCTTTTTCATCTCTGATGCGCACGCGCAGGGCGGCGCCGCGGGAGCCGCGAGCCAATTCAGCCTGCTGCTGCCGATCGTCTTCATCGGCGTCATCTATTTCCTGATGATTCGGCCGCAGCAGAAGAAGCAGAAGGAGCACCGCGCGATGATGGACACGCTCGTCGCGGGCAACGAGGTGCTGACGGGGGGTGGCGTGCTCGGCAAGGTCACCGCCGTCGGCGAGCAGTTCGTGACCGTCGAGGTGGCCGACGGCGTCGCGGTCAAGGTGCAGAAGCACACGATCACGGCCGTCGTGCCGAAAGACACCATCAAGAACGCCTAAGCCGGAACACTATGAATCGCTTCCCGCTCTGGAAGAACATCCTGGTATTCGTCGTCGTGCTCGTCTCGGCGGTGCTCGCGCTGCCGAATCTGTTCGGCGAGGACGAGGCCGTTCAGGTGTCGCGCTCCGACGGCGTCGCGATGGACGCCGGCGCGCTCGCGCAGACGACCGACGCGTTGAAGGCCGCCAACGTCCCGTACAAGACCGCGGCGATCGAGAAGAACGCCGCGCTGATCCGCTTCCCGACGGTCAACGATCAGCTGCGCGGCAACACGGTGCTCGAGAAGGCGATGCCGAGCTACGTCGTCGCGCTCACCCTGAGCTCGCGCACGCCCGAGTGGTTGCGCGTGATCGGCCTGAAGCCGATGGCGCTCGGCCTCGACCTGCGCGGCGGCGTGCACTTCCTCTATCAAGTCGACTTGAACGCGGCGATCCGCCAGTACCTCACGACGACCGAGTCGGACGTCCGTACGCAGCTGCGCGAGGCGAAGATCCGCAACGACACGCGCATCGTCGGCGACACGCTCCAGGTCGCGATCCTGGAGCCCGCCGATCTCGCGAAAGCGGAGCCGATCATTCGCAAGCTCGACAGCGGCGATCAGCTCATCCAGCTCGGGAAGGCGGCGCAGCGCCTGATCATCGATCAGGCCGACATCGAGGGCCGGCAGGGCTTCAAGATCCGCCTGTCCGAGGCGGCGATACGCGAGCGTCAGGACTTCGCGATCCAGCAGAACACGCTCACGCTGCGCAATCGCGTGAACGAGCTCGGAGTCGCGGAGGCCGTCGTGCAGCGGCAGGGGCTCGACAGGATCCTCGTCCAGCTGCCCGGCGTGCAAGACCCGACGCAGGCGAAGCGCGTGCTCGGCTCGACCGCGACGCTGGAGTTCCACCTCGTCGACAGAACCGAAGATGCGGCCGAGGCCGAGCGCCGCGGCCGCGCGCCGCTCGGGCTCGAGCTCAAGAAGATGAAGAACGGCACGCCTGTTCTGATGCGCCGCGACGTGATTGTGTCGGGCGACCAGCTCGTCGACGCGAGCTCGCAGTACTCGCAGGGCGAGCCCGTCGTCGCCGTGCGGCTGAACGCGCAGGGCGCGCGCAAGATGCTCGACACGACCTCGGCGAACCTCGGCAAGCCGATGGGCGTGCTTTACATCGAGGAGAAGCCGAAGCTCGTCGAGAAAGACGGCAAGATGGTCATGGGTGAGCCGGATCGGACGGAGACCGTGATCAACGTCGCGACGATCCAGGGCGTCTTCTCGAACCGGTTCCAGATCTCTGGGCTCACGCCGTTCGAGGCGAAGGATCTCGCGCTGCTTCTGCGCGCCGGCTCGCTCGCGGCTCCGATCGTGCCGGTCGAGGAGAAGACGATCGGCCCTAGCTTGGGGCAGGACAACATCGATCGCGGCGTGCGCGCGACGATCGCGGGCTACCTGATCGTCGTGCTGTTCATCGCGGTGTGGTACCGGGTGTTCGGCATCATCGCGGACCTCGCGCTGCTCGCGAACGTGCTGATGCTGATCGCGCTGATGTCGCTGTTCCAGTTCCAGCTGTCGCTGCCCGGCATCGCGGGCATCGTGCTCACGGTCGGCATGGCCGTCGACGCGAACGTGCTGATCTTCGAGCGCATACGAGAAGAATTGCGCAACGGCAACACGCCGCAGTCGAGTATCCGCGCCGGCTTCGACCGCGCGTACTCGACGATCGTCGACGCGAACGTGACGACGTTCATCGCCGGCTTCGTGCTGTTCTTCTTCGGGTCGGGTCCGGTGAAGGGCTTCGCGATCACGATGATGCTCGGCATCGTGACGTCGATCTTCACGTCGGTCACGGTGACGCGCGCGATGGTCAATCTCGTCTACGGCAGTCGGCCGCACTTGAAGTCGATCTCGATCGGCGGCGGCGCGCCGCCGTCCGCGAAACCGGCGCACGCGCGCTGACCAAGGCGCGCACGCGGGGCGCGCCGTCACCGAACCTGGACATTCTGAAGTACGGCCTGGTGCTTGGGTGCCACGCTCCGATCGTGGTCTCACGAGCACGTTTCCGCCGATTGCCGTTTCTCGGCGGAGCGTCTGTAAGTTCCGAGCTGCGCTTACACGCTGCGTTTCGCCATCACTCGATGCCGGCCGTGAACGGCGCGAGCAGCTTCGACAGCGCTGCGTAGACCTTCGGATTGCCGGCGACGACGTTGCCGGTCTCGAGATACGTGTCGCCGCCGCGGAAGTCGCTGATGCGGCCACCCGCTTCACGGATGATCAGCGCGCCGGCCGCGATATCCCACTTGCTCAAGCCGATCTCCCAGAACGCGTCCACGCGCCCGGCCGCGACGTAGCAGAGATCGAGCGCCGCGGAGCCCGGCCGGCGGATGCCCGCTGTCTCGAGCATCACGACGCGCAGCATGTCGAGGTAGCGGTCGAGGTGCTTCAAGTTCTCACGATACGGCAGCCCCGTCGCGATCAGCGCGGGCCGCAACGTCGTGCGCTTGCTCACGCGGATCTTGTGGCCGTCGAGCTGCGCGCCCTGGCCGCGGCTCGCGGTAAAGATCTCTTGGCGCAGCGGATCGTAGACGACGCCGTGCTCGAGCTCGCCCGCGCGCGCGACGCCGATCGACACGGAGAACACCGGGAAGCCGTGCACGTAGTTCGTCGTGCCGTCGAGCGGGTCGATGATCCATTGATACTCGTGGTCGCCGCTCGCGCCGCTCTCCTCGGCGAGGATCGCGTGCTCGGGGTAGTGATCCTTGATCACCTCGATGATCGCTTCCTCGGCCGCGCGGTCGACCTGTGTCACGAACTCGTTGCGGCTCTTCTCCTCAACCGTGAGCGTCTCGAGCCGATTGAGCTGACGCACCATCAGCTCGCCTGCGCGCCGTGCGGCGCGGACCGCGATGTTCACCATGCCGTGCATTTCGGCGCGCAGGTTAGAAGAGTCGCCGGGTGATCGCAAACGCCGCCGGCTCCGGAGCTTGCGTTTCGGCGGGCCGCACGGCATTGGCGCACGCGACCGGCGGGCTCCGCTGCGAGGGTGCCGATTGACAAGGAAACGATCCTTGCTAGAGTAAGGAAATGGCGAAAGTCACCAGCAAGCTTCAACTCACGATCCCCAAGCGGCTCGCTGAGCAGTTCGGCATTGCGCCCGGCGACGAGGTCGATCTCCAACCGGCCGGCGACATCATCCGGCTGATCCCGCCGGGCCGTAAAGCGCGCAACCGGCTGAGCGACGACGAGCGGCTCCGACTATTCGACGCAGCGACCGCGCGACAGCGCGAGCACGAGAAGCAAATGCGACTTCCGGCCGAGCCCCTCGCGAAGCGAGACTGGCGTCGCGAAGATCTCTACGATCGCGACATCGCTGCCGACGATGGCGAGCCTCGTTGACACCAACGTCCTCGTCTATCGGTTCGATCCGCGCAATCTTGCCAAGCAGCAGATCGCGGAGTCGCTGCTGCGCGAGCACCTGCGCGGCGACGCGCTCGTCATTCCGCATCAGGCGATCATCGAGTTCGTCGCCGCTGTAACCCGTCCGCGCGCCGACCTCGGTGGAGCGTCGTTGATGCCCATCGCGCGCGCACGTTTGGAGGCGGAGACGCTGATCGGCCAATTCCGCGTGCTGTATGCGACGCCCGAAGTGCTCGTTACGGCATTGCGTGGCAGCGCCGCCTATCAACTGTCATGGTTCGACGCACACCTTTGGGCGTACGCCGAAGTACATGGGATTCCCGAAATTCTCTCGGAGGACTTCGAGCACGGGCGCCACTACGGCGGCGTCCGGACCGTCAATCCGTTCCTGATGGCCCGGGGTGCTCGCGAGTTGCCGCCGCTGTACCAGAGCGCCTGACCGTGCAAATCCCCGTCCGCATCGTGCTCGTCGAGACCTCGCATCCCGGCAACATCGGTGCCACTGCGCGCGCGATGCGCACGATGGGCCTATCCGAGCTCGTGCTCGTGCGGCCGCGCGCCGAGTTTCCGAGCGAAGCCGCGACCGCGCGCGCGGCCGGCGCCGACGAAATCCTCTCGGGCGCGCGCGTGTGTGCGGCGCTCGAGGACGCGATCGCCGATTGCGGCTGGGTCGTCGGCGCGAGCGCGCGGCTGCGTAGCGTCGTCGTGCCGGTCGTGAACCCGCGCGAGTGCGCGGAGACGATCTGGGTGAGGCTGCCGACGAACCGGGTCGCGATACTGCTCGGCAACGAGCAGTCGGGCCTCACGAACGAGGACCTCGCGCGCTGCCAGCAGCTCGTGAACATCCCGACCACGCCGGAGTTCGGCTCTTTGAATCTCGCGATGGCCGCTCAGGTGATCTGCTATGAGCTCAGGATGGCCGCGGCGAACCGGCCGGCCCCGATCGGGCCCGGGCGCGAGGCGCCGCTCGCGACTGCCGCCGAGCTCGAAGGGCTGCACGAGCATCTCGAGCAGCTACTCACGGCGTCGGGCTTCCTGCATCCCGATCACCAGCGGCAGGTGAAGCTCAAGCTGCGGCGGATCTTCCAGCGCGCGGCGCTCGACCAGAACGAGATCAGCATCCTGCGCGGGATGCTGAGCTCGCTCGCGCCCGCGTACCCGGAGCGGGGACGCGAGCGATGAGCGCCGAGATCTATCTCGACTACGCGGCCACGACGCCGCTCGATCCGGCCGTCGCCGCGGCGATGCGCGACTGCCTCGAGCACGAGCACGGCAATCCGTCGTCGCAGCATGCGGCCGGACGGCGTGCACGGGCGCTCGTCGAGACGGCGCGCGCGGAGATCGCCGCGCGCGTCCGCGCGCCGGCCGAGCGAATCTTCTTCACGTCGGGCGCCACCGAGGCGAACAACCTCGCGCTGAAGGGCTTACTGCTGCGCGCTGGGTCGCTCGCCCGCGCCGGCGGCCGCGCGCATCTCGTCACCTCGACGATCGAGCACAAGTCCGTGCTCGACGCGGCGCGCGCGCTCGAGGAGCTTGGCGTCGCGGTGACTTACGTTCCCGCCGACGCGCTAGGCCGCGTCGCGCTCGACGACGTCGAACGCGCGTTGCGCGCGGACACGACGCTCGTCTCGATCATGCACGTGAACAACGAGACCGGCGTGATTCAGGACGTCGCCGCGATCGGTTCCTTGTGCCGCGCGCGCGGCGTGCGTTTCCACGTCGACGCCGCACAGAGCGTGGGCAAGGTGCCGCTCGACCTCGGCTCCTCGCCGATCGACCTCTGCTCGCTCACGGCCCACAAGCTCTGCGGGCCGAAGGGCGTCGGCGCGCTGTACGTCGCGTCCGGCGTCGTCTTGACGCCGCAGATGCACGGCGGCGAGCAGGAGCACGGGCTGCGCGCGGGCACGCTCGCGACGCATCAGGCGGTCGGCATGGGCAAGGCGTACGCGCTCGCCGATCCCGAGCGCGAGGCGCCGCGGCTCGCGGCGCTCCGCGACGCGCTTTGGGAGCGACTCCGCGCGATCCCCGGCGTGCGCCAGAACGGCGACCCGCAGCGGCGCGCGCCGCACGTGCTCAACGTCACCTTTCCGGGCGTCGAGGGAGAGAGCCTGCGTTTCGCGCTCGGGGACGTCGCCGTCTCGGCGGGCTCGGCATGCTCCGCCGATAGCCCGGAGGCGTCGCACGTATTGACGGGCATGGGGCTGAGCGACGCGCTCGCGTCGAGCTCGCTGCGCTTCAGCGTCGGGCGGTTCACGACCGAGGCCGAGATCGGGCTTGCCGCGGCCCGGGTCGTGGCCGAGGTCGAGCGGCTGCGCGCTCGCGCGCGGGGCGCGCCCGAGTGGTGCACGACTTGAGCACTGCCTTGGCTCAAGGATTTGCTGTAAACTGTTGACCCTTCTATGGAATATAGCCCGGAGGTCGTGCGGCGATTCGACTCGACGCGAAGAGCCGGGGAACTGCAGGCCGGTTCGGGCGGTCTGGTGTCCGGCGAGGCCGAGGACCGAACGCTCGGGGTCTGGGTCCGCTTCCAGTTGCAAGTGAGCGACGGCATCGTTCGAGCCGCGCGGTTCGCGGCGTTCGGCTGTCCGCATACGATCGCGGCCGCGGATTGCGTCGCGGAGCAGCTCGAAGGCGTGCGCGCGAGCGAGATCCGTATGCTCGACGTGCGCGCGATCCAGCGCGAGCTCGGTGTGCCGGTGGAGAAGCTCGGCAAGCTGCTCAGAATCGAAGATGCGCTCGCAGCTTGCAGTCGAGCGTTGCCAGGGACGTAACAAAGGACTGAAAGAATGGCGATCTCGTTGACACAAAGCGCGGCAACCCGCGTGCGCAGCTTCCTCGACAAGCGCGGGCGCGGCGTGGGCCTTAGGATCGGCGTGCGCAAGAGCGGGTGCTCGGGCTACGCCTACACGATCGACTACGCGGACGCGATCGACGCCGACGACGTGGTGTTCGACCGTGACGGCGTGAAGGTGATTGTCGATCCCGAGAGCTTGGGGCTCATCGACGGCACCGAGGTCGACTTCGTGAAGGACGGGCTCAACGAGGCCTTCAAGTTCCGTAACCCGAACGTCAAGGGCGAATGCGGCTGCGGCGAAAGCTTCACGGTGTGACGCGGCACGTAGCCGCGACGTTTCTCTCCATGTCGACTTAGTGCTTCTATTGGGTGAACAATGGCTCTCGAGCGTACTTTCTCCATCGTCAAGCCGGACGGCGTCGCGAAAAATCTGATCGGCGAGGTCTATCGGCGCTTCGAAAAGGCTGGCTTAAAGATCATCGCCGCGAAGATGATTCGGCTCCGTCAGGACCAGGCCGAAGGCTTCTACGCGGTGCACCGCGAGCGGCCGTTCTACAAGGACCTCGTGAAGTACATGACGTCCGGCCCCGTCGTCGTCCAGGTGCTCGAGGGCGAGAACGCGATCAAGGTGAACCGCGACCTCATGGGTGCGACCGATCCGAAGAAGGCGGCGCCCGGCACGATCCGCGCCGACCTCGCTTCGTCGATCGAGGAGAACGTCGTGCACGGCTCCGACGGCCCAGCGACTGCGCCGGTCGAGATCTCGTTCTTCTTCAGCGAGGCGGAGATTTGTCCGCGGACGCGCTAAGCACCGCTCGCGCGGCGGCCGCCGGCAAGCTCAACTTGCTCGGGATGCCGGCCGCGACTCTCGTCGAGCTGTTCGAGACGCTGGGCGAGAAGTCTTATCGGGCGAAGCAGGTGATGCAGTGGCTCTACCAGCGCCACGTCACCGACTTCGACGCGATGACGGACTTGAGCGCGTCGCTACGCAAGGAGCTCGCGCAGATCGCGACAGCCGATCTGCCGCCGGTGCTCAAGAAGGAGCACTCCGCGGACGGCACGCGCAAGTGGCTGTTGAACGTCGGCGCGGGTCAGGCCGTCGAGACGGTGTTCATCCCGGAGCCGGCCCGCGGCACGTTGTGTATCTCGTCGCAGGCAGGCTGCGCGCTCGATTGCGCGTTTTGCGCGACCGGCCACCAGGGCTTCAACCGCAATCTCACGTCCGCCGAGATCTTGGGGCAAGTCGTGCTCGCGTCGCGCGAGCTCACCGCTACGCCGATCACGAACGTCGTGTTCATGGGCATGGGTGAGCCGCTCGCGAATTACCGCAACGTGCTGCCGGTCGTCGAGATCCTGCTCGACGACGTCGCCTACGGGCTATCGCGCCGTCGAGTCACGATCAGCACCGCCGGCGTCGTCCCGCAGATCGACAAGCTCGCGGCCGACTGCAACGTCGCGCTCGCGGTGTCGCTGCACGCGCCGACGGACGAGCTGCGCAACCGGCTGGTGCCGATCAACAAGATCCACCCGATCGCGGAGCTGCTCGCCGCGTGTTGGCGTTACGCGGACGTACTCGCGAGCCGATCGATCACGTTCGAGTACGTCATGCTCGACGGCGTGAACGATTCCGTCCCGCAGGCCCGGCAGCTCGTGCGGCTGCTCAAAGGGCGGCCGGCGAAGGTGAATCTGATCCCGTTCAACAGCTTTCCGGAGTCGGAGTTTCGCTGCTCGACGCCGACCGCTATCGACGCGTTCTGGCGCACGCTGCGCGACTCCGGTTTGATCGCTACGATTCGCCGGCCGCGCGGCGACGACATCGCGGCTGCCTGCGGGCAGCTCGCGGGCCGCGTGCGCGACCGGCAGCGCGTGCGTTTGGGCGACAGGGTGGTGGGAGCCAACAGTCCATGAACGTTACGAGAGTGGTGCTGATCTGTGGGTTAGCTTTGTTACAGGCTTGCGTGTCGACTTCGACGACGCCCGAGCACAAGCCGACGCAACAGGAGGCTGCGGTTGCGAACGTGAACCTGGCCGCAGGCTATTTGAGGCAGGGTAAGCCGGAGACGGCGATCGAGATTCTGCAGCGTGCGATCAAGCAGGATCCGAAGCTCGCGGACGCCCACAGCATGATCGCGGTCGCGTATGACCAGCTCGGCTCGCGGGAGGACGCCGAGACTCACTATAAAAAGGCCACGCAGCTCGAGCCCGAGAATTCGGCCGCCGCGAACGCGTATGCGGTATTCCTCTGCCGCAACGCGCGCTGGAAGGACGCCGAGCCGTATTTCCAGAAGGCGGTCGCCAACCTCAAGTATCAGACGCCTGAAGTGTCGTACACGAACGCGGCCGTCTGCGCATTGAACGCGGGGGATCGCGAGAAGGCCGAGCAGAACTTCCGCGCGGCGCTCTCGCGCAAGCCAAACTATCCCGACGCACTCGAGGGCATGCTCGACATGTCCTACCAGGACAAGAACTACCTTCAGGCGCGCGCGTTCCTCGCCCGGTTCCGAGACGTGAAGCCGGCGACTGCCGAAGTGCTCCTGATGTGCTTCAACATCGAGGATCAGCTCAAGAACCACGACGCGGCGAACCGCTGCGCCGCGCAGTTGCGCGAAGGCTTCCCCGACTCGCCGGAGATCCAACAGCTGAATCAGGTCCAAAAGCGCGATGGCCGAGGGTAACCGGCAACCCGCTGCCAGTCCCGCGGGCACGCCCGACAAGCACAGCGTCGGCGAGACTCTCAAGGAAGCGCGCAACGCTCAGGGCATTACGCTCGAGCAGGTCGCGACCGAGCTTCGAATCGAGCTGCCGCAGCTCGAGGCGCTCGAGGGCGATCGCTTCGAGCGAATCGGCGTGCCCGTGTTCGTGAAGGGCTACCTGCGCCAGTACGCTGCGCGGCTCGGTCTCGACCCTCGCGATCTGCTCGCGCGGTACTACGAGCAGAGCTCGCTGAAAGAGGTGCAGGTCCAGCCGAGCAAGACGATCAAGCTGCGTGACGAGCGGCAGATCACGGTCTGGGTGATCGCGGCGCTCGCGATCCTCGTCGTGGTCGTCGGTCTCGCCGCATGGTGGGTCGGCGCCGGCGGCTCGACCGTCGCGAGCGGCCCGCCGGCGGCGCCGAAGGCGGGCAGCGATGCGAAGCCGGCCTCGGCCGCACCGGCCGCCGCGCCGGAGCCCGCGAGCACGCCGCCTGCGGGCGGCTCGACGGCACCGCCGGCCGAGTCGTCGCCCGCTGCACCGGCGACGCCGACGCCCACCGGCGACGCCGCTCCCGCGGCGACGCCGACGCCCTCGGGCGCTGCGACGTCTCCGACGAGGACGCTCGCGGTGGCAACGCCGCCGCCGAGCGCTCGCGCGTCTGCCGATCGTTCCGCGGCGGCCGGCTCGGCGCAGGCCGCCGCGCCGAGCGCGCCCGCAACTTCGCCGCCCGCTGCCGCATCGGCCGCGCCGTCGAGCTCCGACGACGGCGCTGAACCTCCGCTCGTCGTCCCCCTCGAGCTCACGTTCGATCAGGAAAGCTGGGCCGAGGTCACCGACGCGCACGGCGAGCGGCTCTACTACGGCCTCGGCACGGCGGGTAAGCACGCGCAAATG
>Ga0335076_10004823_pt1 | contig 13673 bp, 11 predicted proteins | sample Lox_Sample_25_FD_206717 | JGI IMG/M metagenome (GOLD analysis project Ga0335076, IMG submission 206717) | Soil microbial communities from Loxahatchee National Wildlife Refuge, Florida, United States - Lox_Sample_2.5 | ecosystem: Environmental > Terrestrial > Soil > Wetlands | place: USA... | reverse complement strand
AGCGCGTATCCTTTCCGTCCCGTCGATCGTCTATGTCGCAAACACAGCGAGGTAGGCCATGCCCACATCCGACGACAATCCGGCCTTCTCCGTCCAAGCCGACGTACGCGGCCCATGGCGCCGTTACCTCGACGCGCTCGCGCCGTTGCGGCCGGCGTTGCACCGCTACTGCTGCAAACTGACCGGTAACGTCTGGGACGGCGAGGACTTGATGCAGGACGCGCTGCTGCGGGTGTTCGGGCTGCTCGGCAAGATCGACGCCGATCTCGACAATCCGAAGGCGTATTTCATCCGCACCGCGACGCACTTGTGGATCGACGAACAACGACGCACCGCGCGACACCGCGCGTGGGCCGCCCACCAAGTCGACGAAGGCGCGGCGAACGCAAACGCGGAGTACACGACGGAGCTGCGCCAAGCCGCGAGCGCGCTGCTCGAACGGTTACCGCCGCGCGAACGCGCCGCGGTGTTGATGCGCGAAGTGCTCGACCTGTCGGCGAAAGACTCCGCGGCCCTGCTGCAAGTGAGCGAAGGCGCCGTGAAAGCCGCGTTGCATCGCGGCCGCGAAAGGCTGCAGGCGGAATCGGTCGCCGAGTTCGCAGCCGATGTTCCGCCCGTCGAACTGGTCGAACGCTTTCTCGACGCGCTGTCGCGCAACGATCTACCGATGCTGCAGGCGATCTGTTCGAGCGATCTGTCGGTCGAACTCGTCGGCGGCGCGCGCATGGACTCGTTCGAACAGAGCAAAACGTTCTTCGGCCACGCGCACATGGTGTTCCCACCGCAGATGGCCGAGCTCGCGCGCGCGATGGGTTTCGGCACCGACCCGCATTGGCGGTCGTGCGACTACCGCGGCGAACGCATCGTGCTCGGCTTGCGCACGTTCGACGGCGTCGACGGCCTCAACGAGATCCATCGCATCGAAGCGGCCGACGGCAAGATCGTACGTATCCGCTGCTACTGCTTCTGTCCGGACACGCTGGCGCACGTCGGCGCCGACCTCGGCGTACCGGCGCTGCGCAGGCCGTATCGCAGCCCCGACCCACCGCGCTGAGGGGCGGCGTCGGACGAGCGAAGGCGCGTCTTATGCCGCCGCGAGCCGCGCGATCCGCGCCGGGTCCGCCGCCGTCCGCCATAGCCGATACGTCGCCGCGACCGCGACGAATGCGAGGCCGGCCGTCATGCCGGCCCAGAAGCCGTGCAATCCGAGCGGCGCGAAACCGACCCAACCAAAGCCGAGCGAGACCGCGATCGGCACCGCGACCACCCAGTAGCCGAAGAGCGCGATCCACAGCGGCATGCGCGTGTCCTTGTAGCCGCGCAGCGCGCCGATCGCGACGACCTGGGTGTCGTCGGCGAGCTGATACGCCGCGACGAAGATCACGACGCTCGCCGCGAGCGCGTTCACCGCTTCGTCGTTGCTGAAGAGCGACACGATGAACACGCGCAGAAGCAGCAGCGTGATGCCGACGACGACCGCGAACACCATCGTCACCTTCAACGCGACGACGGCGGATAACCGCGCCCGCGCATAGTCGTTGGCGCCGACGTTGTAGCCGACGCGGATCGTTGTCGCCATGCCGAGCGCCATCGGCACCATGAACGTGAGGCCGTTCAAGTTGCCGACGATCTGATAGGCCGCGAGCGTCTCCGGGCCGAGCCGCCCGAGCAGCAAACCCATCAGCGAGAACGCGAACACTTCGGCGAACGTCGTGATGCCGATCGGCAACCCGATCACGACGAAGCGCTTCAGGATCGCGGCGCTCGGCCACGAGAAGCGGTCGTACAGTCCCGTCGGCCGCGCGAACGGCAAACGCGTGACCGCCAACATGCCCGCGAGCTCGAACCACCAGAGGATGCCCGAGGCAACGCCGGTGCCGACGCCGCCGAGCGCGGGCGCACCCCAATGGCCGTACATGAACGCATAGTTCAGCGGCAGCTTCGCGATCAGCGCGATCAACGCCATGTACATCGCGGGTCGCGTCTCGCCCATCCCTTCGCACAAATAGCGAACGAGGAAATAGCCGAGTAGCGGGAAAGCGCCCCAACTCGTCGCTTGGAGATAGCCGACCGCGATCGCGCGCGTCTGCGGCTCGATCTCGAGCATCACGTAGATGAAGTCGGCGTTGCGCCACAACACCATCAACGTCAGCGCTGCGAACGTGATGATCCACAGACCCTGCCGTACCACTTCGCCGACCTCGCCGACGCGGCCGGCGCCGCGCAGCTGCGCGATGATCGGCGTGGCCGCAAGTACGAGTCCGCTCAGCAGGAACTGCGACGGCCACAACACGTTCAGCGCGAGTGCGATCCCGCCTAGATCGCGCGCAGACAAATGCCCGGCCATGATCGTGTCCATGACACCTTGCGCCATCTGCAGCAGCTGCGCGCCCATCAGCGGCAGTGCGAGCCGCACCAGCGTGCGGAATTCGTCGGTCGATGCGCTCATGACGGCCCGATGCGATCGTCGTCGAAGCTCGAGCGCGCTTCGTCGCCGATTCGGTGCGAAAAAAGGTCGCGCATTCTCCCCGCTCGCCACAGGCGCGGCAACATTCCGTTTGCGCACTCGTCGTCGCGACGCGCTGCGTCGGCATGCTCGACGCTGCACTGCCGCCGCGATCACCCAGTCGACCGACCGCTCGCTTGTCGACCCGGGCCCAAACGGCGGCCGCCGAGTAACATGGCGTCGTCGAGTCGAGCGACGCCTTCGTCGTCGCTGCCGGGAGTCCGTGGACCGATGTTGAAGCGCAACTGGTTGACCGTATCCGGGGTCGCGTTCGTGGCGCTGCTGTTCTTCCTGTACGACGACTTCGGGTTGACCGAAGGTACGTTGCTGAGTTTCGACGTGATCTCGACGGCGTTGTTGCTCGGGTTCGCGTGGCTGGCGCGCCGCTCCGCCGTCGAAGACCAGCCGGACCATGCGGCTGCGCAACTGCGCGTGCGCAGCTTCGTGTTGACGGCGAGCATCCTGGTCTCGCTCGTCATCCTCGTTGCGCTCAGCGTCGAGTTGCGGCCGCCGAATCCGCCGTTCGAAATCGCGCTGTCGTCGATCTCGTTGGTGCTGTCCTGGCTGTTTTTGAATTGCGTCTACGCGCTGTACTACGCCAACGTGTATTACTCGGCCGCACCGGAGCCGCCGGGACTCGTATTCCCGGGTACGATGCACCCGACGTATACCGACTTCGCCTATCTCTCGTTCGTGCTCGGCACGACGTTCCAAACGCCCGACGTGCAAGTCACCAGTTCGGCGCTGCGCCGCGTGGTCCTCGTCCACGGGTTGCTGTCGTTCTTTTTCAATGTGGTGGTGATCGCCCTCACCGTCAACGTGATCGGCCCGCGATGACGTCGATCGATCCGAACGCGCCGCCGTTCGTACCCGACGACTTCGTCGCGCCGATCGTTTTCGACTGTGCGGGTTTGCGCTTGCGCCCGCTCGACGTCGAACACAACGAACGCGACTACGCCGCGTGGCTGCCGAGCATCGACCACATCCGCGCCACGCCCGGATTCGCCGGTGCATCGTGGCCGCATCCGATGAGCCTCTCCGACAACGAACGCGACTTGGCGAATCACGCCGCTGATTTCGCGGCACGACGCGGCTTCACGTACACGGTGCTCGACGCTTCGGACGACGTGGTCGGATGCCTCTACATCTATCCCGCGCGCGACGATCGCCACGACGCACACGTGAAGTCGTGGGTTCGCGCGGACCACGCCGCATTCGACGCGGTGCTGTATCGCGCAGTCAGCGGTTGGCTCGCCGAGCGCTGGCCGTTCCGCAGCGTCGACTACGCGACACGCAAATTAACCGATTGCCTACACGGTTCATCCCAACAGCCTGAATGAGTCGCGCGGAATACTCGTCCGAAGTCCGCGCCTCGACTGTCTAACGATCACACCCGGTCTTGATGTCTTACAGCCGATCGCCCGGCGACGGATCGGAACCGCGCGCGCGTACGACTGGTCCCATAGGAGCACAGACGTACTTCATACTAGGAGATGTGTGTCATGAGATGTAACGAACTCATTGCTCTTTCGCTTCTGACGACGCCGTTTGTCGCGACAACGGCGCACGCCGACGAAGCGGCTCAGACAGGCTTCTACGTCGGCGCAGACGTAGGTCAGACGCGCATCAAGGCGTCGACCGCGCTCGCGGACGCCGAAGGCGACGTCAACACCTATCACTTCGACAAGCAGGATACGGGTTACTCGATGTTCGGCGGCTTTCGCTTCACGCCGTGGCTCGGCGTCGAAGGCGGCTACGTCGATCTCGGCAGTCCGTCGGACCACCAGAATCTCGCCGACCTCGGCAGCGTCGACGGCAAAGTCGAAGCGGACGGTTGGCAGGCGTTCGTGGTCGGTACGTTGCCGGTCGGTCCAGTCGATCTATTCGCGAAGTTCGGCGGGATCGAGTCCGACATCAAATTCAAGGTTCGCGACGAGGCGTTCGCCATCGATCGCTCCGAAGACAACAGCACCGGCAGCTTCGCCTACGGCGGCGGTGTCTCGTACGACCTCGGCAGGTTCACGCTGGCCGCGCAGCTCGTCGAATACGACACGAACAAGCTCGACGATTTGCGGCTGCTGTCGGCGGGGCTGACCTTCCACATCTGACGCACCGCATCGTGCGGAGGCCGAGTTCGGCGCGCGATGCGGTTCATTCCCGCATCGCGTCGCCGCCGAGCGCGAGGAAGAAGAGCGCGGTGTCGAGGTAGCGCTGGCTGACGGCGCGCGTGATGCCGAGCCGCGCTTGCTGGTACAGGCGCTGCGCGACCAACACTTGTACGAAGCTCGCTTGCCCCGCTTCGTAACTCTGCTGCGTCAGATCGAGCGTCGCTTCGGCGGTCTCGAGCGCTTTCTGCTGCGCGGCGACCGACTCGGCATCGTGCTGCAGTGCGTTCAGCGCGTCCGCCACTTGGCCGAACGCCGCGAGCACCGTTTCGCGATACGTCGCGAGCTGCGCTGCCAACAAGTCGATCGCGGCGCGTTGCTGCGCGCGCAATTCGCCGCCGTGAAAGATCGGCGCCGTGAGTCCCGCGGCGATCGACCAGATATCGGTTTCGGACTTGAAGAGGTCGGAACTCGTCGTGCCGCTCGTCGTCCACGATCCCGTCAGCGTCAGGTTCGGATACAGCTGCGCGGTCGCGACGCCGACCGCCGCAGTTGCCGCGTGCAGCTGCGCTTCGGCGGCGAGGATGTCCGGTCGCGTGCGCACCAACTCCGACGGCAGCGTCAACGGCAGATCGGTCGGCAACGTCAGCGCCGCGAACGAGAACTCGGGGGGACCCCACTCGGCCGGCGCACGACCTGTTAGAACCGCGAGCGCGTGCCGCGCTTCAGCGAGCTGTTGCCGCAGCGGCGGCACCAGCGTGCGGTCGTTGGCGAGCTGGCCTTCGGCGGCGAGCACGTCGGTGCCGGCCGACTTGCCGGCCTGCGCCGAGATTTGCACGAGCTCCAGGTTGTGTTCATCGACCGCGATGATCTCTTCGACCGCCGCGAGCTCTTCCGTCGCGCCGGCGACGTCGATCGCCGCCGTCACCACGTTGCCGGTCAGGGTCAGGTACGTCGCGCCCACGACGCCGCGCTGAAAATCGACGAGCGCCGCCTGCTGCTCGATGCGCCGGCGGGTGCCGCCGAAGAGATCGACGTTGTAGGTCAGCGCGCCTCCGAGGTTGTAGAGGTTCCGCACCGAGATCAGTCCGGAGCGGTTGATGCCGCCGTTGCCGCGGCTCGCGGTGCCGACCGCATCGAGCTGCGGCCACAACGCGCCGCGCGCCGCATTCAGCGTTTCGGTCGCGGCGTCGAGCGTCGACCGGGCCGCTTGCAGCGTCGGATTCGCGGTGAGTGCGCTGCTGACGGTTTCGTCGAGCGGTGACGACGCGAACGCGCGCCACCACGCATCGGCCGGCGCCGAACCGGCCGCCAACGTTTGCACCGGTTGGTCGGTCCCCGCGTTCGGCATTTCGACGGTGTTCTGGTCGTATCGATCGACCGTCGGCGGCGCCGGGCGCTCGAAGTTCGGGCCGACCGCACAGCCCGTCAGAACCGTCAAAGCCACCACCGCGATCGCACGAACGTTACTCATACCGCAGCGCCTCGATCGGATTGAGCCGCGCCGCTTTGCGAGCCGGGTAATACCCGAAGAAGATGCCGATCGCCGCCGAGAACAGGAACCCGACGACGATCGCCGTCAGCGATACCAGCGTGGGCCATTCGGCGACGCGCGCGATCGCCTGCGTCACCAACACGCCGAACAAGATGCCGGCGAGGCCGCCGGTCACCGACAGAATCACCGCCTCGGCGAGAAACTGCAGCAGCACCTGCACGCGTTGCGCGCCGATCGCCATGCGCAAACCGATCTCACGCGTTCGCTCGGTCACCGACACCAGCAGGATGTTCATGATGCCGATACCGCCGACCAACAACGAAATCGAGGCGACCACCGCGAGCAGCGCCGCCATGATCTTCGCGCTGCCTTCCGCGGCGCTCGCGATCTGGCTCAGGTTGCGCACGTTGAAGTCGGCGTCGTTGTCGTTCTGGATGTGGTGCCGGCGCATCAACAGCTGCGTCACGTCATCCACCGCCTTGTCGACGTCGGCCGCGCTCACCGCTTGCACATAGATCACGTTGACGAATCCGGTGAGGCGCGGCGAGATGCCGTACGGGTTCGCGAGCGTCGGATACAACGTGCCGACGGTCGGCGCCGCCGTCGTGATCGAGTTGCTGCCGCTGGCGGTGGCCGTCGTCGTCGTGGTGCTGGTCGTCGTCGCGACGGTCGGGGCGGCGACACCGAGGACTTTCCGTTCGCCGGTCGTGAACGGAATCATCACGATATCGTCTTGATCCTGCCCCATCGCCGACTGGCCTTTCGCCGCGAAAACGCCGACGACGCGCAACGGAATTCCTTTGACGAGAATGCGCGCGCCGACGGCGTCGGAGTTCTCGCCGAACAACTGTAGAAACACGGTGTGTCCGATCACCGCGACCAACGCGGCATTCGCGACGTCTTGCTCGCTGATGCTGCGACCGGATTCGACGCGCCAATTCGTGATGTCGGGATACGAGGCCGTGACCGCCTGTATGGTGGTGGTCCAGTTCTGATCGCCGTATTGCACTTGTCCGCTCTGCCGGATCGTGTAGCCGACGAGCGCGACCGACGGTAGTTCGCGGCGAATCGCCTCAGCGTCCGTCACGGTGAGCGTCGTCGCGCTGCCGAACCCGCCACGCGATCCGCCGATCGACCGCGATCCGGGGACCACGATGAACATGTTGGTACCGAGACTCGCGATCTGCGCCTTGACCGCCTCGTTGGCGCCTTGCCCGACCGCCACCATCGCAATCAGCGCGGCAACGCCGATGAACACGCCGAGCATCGTCAGCGCCGATCGCATCTTGTTGCGCGCGAGCGCCTGCAACGCGGCACCACCGATCATCGATGCGAACGTGAAGAAACCGCGCCGGTCCGCGATCGCGCGCAGGACACCGCGCGACGGTGCCGCACCGTTCGGCTGCGGCACCGGCGTCGCAGTGGTTGCAGCCGCCGCATCCGCTTTGCGCTCGTCGGTCAGCACCGCGCCATCGCGCATCGTGATCACGCGGCTCGCGTATGCCGCGATGTCGGGCTCGTGCGTGACGACGACGATCGTCACGCCCTGCTCGCGGTTGAAACGCACCAGCGTCTGCATGATGTCGTGCGAGTTGCGCGTGTCGAGGTTGCCGGTCGGTTCGTCGGCGAGCAGCACGCTCGGCGTGTTGATCAGCGCGCGGGCGATCGCGACGCGTTGCTGTTCGCCGCCCGACAGCTGCGCAGGCGTGTTGCTCTCGCGGTGACCGAGCCCCAACAGTTCCAGCGCGTGGCGCGCGCGTTCGGCGCGCTCTCCGGCGTCGGGCGCGTGCGCGGAATAGAACAGCGGCAACGCCGCGTTTTCGATCGCGCTCGTTCGCGCGAGCAAGTTGAAGCTCTGAAACACGAACCCGATCCGCGCGCTGCGGATGTTCGCGAGTTCGGTCTCCGAGCACTGCGCGACGTCGACCCCTTCGAACAGATAGTTGCCGGACGTCGGCCGGTCGAGACAGCCGAGGATCGACATCAGCGTCGACTTCCCGGATCCCGACGAGCCCATGATCGCGACGAATTCGCCGCGCTCGATGCGCACCGACACGCCGCGCAACGCGTGCACGGCGACGTCCCCTGTCTGATACGTGCGCGTCAGGTCGCGAACTTCGATGACGGTTTCGGCCACGCGCTTACAGCCGCGGAACCCGCGGCGTCGTGCCGCCCAAACCCGGCGGTGCGCCGGAACCGCCGCCAGGGGCCGCTCCACGCACGCCGACGATGACGGCGTCGCCCGCCGCAACGCCGCCCGACGTGATCTCGGTGAACGCATCGTCGTCGATGCCGATCTGCACCGACACGCGCGCGGGGCGGCCGTCCTTCAACAGATAAACGGCGTGGCGTTCGACGCCGGCTTTCACCGCAGCGCCGCGCTCCGCGGATTTCTGCGCGTCGGCGCCGCGCGGCTGGAAGCGCAACGCCGCGTTCGGCACCCGCAGCACGTCGTCGCGCTCCGCAGTGACGATGCGCACCGCCGCCGTCATGCCGGGCTTCAGATTCAAGTCGGGATTCGGCACGCCGACGACCGCGTCGTACGTGATGACGTTCTGTACGCTCAACGGCGCTTGACGCACTTGCGTCACGGTGCCGGTGAAGGTCCGATCCGGATACGCCTCGACCGTGAACAACACCTTGTTGCCGACGACGACGCTGCCGATATCGGACTCGCTGACGTTGGTGTCGACCTGCATCTGTGTGAGATCGGTCGCGATCAGGAACAACGTCGGCGTCTGGAAGCTCGCGGCAACCGTCTGACCTTGCGTGACGTTGCGCGACACGACGGTGCCGTTCACCGGCGAGATGATGTTCGTGTAGTCGAGGTTCACCTTTGCGGCGTTCAACGTCGCGATGCGCTGCGCAATCGTGCTCTGGTCGAGCGCGACCTGCGCACGCGCCTGAATCAGTGCGTTGTTCGCGGTGTCGACGGTCTCCTGCGACACGATCTTTCTATTCAGCAGATCGACGTCGCGGTCGTAGATCACCTTCGAGAACTCGAGGTTCGCCTGATCCTTCGCGAGCTGCGCGCGCGCCGTGTCGAGCGCGGCGTTCTCCTGATCGACGATCGTCTGATAGGGACGCGGATCGATCTTGGCGCACAGCTGCCCGGCCTTCACTTCGGTGTTGAAGTCGCAGTGCAGATCTTGAATGACGCCGGATACGTACGTGCCGACTTGCACCGTCGTCACCGGATTCACGGTGCCGCTCGCGGTGACGATGCGTGAGACCGCGCCGCGCCCAACTTCGCTGGTGAGGTAGTCCGGCGCCGCGGGCCGATGCGACCACCAATAGACGACGAGCGCGAGCACGACGAGCGCCGCAACGCCACCGCCGATCAATAGCAGCCGCCGTCGAGGGCGCGCGTTCATCGTCGCGGCGCGCGTGTCGGCCGCCGCACCGTGCGACGTCGTGGCTTGATCGGGCAGTGCCATTTAATCTCCGTGTCCTATTCCGACCACTCATACGCACGTCGAGCGCGAACCCGTTGACCAATCCGATCGCCGGACCGTCGAACTCATTGCTGCGGCGCGCATTCGGCGCGAAGCGTGCTCGCGCGCGAGGACGCATCTTACGATGACCGCCGACGAACGCCGCTGGGAGATCTTTCTCGACATCCATTCGAACTTGCCGCGCGAAGGTCCGGGCAGTCGTTCGAGCACCGCGCGCGCGTTGCAACTCGCCGGACCGTTGCGCCCCAACCCGCTCGTCGTCGACGTCGGTTGCGGACCCGGCGCGCAAACGCTCGACCTCGCGGACCTGATTCCCGATGCCCGCATCGCGGCCTTCGATCGGCACCCACCGTACATTGCCGAACTGCGTCGACGCGCCGCCGCGCGCGGCTATGCGGCACGCATCGACGCTCAGATCGGCGACATGCGCGCGCTGCCGTTCGCTGCGGGAAGCGTCGATCTCGTATGGTGCGAAGGCGCTGCGTATTTCCTCGGAATCCCCGAGGCGTTGCGCGTTTGGCGACCGCTACTGAAACCGACCGGCCGCGTCGCGCTGACGGAACCGGTCTGGCTGCTGCCCGATCCGCCGCCGGACGCGTTGGCGAACTGGGCCGAATATCCGCGGATGACCGACGTCGCCGCGAACCGCGCGCTGATCGCGAGCGCCGGCTACCGACTGCTCGGCGATTTCACGCTGCCGTACGACGCGTGGATGGTCGAGTACTACGGCCCCGTCGAAGCTCGGGCGCGGACGCTTGCCGCGAAATATGCAGGCGATCCGCTCGGTGAAAGCGTGTTGCGCGAAACGGCGTCGGAGATCGACGCCTATCGCAACTACTCGAAATACTTCGGATATCAGTTCTTCGTGATGGCGAGCTGAGCGGCCGGTCCGGCCGGTCGCGGCAAAATTCGAACGACAGACGAAGCGCCGGACCGCGTAACCTCTTCGCGCCCGAGCGCCGCCGTTAGGCGTGATCGAGCCCGCGCGCGAGATCGTCCTTCAGCGTCTGTGCGCCGCGCATGCAGCAGAACGTCGCGAGCAGCGCGAAGCCTTGCGAGATCACCAACGACCAGCGCAGCGCATCGTCGCCGAGCGCGGTGTGCGCGTGCAGCGCGTCGGAGACGACGCCGACGAGCCACGGTCCGAGCCCCATGCCGATCAGATTCAAGATGAACAACATCACCGACGCCGCGACGGCGCGCATGCGCAGACCGACGAGACCTTGCGTCAACGAGAACACCGGCGCGAGCCAATACGCACCGAGAATGCTCGGCACGGTCATCATCCAGAACGCATGCCACGGATCGCTCGCGAGATAGCAATACACCGAGAACGGCACCGCCACGGCGGTCGTGATCGCCGGCAACCACATGTACCAACGCACGTCTCTCCGGCCGAGCTTGTCGCCATACCAACCGCCGGCGAACGTGCCGGCGACTCCGGCGAAGCCGAGCAGGAAGAGCGCCTTGCCGATCGTCGCGCTCGTCAGGTGATGGCTGCGCTCGAACATCGCCGGCACCCAGGCGCCGCTGCCGTAGCCGACGAGCGCCTGGAAGCCCGCGCTGATCGACAGCCAGCGAAAACTCTTGCGTTGCCACAGCGTTCGGATCACGTCGCCGACCGGCGGCGGCGTGCCGACGTCGACGCGCGCCGGCTCGGAGACCCCGCGCGGCGGTTCCTTCAACGTGAACCGCACGATCAGCGCGAGCAGCAATCCCGGCAAACCGACCCACACGAACGCCGCGCGCCAACTGAGCGCCTCGTTGATCCAGCCGCCGGCGAGCGCGCCGATCATCGAGCCGACCGGAATGCCGAGCGCGTAGATGCCGAGCGCCGTCGCGCGCCGGTGCTGCGGGAACATGTCGGAGATCATCGAGTGCGACGGCGGACTGCCGCCCGCCTCGCCGATCGCGACGCCGATGCGCGCGAGCAACAGATACGTATAGCTCGTCGCGAGTCCGCACAGCGCCGTCATCGCACTCCAGATCGACAAGCAAACGACGACGATGTTGCGGCGGTTGCCGCGGTCCGCGAGCCGCGCGATCGGCACGCCGAGCGCGGTATAGAAGAGCGCGAACGCGAGGCCCGACAGGAATCCGAGCGACGTGTCGGAGATCCGAAGATCTTCCTTGATCGACTGCGCGAGCAGCGCGAGCACCGACCGGTCGATGAAGTTGAACACGTACACGACGAACAACACGCCGAGCGCATACCACTGGTACGCCGTGCTGAACGATTTCGCGCGCTCCGTCAGCGTCGCTTCCGCCATCGACTCCGCCCCTCCGTTTCCCCGGCGGTCGAGTGTACAGGCTGCGCCGTGCCGCGACAGGCCGTGTCGAACGTAATGAACTTTGCCGACCGCGCCACTAGCATCGACGTCGTAACGACGAGGGGACGGACGTGACCTGGCAAGACGAAGTCGACGAGCTCGAGCGGCGCAAACGCTTCGCACTCGAGATGGGCGGACCCGACGGCATCGCGCGCCAACGCGCGCGCGGCAAATTGACGGTGCGCGAACGCATCGACGCGCTCGCCGATCGCGGTTCGTTCCGCGAATTCATGGGCCTCACCGGCGACGGACGCTACGACGGCGCAACGCTCACCGGCTTCACACCGAAACCGCTCGTCGAAGGCACCTGCCTGCTCGACGGCCGCAAAGCGATCGTCACCGCCGGCGACTTCACGGTGCGCGGCGGCTCCGCGAGTACGCGCGGCGGACTCGGTCAGGAACTCGCCTCGAACGTGCGCGCCCGCGAGTGGCGCCTCCCCTACGTGCGGTTGTTGGACGCCGCCGGCGGCAGCGTGCGCTCGTTCGAAGAGATCGGCCGCACGTATCTGCCGGACGGCAACATCTGGAGCGCGATCGACGTCGAACTCTTGAGCTGCGTGCCCGTGGTTTCCGCCGTGCTCGGCTCGGTCGCGGGGCTTCCGGCGATCAACGCGTGCCTCGCGCACTTCAACTTGATGCTGAAGGACAAGAGCCAGTTGTTCCCCGGCGGGCCGCCGGTCGTCAAAGCCGCGCTCGGCATCGACATCACGAAAGAAGATTTGGGCGGCGACCACATTCACACGCGCGTGAGCGGCAGCGTCGACAATCTCGCCGACGACGAACCGCACGCGTTCGAGCTGATCCGCCGCTTCCTGTCGTACCTGCCGAGCAGCGTTTACGAAATGCCGCCGCGCGGCGACACATCCGACCCGGTCGAGCGGCGCGACGAACGGCTGCTATCGCTGATCCCGCGCAACCCGCGGCAGATCTACGACCCGAAGACGCTGATTCGCGGCGTCGTCGATCGCGATTCGTTCTTCGAGATCGCGCCTTTGTACGGTCGTTCGCGCGTCACCGGCCTCGCGCGGCTCGACGGCTACCCCGTCGCGGTGATGGCGAACAACCCGAAGCATCACGGCGGCGCGACCGACGTCGCCGCCGGCAACAAGGTCATTCGGCTCATTCAGCTCTGCAATACGTTCCACTTGCCGATGATCTCGTTCGCCGACGAACCCGGCTTCATGGTCGGACTCGAGTCGGAGAAGCTCGGCATCGAACGCGCCGGCGCGCGCCTCGTCGCGATGACGAATCAAAGCTGGATGCCGTGGCTGACGATCGTGGTGGGGCGCCTGTACGGCGTCGCCGGACAGTGCCACCACCGGCCGAGCGGCATGTTCCGCCGCTATGCATGGCCGTCGGCGAATTGGGGTTCGATGCACATCGCCGGCGGCGCGAGCGCGGCATATCGGCGCGAGATCGACACCGCGCCCGACCCGGAACGCGCGCGGCAAGAGATCGAAGCGCGGTTGCGCGCGATCGCTTCGCCCTTCCGCACCGCCGAAGCGACCGGCCAAGACATCGTCGATCCGCGTGACACACGCGCGCTCGCCTGCGAATTCGTCGCGGATGCGCAGCGCATTCTCGCGACGCAACTCGGACCGCCGCGGATTCCGTACATGCCGTAGTGCCGGCGCAGTGCCCAGCGGTCAGGCTAGTGAACGGTGGTGTGGAATGGTGGTCGGTCAGGCGTTGGTGGTGTGGGGTTCCAGCACCGGCATCCTGTTCGCGGGACACGCTGCAAGTACATCCCTGTAAGCTCCCTCTCGGCATCCCTGCCTCGAG
>Ga0335076_10004822_pt1 | contig 13673 bp, 10 predicted proteins | sample Lox_Sample_25_FD_206717 | JGI IMG/M metagenome (GOLD analysis project Ga0335076, IMG submission 206717) | Soil microbial communities from Loxahatchee National Wildlife Refuge, Florida, United States - Lox_Sample_2.5 | ecosystem: Environmental > Terrestrial > Soil > Wetlands | place: USA... | reverse complement strand
GGCATATCTCAAGCACGTAAGACGTAAGCAGCACGACGTGATACCCGTTAACGATGCGACCCAAATCGTCGAAGAATTATCGCGAGTGGGCTCGGAGCGAGGCAGCAGTGCCGCGGCCCCGACCGGTCTTCAGAACAAGGAATCGCTATCGATATTTTCCACACCTTCCTCCCGATGACCTCTTCGCCCCGGTCGTGATTTCGGAGAAAGCACAGAAAAAACCGTTATAATGGCGCCAATGAATCCAGTTATTTCCGTCGTAACTCCCGTTTACAACCGTTTCGATAGCTTGAAGTATGCTGTGGAGAGTGTGCTCGCCCAGACACTTCCCGTCCTTGAGATCATTCTGATAGATGACGGTTCTTTTGATGGCACTTCAGAGTTACTTCCAGCCTATATTGCCGAGAACAGAACGTGGCGCGAGCGTGTGCGGTACTTTCGCCAACAGAATCAAGGACCAGGCGGTGCTCGTAACACTGGCATTGCACAGGCAAAAGGTGAGTGGCTGGCGTTCAACGACAGTGACGACATCTGGCTACCGCAAAAGCTCGAATGGCAATTCCGGGCGCTCGAGAAATATAAAGACCAATGTGAACTCTGCTTCACAGACGCCTGGTTCGCGAACAATCCGTATTTGAAAACCACTTTATTTCAACATGAAGGAAATCAGGACACCGCGGCTATGGGGGTAATCTTCGACTCCGCTCGCTTGATCGTAGAGGCGAACTCAGTATGGTGCCAAACCACTCTCGCTCGAGCGGACTTGATTCGTCGAGCCGGAGGGTTCGACCCGCGACTCCGTTGGAGTGAGGACCGCGATTTTCTTTTTCGCGCGGCTCTGCTGACGAAATTCTGTTATGTGGGCATGCCCATGGTTCTGATCGATCGGTCTCCTACGGACTTGAAACATACGGGAGAGTCTGAAAATTGGCGCAAGGAGGAGTTCCGCCTGCGTATGGACCAATACAGACTCGAAAAACAGCTGTCGTTGAGTAGTGAACTTGCGCCTGAAACCCGGAAGTCCATCCTCAAGAAGCTGCGATGCCTTCACAGTCAATGGGCGAATTTTCATCTTCGAAACGGGGAGTGGAGAAAAGCTCGTCAGGCCTTGTCAGATGCTAAAGGTTATAACTCGGACCCGATGATTGTACTCAAGTGGGCGCTCACCGGACTTACTCCGAGGCTGGCGAGGAAAGTGTTCGCGGGGCGAAGCCAACGTGAAACGAGCCGTCCCGATTTTACCAGTTGGCGGACGGAGGAACAGCCGGTCCGGAATTCAGTGCGTCAGGATACGAAGGAAACTGAGACCACATGCGAGGTCCAAGTAAGGTAACGGAGAGAAGATGGATTCGAGATCACTACCTCATGTCAGCGTGGTCACTCCGGTGTATAACAACGCGGAGTATCTTGCTGAATGCATCGAAAGCGTTCTGGCACAGACCTATCAGAATTGGGATTACACCATCGTGAATAATTGCAGCACTGATGGATCAGGAGAGATTGCCCACCGTTATGCTGCGAAAGACTCACGGATCAGGGTGCACGATAATCAGGAATTCTTGAGAGCGGTTCCCAACCATAATCTTGCGCTGCGTCAGATTTCTTCCGAGAGCAAATACTGCAAAATTGTATTTGGTGATGACTGGATTTTTCCTCAATGTCTGGAGCAGATGGTTTCTGTCGCCGAGGATCATCCATCTGTTGGAATTGTAGGGGCCTACGGTTTACAGGATGCTCGAGCCCACGGAATGCAGGAAAATGAGGTTATGTGGGACGGGCTGCCGTATCCGAGCACGTTCATTTCCGGCCGCGAGGTCTGTCGACGGTTATTTCTTGAGAATACGTATGTTTTCGGGACTTCAACATCCGTGCTTTATCGTTCTGATTTGGTTAGAAGCCACGACCCGTTCTACAATGAGTCAAATCTGCACGCTGACCTGGAATCGGCCGTAGTGCTCTTGAAAACATCCGATTTTAGTTTTGTCCATCAGATACTGACTTTTAAGAGATGGCGCCCCGGATCACTCGGCACTTTCACGACAGACATGAACACTATCGTGCCTGGTCGTTTACATTGTCTCGTGACGCACGGACGGGATTTCCTGGCTTCAGAAGAATTTGATGTCTGCCTGGCCCGGCTCTCAGCCGACTACTACAATCGCCTTGCGGTAAGTCTGATGCGAGGGCGCTGGGACAAGAAGTTTTGGGACTACCACAAGAGAAAATTGAATGAGGTAATCGGCTTTAGTCGAACTCGTTTGCTCGCCGCGACTATAGCGAGACTCTGCAGGGCTGTGCTCAGTCCTTACGAAACAGTAAAGAAACTGCGCGAGAGTTTGCGCCAGCGCCGCGACCCATCTCAAGACACAAAGCACGCCCCCCAGCAATATGGGAGCGGCGCAAAACGGGTTGTCGGATAGAGACGTAAAATGAGGTTTCTGGAAACTAAGCTTCCGGGAGTCGTTGAGATTCATCTTGATCCCATGCCTGATGAGCGTGGATTCTTTGCGCGCACTTGGTGTCAAAGGGAATTCGAGGACCATGGACTGAATCCAAACGTGGTGCAATGCAGTGTTTCGTTCAACACCCGAAAGGGAACGCTCCGTGGAATCCATTATCAAGCGGCTCCGTGCCCGGAGACGAAAATCATACGTTGCACCAGGGGCGCCATTTACGATGTGGTGCTCGACCTGCGTCCCGACTCTGTGACTTGTAAGGATTGGATCGCTGTGGTTCTCACGGGGACAAACCGGCATATGCTCTATGTGCCGGAAGGATGCGCTCACGGTTTCCTGACTCTTGAAGATGAAACGGAAGTTTTTTACCAGATGTCGGAGTTCTACAAACCCGACTTGGGCCGTGGCGTGCGCTGGGATGATCCGGCTTTCAAGATTGATTGGCCGGGGGACGTCGAAGTTATCTCCGAGCGCGACCGAACCTATCCTGATTTTCACTTAGCACAATGCACCTTCTAAAGGAACCGACTCGAACTGACCTGACGGAAGTCGGACAGGAACTGCATCATTTCGCGGCTGAGCTTTATCCCATCTGCCGCAGCATTACGGGAGACGGAATTCGGCAGACCTTTGCCATGATTCATAAACGGATCCCACTACAGATTTCGGAAGTGCCAACCGGAACCGCCGTTTTCGATTGGACGGTACCTAAAGAGTGGAATATCCGAGACGCATATATAAAGGATGATCGCGGGAACCGCATCGTAGATTTTAATCGGTGTAACTTGCACGTGCTGAATTACAGCACGCCAGTGCACGCAAAAATGCCCCTAAGTGACCTGTTGCCGCACCTGTTCACGATTCCAGACCACCCTGACTGGATCCCCTACAGAACCTCATATTACCGCGAAGACTGGGGATTTTGTTTGTCGCACAACCAGAGGGCGGATCTCAAGGACGGCCAGTACGAGGTCTGCATCGACTCGACGCTAACGGACGGGTACTTGACCTACGGAGAATGCTATCTGCAGGGGCGTTCTTCTGATGAAGTTCTCATCTCTTGTCATGCTTGCCACCCTTCTTTGGCGAACGATAATCTCTCCGGTTTGGTTGTTGCGACCGCTTTGGCGGAGCGTCTATCTCGCCGCGACCTCCGCAATTCGTATCGGTTCGTGTTCCTTCCGGGAACAATCGGTGCCATCACTTGGCTGGCGCGAAACCAGAGTAACGTTGGGAATATCCGCCATGGTTTGGTTTTGACCGGAATTGGCGACAAGAACGGCTTCCATTACAAGAAGAGTCGCCGCGGAGATGCAGAGATCGATCGCGCGGTAACACACGTTCTGAAGCACTGCGGTGAGGCGTCAGAAGTTGTGGATTTCTCGCCGTACGGTTATGACGAAAGACAGTATTGCTCACCCGGTTTCAATCTTCCCGTCGGTTGCCTGATGCGAAGTGTTTGGGGAACTTTCCCTGAGTACCATACGTCAGCCGACAATCTCGATTTCATTCATTCCGTTCAGCTGGCTAGCTCACTTCGACTTTGTCTCGATATTGTGGGTGTGCTCGAGAATAACCGTCGGTACCGGAACCTGAGCCCATACTGCGAGCCTCAACTTGGGAAGAGAAACCTTTATCGTTCCACCGGCGGCGAGGCCATCGGAACCGAGATCAATGCGCGCCTATGGGTGCTCAATCTTTCTGACGGCGAAAACACCTTGCTAGACATCGCGGAGCGTTCCGGTTTGCCATTCGCGACAATCAAGAATGCAGCCGAACTCCTGTGCCAAAGCGGTCTTCTCTCGCTAATTGCCGAAGGTGAAACCTCGAAGGCGGGGCAAACCACTGGTTCCCATTTGCGGGGTTCAGCGATTAACAAAACGTTAGCCCACAGCAGTGTGAATGGAAAAAATGGCCCGAGGTAACCACTGATTGGTTACCTCCACGTCGTGACGACCGGGCTATTGCGGCCATGCGTCACCTGTGTGAGGATGGCTATTGACAGGGGTATCCTCCGTTTTCTTCACGCGTAAGGTCTTTTCTATATTGGAGTTACAAAAGATCTCTTGCGACGCTGTTTTACTTGGACGGGAACCGCTGCGTTCGAGTCAGACTAAGCGCTTTCGCGAGCTGTAAGTATCAATTATCAGCAAGGCAGGGAGTTCCATGAGAGTTCTGTTGACCGGTCATAAGGGTTATATCGGCGCCGTGGCTGGGCCTGTTCTACGTTCAGCAGGGCATGAAGTTACTGGCCTCGATAGCGACCTGTTTGCGGGCTGCGACTTTGGCATTTTGGATCCCGCTATTCCCGAGGTGCGCAAGGATCTGCGCGGGCTTACACGTGGAGACCTCGAAGGCTTCGATGCTGTCGTACATCTGGCGGCGCTTTCGAATGATCCCTTGGGAAATCTCGACTCGCAGCTTACCTACGACATTAACCACCTCGCCTCGGTGAAGCTGGCAAGGCTTGCAAAAGAGGCGGGAGTAGAGCGCTTTGTCTTTTCTTCTTCGTGCAGCACCTACGGTGCGGCCAGCGATGGATTTCTGGATGAAAGTGCCGCGCTCAATCCAGTCACTCCATACGGCGAGTCGAAAGTTCTTGTCGAGCGAGATGTCAGGGACCTGGCTGACGATAACTTCAGCCCCACTTATATGCGAAATGCAACCGCCTACGGTGCATCTCCACGACTGCGGCTCGACATCGTTCTAAATGATCTGGTGGCATCGGCTTATACGACCGGTCGCATTCTTATTAAAAGTGACGGCACGCCATGGCGGCCGATCACTCATATTCGCGACATCATCAATGCCGTCGTAGCCGTACTCGAAGCGCCGCGCGATCAGATTCACAACGAGACCTTCAATGTAGGCCGCACCGAAGAAAATTACCGGATCAGCGAACTCGCGGACATTGTTGCTGAAATCATTCCCGGATGCCGGGTAGAGTATGCTCCGGGCGGCGGACCCGATAAGCGCTGCTATCGCGTGACCTGCGACAAGATCAAGCGCGTGCTGCCGAACTTCCGTCCTGAGTGGACCGCGCGCAAAGGCGCCCAGGAACTCCACGATGCATATCGTGCTCTCGGTCTTACCGCCGAAGACATGGAACGTGGCCGCTACGTACGTATAAGCCAGATCCAACGCCTGCAAAAAGCCGGCCAGCTCGACAATTCTTTACGGTGGGTTGAGACACCCTCCCTTGTCTGAACAGACCTCATCTCTGAAGGAGATCCATGACGACAACAATGCCTTCTCTTGAAATTCAGCAGACGGTGGCAGCCAAGCTTTGCCGTTTCTGTGGCAGCGACCTGCGGCGAACCTTCGTCGACCTGGGATTGTCTCCCTTATGCGAGACTTATCCTTCGGTCGCCGACCTGAACCGCGGTGAAACCTACTATCCCCTGCATGTCATGGTTTGCGAAAAATGCTGGCTAGTCCAGTTGGATGAGTATGAGACGCCGGAGAAGATCTTTAGTGACTATCCCTACTTCTCTTCTTTCTCTGACTCCTGGCTCAAGCACTGCGATAAGTACTGTGAGGCCATGAAGGCGCGCTTCGAGTTAGGCCGCCAAAGCTTTGTGGTGGAAGTGGCCAGCAATGATGGCTATCTTTTGCAGTATTTCGTCAAGCGCGAGGTGCCCGTGCTCGGGATCGAACCGGCGGCGAATGTTGCCAAGGTAGCTGTCGAAAAGGGAGTCCCGACCCTTGTGCGTTTCTTCGGAACGAAGCTGGCCAAAGAACTCGCCGCTGAAGGCCGATGCGCTGACCTCGTACTCGGGAATAATGTGCTCGCTCAGGTTCCCGATCTGAACGACTTCGTTGAGGGGCTCAAGGTGATTCTGAAGCCCGAGGGGGTCCTCACTCTCGAGTTTCCGCACCTTTTGCAACTCATCCAGCTCAATGAGTTCGACACGATCTACCACGAACACTTCTCCTACTTTTCGCTCCTTAGCACCATCAAGGTTATGGAGGCGCACCGACTGAGAGTGTTCGACGTGGAGGAATTGAAATCGCACGGTGGCTCGCTCCGTGTGTATGCCTGCCGAACCGAGAGCAAAACTCATCCCGTCGAAGCTAACGTGCGCAAGGTGCTTGCTGACGAGGCCCAAGCTGGACTCGACAAGGTAGATGGTTACGAAACCTTCGCGCGCCAGGTCAAGGAAACCAAGTTCGCGCTGGTCCAGTTCCTGCTCACTGCCGCGATGCAAGGCAAGAAGGTGGCCGGCTACGGTGCACCCGGCAAGAGTGCCACGCTGTTGCATTACTGTGGCATTGGGAAGGATCTGATCGAGTACACGGTCGATCGCAGCCCATACAAGCAAGGGCGATTCCTGCCTGGAAGCCGCATTCCCATCTTTCATCCGAACCGTATCCGCGAAACTAAGCCGGAGTATGTTGTGATTCTGCCTTGGAACTTGAAAGAAGAAATCATGCAGCAACTGCATTTTATTCGTGAGTGGGGTGGTCGCTTTGTCGTGCCCATCCCTAAGCTATCGGTCGTTTAAAGCAAGGAGTTGAGCCATGAAAGTTGTTCTTTTTTGCGGCGGCGCGGGCATGCGGCTGAGGGGGTACGCCGACGATGTCCCCAAGCCCATGGTGCAAATTGGCACACGTCCCATTCTGTGGCACCTGATGAAGTACTACGCGCACTTCGGCCATAAGGATTTCATTCTATGTCTCGGCTACAAGGGCAACTCCATCAAGGACTATTTCCTCCACTACGATGAATCCGTTTCCAACGATTTTGTCTGGTCGCAAGGGGGGAAGAGCGTCCAGTTTCTGAACCGCGACATCGACGACTGGACAATCACCTTCGTCGAGACGGGAGCGAATGCCAACATCGGTCAACGTCTGAAGGCTGTAGAACCCTATGTGCAGAACGAGGAAATGTTTCTTGCTAACTACGGCGATGGGTTAAGCGACGTTCCGCTGACGGCGATGCTTGAAACGTTCCGGCAAAGCAAAGCCGTTGCCTCACTGCTGCTAGTACAGCCAACCGCAAGCTTCGATATTGTTCACTCGGAAAGTGAAGGTATCGTTCGGGAGATTAGCCCATTGAGTACGACCGACATTTGGATCAATGGCGGTTTTTTCGCGATGCGGAATGAAATCTTCCACCATATCCAACCAGGCGAAGAACTTGTGCGCGAACCGTTCCAGCGTCTGATCGAAAAACGAGCTCTCTTGGCCTACAAGTACAACGGTTTCTGGCAATGCATGGATACCTTCAAAGATAAGCAGCACCTTGAAGAACTCAACCAGGGTGCAGCTCCGTGGAAGGTGTGGAACCATGGTACAAACGGGCAGTCCACTCGCTTGGAAGCGGTCTCGGCTGGCTCATGATCAAGCTGAACCTCGACCTGACGTCGGGGCGGGAACTGGAAGTCCTTTGCCTTGGTTGTCATTCAGATGATATAGAAATCGGGTGCGGCGGAGCCATTCTCCAGCTAGCCGAGCGCTATCCAACCTGCAAGTTCCACTGGGTGGTCTTCAGCGCGAGTGGCGTCCGCGAAACGGAGGCGCGGCGCGCCGCTGACTTGTTTGCTGGCACGAGGCTAAAGGCTCCAGTGCTGAAAACCTTTCCCGACGGGTTTATGCCGTATGTTGGAGCCGAGATCAAGACGATATTTGAAAAGGAGTTGAAACAGATACATCCGGATCTGATTTTCACCCACCACGGAAAAGATGCGCACCAAGACCACCGACTCATATCGGAGCTCACTTGGAATACTTTTCGCAACCACTTTATTCTGGAGTACGAGATCCCGAAATACGACGGTGACATGGGCCAGCCAAGTGTATTTTTTCCGCTTGAGGCTGAGCTGTGTGAAAGGAAAACACTGTATCTCATGGACGCATTCCAATCACAGCATAGTAAGGGATGGTTCCGGCGGGACACATTCCTTTCTCTAATGCGTCTGCGCGGTATGGAGTGTAACGCGCCGAGCGGTTATGCGGAAGCCTTCTACTGCCGCAAGCTAGTGTTGTGAGTCAACTAAAGCTGCGCTCGGCTGCAGCATTTTATCCGGTGTCACTTTCATCAGCCGAAGGGTTGTGTGCTTAGCGGGTAGCGTTGGACGGTAATGAAGGACCTAAAAGAAAAGACAATTCGTGGTGGGCTCGCGAGAATTTGTGCCCAGGCGGCTAATTTCGGGCTTCGACTTGTTGCCCTCATGGTATTGGCACGGCTGCTCGGCCCCAAAGAGTTCGGTTTGGTAGGAATGGTCACGGCCTTTACCGGAGTACTGGATCTGTTCAGGGACTTCGGGCTGTCGACTGCCTCGGTGCAGCGTGAGACTGTGACGGAGGAGCAAGTTTCTACCTTGTTTTGGATTAATGTCCTGGTCGGCGCGATCCTCGCCGGTCTTGTGTTAGCTCTTGCACCGGTAATCGCCGGTTTCTATCATGAGCCTCGTCTTCTCTGGATCGCGAGAGTTATGGCCGCCGGATTCATTTTTAACGCTACAGGCGTTCAGCATTCGGCACGCCTCCAACGCGAGATGCGTTTCACCGCCTTAGCTGTAATAAGTACGGTCTCTCTTGTCATAGGTACAACCGTGGCCATTGTAATGGCCAAAGTCGGCTATGGATACTGGTCCCTCGTAGCCATGACTCTGCTTTCCCCGCTGGTTTCGACCATAGGTCTGTGGCTTACCTCCAAGTGGGTTCCAGGACCACCGCGCAGGCAGGTAGGTATTCGATCCATGATGTGGTTCGGTGGCACAGTCACCTTGAATGGCCTTGTATGTTATGCCGCGTATAACCTTGATAAGGTCCTCTTGGGCCGCTTTTGGGGCGCGGGGATACTCGGACTTTACGGAAGAGCCTATCAACTGGTATCAATTCCAACTAACAATCTCAACTCAGCAGTCGGCGAGGTGGCATTTTCCGCGCTCTCACGGGTTCAGGGAGATACAGACCGCTTCAAGAACTATTTCTTGAAGGGGTATTCCCTGGTTACAGCCATGACCTTGCCGATCACCCTTGCCTGCGCTCTTTTCGCTAAGGACTTGACTTTTGTGCTTCTCGGCCCCAAGTGGGGCGATACCGCCGGTATCTTTAGGCTGCTGACTCCCACAATCATGATTTTCGCAATGATCAATCCTATAGGGTGGTTGCAGTTGTCGTTGGGAATGGTGTTACGGAGCCTGAAGCTTGATGTGATTCTTGCATGCATCGTAATTACTGGCTATGTCGTGGGTCTGCCGTATGGAGCGAAAGGAGTTGCTTTTGGTTTCTCAGCTGCACTTATACTCTGGTTTGTTCCTCACGTCGCGTTGTGCTTGAAAGGCACAATGATTTCTCTACAGGACCTCGTTCTCTCCGTGAGGCGACCGCTGCTTTCGGGAATCGCAGCGACAGTCATTGCGTTCGGCGCGCAGTTCGTTTTGGGCTCGTTGCTGTCTCCTTTTTGGAGGCTTGCGCTGGGAGGAACAGTACTGCTGGGCACGTACATGGGAATGCTCTTGTATGTGATGGGGCAGAAACACTTCTACCTGCAGCTACTTCGAGGCCTACGGAAATCGACACCTATTGCAGAGACGGCGTTAGCTTCGGCCTAACCATCCTAGTCCTGATTCGACTCCGCTGATGACTCGGGGTTAGGACAATTGAGGGGTCGTCAAGGGTCGGGAGCTCGGAGCTTTCTGGTGTTCTTGTTGTAAGGAGCAGTGGCTCAAGGGTTCCTCAGGGTGCTAAGGTGACTTCTGATCAAGTCGATTGTGATCAAGTCGATGGTCGCGACCGTGACCTGACTGGGCGCGTTGCGCTGGTGACTGGGGCAAGCCGCGGCATTGGACGTGCCATCGCGCTGACACTTTTGCGTCTGGGAGCGCGGTTGTTTGTGGTCGGAAGGGATCGAGATTCTCTGGACGAAGTCGTTGCTTCGGCGCCGCGACCTTCAAACGTCACGAGCTTTCAAATTAACCTGACTGCGGAAGAAGATCTGCAACCTCTTATTAGGCATTTGGAAACACAGGTCGGCAAGGTCGACATCTTGATCCACAGCGCCGGGGCCATTCATCAGGACCCGATGGCACGTGCTGATATCGCGGACCTCGATCTCCAATATAAAACCAATGTCCGCGCACCTTACTTGCTCACCCAGCGTCTGCTACCTCTGCTCGTAACTGCATGCGGGCAGGTTGTTTTCATTAACTCCAGTGTCGGACTTGCCGCAAAACGCCCAGAGATAGGCCAATATGCTGCGACAAAGCATGCCCTAAAAGCGATCGCCGATAGCCTGCGCGAGGAGGTCAACCCCAAGGGAATTCGCGTGCTCACGGTATATCTGGGACGTACTGCAACACCGATGCAGGAATCCCTGTACCGGCAGGAAGGGAAAGTCTATCAGCCAGAAATGCTCATACAACCAGAGGATGTAGCCTCAGTGGTTGCTCACGCCCTCATGCTCCCCCGCACGGCCGAGGTTACCGACATCTCGATCCGACCGATGGTGAAAACATCGGCCTGATGAGAGGTTACGCCAAGGCTATCAACCAGCTAGGTAAGTGCTAGGGAAAGTCAAACAATTCTTTATGTTTGCCTGGTGGGATCAATGAAAAACGGGATTACGCGTACGGTTAGAGCTGGCGTCTTGATGACGACCGTGTTTGGGGCAATTCTCAGTTTGGGCCAGGTCTCGGTTCTGACACAGCACAACGATAACTCCCGCACCGGGCAGAACCTCAATGAGACTGTCCTCAACACTTCGAACGTCAATCCAACCAGTTTCGGCAAGCTTTTCTGGCGCACAGTAGATGGGTTTATCTTCGCACAGCCCCTGTATGTTCCTGGGCTTACCATTCAAGGCGCGACTCACAACGTGGTTTACGTCGCCACCGAGCACAACAGTGTCTATGCATTCGATGCCGATAATCCCAACGCTCCTTTGCCCTTCTGGCAAGTAAACCTGGGCACGCCCGTGCCCAGTCAAGACATTTGTATCATCACAGGCGACACCAATCCCCAGGATTGCCCCTACTACGACCTTACGCCTGAAATCGGGATCACCAGCACACCTGTTATCGATCCGATTGCAGGGGTCATCTATGTCGTAGCCAGGACTAAGAACACCAGCAACAGCACCTACCACTATTTCCTTCACGCGTTGGAATTGACGTCGGGAATTGAAACGGCGGGAGGCCCAGTCGAGATCACCGGACAAGTAAGTGGAACTGGAAAGGGTAGCGCAGGTGGCGTCTTAACGTTCGATCCGACCTATCACAATCAGCGCCCTGCTTTGCTCCTTCTCAATGGGGTCATCTACATTGCCTTTGGTTCGGTCGGCGATATTGGCACTTATCATGGCTGGCTGATGAGCTATAACGCCACCACCTTGCAGCAAGAAGCCATTTTCAACGTTACTCCGAGCGGAGACGATGGAGGAATCTGGTCTGTCGGACAAGGTTTGGTCGGTGACGCGAATAATGATGTGTACGCTATTACATCAAATGGAGACTTCACCGCAAACGTTTCGGGCGGCGCAGACTACGGTGACTCCTACGTGAAATTTAGTGGACCAAGTCTGTCGGTGGCAGATTATTTTACCCCGTCCGATCAGGGAACCCTGGCCTCAACCAACAAAGACCTGGGATCCGGGGGGCCCATGCTGCTGCCCGGTACCTCATTGCTTGTAGGAATGGGTAAGGACTCGATTTTTCGCGTCATCAGTACCTCCGACATGGGCCAGTACAACTCCGCTCTCGACAATGACGTGCAGGAGTTTCAGGCCACTAACGCGCCTTTTTTTAGCTCGCCCGTCTACTGGAATAGTCCAAACTACGGTCCCGTCGTCTACATCTGGGGGAAGTCCGATTATCTGAAAGCCTTTCAGTTCACGGGGTCACTCTTTCAGACGACTCCAGTTTCGCAAGGCACAATTCAGAATGGCTCCGGATTCAACAACGCAGCCGCGCTCTCCGTTTCCGCAAACGGAAGCTTGGCAGGTACGGGCCTCCTATGGTCTTCCGCTCCACTCTCTGGAACTGCCCTTGGAGTTCCAGTCCCTGGCGTGGTACGAGCTTTCGACGCCACGAATCTCACGACGGAGCTATGGGACAGCACTCAGAATTCGGCCCGTGATAATGTCGGCAACTATGCCAAATTCAATCCGCCTACGATCGCAAACGGAAAAGTATATGTCGGATCTTTTTCTGGGCAACTACAGGTTTATGGACTGAATCCCCCTTCCTTCCAGGGAGTCCAATTCGTTCAAGTGGCATCAGCAACCCCTCAGTCAACCACGGCCACCGTCAACGTAACCTATCCCGCCTCGCAACAGGCGGGTGACCTGAACGTAGTAATCGTGGGTTGGAGTGACACTACTGCGGCCGTCCAATCCGTCACTGATTCAGCGGGAAATAGTTATGCACTTGCCGTCGGTCCAACCACAGGCACCGGTTTGAGCGAGTCTATCTACTATGCCCGTAACATCGTCGCCAACAGCGCGAATACGGTAACCGTTGCGTTCAATCAAGGCGCGACCACCCCCGATGTTCGAGTTCTTGAGTACAGCGGAATGAATTCCTCGAACCCGCTCGATGTATCCGCTGGGGCCAGCGGAAACAGCTACATCGCCGACAGCGGTTTCGTCGCGACAAACGCCGCGGATGAACTAATTGTTGGGGCGGGCATGGTAAGCAGCAACACCACCCTCATGGGGGGTGCACCGTTCAATACCAGAATCATCACATCGCCGAATTCTGACCTCGCGGCCGACCGTATGGTGAACGTGCCTGGCAGCTATCACTCTTGGGCGCCCCTCGCAGGCTCTGGACCCTGGGTTATGCAGGCCGTCACATTCCGGGCCGCAGCTGCGAGCCCAGTGCCCTTTGTGTATGCCGTGACCCCGAACGACGGTCCGCTTGCGGGTGGGACGGCGGTGACGATCACCGGCACAGACTTTGCGACAGGCGCGACAGTAGCGTTCGGGAGTGCGGCAGCGACGAACGTGGTGGTGGTGAACAGCACGACGATCACGGCGACGACCCCGGCGGGGAGTGCGGGGGCGGTGACGGTCACGGTGACCAATAGCAATGGGCTGAGCGGAACCTTGGTGAGTGGATTTACCTATGAACCACAGCCAACAGTGGGCGGAGTGAGTCCGAGTAGCGGCTCGACGGCGGGAGGGACCGCGGTGACGGTCACGGGTACGAACTTTGCGGCGGGCGCGACGGTGACGTTTGGGAGCGCGGCGGCGACAAACGTGGTGGTGGT
>Ga0335076_10004821_pt1 | contig 13677 bp, 12 predicted proteins | sample Lox_Sample_25_FD_206717 | JGI IMG/M metagenome (GOLD analysis project Ga0335076, IMG submission 206717) | Soil microbial communities from Loxahatchee National Wildlife Refuge, Florida, United States - Lox_Sample_2.5 | ecosystem: Environmental > Terrestrial > Soil > Wetlands | place: USA... | reverse complement strand
GCGCCGCTGCCTAGATGCCGGCGCCGAGCCGGCCCGAGAGGAGCTGGAGCAGCTGCTTCACGGCGGGCGACGGGAGCGGCTCGCGGATCGAGAACGAGTGCATCACGACGGTGATGCGGCCCTTCCCGAGCGCGTAGACGTCGCTCACGATCGAGACCGGCGTCGTGCCGCGGACGATCCGGAAGACGATCTGGTAGTGGAGCTCGCGCTCGGCGAGCCGCGGCGGCGCCTTCAGCGCCTTGGCGGACGCGATGCCCACGGTGAACTTCTTCCCGAGCTGGCCGCGCGCGCTCTCGAGCAGGCAGTTGCGGAAGAGCGCGAGCGTCGAGAGCTTCCAGTCGGTCTGCGCCTGCGCGGCGGTCTTGAAGACGTCGACCTCGGTGCCGAGCGTCGTGACGCCGTCCTTCCAGATGAAGGTCGGGTCGATCTTCGCCGTCTGGACGAGCTTCGACTCGTTCGGCTCGGTCGAGCACGGCGGCGAGTTCGGCTGCGGCGGCGCGGCGCGCCAGCCGGCTGCGAGGTCGGCCACCTTCAGGGCGAGCGAGTTCGCGAGCTTCGTGTCCGCGGCCGTGTGCTTCTGCTGCGGATCCTTCGGATCGCGCGCAGCGGCGGGCGCCGCGAGCACGAGAGCCGCGAGCACGAGGGCGATAGCCGGAACGGCACGCATTCCCCGACGCTAGGACGCTGTCGTGGCCCGGTCAAGGGCCGGTTCGAGGGCAGGCTCCGCCGCGGCCGCCCGCTCGGCGGCGCGGCCCGGGTCGTAGCCGAGGTTCGGGGCGAGGCTGCGCTCCGCCTCCGCAGGCGTCCAGCCCTGGCGGCGTGCGTAGTCCTCGACCTGGTCGCGGCCGACGCGGCCCACCGAGAAGTAGCGCGCCTGCGGGTGCGCGAGATAGATGCCGCTGACGCTGGCGGCGGGCGTCATCGCGTACGTCTCGGTGAGCGCGAGGCCGGCGGCCTCGGCGTTGAGCAGCGCGAACAGCTTCCGCTTCTCCGCATGGTCCGGGCAGGCGGGATACCCGAACGCCGGGCGGATGCCGCGGTAGCGCTGCTCGATCAGTTGTTCGTTCGTGAGCTTCGCGCCGCGCTCGTACCAGTCCCGCCGCGCGACCTCGTGCAGGTACTCGGCGAAGGCCTCGGCGAGGCGGTCGGCGAGGGCCTTGACCATGATCGCGCGGTAGTCGTCGTGCTCGGCCTCGAAGCGCGCGGCGAGCTCATCCGCGCCGATGCCGGCGGTGACCGCGAACGCGCCGAGGTGGTCGCCGGTCGGGGCGACGTAGTCGGCCAGGCACCGGTTCGGGCGCGAGTCGCCATGATCGGCCTGCTGGCGCAGGAAGCAAAACCGAAGAGGATCGCCGTTGTCACGGTGGACAACGATATCGTCGCCGTCGGACGACGCGGGCCAGAAGCCGAAGACACCGCGCGCGCGCAGGAGCCCGCCGCGGACGATCTCGTCGAGCAGGAGCTGCGCGTCGTCGTAGAGCTCGCGCGCCGCCGGCTGGTCGAGGATCGCGGGGAAGCGGCCCTTCAGCTCCCACGCGTGGAAGAAGAACTGCCAGTCGACGTACTCGCGGATCGCGGCGAGGTCGCCCTCGACGAGCCGCGTGCCGGTGAACACAGGCGTCTCGAGGTCGTCGAACGCGAGCCGGTGACGGTTCGCGCGTGCGGCCTCGAGCGGGAGCAGAGGCTTCCGGTCGCGCTCCGCGTGCTGCTCGCGCAGCCGCTCCTGCAGCTCGCGGTTCTCGTCCGCGAGTCGCGCGCGCCGCTCCGCGTTCAGCAGGTCCGACACGACGCCGACGGCACGCGACGCGTCGTGCACGTGGACGACCGGCTGCGAGTACTCGGGCGCGATGCGCACCGCCGTGTGCTGGCGCGACGTCGTCGCGCCGCCGATCAGGAGCGGAAGGTCGAGCCCGCGCCGCTCCATCTCGCGCGCGATGTCGACCATCTGGTCGAGCGACGGCGTGATCAGCCCCGAGAGCCCGACGAGGTCGGCGCCCTCCGCGAGCGCGGTGTCGAGGATCACGTCGCCCGGCACCATCACGCCGAGGTCGACGACCGCGTAGTTGTTGCAGCCGAGGACGACGCCGACGATGTTCTTGCCGATGTCGTGCACGTCGCCCTTGACCGTCGCCATCACGATCTTCCCCTGCGCGCGCGAGCCGCCGCTCTTCTCGTCCTCCATGAACGGCTCGAGGTAGGCGACGGCGCGCTTCATCGCGCGGGCGCTCTTCACGACCTGCGGCAGGAACATCTTCCCCGCGCCGAAGAGATCGCCGACGACCTGCATCCCCGCCATCAACGGCCCCTCGATCACGTCGAGCGGGCGGCCGAGCTCGACGCGCGCCTCCTCCGCGTCCGCCTCGATGAAGTCGACGATACCGTGGACGAGCGCGTGCTCGAGCCGCTTCGAGACCGGCGCCTCGCGCCAGCGCAGGTCGAGCTCGCGGCGCGTGCCCTCGCCGCGCACCGCCTCGGCGATGTCGACGAGCCGCTCGGTCGCGTCGTCGCGCCGGTTGAACAGCACGTCCTCGACCCGCTCGAGCAGCTCCGGCTCGATGTCCTCGTAGAGGATCAGCTGGCCGGCGTTGACGATGCCCATGTCGAGCCCGGCGCGGATCGCGTGGAAGAGGAACGCCGAGTGCATCGCCTCGCGCACGACGTCGTTGCCGCGGAACGAGAACGACAGGTTCGAGATGCCGCCGCTCGTCCGCGCGCCCGGGCAGCGCTCCTTGATCAGCGGCAGCGACTCGATGAACGCCTTCGCGAAGTTCTCGTGCTCCTCGATCCCGGTCGCGACGGCGAGCACGTTCGGGTCGAAGACGAGGTCCTCCGGCTCGAAGCCGACCTCGTCGACCAGCAGCCGGTACGCGCGCTCGCTGATCTCGACCTTGCGCGCGACGGTCTCCGCCTGGCCGCGCTCGTCGAACGCCATCACGACCACGCCCGCGCCGTAGCGGCGCACGAGCCGCGCGTGCTCGAGGAACGGCTCCTCCCCCTCCTTCAGGCTCAGCGAGTTGACGATGCCCTTCCCCTGGAGGCACTTCAGCCCCGCCTCGAGCACCGACCAGCGCGAGCTGTCGACCATGATCGGGAGGCGCGCGACCTCGGGCTCGGTCGCGACGAGGTTCAGGAACGTCGTCATCGCCTGCTCGCCGTCGAGCAGGTCCGCGTCCATGTTCACGTCGAGGAGATTCGCTCCGCCGCGCACCTGCTCGAGCGCCACGTCGAGCGCGCCCTGCCAGTCGTCGGCCTCGACGAGACGGCGGAAGCGCGCGGAGCCGGTGACGTTCGTCCGCTCCCCGACCATGACGAAGTTCGTGTCCGGCGTGATCGCGAACGGCTCGAGCCCCGAGTAGACGGGAAGCGGACGGCGCGGCGGGACCCGGCGCGGCGGGACGCCCTCGACGGCGGCCGCGATCGCGCGGACGTGCTCCGGCGTCGTGCCGCAGCAGCCGCCGACGACGTTGACGAGCCCGGCGCGCGCGAACTCGCCGAGGAAGCGGCTCGTGTCGTCCGGCTTCTCGTCGTGCGCGCCGAACTCGTTCGGGAGCCCGGCGTTCGGATAGCACGCGACCCAGGTCGACGCGGCGTGCGAGAGATCCTCGACGAAGGGCCGCATCTCGGTCGCGCCGAGCGAGCAGTTGACGCCGACGATGAGCGGGCGCGCCTGCTCGACCGACGCCCAGAACGCCTCGACGGTCTGTCCGGAGAGATTCCGCCCGCTGCGGTCGACGGCGGTGAACGAGAGCCAGAGCGGCAGCTCGGGCGCCGCGTCGAGCGCCGCGGCGATCGCGGCCTTGCAGTTCAGCGTGTCGAACACGGTCTCGATCAACAGCAGGTCGACGCCGCCCTCGCGAAGCGCGCGGATCTGCTCGACGTAGGCCTCGCGCACCTGGTCGAACGTGACGGCGCGGTACGACGGGTCGTCGACGCGCGGCGAGAGCGACAGCGTGACGTTGAGCGGTCCGATCGCGCCCGCGACGAACCGGGGCCGGTCCGGCGTGCGCGCCGTCCACTCGTCGGCCGCCGCGCGCGCGAGCCGCGCGCCCTCGACGTTCAGCTCGTGGACGAATCCCTCGAGCGCGTAGTCGGACTGCCCGAACGAGGTCGCGGTGAACGTGTTGGTCGTCGCGATGTCCGCGCCGGCCCCGAAGTAGTCGTCGTGGATCCGCGCGACGACCTCCGGGCGCGTGAGGTTCAGCAGGTCGGGGTTCCCCGCGACGTCGTGCGAATGCGCCCGGAACCGCTCGCCGCGGTACGCCTCCTCGCCGCGCACCTCGGACTGGATCAGCACGCCCCACGACCCGTCGAGCACGGCGATGCGCTCGCGGAGAGTGGCTTCGAGTCTGTCGCGCGTGTCCTGCATCGGTGCTCCCGTGGAACCTCCTCTACGACCGGGAGCGGCTGCGCGCTCTCGGCTCTTTAGGCGTTTGGTAACCCGGTCGCCAAGCTGCCAATCAAAGCTCTCCGGGTGTCCCCAGGCTACCAGCGGCGTCGGCCGCTAGGGTGCGACCGATGTCGGAGGTCCACGACGGAGCGACGCTGCGGACGGCGCTGGCCGCGATCGCGAGCAACTTCTCCTTCACCTGGACGCCCGGGGCGCGGGCACTCTTCAGCGCGCTCGCGCCCGAGCGGTTCGCCGAGCTCGGGCACAACCCGAAGGCGCTGCTCACCGAGCTGACGGACGACGACCTCGGCGCGGCGCTGACGCCGGAGTACGGCGAGCGCCTCGGCCGGGTCGAGGAGCGGCTCGCGGTCGAGCGTGACCGGCGGCGGTGGGGCGCGGAGCGCGGGCTCCCGGACGACCTCCTCGTCGCGTACTTCTCGACGGAGTTCGGGCTCGACGAGAGCCTTCCGATCTACTCCGGCGGCCTCGGGATCCTCGCCGGCGACCACCTGAAGGCCGCGTCGGAGCTCGGTGTCCCGCTCGTCGCGATCGGCCTCTACTACCGCCGCGGCTATTTCCGCCAGCGGCTCGAGGCCGACGACCGCCAGGTCGAGCGCTACCCGCGCCTCGACACGACCCGGCTGCCGCTGACGCTCGTGCCGATGGCGCCGATCGTCGAGCTCGCCGACGCGAACGGCGACCTCGTCCCGGTCCGGATCGGCGTCTTCCGGGCGCAGGTCGGCCGCGTCTCGCTCTACCTCCTCGACACGAAGATCGAGGGCAATCCCGACTGGGCGCGCGCCGTCACCGACACGCTCTACGGCGGCGACCGCGAGAACCGGCTGCGCCAGGAGATCGTCCTCGGCATCGGCGGCGTGCGCGTGCTGCGCCGGCTCGGCCTGAGCCCGACCGTCTTCCACATGAACGAGGGCCACTCCGCGCTGCTGCAGCTCGAGCGGCTGCGCGAGCTCGTCGAGGAGGACCGGCTCGACGCCGCGTCCGGGCTCGAGCGGCTCCGCGGCTCGTCCGTCTTCACGACGCACACGCCGGTCCCGGCCGGCAACGAGGTGTTCGATCAGGCACTCGTGGAGAAGAACGTCGGCGGGATCGTCGCGCGCTGCGGGCTCTCGTGGGAGGAGTTCGCGGACCTCGGCAAGGTGACGCCCGAGGACAGGCTCTTCGGGCTCACGCCGTTCGCGCTGCGGACGTCGGCGTACGCGAACGGCGTCTCGGAGCTGCACGGCGCGGTGTCGCGCGACATGTGGCGGGCGATCTGGCCCGACCGCGCGACTGACGACGTGCCGATCACGTCGATCACGAACGGCGTGCACGTGCGTACGTGGATCTCGGACGAGCTCGAGGACCTGCTCGGGCACACGGAGCCGAACTTCGAGCGTGCGCTCGACCTCGACGACGAGACGATCTGGACGGCGCACCGCGCGGCGAAGCAGCGCATGCTCGCGTTCATCTCGCGGACGCGCGGCGCACCGCAGCTCGACCCCGACGTGCTGACGATCGGATTCGCGCGGCGCTTCGCGACGTACAAGCGCGCGTGGCTCCTGTTCAGCCAGCCGGAGCGGCTCGCGCGAATCCTCGGCGACCGCGACCGGCCGGTCCAGATCCTCGTCGCCGGCAAGGCGCACCCGGCGGACGAGGAGGGGAAGAGCCTGATCCAGCACGTCGCCGACTTCGCGCGCAACCCGGACACGTCCGGCCATGTCGTCTTCCTCCCGGACTACGAGATGATGCTCGCGCGCCGGCTCGTCCAGGGCGTCGACGTGTGGCTCAACACGCCGCGCCGTCCGATGGAGGCGTCGGGCACGTCGGGGATGAAGGCGGCGCTGAACGGCGTGCTGAACTGCTCGATCCTCGACGGCTGGTGGGCAGAGGCGTACACGCCGGAGGTCGGCTTCGCGATCGGCGACCACGACGTGCGTGCGACCGAGGAGGAGCAGGATCTCGCCGACACGGAGGCGCTCTTCGCGGTGCTCGAGGAGCAGGTGCTGCCCGCGTACTACGAGCGCGACGACGCCGGCCTGCCGGCGCGGTGGATCGCGCTGATGCGCCGCTCGATCGCGGACCTCGGCACGGAGTTCTCGACGACGCGGATGGTGCGCGAGTACGTCGAGCGGCTCTACCTGCCGGCGCACGCCGGCGAGGTGCACGAGCCGCTGCGCGAGCGCGGCTAGCGACCGGGCTACGTCGCGAGCACGGGCCGGCTTCCAGCGGTGATTGCCTAGCCGCCGTCCCAGGGGTGGCGGCTGCTCAGGCCGCGAACGCCTCGGGGCCCTGCTCGACCGCCGCCGGGTCCATCCACATCACCTGCCAGCCGTGGCCGTCGAGGTCGAAGAAGCTGCGCGAGTACATGAAGCCGTAGTCCTCGGCGCCGTCCACCTCGGTGCCGCCCGCCGCGAGCGCAGCGGCGCCGACCGCGTCGACCTCGTCGCGGGACGAGACGCTGAAGCAGTACAGCGCCAGGGCGTGCGTGGTGGGATCGGCGATCGGCAGCTTCGAGAACTCCGCGAACTTCTCGCGGCTGAGCAGCATCACGAACGCGTGCTCGCCGACCGGCATGCAGGCGGCGGTCTCGTCGGTGAACGCCGGGTTGTAGTCGAACCCGAGCTTCGCGAAGAACGCCTTGCTGCGCTCGAGGTCCGCGACGGGGATGTTCACGAACAACATGCGGCCGGGGTGTGCGGGATCGGTCATGGCGAGTCTCCTTAGTCGTGGGCTCGACGGCGTACATCGTGTAGACCGCCGCAGCCGCCGGAACTCATCGGTGACGAGCGACACGACGCTGAGCTGCGCCGGTGTTCGGCAATGCTCCCTGAGGGCTTCCCTGCTCAGGGATGCGACGGCACCGCACGACGAGGAACACCGGGACGAGGTCTTCGCTCGGGTTGGCTCTCAGCCAGTCGCCGACGGGTCGTGGCTCGGCGATCGATTCGATAGCCAGGCCGTGCTCGACGAGAACGTTGAAATACGTCGAGAGCATTCGATGGTTCGCGCCGACCTTCCCGCGAAAGCCCGAGCTCTCGGCACGCCACCACCGCTCCGTGAAGTAGCTCTCGCCCGGCGGCCAGCTACTCGGAGCGTCATCACCCCAGCCGGGAAAGCACGGGTGCAGGATCGAGAACACGAACGGTCCGCCCGGCTCCAGCAGTTGGACGACGTTCGCTGCCGCGGCACGGAGATCGTCGATGTCCGAGAGTCCGAAGTGGCAGGTGACCAGCTGGAAACTCTCGCCGTCGAGCACGCCGGGCGAAGTCGCATCGGCTTCGACGTAGCCGATCCCCAGTGGCTTGCCTGCCTCTGCCGTGCGAGCCCTTGCGAGAAGAGCCGACGAGATGTCCAGCCCGACGACGCTTGCACCACGACGAGCCAGTGCGCGGCTCAGACGGCCCTGGCCGCAGGCGAGATCGAGGACTCGCAGTCCAGCGAGATCGGGCAGCAAATCAAAGAGCGCTACCGCAGCTGGGTCGTCCAGCTCATCGCCGACGACACCGTCGTAGAAATCGGCGACCTCGTCATAACGCGGCGCAGCGCCTCTCGATGCTTCGTCAGACATCGTCGATGCACGAACTATGCCGGGACTGAGACCAGAGGTTGCGGTGGCCGGCGATGCTGGAGTGACACATTCAGTTGGAGCTCTGGGCTTCGCTCCAGCGGCCGGCCTCGTCCCGCTCGCACCAGACGTCGTACGGGTACAAGTATGGCTCCACGTTGGTCAAGAGCGAGACCTTCGCCTGCCTGCCATCTCGGGAGTAGCTCACGCTCTCAACGCGAACGAACTCAGCCGGGAAGTCGGCGACTGCCGCCTCCTCGGGCGTGGCAAAGGTGGTGTCGCTCACACCCTGACGATAGAGGAGCTTCGCCTGTGCGAGCGTGCGGCAATGTCCCCTGAGCTACGGGCTAAAGCATCCGTCGCCGGGAGCGCAGGCGGTCAACCACGGATTGCTGGCAGTACCACGGTGATAGGTGCGTATCACTCGGCCAGAGTGGTCGTAGACGCCCCAGGGTTTCCCGTCGAGCATGAATTGGATGCCTCGGATGGTTGGATAGCTCGTCAGCGTGTATGTGACCGCGCCAATCAGCCGCAACCGAGGAATCGTGTGCAAGCTAGTGAGTCGGTCGCCGGCCAGCGTGACGGTCGCGATCCCTCTGGCCGCCGATAGGTGGATCGGCTTACTTCCGACGGGAAACGGGGACTGCAAGCCGCGGTGCCGCAGGGACGCTGGGACGACGGCTAGCCGATACAGCGCGGCGTTCGGTGTCAGCGTCCGACTTGGTTGAACTGGAAGGAGCACGCTTCCTGAGGCAGTCAGGAAGTAGAGGCTTGGACGCTCCACCGCAGCCGCCGCCGAAGCCAGTAATGCGAGGCTCGCAACGACGAGCGTGGTTACAGTCGCGGTACGCATGGCGTCACCGGGAGTCTGCCAGCGGCTGAGTGCACTCGCCATAGCAGATTCGTGGCCTGCGCCCAGCGTCTTTGAAATGTCCCCCGAGCGCGGCCTTTACCGCTGTAGATCGGAGACGGCGGCTTTGATGCGCGCCAGGAGTGCCGGGTTGGGATGCGGGTCGCCGTAGAGAACAGAGAGGTTTCCGAATCTCGTTTCGTAACCCTGTGTTGAGTCGAGCTTCGGGCCGAACGAGACGGTGGACTCGGTGCCAAAGAGCGTGACCGTGAACGAAGGTGCCTGCCCGTCATGGAGGGGGAGGCTTAGGACGACGAACCCGTGCTTCGCGTTGCCGTCTCGGCTTTCCCTACCGAGGCGAAGCGCGTGCGATGCGAACGCCTTCCTGACCTGCGCGACCGTGTAATGCGGTTGATCGTTCATGTTGACCAAGGTGTCCGGGCTCGATGGGTGATAGGCAGGTCGCGCGAACACGAAGACTGCCCCCATCGCCGCAACGGCGAGGAGGACGACAGCGAAGGCAGCAGCGTGACGACTGGCCCAACTCACCGAAACAGACGATCGGATCGGATGACGACGGGCAACATCCCGTCAAGGGGTCACACATCAGCCCGTGGCGTGTTCACTTTCGCCTGAGCCAGTGTTCAGGAATGTCGCCTGAACGCTCCTGCCAGCTAGAAACGCTCCTGCACGGCGGTGACGACCGCGCGAATCACAGGAAAGCTATGCGAGTTCGCGACAGCGATGACGACATGGTCACCGTCGCGCGTCGCGCGTAGCTGGACGGTGTAGCCCGCCATCGCGCCGCCGTGGCCATACGCGGTGCCGCACGGGTGGTCGTACGCTCGAACGCCAAGTCCCCCTTCGACCATCTCCGGATGGTTCACGAGAAGCTGCTGGAAGAACGATGCGAGCTCGTACACGTCAGCCGCTATTCCGCGATCAATCCAGTACCGCGACACATCGCGTGGGCTTTCCACAGCCGGGAACGTGCCGCCTTTCAACGCATACCCATTGGCGACATCCGGCGGCGGCTCAAGCCCTACCTGAAACGTTGTGCGCGATAGCCCGTATGGCTCAAAGGCGTACTCGCGAAGCAAGTCCCCGAGCGGACGGCCGGTCTCGCGCTCCAGGATGAGGTCGATTGCCGCGTAGTTCGAGCTGGAGTAGGAAAGCTCACCGAAGTTCCGCAACGGATAGCGAAGCGCCCCCTCCAAGAACCTTTCGGGGTCGGAGAGCGCAGGTGGGCCGAACGCAAGCTCTTCATAGGTCTCGCCGTCCCACATGTAGTCAAAGAGGCCGCTGCGGTGCGAGAGCAGGTGCCAGAGCGTGATCCGCTCATCGAGTCGTGGTAGCCAACGCGTCGCAGGGACGTCGAGGTCGTCGAAGAGCGTGACGGCGATCAGCGCCATGTATGTCTTGTCGATGCTGCCGACCCATGTGCGATGTTGCGGCGTCATCGGCTCTCGTGCCTTGAGGTTCGCAAAGCCCCCGCACTCCACCTCACCATCCACGTAGACGATTGCGCCGACTGCACCGGCCCCGAGAATCTCATCCGTCCCAGGACTCATCTTCATGGTCGTCATACGCCGCGGAGAATAGGCGGTCGCCTGGGCCAGCGTCCGCGAATAACCCCTGATCGAGAGGTAATGTCGCACCTGGCGTGACTCAGCGGCACCGACTTAGCCTCTTCGCGGACTACAGCCAGTTCTACATCGAGGATGAACAGGCGAACCCGACCGCGGACGAGGTCGGGCATTCGTGGACCGAAGAGACGACGGCGGATCAGATCGCGCCCGGCCGCGGCTTCATTCGCTTTGGGACGGTCAGGTCGACGAACGTCCCAGTCGAGATCGTGGTTGAAGAGTCCGAGCCTCCGCTCGATCTCGACGCCTACGACCACGTAGCCGAAGCGAGCATCGCCGTCGACTCAGGTCGACTAATCGTCGCGGGCAACTCCGATGCCTGGGAAGACGCCGCGCGTCTTACACTTGAACCAGACACGTACCGTGCACGCGCTCTGTACCGGGGCCTGGGCACGCTGAGTGCCGACGGGCTCGATGGAGACGATCACTACACCGTCGTCCTCTGGCCTGCACCGGCTGCGCCGCGACGCGTGCTGAAGCGGTACCAGGCATAGGTCGGTCGGATGGGCCAGCGTCCGTAAATGTCACCCGAGCGAGGCACGGGCGTCTACTTAGAATTGGGACATGGAAGTCGTCGCTGCGTTTCTGGTGATCGTGGGTGTTCCCTGTGCGGTGTCTGCCGCGCTCGGCACAGTGCGCGTGCGACGAGTTGCCAGGTTCGCGATGATCGCGTCGGTTCCCCTCGCTCTCGGCGTGGTTCTCTATCTTGGTAGCCCCTATAGCCTCGATCAGTTGGGCGTTGGGGTTATTGCCTTCCTCGCGGCGTTCGGGTGGGTTGTGGGATTTGCCTTCTCGCCGGTCGTTCGCGGGCTCTGGCGGCACACCACTCGGCCCGTCAGACCTTCCTAGCGCGACGATTCTGGCCTGGGCCAGTGCGCGGCAATGTCCCTTGAAGGGGTCGGACGTAAAGAGTCCTTTAGTGGCCGGGACGGGTGATCCGTAACGTTGCGACCACGTGACCGGCGGCGTTGCGCGCAACGAGTTGCGAGATGCTCTCGAAGCCGCCTCCGAACGCTGACGCCCCGGCCGCTGGGAGGAGCGGCTCCCCTTGCACGAAGGGGCGGCCGTTGCTGGTCTCAGTCGCCACGACGCTGATGATGTCGTGGCGTGCGAGGCCGATGATCAGCGTCGCTGGGACGGTAGCGGCGGTGCCACTTTGGAAGCGGTCCGACATCGTGAAGATGACCAGGGGCTTCGTCAGTCGACAGATCGGGCGGCCGAGTGAGACATTGCGCACCGGGATGAAGCACGTACGCCCGGCCGAACTGGTCGCGCTTAGCAGTGCAAACGGCGTGCCATTCTGCTTTGGCATCGCGGTTACGACCTTTACGCTCGCACTCGAAAAGCCGAGAACGGTCGCGCGTTGGCTAACCGTCCTCCAGGCAGCCTTGCTGAACACCCCCCACGACGGCGAGGGCTCCGACACCGTCGCAGAGCCCCGGCTAGCGAGAGCGAAGCCCCCCAGGCTTGCCGCAGCCGCAAGACCTACTGCCAGCATGATCCACGCGCGACGCGTCACACGAATCGCATCGGCGATAGGGCGTCCCACCGATAGCACCTGAACCGGGGAAGATGGAATCGAGCCGGGCCGGTGACAGGCAGTCTCGCCTGTGCGAGCGTGCTCTCGCTCGAGCAGCTAGAGCCCGAGCTCGTCGAGGGAGCGGTGGAGCTCCGCGGCGTCCTCGTAGACGCGGAACGCGCCGGCGGCCAGGAGCTCGTCCGCGCCGTAGCCGCCGCTCAGGAGGCCGATGCTCAGCATCGCGGCGCGGCGCGCTGCGAGCAGGTCCCACACCGCGTCGCCGACGACGTAGCAGTCGCGCGCCTCGACGCCGAGCGCCTCCTGGCACGCGAGGAAGAGATCCGGCTCCGGCTTCGCGCGCGCGACGTCGCCGCGCTCGATCACGACCGTCTCCTCGCCGACGCCGAGCGCGGCGAGCGACTCGTCGATCTCCGGCCGCCTGCCCGACGTCGCGATGCCGTGCTTGACGCCGCGCTTGCGCAGCTCGGCCAGAAGCGCGACCGCGCCAGGAAGCGGCCGCCGCTCCGGCAGGAGCTCGCGGAAGATCTCGCCGTGGCGGTCCTGCGCCGCGTCGATCGTCTCGGGCGACAGCTCGTGGCCGACCTCGCGCGCGACCGCGCGCGCGAAGAGCCCGCCGCTCATGCCGATCCGCCGGTGGATGCGCCAGCCGTCGACCGGCAGCCCCGCCTCGGCGAGCGCGCGCTGCCATGCGAACACGTGCGCGTAGACCGTGTCGACGAGCGTGCCGTCGAGGTCGAAGATCAGCGCCTGCGGCACGGCGCGCTCGTGCCCCTAGCCCGTGTGGCCGGAGACGCGGAGCTGGTTCTCCGCGTGCGCGATCCGCTGCTCGAGCTGCCAGCGGTCGGCGGTCGACTCGCCGGCGTCGACCTTCTCGAGCTCGGCCTTCGCCTCGTCGAGCTGGCGCTGCGCGCGCTCGTCGTCGATCTTGTCCGCGGCGACCGCGTCGTCGACGAGCGCGATCGCCCGGTCCTGGAGCACCTGGAAGAAGCCCGGGCCGGTGGCGAACTCCTGCACCTCGCCGGTCGTCACGTGGACACGCGTCGAGCCCGCCTTCAGCATCGCGACGAGCGGCGCGTGGCGCGCGAGCACGCCGATCTCGCCCGCCGCGCCGGGGACGATCAGCATCTCCGCGTCGCCGTCGAACGCCGGTCCCTCCGGCGTCACGACCGAGACCGAGAACTTCGGATGGTCCGCCATGACGCCTAGGCCGTCGCGGGCTCGCGCATCTGCTCGCCGCGCGCCACGGCCTGCTCGATCACTCCGACCATGTAGAACGCCTGCTCCGGCAGGTCGTCGTGCTTGCCGTCGAGGATCTCCGTGAACCCGCGGATCGTGTCCTCGAGCTTCACGTACTCGCCCGGCGTGCCGGTGAACTGCTCGGCGACGAAGTTCGGCTGCGAGAGGTAGCGCTCGATCTTCCGCGCGCGGGACACGACGACCTTGTCCTCGTCGGAGAGCTCGTCGATTCCGAGGATCGCGATGATGTCCTGCAGGTCGCGGTAGCGCTGCAGCACCTCCTGCACGCGCGTCGCGCAGCGATAGTGGTCGTCCGACACGATGCCCGGCTGAAGCGCGCGCGACGTCGAGTCGAGCGGATCGACCGCGGGGTAGATCCCCTTCTCGACGATGGCGCGCGAGAGCACGGTGGTCGAGTCGAGGTGCGCGAACGTGTTCGCCGGCGCCGGGTCG
>Ga0335076_10004820_pt1 | contig 13678 bp, 11 predicted proteins | sample Lox_Sample_25_FD_206717 | JGI IMG/M metagenome (GOLD analysis project Ga0335076, IMG submission 206717) | Soil microbial communities from Loxahatchee National Wildlife Refuge, Florida, United States - Lox_Sample_2.5 | ecosystem: Environmental > Terrestrial > Soil > Wetlands | place: USA... | reverse complement strand
CAGCGCTGATCAATCCGCCGCCGCGTTGCATTTCAGCAACGATCAGCTCCGCAGTCTTGCCGGCGTAGAAACCGTCCTTACCTTTCGCGCTGATCAGTTCGAGCGTCTTCGCGAGCTCGGGTTGTTTGAAGAGATCGCCCTCGCGATACGGCGCGCCATCCTTCTTCAAGAAGATCTTCGCGCTACCCGGATATTTGCGGAAGTTCTCGGCCTCTTCGGTGAACTCACGGCCGAGATCGTCGTTCAACACGAAGCCGTCCTTCGCGAGACGAATCGCGGGCGCGATGATTTTCTGCCGCGACATCGTGCCGTACTTCCCGAGCACGTCGAGCATGCCGGCAACGCTGCCCGGTACGCCGGCGGCGAGATGCGAATTCGTCGACAGTCCGGCCACGACGTTGCCGTTGGCGTCGAGATACATGTCGCGCCGTGCGCCCGCCGGCGCGCGTTCGCGATGATCGTTCGTCACCACGCGACCGTCGGCCAAGTGAATCACCATGAAGCCGCCGCCGCCGAGATTGCCGGCCGACGGATATGTCACCGCCAACGCGAAGCCCGTCGCGACCGCCGCGTCGATCGCATTACCGCCGGCGCGGATGATGTCGGCGCCCACTTGCGACGCCAGAGCCGAACGCGACGCCACCATGCCGTGAGTGCCGTGAATCGCTTCCGGACTCGCTGCGAATACGAACTGCGCGACGACGAGAGCGACGAGTCCGACCAGGCGCCGGCCTGTGCTATACATGCGCTTTACCGTACTTGTAAGAACAAGCTCGCGATTCTGAGGGATGGCCACCGCGACCAGCAACAAATTGCGCCGCATCGCGTTCGACGCACAGGGCCTGTTGCGGACGGCGCCGTTCGGCCGCGGCGTCGATGCAACGCACCGCGCGCTCGAACAGATCGGCTACGTGCAGATCGACACGATCTCGATCGTCGCGCGCGCCCACCACCACACGCTGTGGAACCGCGTGCCGAACTATCGTCCCGCGCACCTCGATCAGCTCGTTAGCGAACGCCGCGCCTTCGAGTATTGGTTCCACGCCGCCGCCTACCTGCCGATGCGCGACTACCGTTTCGCATTGCCGCGCATGCACGCTCTGCGCTCGGGAGAGCGCCACTGGTTCCGCCGCGACCGCAAGCTGATGGGCGCGGTGCTCGATCGCATTCGCGCCGAAGGTCCGTTGCTCGCGCGCGATTTCGAGGCACCGAAGGGCGGCAAAGGCTGGTGGGATTGGAAACCGGCGAAGCGCGCGCTCGAGCAGTTGTTCATGCAAGGCGATTTGATGATCGCGGGACGCAACGGTTTCCAGAAAGTCTACGACTTGACCGAGCGCGTGTTGCCGTCAGGCGTCGGCACGAGCCCACCGACGACGGCCGAATACGCGGAGCACCTGCTCGACACGGCGTTGCGGGCGCACGGGTTCGTCGCGCCGAAGGAAGTGACGTACGGCCGCCGCGGTACCGCGATTCGCAAGGCGCTGAAGGCGTGTCTGAACGCGCGCGTCGGCGACGGCACGCTCGTCGAGTTCACCGAAGCCGACGTCGACTACGTCGCGCGGCCCGAACTACTCGACCGCAACGCGCCGAAACTCACCGCGCGTGCACGCTTGCTGTCGCCGTTCGACAACGCGGTGATTCAACGCGACCGCAACGTCGCCGTGCACGACTTCGACTATCAGATCGAGTGCTACGTGCCGGCGCCCAAACGCCGCTTCGGATATTTTTGCCTGCCGATCCTGTATCGCGATCGGCTGGTCGGGCGCGTCGACTGCAAAGCGCATCGCGAGCAACGCCGCTTCGACCTGTTGCATCTGCACGTCGAGCGCGACGTCCCCGATCGCGAGCAATTCGCCTCCGCCTTCGCGGCCGCCGTGCGCGAGTTTGCCGCCTTCAACGAGTGCGACGCGATCAAAGTCGTCAAAGTGTCGCCGAGCGCATGGACCGCGCCGATACGCAGCGCGCTCGCGCATGGTGTTTAATCGCGGTCGGTCCACTCGCGCTACAGCACCGCCACGGCACAACGGAAAGTCCTCATGAAATACGCGCACCCCGAATATCTGACGCCGGCCGAGGACGTGATCGACGGCATCGAGCGGCGCGACCGCCGCATGCGGATCTTCGACACGACGGTCTATCTGCATCCGGATCCGCCGCGCTATCGCATCGAAAGCGGCCGCGAAAACTATTTGAAGGGGCACATCCCGACCGCGGGGTTGCTCGACCTCACGCGCGGCATGTCGGACGCGTCGGCCAAGTTCCCGTTCACGCTGCCGAATCCGGCGCAACTGCAGCACGAGTTCCGCAAATACGGGATCGACGACGACAGCTTGGTCGTCCTCTACAGCACGACGCACATCATGTGGGCGACGCGCTTGTGGTGGATGCTGCATTGGGCCGGTCATCGCAACGTCACGCTGCTCGACGGCGGCTACACGCAGTGGATCGCCGACGGCCGGCCGATCGACGACGAACCGACACCGTATCCGACCAGCAGCATGACGGTACGCCCGCAACCGGGTTTATGGGCGACGCGCGACGAAGTGCGTGCGTCGATCGGGGATGGATCGGTCTGCGTCATCAACGCGCTCGCGCCCGACGTGTACGCCGGCACCGCGGCGACGAACTACGGCCGGCCCGGCCACATTCCGGGCAGCCACAACGTCTACTTCGGTTCGGTATTGAACGGCCAGACGTTCAAGAGCGCCGACGAGATAGCCGACGCGCTCGATCCTGCCGGCGTTCGCCGCGCCGACCGGATCATTACGTATTGCGGCGGCGGTATCTCGGCGACCGTCGACGCGTTTGCGCTGAAACTCCTCGGCTATGACAACGTCGCGGTGTACGACGGCTCGATGGCCGAGTGGGCGGGCGATCCCAGCATGCCGCTGACGACAGGCTCTGCGCCTTAACGATTTAGTTAGCGATCTCGATAGTCCGGCCTGCGCTTCTCGAGGAACGCGCCGACGCCTTCGCGCATGTCGCCGGTCTGCGCGACCAGTATCTGCTGCCGGTCTTCCATGGCGATCACCGATTCCAAACTGCCGGCGTCGATGCTCATGTTCAGGCACTCCTTCGTCAGCCGGACGCCGACCGGCGAGTTCGCGATGATCTCGTGCGCCATCGCGCGGCCCGCATTCGCGAGCTCTTCCTGCGCGACGACTTGCGACACCAGACCGACTTTCAGCGCGCGCTCCGCATCGAGGAAACGCCCCGTCAACAGCAGTTCCGACGCGAGCGCGGAGCCGACGAGTCGCGGTAGGAAATACGACACGCCGACGTCGCACGCGGTGAGACCGATGCGGATGAATGCGGCGTTCATGCGCGCCGCGGGCGCCGCGATCCGGATGTCCGACGCGAGCACGAGCGCGAAGCCGCCGCCGCTCGCGGGACCGTTGATCAGCGAAATGATCGGCTGCGGCGCGCGGCGCATGCGCATCACGATCTCGCTGACGCGCCGCTGCACGCGCAGCCCCGCGACCGGGCCCGATTCGTCGTCGATGCGGTCTTCCTTCAGATCGAGCCCCGCGCAGAAACCGCGCCCGGCGCCGGTGAGCAGGACGACCCGCACGGAATGATTCGTGTAGAGGTCGCCGAAGTAGTGCTGCAGCTCGAGCATCATCGTGCGGCTCATCGCGTTCAGCGCCGACGGCCGGTTCAACGTCAGCCAATCGATCGGGCCTTCCTTCTCGATCGACAGCGTTTCGTACGTGCCATCCGCATTCGCGCGGGGTCGATAGAGCTCATCGGTCATCGCGTTCTCCCAATTCGACAATTCAGTGGCGGTTGATTCGGAATCATTCGCAGCGTCGCATCGCGCCTCGTTCATCGCAATCGGCGCGGACTCTTGTACACTCGCCTGCCCGGAAACGCGTCCGTCCGACATGTCTGGTCAAGAACCCACGATCGAATCGTTGAACGCCGACCTCGCCGAACTCGAACGCGAGATACGCGCGTTGAAAATGGCCCAGCAGCGCACCGAGTCGAACGCGTCCGCGCAGACGCCGGCAAGCACCGGAACGGTCGAAGCTACGGCCACGAACGCCGCCGGCGAAAGCGGAACGGGTGCTGCGGGCCCGGCCGGCGCGCAATCGCACGGCGTCGCGAACGCAGTGCGCACCGCGGTGGAAGACACGGTTGCTGCGTCGTTCGTCGCGACCGAAGCGACGATCGACGAAGCCGGCGGCTGGTTCGTCACGCTGTCGGAGCTCGGTGCGATCCACAACGACCAAGCGAAGGCGCTATTCAAAGACACGCTCGACACGTTGAAGGCGTTGCGCAACGCGCATTCCGCCGCCGACGTGCTGCACGTGACGTTCGATCATTGGAACCGCCGCGCGACGCACGTCGCAGAGGGGCTGACCCGCGCGGTCGAACTCTTCGCGCGCGAGTCGCGCCACGCGTCGACATCGGTCGGCGAAATGTGGCGGCCGGTCATCGACCTCGTGCGCGCCGACGCGCGCCGCGGCTGACTTGCGCCGTTCAGATTTGTTTCGCGCGTCCGGCCCAATACGGCGCGCGCACCAAACGCCGCTGAATTTTTCCGCTCGGTAGCCGCGGCAGATCGGTCACGAAGTCGATCGTCCGCGGCGTCTTGAACCCGGGCAGCCGAGATTTCGCGAACGCGATCAATTCCGCCGCGAGCTTGGCGTCGCCGGTGTTGCCCGGCGCGAGCTGCACGACGCTCTTCACCTCTTCGCCCCACTCCTCGTTCGGCACGCCGACGGTGCACACGTCGACGACGGCCGGATGCTTCAAGAGCTCCGAGTCGATCTCCTGCGGATAGATGTTCACGCCGCCGGAGATGATCGTCTCCGCGTTGCGTCCGTTCAGGAACAGATAGCCGTCGTCGTCTAGATAACCCATGTCGCCGAGCGTGAACCAATCGCCGCGATAACTTTGCGACGTCTTATCCGGCGCCTTGAAATACTCGAAGCGACCGACGTCCGGTGCTTTGAAATACAACGTACCGGACTGGCCGCGCGCGACGTCGTTGCCGTCGTCGTCGAGGATTCGCGTCAGCTCCGGCGTCGGCGACTTCCCGACCGTGCCGGGCTTCTTCAACCATTCCTCGGACGTCACGAAGTAGTTGCCGCCGCCTTCGGTCGCCGCGTAGTACTCGTAGACCACCGGCCCCAACCAATCGATCATGGCGCGCTTCACGTGCACCGGCGTCGGCGCGGCACCGTGGATCAGGAAGCGCATGCTCGACAAGTCGTATCTCGCCCGGACTTCCTCCGGCAGCTGCAGTAACCGATGGAACATCGTCGCGACCATGTGCGTGTGCGTGACGCCGTGGCGATCGATGAGCCGCAACGTTTCTTCGGCGTCCCACTTGTCCATGAACACGACGCCAACACCGGCGCTGAGAGGCGCGGCGATGTTGAACGCGAGCGGCGCCGCGTGATAGCCGGGTCCGGTGCAGAGACACATGTCGCTCTGCATGTCCCACGCCGCCGCGACTTGCGACGCGCTGCGCGCGATCGGCTGCTCGCGTCGATACACGCCCTTCGGGCGCCCCGTCGTACCGGACGTGTACAGCATCTGCGTGCCGCGTATCGGATCCTCGATGTCGCTGCCGTCGAACTGCGCGATCGCCTCTTCGTAGTCGAGGAAGCCGTCGACGGCGCCGTCGACGATCAACTTCAAGCGCGCCCGCGGCGCGCGCGACACGGCATCCGCGGCGGTCGCCAGCGTGCCGTCGTATACGACGACGCTCGCTTCGCAGTCGTCGATGACGTAACCGACTTCCTCGCCGGTCAGGTGGAAGTTGACCGGCGTGAAGCGAACACCCGTGCGCAGCGCCGCGAGATACGACTCGACGAATGCCGGCCGGTTGCGCGACACCAGCGCCATCGAGTCGCCGGCGCTGATGCCGTGTGCACGCATGAGCCGCGCGAGTTGGTTCACGCGCGCGTTCAACTGCGCGAACGTCAGCTCGCCGAACGGCGACGCGACGGCCACCTTGTCTGGCAAGCGCTGCGCGACCAGTGCGATCACCATGCCCTGCGTCATCGCTCGTTCGAGCGCTTCTGCGCCGGTCATTTCACTTCGATTCATTCATGCCCCCTTGCTTCCCCAGACCTACATCATCGCGACATCGTCAAATCGTCAGGTCGATGCGCTTCGCCGGGCCGTTCAAGCCGCGCATCCACAGCGCGCGATCGCGCTCGTAGAACACCACGCCGTCCAGAAAATCGACGGACCCGGATTCCGCCACGCTTAAGCCCAGCAGCCGATCGCGCACGAGATACAACGACATGTCGTGCGACACGCAGATATCGAGTTGCGGTCGTTCGAGCGGCGCGTCGAGCTTACCCACGACGACGCGCCCGAGAAGCTTCGCGGCGAGACCGGCCGGCATCATCACGTCGTCGGCGATGCCGCCGTCGAACCAGCGTTTCAGAAACGGCACCTGGCCGTCGACGCCCGTCATCGCGCGAAACATCTTCATCTGATCGAGCACGTAGAACACGCCGAGCGCCTCGACGGGTCGGTGCCGAGTGACGCGCCCGCCGCCCGCCGAATGGCTCTCGAGAATCAGTTGCACGGTCTCGACGCAACGCTCCGCCGGGCTCGCGTATCCGCGCACCAATACGCGCTTCGGCAACGCCGCGCCGAATTCGCGCGCGAGCACGCGGCCTTCGTCGGTCAACGGGTTCAACAGATCGTGTCGGCCCGGCTCGAATTCGCGCGCGGAATGTCGAATGAGCGCAGCTGCGTGTTCGACACCGTCGTCGAACACCGAATTCAACAGCGCAATCGTGGCATCTCCGTAGCGCGTCACGCACAACCTCGTTGGCAGCGTTAATTCGGCTGTATTAGTATCGCCCGACTGTTGCGATGACAAGTCCGCGCATCGCAGTCGAACGAAAACACTGGGGGAAGGCACATGGACCTTGGTATCTCCGAGCGCGTCAAGCCGCTCCGCGACGACATTCTCGATTTCATCGACAGGAACATCGTTCCGAACGAACGCGTCTTCACGGAACAGATCAACCAGGGCGACCGCTGGCAACCGGCGCCGATCATGGAAGAACTCAAAGAACGCGCGAAAAAGCGCGGTTTGTGGAACTTCTTCCTGCCGCATTCCGAACGCGGTGCGGGCCTCAACAACCTCGACTATTCGCACCTCGCCGAGATCATGGGCATGTATCCGATGTCGTCGGAGGTGTTCAACTGCGCGGCGCCCGACACCGGCAACATGGAAGTGATCGAACGTTACGGTACCGAGGAACACAAGGAACGCTGGTTGAAGCCGCTGCTGAACGGCGAGATCCGTTCGGCGTTCTGCATGACCGAGCCGCTCGTTGCATCGTCCGACGCGACCAACATTTCTCTCGAGGCGCGACTCGACGGCGACGAGTGGGTGCTGAATGGCCAGAAGTGGTGGTCGTCGGGCATCGGCGACCCCCGCTGCAAGATCTTGATCGTGATGTGCGTGACCGAACCCGACGCGCCGCGTCATTCACGGCAGTCGCAAATCCTCGTGCCGCGCGACACGAAGGGCATCGAGATCATCAAGATGCAAACCGTGTTCGGTTACGACGACGCGCCGCACGGCCACGGCCACGTCCGCTTCACGAACGTGCGCGTGCCGAAAGACAACATCCTCCTCGGCTCCGGTCGCGGTTTCGAAATCGCACAAGGCCGCCTCGGACCGGGCCGTATCCACCACTGCATGCGTTCGATCGGCGTCGCCGAGCGCGCGCTCGACCTGATGTGCCGGCGCGCGGTATCGCGCGTCGCGTTCGGTAAACCGCTCGCCGATCTGGGCGGCAACCTCGACAAGATCGCCGACGCGCGCATCAACATCGAGATGGCGCGGCTGCTGACGCTGAAAGCCGCGTGGATGATGGACACCGTCGGCAACAAGGTCGCGCGCAGCGAAATCGCGCAGATCAAGGTCGCCGTACCGAACATCGCACTCAAAGTCATCGACGACGCGATCCAAATGCACGGCGGTGCCGGCGTCTCGCAAGTGTTCCCGCTCGCGCGGATGTACGCCGGCATGCGCACGCTGCGGCTCGCCGACGGCCCGGATGAAGTGCATCGTCGTGCCGTTGCGAAGATGGAGATCGGCAAATACCCGAACACGAACGAGCCGCCGCGCACCGATCCGTGGTGATCGATTGCTCCTGATCGATCACGCAGCGATCGCCGCCGCTGCTGGGAGGAGAGAGCGATGGGTAGACTCGACGGCCGCGTCGTAGTCGTCACCGGCGCGGGCCGCGGCATCGGCGCCGAGATCGCGAAACTGTCTGCGCGCGAGGGCGCGAAGGTCGTCGTCAACGATCTCGGCGGCAATACCGACGGCACCGGTACCGGCAAGATCGCCGACGACGTCGTCGCGCAGATTCGCGGCGCCGGCGGCGAAGCGGTGTCGAACACGCAATCGATCGCGACCGTCGCGGGCGGTGAGTCGTTGGTGAAGACGGCACTCGACGCGTTCGGCGCGATGGACGTCCTCGTCAACAACGCCGGCATCCTGCGCGACAAGACGCTCTTCAACATGGAAGAGTCCGACTGGGACGCGGTGCTGGCGGTGCATCTCAAAGGTCACTACTGCTGCTCGCGTCCCTTCGCGAAGTACATTCGCGACAACAACCGCACGAACTGCCGGATCATCAACTTCTCGAGCACGTCCGGCCTGTACGGCAACTTCGGACAAGCGAACTATGGCGCGGCGAAAGCCGGCATCGCCGGTTTCACGCGCGTGCTCGCGCTCGAACTCGCGAAATACGGCTGCACGGTGAACACGATCTCGCCGGGCGCGCTGACGCGGATGACGATTCCGCTGCGCGAAGCGCGCGGCCAGAAGGTCGAAGCGGAAGAACTCGAGAGCGGCGGGCCGCAGCACATCGCGCCGATCGTCGCGTGGCTCGCGGGCGAGCAGTCGGCCGGCGTATCGAACCAGATCTTCCACGTCGGCCGCGGCGGCGTCGGCATCATGCAGCAGCCGGCGGTGATCAAATCGTTCACGAAGAAAAAAGGTACCTGGTCGTTCGCCGAGCTCGACCGCTACGTGCCGCAGTTGATCGACGCGCGGAAAGCGCACGATGCGGCCGTGAAGGCGGCGGGCAAGGCGACGCAGATCGACTGATCTCCCTCGACTGTTGCGGTGCGGCTCACATCAGGCTGCGCGGGTGTGGCGTCGACGTGCGCGCTCGCGACCAACGACGAAGTGCGAGCCGATGGCGCGGGCGATTGGACGTTCAGAGCAGAGCTTTGCGCAGCAGCCTCACGCCCCGTACGAGCGAGCGTTCCCCCACTTCCGAGAATCCCAACAGCACGCCCTCCGGGCCGGCTTTCGCGCGGTAGCTCGACAACGGGAGTAGCTCGAGACCTTCCTTCGCCACTCGCTCGCACACGTCCTCGGCGAGCATCCCATTGTGCAGCCAACCCACCAAGTGCATGCCCGTCTCGTCCGAGTCCACGCTCAGCAGCCCATCGAGTTCCTCCGCTACCGCCCTAACGAGTCGACTCTGCCGCTGGGCGTACACGCGCCTCATGCGGCGCAAATGGCGTTGGAAATGTCCTTGCGTCAGAAATCGCTCGACCACGGCTTGCTCGAGCACCGGAGGCGGCCCGCCGACGGCCTCTCGGGCCGCCCTGAAGGCGGGTGCCAAATCGCGCGGCACCACGAGGTATGCCATGCGCAACCCGGAGAACATCGATTTGCTGAACGACCCGAGGTACATGACGCGCTGATTGGGGTCGATGCCTTGCAGCGCCGCCAACGGAGCGCCCGAGTATCGGAACTCGCTGTCGTAGTCCTCTTCGAGGATCCACGCGTCGGCGGTTTGCGCCCACGCCAGCAACTCGGCGCGACGCTGCAGCGGCATGGTTTTGCCCAGCGGGAATTGGTGCGTAGGTGTCACGTGGGCCAGCCGCGCCCACGGCGCGCGCTTGCGTCCGGCGTCGACGCTCAGCCCCTGGTCGTCGACCGCAACCGGCACGACGCGTGCGCCCGAGCCGACGAACGCCGCGTGCGCACCGAAATACCCGGGGTCCTCCACCCAGACGGAGTCGTCGGGATCGAGTAGGACGCTCGCAACGAGGGCAATGCCTTGCTGACTACCGCCGACGACGATGACTTGGTCGGGCGTGCATCGCACGCCGCGCGTAGAGCCGAGATGCTCCGCAATTGCTTCCCGCAACGGCTCGTATTCGGAGCGTCCCAACCCTCGCGTCTCGATCAATTCGTCCCAACACTGCGTGAGGAGCCTGCGCCACACTTTGCTCGGAAAGAGATCCGCGGGTGCGCCCATCCCGAACGCGCGACCGCGTGGTTCTCCCGGTAGTTGGATCGGCTGCGGCCATCGCGTGGCCGCGTCATGGACCGTACGCCCTTGTTGCGAAAGGCGTCTGCGACCGCGCGGCTTGTTCGGCTCGATTGCGCTGGGCCGGATCGGAATACCGCTCGGCATTTTCGCAACGTACGTGCCGGCGCCCTGTCTGCCTTCCAGCAATCCTTCGAGGATGAGTTGCTCGAACGCCATGTGCACGGTATTGCGCGACACATCGAGCGAAGCCGCGAGCGCTCTCGTCGAAGCCATGCGGGTACCTACCCTAAACTGACCGGACAAGATCGCGTCGCGAAGGCCTTCGTAGAGCTGCCTGGACAGAGGGCCCGCAGAGCGATCCAGGCTGAGAGGCGGCAGTGCCATCCAAAGTGTCCTTCAAAATGCTTCGGAACTGGACCTTTTCCAGGACAGATCGCCACCATAACGTGGCGGCCGATCATTCAGGTAGAACTCACCCATGCTGAACGAAAGAGAAATCCGCGAACTGGTAGCGACTTACGGCGCCGCCGTGAACGAAGGCCGCTCGGTCAAACAGCTGATCGAAGACGGAGCGCTTTCGCGCTTGCGCGGCTGCACGGTGCTCGAAGGTAAAGTGTCCGATTCCGTCTTCGGCGAATCGCTCCGAACGTCGTCCGGTAAGCCGATTCGACTGATGTTCCGCAACAATCGAATCTCCACTCACGACGTGAATCGAGGGGCGATCCCCTTCAAGGATCAGGTCTTGGCGTTCAACCACGACCACATGCACCGGCTCGTGAAGTCGGTGCTCGGGTCGTCGCAGTTCGAAGTCGACGGCCTTTCGCCCGCCTCGACGGTCATCCCGGCAGAGAATCTCAAGCTGTTGAAGATCGAGAACGTCCTGCGCCTGTACATGGCGGAGAGTTCGACGTCGACCTCGTTGTACCAGCACTGGTTGGCGGCGAAGTCCAAGGGTCTAGAGACGATGAATTATGCGGGACACCAACTCGACGTTATGGCTCTCGAGCCCAATGGACGGCTGCCCTACTTGATGGACACGCCGAGCACCAAGGACAAGGTCGATGAAACGACCGACATGGATCACCTGATCCAGAGCGGTGCCTGCACGGAACGTCAATACATACAGATCCGCAACGCATCGCTGATGGCCTTCGGCATCGTTTCGCAGTACCTCGCGCAACGAGGCATGGTGCTCGTCGATACCAAGACCGAACACGGGATCAATGCTGACGGCCAAATCGTATCTGCGGACGAGCTCTACACCATGGACTCGTCCCGCTTCTGGAGGCTGGACGCGGATGGCGCGCTGTTGACCCAAGATGGCAAGCCCGTGTCGTTCTCGAAGGAGTTCGCGCGCGGCATGGTGAAGGAGAAGAACCAGCAGTTCTCCGTGGAGCAAGCGAACGAGATCGCCGTTCGTTACATCCAGGGGCTGCAGCACCTCACCGGCGAGACCTTCGAACCCGATCTGCGTCCGCGTGACCAGCGCATCATCGAGTCCACCAACCTCATTCTGGATTCGCTGCTGTAGGTCACCAGTAATACGCCCACCGCAGATACCACTGCGAACCGCCGCCGGTCGTGAGTCCCGTTGCCGGCGGCGGCAACGGAATCGCGCCGTATTCGTCACCGCGATGGCCGAGGTCGCGTTGGTAACCGAGGTCGATGTGCTGCGCGTCGCTCGGCTCGTAGTTCAGCTGCGTCTGCACGAGGTTCGATCCGTCGTGCAGGTTCGTCAACAGAGTCAGCGTGTGCGTCACCAGCGGGTGCCATTCGTAACGCGCGCCGACGGCGGTGTAGTCGCGCATCAGCGTGAACAGCTCGCCGCGCAGCAAGCGATCGCGTAACGGCTGCGGCAGGTCGGCGAGATCGATCGGATGGTGGTCGACGCCGAAACCGTTGTGAAAATACTCGCCGAACACATAGGCGTTGCGATCGAACAACGTGAAGCTGTAGTCGATGTTCGCGATGCCCGACACCTTCGTGCCGCCGCCGTCCAATTCGGTGACGAGCCAATCGGTGCGCGCCATCGCGCCGTCGACCGCGTGCCGTGCGCTCACGCCGAACACGTAGTCCTCGTAGTTCCGGCCGCCGATCAGTTCGTATTCGGTGTCGCCGATCGCGCCGTGCCACTTCGCGCCGAACGCGTCGACCGACGTCGTGCGCTCGCCGTCGAGTTTGCGGCGGAACACGCTCAACAATTGCCAATCGCCGCCGCCGTCGGTGACACCGTCGACCTTGATCATGTCCTCGCCGTTCTTGTAGTCGCGGTCGACCGTCGTCGGCGCGAACGGCGCGAACAAGTCGAGCGGCTGGAACACGATGCCGCTGCCCCAGCTCACCGCGTCGCGACCGACGGTGACGCCCCAATGCTCGGCGCGATATTCGACGGCGAGCCGATCGAAACGCTGGATGACGTCGTGCCGATCGCCTTCGTCGAGCGTCCACGTGAGATCCATGAAACGTAGCTTGTCGTTCCGCGGCGTCTGATCGAGCGTGTTCTCCGGCGACGAGATGAATGCGAATTGATCGCCGACTTCGTACAGCGTCACGAGGTCCGCGATCAAATGCCATTCCGCCACGCTGTCGCGAAACATCAATCGCAGATCGGCGCTGCCTTCGTACTCCGGCGTGCCTACGACTTCGCGTTGTACGTCGTCTTCCTCGAGAAGCTGCGCGACGCCGAACCCCTCTGCGCGGCCGTTCAGTTCCCACGCGCGCGCCGTCGTCGTCGCGCACGCGACGACCAGCAGCAACGACGCTCGCATCGGCGTCACGCGTTCGCGGCCGCGGTTCTCTCGTCGGCGACGATTCGGCCGTCCTTCAACTGCACGCTGCGGCGGGCGTAACGGATGACGATCGGGTCGTGCGTCGCAGTGACGATCGTCACGCCGCGTTCGACGTTGATCCGCCGCAACAGATCGAGCAGCGTCTCGGTGGTTTTCGAATCGAGATTGGCGCTCGGCTCGTCGGCGAGCAGCAGCGCCGGCCGCGTGACGACCGCGCGCGCCACGGCAACCCGTTGTTGTTGGCCGCCGGACAGTTCGCCGGGACGTCGCTCGGCGAGCTCGCCGATACCGAGCGCGTGTAGGATCTCCAACGCGCGCTCGCGCCGTTCGCTCGCGTGGATGCCTTGCAACTGCATGATGAACTCGACGTTTTCACGGGCCGACAGCACCGGGACCAAGTTGTACGCCTGGAAGACGAAACCGATTTTGGTGAGGCGCAAGTCGGCGAGTTGAGAGTCCGACAGCGTCGCGAGGTCGACGCCGTCGACCGTCACGCGGCCTTCGGTCGGCCGATCGAGCGCGCCGATCAAATTGAGCAACGTCGACTTCCCCGAACCCGACGGCCCTGACAAGCTGACGAAGTCGCCCTGTGCGACGTCGAAA
>Ga0335076_10004819_pt1 | contig 13678 bp, 9 predicted proteins | sample Lox_Sample_25_FD_206717 | JGI IMG/M metagenome (GOLD analysis project Ga0335076, IMG submission 206717) | Soil microbial communities from Loxahatchee National Wildlife Refuge, Florida, United States - Lox_Sample_2.5 | ecosystem: Environmental > Terrestrial > Soil > Wetlands | place: USA: Florida... | reverse complement strand
GCTTACGATGCTCGCATCGCCGCGCGTCCCGGCTCCTACCCTGGCGCCAAAGATCGCCGTCGCAGCCCGTGACGGTGTGAGAAATCCGGGCTAGGGTCGAAACCGTCCAGTGCTGCTTCCGGAGCCACCCCGGACGTTGGACCTACCTGCTCGCCGGCGGCGTGCTGCTTCCGGTCGCGGCTTCGACGCGCTTCACCGGCGGCGGGTTCCACCGGCCGGTGAGCACTTCAGATTTCGGGGCGTAGATGCGCATCGTCAGATTGAACGCGCCTTTAGGGGCGGGAAGCCAGTTCGCCTCCTTGTCCGCGCCGGGGCTTTCGTTCTGGAAGTAGAGGTCGAGCGATCCGTCGGCGTTGTATGCGAACGGCATCCAACTGCTGACGGCAAACCGATTGAGGGGGTTCGCGACCTGGAAGCCTTCGGGATCATAGAGCGTGACCGACCAGAAGGCCTTCGCCGGCGGTGTGTTGCCTTTGTCGAAGTGGAGCCTATACGCGTTTGCTCCGTCGAGCGGCTTGCCTGAATCATCGGCCACATTGAAGGGATAGATGGCGTCTTCGGGGAGGTTCGCGCCGAGGCCGACCTGAGCAACGATGGCGCGTTTGAGATAATAGTTGCCGTAGACGCCCATCGTGTCCGTGTTCATCTGCCAGCCATTGACGACGCGGGCCATGGTTGGCGTTTTCCACGCCATCAGTTGCTGCGCATCGGCTTTGGCGCCGTACAAGGCACCGCGGATGGCAGGATCGACCTGGTCGATGTCAAAGCTCTTCCCGGGCTCGAAGCCGATCTTCTTCAGCTGCGCGATGATCGGCTCGTCGGTGCTGTGCGGCGGTACGACCTTGAGCAGCTCCGCCGCATAGGCGAAGAACTTGTCGGCGGGCATCGTGTCGACCTGGCGCTTCGGCGGCGTCTTCATATCGATGGTCGGGTCGATCTTCGTCTCGGCCGGCCGTGAAGGCTTTCCCCATTCCGAGAGCGGCGTGACCTTATAGCCCGCTTGAATCTCGTGAACCGCAGCGTAGTCCTGCGGCCCGTCCGTCTTGGTGCGTCCGATGATCCAGACAAACGGTGTCGTGGCGCTGATGCGTGTCATGCCCGAAGGGACGGTCCCGGTCCATCCCGGCGACGTTACCAAATAGTCGGCCGCCTTCGTGCCCGTCGTCCGCCAGCCGGGCGAGGCAAAGACATCGGTCCACATATCGAGCATCGGCAGGAGATAGTACCGGCCGCCGGTATCCGGCGCCGACACGATCATCGGCTCTTTGGTCAAGTCGAGCCACGCAATCGAATAAAGCGTATCGAAGTTCAATCGCACGACGAGCTTCACGTCGGCCGGAGGGTAGGCGGGCACGCTCGTAAATGCGTTCGGCGGGCCTTTGCCGATCTCTCTGCCGGGCTCGATGTTCGTCGATTGCCTCCGCGTCACATCCATCAGGACCAGCGGATAGAGGTAGAGATAAGCATCCACCCCGATCGCATGGGCGTCTTCCGCCGTAATGGTGGAATTCTGGGCCACCGCTGTCGGTGCGGCCATCGCGAGAGAAAGCAAGAACCACAGCGTGCCAGGAATTGCCTTCCACGAGCGCATATTGCCCTCCCCTCCTGCCGGACAGCCTCAGACCGGATCATGCAAGCAGACGGCGGGTTGGGGTCGCGAGGTAATCGGGCAAACTACGGAGGCACCGGCGGGAATCCCTGTGTTTCCGAGCAGCGATCCGAGCCAGGGCGACGAGGCCTCACTCGGTGAATTCGGCGACGCTCACCTGGTCGTCCTTCATCGGCCAGTCACGCGCCGCGATGCGCTCGTGGTCGAACACCGCGATCACCGTCTGCTGCGGCTCGGCCGGGAAGGCGAGCTTGGCGAGCGACAAGCTGGGCACGCCCGGGGCGAGGCCTGGCGGCGGCTTGCCGTCGAGCAGAACATGATCGCGGCCAAGGCCGAAATAGCCGCACGGCCGGCTCATATAGACGACGGCGCCGGCGGCGCGGTCGTCTTTGGCGAGGAGCTGCGGGCGGAGATCGACATAGCGGCTGGAGCGCGGGAACGTCGAGCGGTAGATATGGGTGACAGGAAGGCCCGGCGCGGCGACGATGAATTCGTAATGGCCCTTGGGCTCGAGCTTGAGCGGTCCCCACGCGCCATCATCGCCCGTGACCTTGCGCAGCAGCGCGTTGCCCATGCGCTCACCGGTCTTCGGCGAGACCTGGTAGACCTCGACCACGGCATTGGCGACGCCGATATTGGTCGGCGCCACATCCTCATAGCCGGTGACCTTGCCGTCGAGTACCACCGCGGCCTCGGGCAACGCGAAACGCCGGTGCGGCTCGCGGCCGGTGATGAAGCGGTACATGGCGACAAAAGCGGCGGGGCTGAACGCCGTCTCGCGGTTGTCGGCATGCGGAATCACCAGATTGGTGGCGCCCTTGAGCTCCGGCCCGTTGTAGCCGACGCCGGGCGCGGTCTCTTCGGGATCGATCGCGACCCGGCCGGGCTGGGCATAGCGGTCGTTGGCATCGCTGCGGATGGTGAGGAAGCGCACGCCGGGCACCACTTCGCGCGGCGTCGAATTGAGGTCGCGCAGAAAGGGCGAATCGCCGTTGAACTCGCTGCCGATCAGCACCTTGTCGGAGACGATGATGCCGTGATCGAACGCGCCGCACAGCACGGCGATGGCGGTATGCGCCGCGCCGCCGGCATTCTTGAGGTAGTTGCGCACGATATTGCCGCCGCGCCCTTGCGCGACCAGAACCACCTTGGCCGCATGCGTGCGCTTCTCCACGGCGGCGACTTCCGCGGCGAGCTGCTGCGTCGCCTCGCCGACCGTCGAATGACCGGGCTCGGGCTGATCATAGATCCGGGTTGCCAGGGGATAGCGGATATCGATGGCATCGAGCAGCGCGCGCGGATAGCCGTTCGATTCAAAGCGCCAGATCGTCGTCATCCACACGGCAGCGCTATCGCCATTGCCGGGCACGAAGATGATCGGCAGCGGCTTCTCGGCGGCGCGCGCCACGCCCGGCAGCACCCCGGCGGCGGGCAGCACCGCCAGCGCGGCGACGATCAGAACGCGCCATCCCGAGCGGGTCATGCCACCGCCTTCACTGCCGCGATGGTCTCGGCCACCACCGCCGCGGCGAGCTGCGGATAGAGCGGCAGGCTCAGCACCTCGCGCGCGGCGCGCTCGCTCTCGCGGAGCCCCGAGGGAGCAAGCGCCACGCGGCCGCGATAGGCGGGCTGAAGATGCACCGGCACGGGATAGTGGATATTGGTGCCGATGCCGCGCGCGGCGAGACCCGCGCGCAGGGCGTCGCGGCGCGCCGAGCGCACGACATATTGGTAAAAGACATGGCTCGCGCCGGCGCGGCGGCCGGGCAAGGTCAGCGTCATCCCGGCAAGGCCGTGATCATAGGCGGCGGCGATCGCCGCGCGGCGTTCATTGTCGGCGTCGAGCGCCGAAAGCTTGACCCGCAGCACCGCCGCCTGGATCTCGTCGAGGCGCGAATTCATGCCGGCGACATCGCTGACATAGCGCTCGCGCCAGCCATATTCGCGCAGCCCCCTGAGCCGCTCGGCGAGCCCATCATCGGCGGTCGTCACCAGCCCGCCATCGCCGAGCGCGCCGAGATTCTTAGTGGGATAGAAGCTGAAGGCGGCGAGATCGCCGAGCGCGCCGGTGCGCGCCGTGCCGAGCCGCGCGCCATGACTTTGCGCGCAATCCTCGATGACGCGCGCGCCATACCGCCGTGCCAGCGGCAGGATGGCGTCGAGATCCGCGGGGAGGCCGTAGAGATGCACCGGCACGACCGCGGCAATGCGCCCGGGCGGCGCGGCCAGGACGCGTTCGAGCGCCGCCGGATCGAGGGTGCAGCTCGCGGGGTCGATGTCGAGAAGCAGCGGCCGCGCGCCGGCCAGCTCGATCGCCGCGACGGTGGCGACCGCGGTGTGCGCGACCGTTGCGACGTAGTCCGCGGGACCGACCGCGATCGCCTTCAGCGCCAGCACCAGCGCGTCGGTGCCGCTGGCAACGGCGATGGCATGCCGCGCACCGATATAGGCGGCGAATTCGCGCTCGAACGCCGCCACCTCCTCGCCGAGGATATAACGTCCGCCGTCGAGCACGCGCTGGATCGCGGCGTCGATCGCCGTCCGCTGCGCCAGATAGGCCGCCTTGGGATCGGTTTGCGCGATCATCGGTACTCGGCGAGGTTCCGGCGGAAATAGTCGAGCGCGCGCGCGAGGCCCGTGGCGATGGAAATCTTCGGCGTCCAGCCGGTCACCGCGCGGAAGGCGCTGTCATCGGCATAGTAGTCGCCGATGTCGATGCGCTTGCGCTCGGGCGGGAAGTCGCGCGTCTCGAAGCTGCCGCCGCCATTGGCGGCGATGAGCGCCTCGGCGAGCGCGCGCAGGCGCAGATGCTCGCCGCCGATGTTGAAGACGCGGCCCTTGGCGGCAGGCGCGATCGCAGCGAGCAGAAACGCCTCGGCCGCGTCGTCGACATAGGTGAGGTCGCGGAGCTGGGCGCCGTCCCAGACTTCGAAGGCGCGGCCTTCGAGCACGGCGCGCAGCCACACGCCGACGAAAGTCTGGCGCGCATCCCGGATGCGCATGCGCGGCCCGTAGGTGTTGGTGAGACGCAGCGCCGCCGCGTGCAGGCCATAGACGTCGTGGAACAGGATGTGATAGGCCTCGCCCGCCATCTTATTGACACCGTTGACGTCGACGGGATGCAGCGGGTGCTCTTCATCGACCGGCAAGCGGCGCGGCCGGCCATAGACCTGGCGCGTGCTGGCATAGACAAGATGCGCCTCGGGACAGATCTCGCGGCACGCGTCGAGCACGGTGAGCTGCGCGCGGCAATTGATGGCGAGATCGGTTTCGGGATCCGCCATCGAGTCCATGTGGCTGGTCTGCGCCGCGAGATTGAAGAGATAACGGCAGCCCCGCAGCAGCTGGCGCATGGCGCGGACATCGCGGATATCGGCAATCTCGATAGCAACGCGCTCGCGGATCGGCGCGACGTTGAAGAGATTGCCGCCCGCTTCGGGAAAGAGATTGTCCACCAGCAGCAGATCGGCGCCGAGCCCGGCAAGCCGCAACGCCAGCGTCGAGCCGATGAAACCGAGCCCGCCGGTAATCACCACCCGCGCTCCGGCATAAGCGGATGCGATATCGGCGGCTTCAGGCATGAGGGGCCTGCTCGCGCTTCATGACGCGACGATCCTCGCCGACAGACGCAGCGAGCGCAAGCCGCATGCGGCGAAAAACCGTTGCGTTTGCGTACCGAGACGCGCTCAGGCCGGCGTCGCCGCCGGCAGGCCCAGCCTGGCGCGGCGGCGCAGCCAGAGGCTCGGGCGGTAGCGATCGGAGCCGGTGCTCTCGAACAGCCGCGACATGATGTCGTAGCAGCGCTTGACGCCCAGGCGCTCGGCGAAGCCCAGCGGTCCCAAGGGGTAGTTGAGGCCGAGCTGCATCGCCTTGTCGATATCGGCCGGGCTGGCGAGCCCGATCTGCGCCATCTCCGCGCCGAGATTGGCGATCATCGCGGTGATGCGCTGGGCAATGAAGCCGGGGCTGTCCTTGATGCGGGTCACGGCGCGCCCGGCCGCCGCCAGCAGCGCCGCGGCGGCAGCGGCGGCGGCCGGGTCGGCTCCGGGCGCGGTCATCAGCGTGATGCGCTTGGCCGTATCGAAGGAGAGATCGACCGCCACCGTGCGCCGGACATCGAGCCCGAGCCGCACCACAGTATCGGTGCAATCCTCGCCCCAGGGCGCCACCAGGATCGGACTCTCCCCGTCATCGGGCACCTGGGTGTCGACACCAGCAGCAACCGCCAGCGCGACCAGCCCCTCTTCGGCCTCGGGCAGAATGACGCGCGCCGGCTTCGTCCCGTGCGATGCCGGCGCCGGTGGCGGCGCGAGCTTTTTCCCCGCGGCATCGTAGCGGTGAAAGCCCTGGCCGGTCTTCCTGCCGAAGCGGCCGGCGAGATACAGGCTCTCATGCAGCGGCGTCGATTTGATCCGCGGGTCGTACCAATAGCCCTTATGCACGATCTCGCTGACGGGGTAGTTGACATCGATGCCGGTGAGATCGAGCAGCTCGAACGGCCCCATGCGAAAGCCGCAGCATTCGCGCATGACCAGGTCGATATCCTCGGGCGTGGCAACGCTCTCCTGCAGCAGGTGCAGCGCCTCCTGGTAATAAGCGCGGCCGCCGAGATTGACGAGAAAACCCGGCGCGTCCTTGACGGTGACCGGCGTCCGTCCCATGCGCTGCCCGAGCCCGGCGAGCACCGCCGCCACCTCGGGATCGGTATCGGTCGAGGCGATGATCTCGACGAGGCGCATCAGCGGCACCGGGTTGAAGAAATGCATGCCGGCGACGCGAGCGCGATAGCGGCAAGCCTGGGCGATGGCCGCGATCGGGATCGAGGAGGTGTTGGAAGCGATGATGGCATGCTCGGGAAGCACGTCCTCGAGCGTGCGGAAGAGCGTCCGCTTCACCTCAAGATTTTCGACGATCGCCTCGATGACGATGGAACAGGGCGCGAGCTCGCTGACGGCGCCGACCGGCATCAGCCGCTGCTTGGCGGCGGCGATCTGATCGGGCTTTGCCTCGCCTTTCTCGGCGAGCCGGTCGAGACGCTGGAACAGCGTGGCGCGCGCGCTCTCGAGCTGCGCTTCGCTGGCATCGGTGAGGCGCACTGCGAGGCCGCCGGTCAGCGCCACCTGCGCGATGCCCGAGCCCATGGCGCCCGCGCCGACCACGCCCAGCACGAAATCGCGTGCATTGATGTCGATCATGCTCGCCTCCCTGTCGCGACCGTCGCACGCGATAGGCGGCTTGGCAAGCCAGCGCGGGCGTGGTCTCAACGGAGACGGCGGCAAGATCAGCAGTAGTATTGCCGACATTCAATGATAGTCACAGCGCGGGAGGATCAGCATCTTGCAACAAGAGCAACGGCTTCTCCTCCTGAATTTGCGCAATCGCTAAAGCAGCGCCGCAGTTTCATCTGGTTGTTTACAGAGAATGCCACAAATGTTGCCCGGATTTACGGAATCATCGGTGCGGGCCTCGTGTTGTCCAGGTATCGCGACAACAAGAAGGGGCCACAGCCGATGACAGATCGGGCCGAGGAAATCCGCTATCTCCGCCGCAAGGCGCGGCAATTCCGTGAGCTCGCCGGGAAGTACCAGACCGAGATCTCACCCAAGCTCTATGAAATCGCCGTCGAGCTCGAGCAGCGCGCCGACGCGCTGGAGCGACAAAAGGATTAGACGCGCCGCTTCTCCTCCCTTCGCCTCCGCCGCTGCTATGATGGCGGAAAATAGCAAGAGAGGGAGGCGGCGATGGGACGGCTCGAGGGCAAAGCAGCGATCATCACCGGCGCCAGCCGCGGCATCGGCCAGGCCATCGCCGAGCTTTTTGCGCGCGAAGGTGCACGGGTCGTGTGCGCGGCGAGGACGCTGCGTGAAGGCGAGCACCGCTTCGAGGGCTCGCTCGCGCGCACGGTGGAGCATATACGCGCCGCCGGCGGTGAAGCGGAGGCGGTTGCCGCCGATGTCTCGGTCGAGACGGATTGTCTCGCCCTGGTCGAAGCGGCGCGCGCCGCTTTCGGCCCGATCGACGTGCTGGTCAACAACGCCGCGCTCAACTATTACATTCCGACGGCGGAATATCCGACGAGCCGTTGGGTCCGCGCCTTCGCGGTCAATGTGCATGCCCCCTTCATGCTGGCGAAGGCGGTGCTGCCGGACATGATCGCGCGCCGCCGCGGCGCCATCGTCAATATCAGCTCCGGCGCGGCGATCGGACCCGGGCGCGGTCCCTATGCCGACAAGACGGTGCGCGGCGGCGTCATGTATGGCGCGAGCAAAGCGGCGCTCGAGCGCCTGACGCAAGGCCTGGGGCAGGAAATGGCGCAGTATGGCGGCATCGCCGTCACCGCCGTCTCGCCATCGCGCGTCGTGCCGACGCCCGGCACCATCCACCACAAGCTGGTGCGCGGTCTCGACGATCCCGCGGGCGAGCCGCCCGAGCTGATGGCGCGCGCCGCGCTGCTGCTGGCGAGCGAGCCCGCAGCCAAGGTCAATGGCCGCGTCACCTACAGCCAGCAGATCCTGAAGGAATTCGGCTGGATCGAGAAGGCGCAAGGCCGCGGCGTCGACAGCCCCGGCAGCGGCTTCTCGCAGATTTGAGCGCCATGAGCACCGTCTCCTTCACCACTGAGGTCGTGCCGGTGCTGCCGCAGCACCGCTTCGACGAGGCCGGGCTCGCACGCTTTATGGCCGCCAACATCCCGGGCTTCGTGCCGCCGCTCGCCGTCAGCCAGTTCCATGGCGGCATGTCGAATCCGACCTTCCTGGTGCAAGATGGCGCCGGCACGCGCCTGGTGCTGCGCAAGAAGCCGCCGGGAAAGCTGTTGCCTTCGGCGCATGCGGTCGAGCGCGAATTCAAGGTGATCAGCGCGCTGGCCAGAAGCGACGTGCCGGTGGCACGGGCGGTGGCGCTCTGCGAAGACCCGGCGGTGATCGGCCAGGCGTTTTATCTCATGGAGCATGTCGAGGGCCGCGTCTTCCGCCGCTACGACCTGCCCGACAGCAGCCCGGCCGAGCGCGGGCAGATCTACGAGGCGATGAACGCGGTGCTGGCGAAGCTCCACCGCGCCGATTACCGGGCGCTGGGCCTCGCCGATTACGGCAAGCCGGGCGGCTATGCCGCGCGGCAGATCGGGCGCTGGTCGAAGCAATACGAAGCCAGCAAGACCGACGAGCTGCCGGCGATGGAGCAATTGCAGCGCTGGCTTCCGGCGCATCTTCCGGCGGACGACGAGACGACGGTCGTGCATGGCGATTTCCGGCTCGAGAACATGATCTGGCACAGGACCGAGCCGCGTGTCCTCGCCATCGTCGATTGGGAGCTCGGCACGCTCGGCCATCCCCTGGCCGACCTCGCTTACAACTGTCTCCCCTGGCACGCGCCCGACCGCGCGCGCGGCGATCTCGCGAGCCTGCCGCCGGATTTCGGCATCCCGAGCGAAGCCGAGTATGTCGCCGCCTATTGCCGGCGCACCGGGCGCGACGGGATCGCCGATTGGAATTTCTATCTCGTGCTCTCGCTGTTCCGCCTCGCCGCCATCTCGCAAGGCGTGTACAAGCGCGGGCTCGACGGCAATGTCAGCTCGCCCGGCGCGCTCGACCGCCGCACCAAGACGCGCGAGCTGGCGGACACGGCGTGGGCGCTGGTGGCTGACCCCAGCCCGATGTAGCCCTCAGCTACGCGAGTTCGTCGAACAGTTTTTTCGCCGCGACGAGATTGGCAGCGTCGAAGCCTTCCCCGAACCAACTGACGAGCGGCACCAGCAAGTCGCGCGCCTCGATGCGCCGGCCCTGCTCTCCCCATAACCGGGCGAGCGCGGCAGCCGCACAAAGTTCCAGAAGCTTCGCTTCCTGTCGGCGAGCGATGGCGATCGCTTCCAGAAGATCGGCTTCAACCGCGGCATCGGCCAGACCAAACGCGTGCAATTTGAGCTCGGCGGCGATGCGGTGCAGCCATGAGGCATAGCTTTGCTCGTCCGCCGCGCGGACGAGCCCCCGGCGCAGCTGCTCCAGACCTTCGACATGACGCCCTGCCGCCGCCAAGCTTTCGGCATGAAGACCAATGACAAGGGTGTCATGTACGCTCGCGCCGATGTCGTCCAGGATCTTCCGTCCTTGCACGATCTGGGCGATACCCTCCACGATCTCGCCGGACTTGGCCTTTGCCCAGCCGAGATAGGCCAGCCCATGACCGAGCACGGTTATAATGCCGCGCGCCTGGGTCAGCTCCACCAGCTCGGTCGCGGTCGCCAACACGCGTGCAAGGTCACCGCGGAGCGCCAAGGTTTCGCAGGCGCGCCAGAGCGCATTCGCGCGCGAAGGCGCGTGATCGAGCCGGCGCGACAGCGCGATCCCGTCGCGGACCAAGCTCAGGCCGCGATCCAGGTGGCCGAGCGTCGTGTGCACGGAGGCACCGAAATTCATGCTGCAGACGCGCGGATCGTGAGCGAGATAGATGTGGCGGTGATGCGCGTGACGCTCCTCGTGGTAAAGCGCCGCACCGGCATCGATGTGATCGGCAGCCGCTTTGAACCTGCCGCGAAAGAAATTCGTCGCCCAAGCGCAATGGTGCGCCTGCAGTAAAATCTCGTCATCATCGAGCTCGCGCGCCATGCGGAAAAGATCGCCTGAGATCTCCTCCGCGCGGTCCAGCCGGCCGCGGGCCGAGTTGATCATCCACAGATTTGCGATCACCGGGGCCTGTTCGCGCGAGCTTTCCAAGCGTCGACCGACCGCAGCGGCGCGCTCTGCCGCTTCGCCCGCTTCCGGCGCCGACCAGCCGTGCACGGTCATCAGCGGCGCCGGAAGCTGCGCCAGAACCGAGAGTTCGGCGCGCCACCGGTCGGCCCCGTCCGGCTGGGCTTCGAGCAGCGCCAGCGCGCGCCGGAAATGCCCGATCGCCTCGCGATTGCCGGCGCGGCGCACCGCTTTTTCGCCGGCCTTGCGCCAGAAGAGCGCCGCCGGCGCGGTTTGGCCGGCCTCGGCCAGATGGCGGGCAATCATCTCGGGCTCGCGCTCAATCCGCTCTGGCATGAGCGTCTCGATGGCCGCTGCAATGCGTCCATGCAAAGCCTGTCGCGTGCCGCGCAACAGCGTGCCATAGGCAATGTCCTGCACGAGCGCGTGCTTGAACTGGTAGTGCGCTTCGGGCGGTGCGCCGCGCCGGAACAGCAATCCGGCATCGACCAGCCGGTCGAGGGCGCCGCGCGTCTCATCTTCGCTGCGCGGAGCGACGGCGACCAGCAGGTCGTAGGCGAACTCGCGGCCGATCGCGGCGCCGGTCTGGGCGATTTCGCGCGCCGCCGCCCCTAGCCGGTCGAGGCGAGCCATCAGCGATGCCTGAAGCGTCGCCGGGACCGCGGCCGGCGCTCCCGGAATCCTCGCGGCGATATGGTGCGCGGCAGAACCGGACTCCAGCACGACCTTCGTCACTTCCTCGAGAAACAGCGGTACGCCGTCGCTGCGCTCGAGGATCTCGTCGACGAGATCGCCGGGCAACGCTGCTGCCTCGCCCGCAAGCCGCTGCACCAGCGCCGCCCCGTCGCGACGGCCGAGGCGTGACAAGGCGAGCATCGTTACATGCGCCAGCCCGATCCAAGGCGCTTGAAATTCGGACCGAAACGTTACGATCAGCAGCACCGGCAGCCGCTCGATCCGCGCCACCGTGCTGTCGAGCAGCTCGCGCGACGTCGGATCCATCCAGTGCAGATCCTCGAACACCATCAAGACCGGCCGTTGCCGTGCCAAGGCTTCGAGGCGGCGGAGCAAAGCGTCGAAGACCAGTTCCTTCTTGCGCTGGGGAGATATGTCGACGGCATGCCGGGTTTCATCTCCGGGCAGCGACAGCAATTCCGCGAAGAGCGGCAATTCGCTCGACTCCGTCCCGTCCAGCGCGAGCAAATCGGCAAGCTTGCGGCGTCTCGTCTGGGGGTCGTCGTCGCGGACAAAGCCCGCAGCGCTTTCCAGCTGACTGATGATCGGGTAGAGCGCGCTGTCCTGATGGTGCGGCGAGCAGAAATAGCGAAGGTGCCAGTGCGGCTGCGACCCAACCGCTTCCGCCAGTGCCTCGGCCAGCCGAGATTTGCCGACGCCCGGTTCGGACGACAACAATACGGCGCGCCCTTCGCCGGTCTTGGCGTGAGCCCAGCGGCGCAACAGCAAGTCGACCTCTTCCTCGCGACCGACGAGCGGCGTCGCGCGCGAGCGCAATGCCTCGAACCGGCTCGCCACCACGCTCTCGCCCGTCACCAGCCAGGCCGGCACTGCGCTCGAAAAGCCCTTCAGCGTCTGCGGCCCGAGATTGCGAGCATCGAACAGATTGCCGACTTGCCGGCGCGTTGCATCGGCGATCACGATTCCATTGGGCGGGGCAACCGACTGCAGGCGTGCTGCGAGATTCGGCGTCTCGCCGAGCACGCCGCGCTCCTGCGCCGCGCCGCTGCCGGTCAAATCACCGACCACAACGAGGCCGGTGGCGATGCCGATGCGGAGCTCGAGCCGCCGCGGCAGCGCAAGCTGGCCAACGGCGTCGATGATCGCGAGGCTTGCACGCACCGCGCGCTCGTCATCGTCCTCATGCGCCTCGGGGTAGCCAAAATAGGCGAGGATGCCATCGCCCATGTATTTGGCGACGAACCCGCCGAAGCGGGTCAGCACGTTCGCAGCGCATCGGTGATAGGCGCCGATCACCTCGCGTAGATCCTCAGGATCGAGCCGTGTCGCCAGCTCGGTCGAACCAACCACGTCACAGAACATGATCGTGAGTTGGCGACGCTCAGCCGAGCTCGTGTCGCTCCGGCCAGCGGGCTCGAGCGACGGCGGTGCCACCTCGGTGAGCGGCGGCGTGTCGCGCAACCGAGCAATGGCAGCCAGCAGCTTGCGCCGGTGGCCGATCGAGGTGATGCCGAGCCCGATGAGATCCTCGGCGGTCAGCTCCGGGAGGACCTGGCCGTCAATGTCGTTGTCCCGAAACGCCGCCTCGTACCCCCCGAGGCCAAGGCTTCGCAACCAGCCGCCGATATCCGCGATGCCGCCCACAAGGCACCCCCAGGCGAACCATGATCGACGAGGCGAACGGAAGTGTCCAGGGCGCGAGCGCCGAGCCAGGACAGCCCCGCGCCCACCCGCGGCATCGGGTTGCGGCCGATTACTCCCCGGCCGAGATGTCGTCGAGCCGGTCGATGGGGTCGTGGATATCGAAGCCGCCGGATTGCCGGCGCCACAGCCGGGCGTAAGTGCCGCCGCGCCGCAGCAGCTCGGCATGGGCGCCGGTCTCGACGATGCGCCCGTGGTTCAACACCACCAGCCGGTCCATGCGCGAGATCGTCGACAAGCGGTGCGCGATGGCGACGACGGTGCGGCCTTTCATGAGATCGCCGAGCTGTTCCTGGATCGCCGCCTCGACCTCGGAATCGAGCGCCGAGGTCGCCTCGTCGAGGATGAGGATCGGCGCGTTCTTGAGGATGACGCGGGCGAGCGCGATGCGCTGTCGCTGGCCGCCGGACAGCTTGACGCCGCGCTCGCCGACATGGGCATCCATGCCGCGCCGTCCCTGCCAATCCTCGAGCTCGTCGATGAAATCGAGGGCATGCGCGCGCCGGGCGGCCTCGTATACGTCGGCCTCGCCGGCTTCGGGCCGGCCATAGCGGATGTTGTCGCGGATCGAGCGGTGCAGCAGCGAGGTGTCCTGCGTTACCATGGCGATGTGGCTGCGCAGGCTCTCCTGCGCGACGCCCGCGATGTCCTGCCCGTCGATCAGGATGCGCCCCTCCTCGAGCTCGTAAAAGCGCAGCAGGAGATTGACCAGCGTCGATTTGCCGGCGCCGGACGGTCCGACCAGCCCGACCCTCTCGCCGGGCGCGATGCTGAGGTCGATCCCGTGCAGCACGCCGCGCGACGTGCCATAGCCGAAGCGTACGCCGTCGAAGCGCACCGCGCCGCGCCCGACCCGCAGCGCCACCGCGTCGGGGCGATCGACCATCTGGCGCGGCACGGCGATCGAGCGCATGCCGTCCTGAACGGTGCCGATATTCTCGAAGATCGACGTCACGCTCTGCGCCACCCAGCCGGCCATGTTGGC
>Ga0335076_10004818_pt1 | contig 13679 bp, 13 predicted proteins | sample Lox_Sample_25_FD_206717 | JGI IMG/M metagenome (GOLD analysis project Ga0335076, IMG submission 206717) | Soil microbial communities from Loxahatchee National Wildlife Refuge, Florida, United States - Lox_Sample_2.5 | ecosystem: Environmental > Terrestrial > Soil > Wetlands | place: USA... | reverse complement strand
CGTGCGAAAGGCCCTGGAGGAGTCTCATCTGCTCCGTGGTTCCACCCCGGTTCAAGGTGTCACTCTTACCGAGGGTGTTGCTGGCAACGCTTGCGAGCTTGAGATTGGCATCCTCGAGCACTTTCTGAATCCGGCTGGCAATACGAGAATGCTCCTGCGACAGACTGGTTCGTGCCCTGGTGAGATCCCGTAGATCGCGAATCACCAAAGGGGGTATGAAGCTGCCCCGCAAGCAGTCCATGTTGCAAGAGTTCCGCGATCCACTGACAGTCCTTGGTGTCCGTCTTGCGTCCGGGAACTGCTTTGATGTGCTGGGCGTTTGCCAGAACGATCTTAAAATGAGTTTCGAGAACGTTCCACACAGGTTTCCAATAAACACCCGTGGATTCCATGGCCACGTGCTCAACGTCAAACTCCTGCAACCACAAAACCAACTCTCGAAGCTCGCGGGGGGGCAGATAGCGACCTCTGATCGAATTGGGAGCGACGAATCGGTGTACAGGTTAAGCAATCGGGAATCCAAAGATGAAGACCCGATAGGGGAACCTGTAATCTGCGTGTTTTGGAATCTCGTCGAGGAGAATGCGCCAAACCGCTCCAGCGATAAAAGTGTGATCCCAATCACTGCGCGGCTTTCAACCAGCGGAGATTATTCGCGAGAGTTGAGTCTTGCTCTTGAGGTGTTCACGATGAAGCGTGACATCACCGAGAAAGAACAGGCCAACCAGGCTCTGCACGAAAGTGAAGAACGTCTGCGGCAACTGATCCTTGCGTCCAACGATTGGATGTGGGAGGTGGATGCTAATGCGGTCTACACATACGCAGGTCCGCAGTGTTTGCGAATTTTGGGATACGAGCCCACAGAGATCATCGGCAGGACTCCCTTCGACCTCATGTCTCCCGACGAAGCAGTCCGTGTCGCGTCAATCTTCAATCCGCTAGCCCGCGAGCGCAAGGCATTTTGGGGTCTCCGAAATGTCAACCTGCATAAAGACGGGCACTCAGTCGTACTGGAGACGAACGGCGCGCCCATACTTGACGCAGATGGAAACTTCTACGGATATCGTGGGTTCGATCGCGACGTCACCGAACGTGATCGCGCAGAGATGGATCTTCGGAAGAGTGAAGAACGATTCCGGAGGGTGGTCGAACACATTGGGGATGCTGTTATCGCAGATGATCTCAATGGGCATATCGTGTTTGCGAATGATCGCTTTTTGAAGCTTTTCGGGTTTAGCCGTGAGCAATTGCCAACGTTAGGGTTCGAGAATTACATCGCACCCCAATATCGCGAACAATTGATCGATCGTCATTACCGCCGGATGCGCGGCGAGGACGTGCCTACACATTTCGAGTACGAAGGAGTGCGCACCGACGGCACAAGCATCTGGCTGGAAGTGGATGTGGTGCGGGTGACCGATACTGAAGGAAAGATCATCGGCACGCAGTCTGCGATACGGGATATCACAGCACGCAGACGAACTGAGAGGGCAATCCAAGAAAGCGAACAACGTCTACGCCACCTGATCGAGTCCTCTAACGATTGGATCTACGAAATGGACCGGAACGGAGTCTACAGCCATGCAGGCCCACAATGCCGTGAACTTTTGGGCTATGAACCGGACGAAATGATCGGAAAAAGCACGCTCGACTTCATGCCCGCCGATGAACTCCTACACGCTCGGAAGGACTTCCAGGATCGCCTCGTTAATCCGCGGCCATTTCACGGGCTGAAGAGCACCAGGGTGCACAAGGACGGTCGCAGAGTCGTATGGGAAACAAATGCAGTGCCTTTTTACGACAAGGATGGAGAATTTCATGGCTATCGAGGCATGGCCCGCGACGTCACCGAACGCCACCGTGCAGAACAGGAACTTCGGCAAAGTGAAGAGCGATTCCGCCGCGTGGTGGAACACATCGGAGACGCCCTCGCCGTTGACGATAGGGACGGACGAATCGTATTCGCCAACGATCAGTTCTTGCGACTCTTCGGCTTTGCTCGAAATGAACTCGAGACGCTAGCGCTGGAGGACTTCGTTGCCCCCGAATATCGTGTTGAATTGCGCACGCGCCACGTCCGACGGATGCGTGGTGAAGCGCTGAGCGATCACTACGAATTCCAGGGCATTCGTCGCGATGGTATGCGCCTGTGGATCGACGCGGAGATTGCGGCAGTAAAAGACCATGAAGGTAATGTGATCGGATCCCAAAGAGTGTTGCGAGACATCTCCGAACAAAAGCGGGTACAACAGGTTTTGCGGGAGAGTGAAGAACGTCTGCGCCATATAATCAGTTCGTCCTACGAGTGGGTCTGGGAAGTAGATGACAAGACTGCTTATACATACTGCGCTCCCCAGTGTCGAGACATCCTGGGCTACGAACCAGAAGAGATTATCGGCAAGACTCCATTCGACCTCATGCCTCCGGACGAGGCTACCCGACTAGCCACTGAGTTTCGGTCCATCGCAGCTGAGCGCCGGGCTTTCCGTAATCTTAGAACTGTTAAACGGCACAAGAATGGCCACCTAGTGGTACTGGAAGCGAATGGACTCCCAATCCTGGGCGCCGATGGAACCCTTCATGGATACAGAGGGATGGCCCGCGATATCACGGAACGCGACCGCGCTGAACAAGCTCTGCGCGAAAGCGAAGAACGTTTCCGACTAGTCGCTAATACCGCCCCCGTCATGATTTGGTCGTCCGGGACAAACAAGCTGTGTGATTACTTCAATCGTCCCTGGCTGCACTTTACGGGTAGGCCCCTCGAGGCAGAGCTTGGTAACGGGTGGACAGATGGGATTCATCCCGAAGACTTCACCAGTTGTCTGCACACTTACAGTGAAGCATTCGATCAGAGAAGGACGTTCGAGATGCATTACAGGTTGCGCCGACACGACGGAGAGTATCGTTGGCTGCTTGATATCGGGGTACCTCGAATCAATGCGGACGGGTCCTTCGCCGGATATATCGGTTCTTGCATCGATATTACAGAGCGCAAACAAGCCGAAAAGGCACTGGCGAGCATTGGGCGCCGCTTGATTGAAGCTCATGAGGAGGAACGGACCCGGATCGGCCGTGAGCTGCATGATGATATCAGCCAGCGCCTCGCTCTACTCGCGATCGAACTCGATCGCTGGAATCAGAAGGTGTCCTACAGAGCTGAATTGCGGGACTTGATCGTAAATGCGCAGCAAAGAATCCATGGGATCGCTAAAGACGTGCAGAGTCTCTCCCACCGCTTGCATTCCTCGAAGCTCGATTATCTGGGTCTTGCGACGGCGGCGAGCAGCTTTTGCCGGGAACTGTCAGAAAGAAGCGACGTCAACATAACATTCAGCCATAAGGGTATCCCACTGACGCTTCCTAAAGAAGTCTCTTTGGCCCTGTTCCGAGTCTTACAGGAAGCTTTGCAGAACGCTGTCAAGCACAGTGGAGTCAGAGATTTCAAGGCGGAATTGCGTGGTGCATCGGATGCAATTGAATTGACAGTGACAGATAACGGTCGGGGCTTTCAGGAACAGGAGGCCTTCACTCGCCCGGGTATTGGACTGATAAGCATGCGCGAGCGGCTCCAATTGCTTCACGGCGAGCTTTCCATCAAATCACGCCCGAACGCTGGTACGACAATCCATGCGCGTATTCCACTCGAGAGGTCCCCGTCGCAATCCCTGGCCGGCTAAGGGACGGTCGACGTTCTAAACTCTGCAAAGGCCGACCGGATCCCAGTACCTCCCATTACTCCACTCACCGCCTCGGCGCCCTCTTGATGGTACAACCCGCACTGGCATTACGAACACGAGCCTGAGATTCGTCAGGCGCTCGACTTGATCTTCTCCGACTACTTCAGCCGCTACGAACCCGGTGTCTTCGAACCCCTGCGAGACATGCTGCTGAAGCACGGCGATCACTATATGCACCTGGCAGATTTGAGGTCCTATCTTGAGGCCGACGAACAGCTCTGCGCACTGTATGCCAATCGCAACGAATGGGCGCGCAGGACGATCTTGAATGTCGCGGGCTCTGGAAAGTTCTCGAGCGATCGCACCATTGCGGAATACGCAGAACAAATCTGGAACGTAAAACCGTGTCCAATCCCAGAAACGGCCTAACAAGGGGACGCGAAAAAGAGCAATTTTAATTTCCCAATATTGAAAAAGGACAAAAAGGATGTCGCAAAACTCTCGAAATTTGGTGGCTAGGCTTGGGATCGCATCGGTCCTGGTACTCCTCGCGTGCTATCTGACGAACGCGCAGGATGTGAGAACCAACTACTTGCCGGGAACTGACTGGTCAAAATACCGCACCTACGCATGGGGGGACGAGGTGCAAGGTGTACCTAACCTAGGTGGGCGTCCCGACCAGATCCTCGACACGCAGGTCAAGCAGGCGATCGATTCACAGATGGCGACCAAGGGCTTTACGAAGCTGGCGGATGGCGGCAAGCCCGATTTGCTCGTTGGATACCAGCTCATAATCGATCGCGAAAAGCAGATCAGCGGCTTCGGCGATAGTTGGGGAGGCTGGGGTGGTGGTGGGGGGCCGTGGGGCGGCGGTTTCGGCACCTTTTCAGCCGATACTTCAACCAATTACGTCGGAACGTTTGTCGTGGGTATGTATGACCCTGCTGCAAAGAAGCTCGTTTGGATCGGAGGTGCTCAGCACGACGTTGAACCCAGCAAGAAACCGGAGAAAAACCAGGAGAGGCTCAACAAGGGAGCGCAGAAACTCCTAAAGGATTTTCCTCCGCGACGCGGTAAATAGACTTGATCTCCGCCTCAGGGCGGCAAAAGGCAGCGGCGCAAGAGAACGGATATGCACGAGAACTTCTGATGAATACCAAGGAGATTTGCGGACTGATCATCGCATTAGGTATGGCAGTAAGTGCTGTACGAGCAGATTCTCTGGAATTGAAGAATGGAAGTCTGATCAAAGGGAGATTCATGGGTGGGAGCTAGACCAGCATCAGCTTTGGTGGGTTCGTCAGTGCAGAGCCATGATGTCGCTGACATCCGTTCGCTGCGCTATTCCCGAAGGTACGTGTCTGCATGGAAGCATTGATGGGGCTACGTCAACCCCGCCCTTGTTCCACAACGTTGAGCGGCACTTCTTCGAGCGGCGGTTGTCTCGAACCGAGCCGCCTCCGCGTACTGTGTGCCACAATGGTTTCCGATAGGGGGAGCAAGCTCAGCTAGGGGGAAGAGTGGAACGAATCACGCCCCGCTATGTGTTTGAGGCACGTATCCGAATAAGTGTCCAGCGAGCTTCCCAGAATCTCGCGATGGAGGGATGGGCTAGAGATATAAGCGAAACTGGTATAAGCGCCTTTGTTGCGCAAGGTCTGATCGTCGGGGAACGTGTAACGCTTGAAGTTCCTCTGGGTGCGTCCCAGTGGCACAGCATTCCTGCCAAGGTTGCCAGATGCATAGGAACGCAGTATGGATTCCAGTTTACCGCCTTAAGCCCCGTCCAGCGGGAGTTCATCCGATTAGCAGTAAGAGATCAACCAGAAACGGGTGCTTACGGACGCCCCGCCGATGCGAAGCTTCGCGAGCACCAACGCGAGGCGGAAACCAGACTATCAGCACAGGAACCGGAAACACCACATGCCGCCGACACCGCCTTCGCAGACCGCGCTCGGATGCTTATCAAGAGAGGGTACACACCGAAGGTTGCGGTGGAACTGGTTCTCCATGAAATGGAGTTCGAGCAAGGCAACAATTCGAGGGCTATGGAGAAGGTGCGTGCCGATGCAGAAGATTTTCTTACGAAAGCTCGCCGAGGACTCATTTGAAGTCCAAATTTGCTGCCTCAGGTTGGCGGTGCTCTTAATCGCAGTGGCTTAGGCTTCCTTCTTGATGAGTCTTGTTATCCAGATCAGGATGACCGCTCCTAGAATGGCCAATAGGATGCTTCAAATCATGCCGCCACTACCGAAACCGAGCAAGCCGACCACCCAACCACCGACGATCTCACTGACGATTCCGAGCAGAATATCGGCAATCACGCCGTATCCCCCGCCTTTTTCATGATCCTGCCAGCCGCCCACCCAGCTATCAAACCAACGACGATCCACCAGATCATCCCATGTGCCACGTGATCCTCCGTTCGCTTCATCGTCAAGACGAAGATGTCGTCCATGCTCTTTCATCATTTTGATTTTCGGAGCGTGGTCGATCATCTTCCATTCCTCCGCTTTGTGCAGCATTCGTCGCAATGTTCGCAAAGCGCAGTTGGCATTTGCTGCCGAGCCTGGAAACTTCAACTGCTCGGCGCAATCATACTGGCGAGAGGTTCCGAACCACGACTAACACGCACGAGCAGATAGCCTGCTTCGCCTCGTGGAGAGTCTCCAATCATAGCCACCATATTCCGAAGCGCATCGGCAATCTCTTTGAGGCTCGGCACCCCGACGTTGTAGAAATTCCCGGTATCTCGCTCAAACAGTACCGCTGCTGTCAGCTCAAAGTGTTCTGCAAGTTTCTCGATCAGCTGTTGCCCAAACGGGGTGCTATTGTCGATCAGCAGCATTGCCCGGCTGAAGGCATATAGGCGTTCAAGATCTCTTTGTCGCTCAATTGCTTCCGACGCTCGTGCTTTCGCTTTCGCAGAGAGGCGGCTAGCAATCATTGCGGTCGCCAAGAAGCTCGACAGAGCTACCCAGTTCTGTGGATCGGCGATGGTGAATGTTCCCACGGGCGGCAGGAAGAAGAAATTGAAAGCGAGCGTAGCTAAAATTGAGGCAAACGCCGCCTCAAGGAATCCCCAGGCGCTTGCGATGATCAGGATTACCAACAGATAGGCAAACCCGACAGTCGTTGCGTTTACAGTCACTACCTTGTGGCCCACGAACGTGACCACAATTACTCCGCAGAGCGCGATCAGTACCCGTACGGAACGCCAACGAGCCACTCGTCTGTTCTCCCGGTCGTATTCTAGGTTATCTTTTCAGGGTTCCGCGCGGAAACGGTGCCGTTCCGAGTTGGGCTTCAACCTGGAGCGTTACGTTGCGGGAGCATGGCGGAATTCTCAGTACAACTCGGTTCAATTGAGGCGAGAAAAACGGAGGCTCTCTGGCTCCTAAGCGACGCCAGATGAAGTACTTGGATTTTGTCCTACCCTTGGTTCGGGACTAGCCGGTCTAAACTTCAATCCTTGTCTGCCGTGCTTTTCTGTCATAAGCGCTTGGGATTCGTGGCAATGTCGCCCGGGAGATTTCAAACCACGCGTCGCGGATGTGCCGTTGCTGTGTCGCTCGCGCATTCGGATCAGTTGCAAGTCCTAGATTTCTTGAATCGCGATATGAGTGACTTCCGTGCGGGCTGGTTGCCGGCAAGTCATTGACGATAGTGGCGATTGTAGTCGAAAACGCCCTCAGGCCGTCTAACGGCCGATCAGCCGCACAACTCGGAACGCCCGCTTGAAACCCTATCCTTATTAATATGCTGTGTGCCGGATCGTCCAGTTTGATGTTTGCCTTCTTTCCGATTTCCCCCCCATTAGCCAGCAATCAGAGTTCAAGGGTAAAGCGGTCACCTTCGGGAACAAGCAAGAAGTCCCCTCCCTTACTTTGTCTTCAAATGATACAATGCTTACAACAGTTACAGTTAGGAGGATCGATGAAACCAGCACGTTCGATAGTGCTCAGCATGCGCCTGCCGGTGGAGAGTGGGAAACGTTTGAAACGAATCGCGAATCGGCACGGCTGGACACCGAGTGATGCCAGCGCTCGCTTGGTGGAAGAGGGCTTAAGGAGGTCGGAATTTGCCTTCTTGGATTTTCGGGATTCACCGGCAGGCCGACAGGCCTATATCCAAGGAAGCACCCTGGCGATATGGGAAGTCATGTTGCTGCTTCGCAGCTACAAGGGAGAGGTCAAGGACGTCGCCAAACACCTGAATTGGCCGGAAGCGAAGGTTCGAGCCGCCCTTAACTACTCGGAGGCATTCCCCGAAGAGGTGAACGAGGCAATAGCAGAGAATGATTCAACCGATTTCGACAGACTGAAGCGCATGCTTCCGCAAGCGTTTGACTTTGCCGCCAGAAAGATCAAGCGGGTCTGACATGCTCAAACTGCTTCTCGACGAGCACATTTCCCCGGAGGTAGCGAGCGGCATTCAACGTCGGAATCGATCGCTGGTCATCCACTCCATGGCGCAGTGGGAAGGTGGAAACTTTCTTGGGAAGGAAGATTCTGTCTGCTTGTTAGAAGCGGCGAAGCAGCGGTTGACCCTGGTCACTTATGATCGCAGGACGATTCCTCCACTACTAAAGCTCTGGGCTGAGGAAGAGCGATCCCATGGCGGTGTGATCTTTGTCGATGAAAAGACAATTTCGCCGGCAGACATTGGAGGCCTCGTCCGGGCGGTAATTTCGCTGGCTGGCGAGGCCACCGAAATGGACTGGACCAACCAAGTGTACTTCTTGCGGAGCGGACGCTGATGCGTCCCTTGATCCCACAACACAAACTTTGGGGGAGTTCTCGGCTGCTGTCTTTGTGCTCGTGCGAGGCCCTCTGTGTGCGAGTCGTGTGCCAGGTTAGGCGTCTCGAACTTAGCACGATGGCTGACGGCGAGTCAGCCGTTGCGATGCGTTCAGTCGCTCTGCTTCGTCCCGAATCCCTCGCTGGCCAAAGTAAGGCATTTGTTGTAAAGTAAGGAGAGTGGAGCGAGACTATGCAAAAACAGGCGACGATCACAAGTAAGGGACAGATTACGGTGCCTCGCGAAATCCGGCGGGTACTGGGGGTTCGAAGCGGGGATAAACTGCTATTCGAGAGCGATGGCAAGGGGATACGCGTGCGGCCGGTCAGAAGCCAGAGCGCTTTTTCAAAGTATCGCGGCATTGGCAACTCCGAAATCCCATCCGGCAGAAAAAGCATTACAAAGTGGCTACGCGGGATGAGGGGACAATGACAACCGCTATCGACACAAACGTGGTGATTGCGTTGTGGGACAAAGACTCGGCATTGAGCCTAGCGGCACAAAAGGCTTTGGAAACTGCATTTCACCGAGGGACCCTGGTCGCTGCCGCTCCCGTGTTCGCAGAGTTGATCGCGGCTCCTGGTCGCAGCGAAGCGTTCGTCGGTTCTTTTTTTGAGGAGACAGGAATCGGGATCGATTGGGAGTTGCCAGAGCAAATATGGCGATTGGCCGGACGAGCTTTTCAGGCTTATGCAGAACGCCGACGTAAGCAGCGCGACGCGGGTGCTCGTCGCATTCTCGCAGACTTCGTGATAGGGGCTCATGCATCAGCCAACGGTTGCCGCCTTCTAACTCTAGATGATCGTCTGTATCGCTCCTCATTTCCGACACTCGCAATAGAGACGTTTTAAGATCCCCACGGGCTCGGTTACGGGGTCGATCCACTTGCGACCCGGTCGAGTTTTTGAAGACCGCCGTTCGGTTGTGTGCCAAAGTGTGCCGAATTTCGGAAACAACCGCAGTCCGCCGAGCGCTCTTCGGCTCACGGCCGATATGTCGTCCGCGGTTATTTCCGGTTTGCTCGTCAATCGTTCCAGGCAGATGAATAGTCTTTTGGTCGCTTCATATTACGAAGCGTCTACGAAGAGGGCATCACACGGAAGGCATAGGAATTACGAATGGAAGAGATTAGAACACCGGACTTATTTCACGCCCGCAACCACGAAGAGTTCCGAAAGTTCCCGGTCGTACGAATAGGCATACGTCTTTCCGTCGGCTGTCATGCGGACGTTCAGAACGGCTGTTACCCCATCGGCGTCACTGGGAGCCAAGGTCCGAATTTGCTCCCGTTTGCCAGAACTGAGATTCAGCCGATATAGTCTCGCCGACGTTTTGTCATCGTCATAGATGTATGCTGATTGGCCGTCCGTCCCCCAGGTAACCCACATATCTTCGGGGGTCCATCCCGGAATGGATCGCGGTACTCCACCGTCGATCGGATAGAGCTTCCCGCGCTCGTTCACATCGCGCGCAAAAATGAGCTTGCCATCTGGCGATACCAGGTGCGATTCGGAATGATTTCGCTTCACCGAAATCAGCGGCGTCACCGCGCGGGGAGAGCCGCCGCCATCATCCTGCAGATACATTCTCCAGCCCTGTCCGTCAGCGCCTGCAAAGTAGATCGACTTCCCGTCGGGCATCCATCCCGGCGACGCGGCCTGCTGCATGTGATTGGGACTGAGACTCTGAGGCTCGCCGACGCCAGTCGGCAAAATATCGAACTTCACCGATCCTAACGATGACTGGTCGAACACCAAAACCCTACTGCCGTCCGGCGAAAAAACCGCTTGTCCCCATGTTCCTAGTTTTACGGCTGGCGAGCCGTCGGTCTTCCGCAGATAACCCAAGCCTGTAGCGCCCGCGGCTGAACCCCAATCATCGAAGGCGATCTCCTTGCCATCGCTCGAGAGGTCATGCAGGGCTGCGTAGTCGAGCCATGCCAAGTCACGCTCCTTCGCGTCACCCTGGCCGCGGAACTGCAGCCCACTTCTCCACGACTCCTTTGAAATCAGGAGCTGTCCGTCTCGCGATACGTCGTGCAGACGTGTTATTCCGGGCAGCCGCAGCACAACCCGGTCTTTTTTGTTTGGTCCAAAGCCCAGGATGGCATTGGCCCAGCCTTCGGTGGTAGTGGCAGCGGCCCAAACCTCGTCACCTGAAGGTGACCACGCGACTCCCTCAACACTGATGAAGGGACCGCGGCGCAATTTTTCTTTGCCCTTGCGGTCGACTATTACTACCCACCCAGCGTCGCCATCAACGTTGTAAAACTCTGCGAATGCCACCGCATCCCCTTGTGGCGAAATTCGAACATATGCCGGGGTGCGGTCGCTCTCGTAGATCACCTTTCCGCGCGGAAACTCGATGCGGTACTTCCCGCTGACCTCGCGGATCACCGCCATCTCGCTGCCATCGGCAGTCCAGTCCGCCCCAAGCGCATCTTCCGCTATTTCTCGCGGCGTGCCGCCTGCCAATGGCACCAGACCCAGAGTGCCTTGGCAGAGTCCAAGATACCGATCCATGCAGCCTACAGAGACCGCCATTTCTGACGAGGAAACCGCCCACAAGGTCGAGTTCACCCGGCTCAGCGGGCGCGATTCCGGGCTGCCGGGAGTCGTGGAGTAGAGCTGCAACGGCTGCCCGTTCCAGCTTGCGCTGTAGTAAATCGAGCGACCATCAGCAGCAAAACGGGCGGAATACACGAGGCCCCGATCGAATGTCAGCTGGCGATATGCAGGAAGCGGCAGATTCGCAGACTTTCTCGCCAATATCCAGCTTGCTGCAGCGACAAGAATCAACAGCAACACTCCAGCGAAGACCGGCACGATCCTGCTAGCCGAACTGCCCTTAGACGCAGCAACTCCTGTCCCACTCGGCGACGAAAATCCCGAAAGGCCTTCCAGGTTGAACGCCAGGTCACGCGCTGATTGGAACCTCTGCAGCGGTTTCTTCTCCAGGCACCGTCGCACAATCCGTTCCATCGCCGGCGATACGGGTTTACTTAGAGTGCTCAACTCTGGCGGCTCTTCTTTAAGAATCGCCGTCATCGTCTCCGCCGTCGTGTCGCGGTGGAACGCGCGGTTGCCGGAGAGCATCTCGTACAGCACTGTACCCAACGCAAAAATGTCAGACCGGGCATCGGCTGACTCACCCCTCACCTGCTCAGGAGACATGTATCCGGCGGTTCCCAACACTACGCCGGCCGAAGTAACCTCGGCGTCCATCGTCGCGCCTTCATCTGAGGTAGTTTCGGGACGAGCCAGCTTTGCCAGACCGAAATCCAGAATCTTCACACGCCCGTCGCGCGTGATAAAAATGTTTTCCGGCTTGAGGTCGCGGTGAACGATTCCGGCATCATGGGCTGAGGCGAGGCCTTGCGCGATCTGCATACCATATTCGACGGCATGGCGCTGCGGAAGAGCACCGCTGCTCAATTCCTGCCGCAACGACTGGCCTTCAAGACACTCGGAAACCAGATATGGCACACCCTCGTACGTGCCGATGTCATGGAGTGAAAGAATGTTGGGATGATTCAGCGCGGCAACCGCCCGGGCCTCGGTTTCAAATCTTCGGAGGCGGTCCGCATCGCGAGACATGGATGCGGGTAACACTTTGATCGCGACATCGCGGCCCAGACGCGAGTCCTTGGCCCGGTAAACTTCGCCCATGCCGCCAGCACCCAGCGGCGCGACAATCTCGTACGGTCCGATCTTGGTCCCTGCGGACAGAGTCATGCGCGTGCGCCATTATAGCCGCAGACGAAGAATAAGCAGCCAGACTGTCGGGGTGTAAGAGTTGTGGTGTGAAACACGCGTTGATCGCTTGATGCAGAAGTAAACTTCCGGATTGCCCGTGATCCACTCGGAGACACCCACGCGTTCAATTGGCCGCCGCTGAGAAAGGTTCTTCAGGATGGAGACGGACTATCCTCTGGACAGTTTCGCCAAACCAAAATCAAGGATCTTTGCTGTGCCCCCGACTGGTGACGAAAATATTTGCCGGCTTGATGTCGCGGTGAACAATTCCCTTGCCATGCGTCGGCATCCAAGGCGTCGGCGATCTCGATTCCAAGCGAGAGCAGAGTCTCCAGCTCCACAGCACGACCCGCGATGACGTGCTTTAGCGTCAAGCCTGCCAGCAGTTCCATGACGATGAAAGCGTACGCGTCCTGTTGGCCAAGGTCATGGATCGTGCAAATACGGATGGGGCTTTTGCCATTCAACGAATGACGGATCTGGCGTAACATCGGTCAACGGCAGAGGTGGTAACGTTGCGATTCGGGTGATACTCACGCTCGACTGATCGAATCCAATGGAGACTAAGACTCGTGAAGTACAAACTGGCAATCGCGATCACAGTGCCTCTCTTCTTTGTTCTTGGGACAGCTTGCGTCGCAGCATCGGGGACTCCACAGAAGATTGGACCGGGCTATGACATTGAGATGAGTCGCATGATTCCCCTCCGGGACGGCGTTCAACTTGAGGCTTGGATTTTCAAGCCTTCTGGGCTCCAATCGAAGGCACCGACTGTTCTCTGCCTGACGCAATATGAAATCGACGGCATGACGCCCGGACGCTACTTCACGGAGCGCGGGTACGTATACGCACAAGTCTACGTGCGAGGCCGTGGACGGTCAGGCGGTGAGAAGAGTGAGAACCTTGGACTGCAAGTAGGGCGCGACGGATACGACGTAGTGGAGTGGATCGCAGCCCAACCGTGGAGCGATGGTCACGTTGTGATGTATGGCGCGTCGTTCTTTGGCATGACGCAGTGGAGAACAGCCGCCCAAGTTCCACCCCATCTTGCCGGCATCGCGCCTTACGTTCCAATCTACCCGGGATGGGACGTTCCGAATACGAATGGAATTCCGCAGGCATGGTCGGCGGTGATCATGGCAGACGTTTCGGGGCGATCCCACAACACGAACTTTGTTGACAGCGATTACTGGCAGCAGAAAATGTTGGAGCACTACGCGCACTACCGCTCCTTCCGGGATTTGGACGACGCCATCGGGCTCGGGCAGGATGACTGGTGGATGACCGACGACCGCGGCCAGAAGATTTCATTCATGAAAATGTGGCTCGATCATGTGGGTGACGAAGCCTTCAATCTCGTCGCAGAGCCGAAGCCAGATGATTTCGCCCGCATGAACTTTCCTGTTCTGACCGCTACGGGCTATTTCGATGACGACCAGCCCGG
>Ga0335076_10004817_pt1 | contig 13681 bp, 13 predicted proteins | sample Lox_Sample_25_FD_206717 | JGI IMG/M metagenome (GOLD analysis project Ga0335076, IMG submission 206717) | Soil microbial communities from Loxahatchee National Wildlife Refuge, Florida, United States - Lox_Sample_2.5 | ecosystem: Environmental > Terrestrial > Soil > Wetlands | place: USA... | reverse complement strand
TGAACTAAGAATCATGATCGCGCATGCGACCGAAGAGATGGATGGGTCGGACTGAGTTCCGCACCTGAAATGATTGCGAGCGAGCCTCGGTTGTGGCACTTGTTCCAACTAGAGCGAAATGGCGCTCTCCTCGGAGTGCATGGATGAGTACGCTCGAAAAGATCTTGACACCGCCGACATTGTTAGAGATGGGGATTTTACAGCCGATTCGCTTTTCAGTACTTTCTCAACACGCCAATAACTCTGCCCTGAATATCCACCGCGGCTGCGGGCACGATGATCGGCTGCATGTTCACGTTCGACGGCTGCAGGCGGATGCTCTCCCCTTCCCGGTAGAACCGTTTCAGGGTCGCATCGCTCTGGTCGACGAGGGCCACCACGATGTCGCCATTATGCGCGGTGCGGGTCTTCTCGACCAAGACGTAGTCGCCGTCGAGGATGTGCTCGTCCTGCATGGATTCTCCGCGCACCTCCAGAACGAACACTTCTTTCGAGCGCACGAAGTCCGCGAGCGAAATCGTCTCCGGATTTTCGACCGCCTCGATCGGCTGGCCGGCAGCAATGCGGCCGACCAAAGGCAAAACCACACCCGTGTTCACACTCATCGACTGCTTGAGTTTGCCCTTGGGCGGCAATAGATCGATGGAGCGGCTGCGGTTGTAGTCTCGCGTCAGCAGCCCCTTTTTCTCAAGATTCGAGATGTGCTTGTGCACGGTCGCCAGCGAATTGAGCTTCAGACCTTGCCCGATCTCCTCAAATGAGGGCGAGTAACCGTGCTCAGTCACAAACCGCGAGATGAAGTCGTAGACGTCGCGCTGCCTGCGTGTGATTGCCATAGCGACATTGTAGGCGAATATAAAGCGAAGTCAAGTGCGCAACTTGTGATCAGGGCTCGGGTTATAAGGAACAGGCAGAGAACGATGGATCGCCAGCCTAAAACCCGCAGCCAGCAAGCGCTGTACAAGATCCAGGCGCCTTGGAGCGGACGGGCCGCGATTTTGGCGTTGTCGCTGGGATTATTGTTTCCAGTTGCGTTGGCGGGGCAGAACGCAGCCGCAAATCTCGCGAACTCAGCAGGCTCTCAATCCAATCCGAATCAGGTCAGCTTCGAGGCTTCGCCTGCTCCGGCGCCCTCGCAGCGGAACCGCGGATACAGCTTGCCGGAAAACGAATGCAGCGCGGACTACTGGAATCCTTATCTGGGCAAAGATAACGCAGTCACGCAGTCTACGGCCCGTGTGCAGCAGAGTTCGCTCGAGGAGATCGACGCTGCAGACACCATAGAGGAACTGCCAAGCGAGATCGTAGGGGAAGCAGAATCCGTGCATCAACTGCAGGGCGAAGTCGTGCAGCCCCAGCCGGGCGTGCAGCAACTGGATTCCGAGCTGGTGCGGCCCGAACCATCGCTCGGCGACATGCATCCCGCCATGCCTTCGGTCGACACTCCATGGGACCACCCCGACTCGGGCACCGTGCCCGTCCCCTGATCTCCTTATCCTTGAAGAGCCTGGAACCCTTGAAACTTCCGCGCGCTTCGTGACTCCAATCTGTCGGCGCGAAGAAATCGTACTAAGGGTGGGGGACATCAATGATGGCAACTTCTATTCGACTTGCCGCAATCGCTTTGACGTCGCTTTTAGTTACAACCGCGTGCACCGCCAAGGCAGGTACACCCGCCGCGGTGCCGGCTGCGGTCGTGGACGAAAATAAAGCTGCATCGCCAAAGCACGAAACCGCCGTTATCGCCGGCGGATGCTTTTGGGGAATTCAAGCCGTCTTCCAGCACGTGAAAGGCGTCATCAGTGCGACCTCCGGCTACTCCGGCGGATCGGCCAAGACTGCCGAGTATGAAACCGTCAGTACGGGCGAAACCGGCCACGCCGAGTCTGTGCAGGTCGTCTACGATCCTTCGCAAGTCACGTATGGCGAATTGCTGCGTGTTTTCTTCTCGGTGGCTCACGATCCGACACAGCTCAACCGGCAAGGCCCCGACGAAGGCACGCAATACCGCTCTTCGATCTTCTACGGCAACGACGAGCAGAGAAAGATTGCCGAGGCCTACATCGCACAGCTTGATCAGGCCAAGATCTTCGCGCGGCCAATCGTCACCAAGGTCGTCCCGCTGCAGGGTTTTTATTCGGCTGAGGCTTATCACCAGAACTATGCCGCGCTGCATCCCAATCAGCCGTACATCATGTTCAACGACGCTCCGAAGGTCGAGCACCTGAAGCAGGAATTTCCTGGGCTCTACACCGAGAGATAGGAGAACTTTATGTCGAATCCGGATCGCGAAAATACTCCTGATATCCGCCGGCGCGCGTTTCTTGGCACACTGCTGACGGGCGTCGGGGCACTGGTCGTGTGGCAATTCAAACGCCCGCGGATTCTCGAAGCAAAGGCCGCTTCGGCCGATCCCAAGCCTGTCACAGTCGTGCTCTTCTCTGATTCCGGAGAGCGCTTAAAGAAAACTCAGATCGCCAAGGTAGTTAAGACAGAGGAAGAATGGCGGCAGCAGCTCTCAGGCAACGCATTTGATATCACCCGTCACGCCGACACCGAAATTGCCTTCAGCGGCAAGTACTGGAATGTGCACGACAAGGGAATCTACCGCTGCATCTGCTGCGATAACGCGCTGTTCGATTCCGCCACCAAGTTCGATTCGGGCACAGGCTGGCCCAGCTTCTGGGCGCCGATCGCAGCGGAGAATGTCACGGAAACTCGCGACACCAGCGTGGGCATGGTTCGAACAGCGATCTCCTGTACCGAATGCGATGCGCATCTGGGCCACGTTTTCGATGACGGCCCTGAACCCACCCACCTGCGCTATTGCATGAACTCGGCATCTCTTCGTTTCGTGAGGGCAGCTGCGTAAAAGACCCAGTGGCCTTGTCTGAATGTTTGCAGGCAACATCATGCACTTCGTCTGAACGCAAGAAACCGGGCAGAGCGCTGGAGATTCTCCATAAGCTCTGTCCGGCTTCTGAATGGCCATTCGTCCCGTAACGAAGGCGCTGGCTCTATTTACTTACTTGTTTTCTTCTTTTTTCTCTTCGATACGCTCGGCGATGGCGCCGGCGCCCTCAAACCCGGTGATGGCCGCGGCAGCTTCGGTCACGAGCCCGGCATTCGGATCGAGTTTCTTCATGCCTTCAACGGCGGCCACAGCTCCAGCGATTTTTTCGGCTTCTTCCAAGAGTCCCATGTGCGAACCTCCTTGCATTCTCGGCGAATAAGTTCCCACCCCACGCCCTGCGTGAAATGCGGGTTATCCCTTGTATGCCCGCTGCACTGAACTGTCAAGCGCCGTAGGGGCATGCAGTGACGGAGCGCAACGACGCGCCTACGGCAGCCCGAACGCATACACGGCGCTGCCGGCGGCGATCGCCACGTACTCTTTTCCATCCACGGCGAACGCGATCGGCGCGGCGTACACTGCGCCTCCCATCTGGAAATGCCAGACCGGCTTGCCCGACGCGGCATCGAAAGCAATCAGGTTTCCTTCCGCGTCTCCTGTGAACACCAACCCGCCCGCCGTCGACAGCACTCCCGACCACGTCGGCGACGTATGCTGAAACTTCCACTTCACCTCGCCGGTCGTAGGATCGATCGCCTTCAGGAATCCCAGGTACGGACGCGCTTCTTCTGAAGGGAAGTAGGCGCTGCCGTAAAACGCGTGGCCTGCTTCATAAGGCTGTGGCGCGGTACTGAAGATGTCGCACTGGTCGCGCGCTGTCACGTAGAGCAGCCCAGTCTGTGCGTCGTACGTTGGCGGCATGTAATTCGTTGTGCCCAACGCCCCCGGGCAAACCGTGTGCCCCTCCAAGGTCGGCGACGCCTCTTTCCTCGCGATCGGACGCCCTTCTGAGTCTTTCGCTTCGCTCCACGTCTGCTTGCCGTAAGCAGTTGCCGTCATCAGTTTCCCACTCGTGCGGTCAATGACGTAGAAGAATCCGTTGCGGTTCGCCTGCACAATAAGTTGCTTGCCACCCGCATCCCGCGCCTCCGCATCGGACGCTTGCACGTCGATCATGACCGGGACCTGCGTCGCGTCCCAATCGTGCTCGTCGTGCTTGGTGAACTGAAAATACCAGTTCAGCTTGCCCGAGTCGGCATCAAGCGCGAGCAATGAATTGCTGTACAGGTTGTCACCAGCGCGTCCCTCTCCGCGGTTCGATGGCGCAGGGTTTCCTGTCGGCCAGAAAATCTGATTCGTCTTCCCATCGTAAGTGCCGGTGTTCCAGGCCGGCGCGCCACCCACCTTCCAGGAATCGCCTTCCCAACTATCATGCCCGGGCTCGCCTGGTCCGGGCACGGTGTAGAAGCGCCACTTGCGGGCACCCGTATCGGCATCGTAGGCGTCGATAAATCCGCGCACGCCGTACTCGCCGCCCGACACTCCGATCACGATCAGATTTTTCACCGCCAGCGGAGCAACCGTAAAGCTGTGCCCGGTCCGATAGTCCGCGGCAATCACGTCCCACACGACGTTGCCCGTCTTGGCATCGAGCGCGATCACATGCGCGTCGAGCGTGCCCAGAAAAACCTTGTCGCCGAGAATCGCGAGGCCACGATTCACGCGCCCGCAGCAAGGGCGAATGTCCCCCGGGACTTGCCGCTGATACATCCAGATTGGGCGCCCGGTGCGGGCATCGAGCGCAAACGCACGATTATCCTGCGCCGTCGCGTAGAGAATTCCGTCGACGACCAGCGGCGTGGTTTCCAGTTTGCCGGTGGCCGCAGTCTGATACACCCACTTCGCAACCATGGTGCGAACGTTCGTCAAGTTGATCTGATCAAGTTCGCTGAAGCGCCGCCCGGAGTAATCACCGGAGTAGGTCATCCAGTTCTGCGGTTCTTTCGCCGAGTTCAGCAACCGTTCGAACGTGACTTGCGCGTGGGTCGTAACGCAAAAGACAATCATGCTCGCGAAGGCGATCAACCCGCGACATCGTCTGCGATCGTTCATTTCGCCCCCACGCTGGTCAGGTACGCGATGATGTCTTCCAGATCCTTGTCGCTCAGCGCATCCACTTCATACTTGGGCATAGCCGATTCGCGAGTCTTCTGAAAGGAACGCAGCTTGTCTTTCTCGAACGAATACACCTTTTCACCCATATCCATGATCTGCACGGTGAAGCTATCTTCGTTGAGCGTTACGCCGCGAATCTGCTTCCCATCCGCGGTGGTCACAGCAACGCTCTCGTATTCCTGTGGAAACTCTTTCGTCGCCTCGGTCAATCCCCATGCCAACCGCTTGCTGGGATCTCGCACCGACTCGATCAACGCGTCTCGCGTTCGCGATTCACCGACGGCAGTCAAGTCGGGCCCGAGTCGTCCGCCCTTGCCCTCAACCATGTGACACATCGAGCAATTGCCGTCGCCGTAAAACAAATCCTTACCACGCGCCGCATTTCCAGACGCCTTCGCTCCAGCCTTCACCTCCTGGCTGCGAATGTAGGTGATGATCTGCCAGATCTCTTCGTCGGTCATGCCCACACCTTGACCGTTGGTTCCGTTCGCAGGCATGGCGGTGCCAGGGATTCCATTGCTGATGACCTGAAACATATCCGCATCGGAGTGCGCATGCTTCTTCTGCGCCCGCGTCAAGTCCGGACCGCGGCCGCCCCCGCGAGCCCCAAGTCCGTGACACAGCGCGCAGTTGATGCGGAACTCATATTCGCCCGCCTTCGCCGCCTTGGCATCGCCGGCAAGCGGATTCTGCGCGTCCCCCACCAAAACGAAGCCAAACCACATCACAAGCAAGACACCCATTGATCGTCGCAGCATTCCATCCCCTGGCGGAAAAGTGCAGGCATTCTACGCCACCACGTGCTGAGCACAGCGTTGGAAATCTCGGTCGGGAAATCCTGGGCGGGAGGTCACGTAGTGACCCGCGGGACATGTCCAGCGGGCATCTGGGATCTGACACTTCTGGGTCTCTACACTGAAATCCTCTACGGTTCTGCCGAACTGCCGTAGGCGGAAGTGTTTTTTGCTTTAGCGGCTAAGTGCTTGCAAGATCAGCCTTTCCAGCGAAAGGCACCGGGCTGCGGAAGTCCCAGATGGGCCAGCACGCGGTGCGCAAATTCGCGCGCTATCTCATCTAATGAAGTAGGGCCGTAATAGAAGGCCGGGATCAGCGGGAAGACCGTGGCACCAGCATCGGCGGCCCGATACATATTTCGAATATGGATTTTGCTGAGAGGCGTCTCGCGCACGCACAGCACCAACGGACGCTTCTCTTTGAGTGAAACGTCGGCCGCCCGCTCGATCAGCTGCGCGGCCACGCCGTTGGCGATGCGGGCCAGAGTGCCCACGCTGCAGGGAATCACGATCATCGCGTCAGCGGGATAGGAGCCGCTGGCCACATTCGCTCCGATGTCGGTATTCGACTGAACCTGAATTTTTGACGACGCTGCGGCGGCTGTCCCAAGGACTCGGCCGACGAGGTTAGAACGGCCGTCGAGCTGCAACTCCTCGGCCATCACTCTGAGCGCCGCGTCAGAGGCGATGAAGTTCACGGTCTTGACTCGTTCATCGCGCTCGACGGCGAGCAGAAGTTGGCGAAGGAAAATGGCGCCGCTGGCTCCAGTGGTGGCGACAGTCAGGTTGGCAGGTGGGGAGTGCGGCACGTTTTTGTGTACGACGCCAGGCACAAACCTGGGCACGGCGCTCGAACTCTGGAGCATATGTAGCACGCGCCGTGGAAGTCAAGGCAAGGCTGGCTGAAACAGGTCAGCCAGAAGTTGAATATGTCATCGACCACAAATCTCCGATTGCGCCGCAGCGCCGCGCAACTCACGGCTCTTGCGGGAGTAGAACGGGAGATCCGCGCTCAGGATTCGCACAGCCGCCGTAAATATCTTCGCGAGTTTAACGAGGCGTTTCGCAACTACGACTCGCTCCTTGATTCGCAACAAGTCCAAAACGCCGTGCGGGAAGCCGACATTGTGCTGGTGGGCGACTATCACGCGCTGCCTGCGGCGCAGCGCAATGCGGCAACTTTGCTGGAGCAGCGCGCGCTCGCTGGCGGCCGGCCGGTCGTGCTGGGCGTCGAAACTATTTTCGCGCGCGACCAGCACATTCTCGACGAATGGTGGCGCCGTGAAATCGATGAGAGCGAATTCCGCCAGCGCATTCGCTTCGACCTCGACTGGGGATACGATTGGACTCCCTTTTACGAATTGCTGGTCGCGGCCCGCGATCATGCCGAGGCTCTCTACGGACTCGATTGCATGCCGCGTGAAGACCTGCGCAAGATCAGCGCGCGCGACCGTCACGCGGCGGCGAAAATCGCCGACATTCGCGAACTGCATCCTAATGCCGTCGTTTTCGTCCTCTTTGGTGAATCGCATCTCGCCCCGGGGCACTTGCCTCGCGCCGTCCGAAAGCAGTTGCCTGAGGCGAAGATCCTCACGGTATTGCAGAACATCGACGCGCTGTACTGGCGCGCCGCCGGGGAGCGCTCCGACAAAGTGGAAGCTGTCCGCGTAAAAGATGACGTGCTCTGCGTCTTCAACGCCACGCCCCTTGAAAAATATGAGAGCTACCGCCTCTTCCTCGACCAGTGGAGCCGTTGCGACGACGGCCCAGACTTCGCTCCTACCATCTATAACCTGATCGACAGCCTCGCTCGCTTCCTCGAGATCAATCGCTATTCACCGCATAACGGCACGCAGCCGAAGTTCCTCGTCGACATGCTGCCGGAAGTCTACGGCGGACCGTCAGACGCGCTGTTGCGCCGTCTGCTTTCGCGCAAGGGGATCAGCGAACAGCATCGCGAGTCGATGCTGGCGCACGTGGAACAACGGGGCAGCGCTTACCTGCCGCGTGTGAACGCGTTCTATATCCGCGACTTTCAAATGATGCATGCTGCCGAGGACGCCGCGCGGTTTCTTCACCATGCGTGCCAGGGCATGCCCTACCGCCTGAACGGACACGGAAGCGCCGACGCCAGCGCGGAAGCCGCTCGCAACGGCGGCCGGAATGGCGAACATCGTGCGGAACTTGACCACTTCTACACTCGCGTCATCGAGCATGCGGTCGCGTACTTCGGATCCCGCGTCCTCTATCCTTCGCGGCCTGCGCCGGAAACCAACGACTCCGTGCAACTTTCCCGCGCTGCTGGCGATAAGGCGGCCTACGCAGCCGTCCGTGCCGGCGCAGAAAACATCGAGGAGTCCGCGCGCGAATGGGGCTTCTGCATCGGTAACCAGATCTACGAGGCGTATCTCACCGGCAAGGTGCCGCCCAGCGGCCTGCGTCGCCTCTTTCTGGCCCGGCTTAACGAGCCGGGATTGGCGCGCAAGGTCTGCGTCGCCGTCTTCGCCAAGCTTCGCGCGCTCTGCCGCAGCTAATTCCTCGACACAATTCCTGGTTGGTTCCGCGCAGATCGTTTCGGTTTGCTAATCTAATTTCAGTTGGCACAGCCAGGCCCTCCGTGAACGCAGAATCGATCCGCAAGCTGTTTGATGATGTTCGCCGCGGCAAACTCACTCCCGATGATGCCGTCGCGCGCATGCGTCACATGCCCTTCGAGGATCTGGGCTTCGCCAAAGTCGATCATCACCGCGCCCTGCGAGCCGGAATGCCCGAGGTCATTCTCGGCGAAGGAAAGACCCCAGCCCAGGTCGCTGCCATCTTCGTGCGGCTCGCCAGGCATGGCGGCAATGTGCTCGCGACTCGAGTCAGCGAAAAGCAATTCGTTGCCGTGAAGAAAAAGATTCGAGCGGCGGAATTTCGCGAGCTGGGCCGAGTCATCGTCTTGCAGCGCGATCAAACCAGGTACGGCAAAGGCGTGATTGCCATCGTTTCGGCCGGGACCAGCGACATTCCCGTGGCCGAAGAAGCTTTGGTCACGGCCGAAATGATGGGCAACGAAGTCCAGCATTTCTATGACGTCGGCGTGGCCGGCATCCACCGCTTGCTCGCTAACCGCGAGGCCCTCGCGAAAGCTCGCGTAGTCATTGTTTGCGCGGGGATGGAGGGCGCGCTGCCCAGCGTTGTTGGCGGGCTGGTCGGTGTCCCCGTCATCGCCGTGCCCACGAGTATCGGATATGGCGCTTCGTTCAAAGGATTGGCCGCGTTGCTCGGCATGCTCAACTCCTGCGCCTCCAACGTCAGCGTCGTCAACATCGATAACGGATTTGGGGCCGGATACGTGGCCTCGCTCATCAACCGCTTACCCTGATTCGCAAAAGGAGTCGCCATGCCAGACACGCTCTCTCCCGAAGCAAAGCAACTCATCGACCGCCCCAACTTCGCGCATCTCTGCACCCTCATGCCCGATGGTTCTCCCAACGCGACTCCGGTGTGGATCGGTCGCGATGGCGACCACCTCATCATCTGCACCTCAGAGGGTTCGCTGAAAAGCCGAAACATGAAACGCGATCCCCGAATCTCTCTATCGATCGTGGAGTTTACGAATCCCTACGAAGAGCTGCAGATTCGCGGCCGCGTGGTGGAACGGCGACCCGACCCCGAGTTGAAGGTCATGGACGGCATTTCGCACAAGTACATCGGGAAACCCTTTCCCATGCGGGGCAAAGAACAAGTGGCACTGATCATCGAGATCGAAAAAGCGCGCTACACGAAACTGCCATTCGAGCACACTCCGCCGAAATGAGCACGCCCATGCTCGCGGCCCCGGAATGCTCGTGGAGCCCCGCACGCCCTCGTCCGGGCAGGGAGCACCACAAAACTATCCATCGGCAACCGTTAAGCTTCCTGGGCGGGACGAGGGCGTCCGCCCCTCCATGTCGCGTAAGAAAAAAAGGGCGCGGCCCAGGCCGCGCCCTCTTCACAGCTACTCGACTTACGACTTCCCGACCACCAGGTTGTTCTGCACGCTGAACGCGCCCGGAATCTGATTCGCTCGGATTCCAGCAATCTGCTTGTCCATCGTGTTGTCCACCGAACCGTACAAAGTCACATGCCCGTTCGTGACGATGATCCGGATCGGATGCGCTGGATCCGTGGCGTATTTGCTCAACACGGTGTCGCCGTAGATCGCGCGCGCCGCGCGCAGGCGGATTCGATCATCGAACTGCGAAACCGGTTCGATCGAAATCTTGTCTACGACGTCCTTGACTCCCGGCATGGTTGCGGTGTCGGCCAAAGCCTCATCCCGGCCCACGCCGGTGCGATCCTGCCCTTCTACCGTGACCACGCCATCCTGCACTCCGATAGCGAAGTAATCGAATGCGGCGTCATAGCCCACGCGCACAAAGCGCAGCTTGGTCGCCAGCTTCTGCTCCAGCTGGGCGTCTGACACGTTCGGCCCGGCTACCGTGAGCAGGTTGCGGACGCCCTGCACTTTCGCGATTTTTCGTGCAGTCTTGGTAGCATCCAGCTTGTCCTGGTAGAGATCAACCGTGCCTGTTAGGGTCACGATGCCGTCTTCCACGCTGGACTTCACATTGCTGAACTTCGCCTTGGTTGTGAACTTCTGCGCCGCCACCGTTTGAATGGCAGCGTCATACCGGGTGGCCGCGGTAGTTTGCGCTACCGCCATCCCGCCCAGCAGTCCTAACATCAACAGGGTCCCCACAAATTTCTTCACGTTCATAAGGTCACCTCCGACCTTGACGAATCTTTACGAATTAACCATCTGGTTAATTCATCGGATGCGGTCTGGTGCGCCTCGGATGCATAGGAAGCGAGGAAAACTGTCTGCCGGGAAACATAGCGATTCGCAAAACTTTTTTGCGCGGTGTGGGTTTCAATACAAGGAGAAGTTTTTCGCGCGCCGGCCTCAAAGGCCGGTCAGACAATTTCGCAGATAGGTGTGATGGTGCGAAAGTTCAGAAAACTAGCGACGCCCGGAAGTTGACCGCACCGCAAGCCGCGGCTTGGCCTTTCTCTTGAACGCGTGACCGCTGAAGCACCAGTACCCCGCCAGCGTTCCTCCCGCAAATACCGACCACAGGATCGTGTTTGCCCAGGACCGGTATTCCTCCGCGGTGAGGTTGGCCCCATTCCAAAAAGTGAGTGGCCACACAAACACAGCATAGACGCCCACCGCAGTCAGAACAGCGACGAGCCCCACGAATACCGCCAGCACACCAGCGGACAAGCTCTCGAACAGGAGCATACTCCAGTGCTGGTCGGCAGAGTCCGGACGACGGGACGAGCCACCTCGCTGCCGTTGCACGAGCGGAGACATGATCCTCCAGGGTTTGAGTGGTGAAGACCGCCGCTCGCAACTTTCGGAGCGCGTTCTTCCAGATTAGAGGATAGAGTCCCGAGCCGAGCCCACCAAGTTACCAAGGGCGCAGGTAATCGTACCAATATGGGTCTCTTCCATTTCCGGATTACCCCCGTAACTTTCGACGTGGTACCCCGCCATCTACGATGCACAAAGACTGCGAATTCAAAGGGGGGAATAGCGCAGATGGGTGAACGTGTCACCCCATCACGCCGCGGAGAATTAGCGCGTGCTGAGCGGCTCAAAAAGGCTCTCGCCAGAGGTGCCTCCCCTACCTTTGTTCCTCCAGAGAACATCCCTGGCAATGGATCTTGTTCAACGAACTCCTGCCCGGTTGAGCCTCTTCCAGAGGAGCAACAAAGTCCGCACGCGCGGCTGGAATTCCTTGAGCAGATTTTCAAAGCTTCGCCCGATGGCCTGACGATTGCCGGCACTGGGCATCGTGTCCTGCTCGCCAACGAAACCTTTCTGCAGATGTTTGGATATCGCCAGGCGGAAGTGGTGTCGCAGCCTCTGGAGAACCTGGTTGTTCCCGCCGAGCGAATGGCTGAGTCCCAATGGGTGAGCGAGGCACTCGCTAAGGGTGAAAGAATCACACTCGAAACGCAGCGCCGGAAAAAGGACGGTAGCCTGCTCGACGTTTCGGTCTCCTGCGCCCCCCTCACGCTCAATGGAAAAATGGCCGGTTTTTACGCCGGCTATCACGACATCTCCGACCGCAAGCGCGTCGAGGCGCTCAGTTCCGCGCTCTACCGCGTCGCCGAGAAAAGCAGTAGCGTGCGCGATCTGCAGCAGTTCTTCGCGGCGGTGCACGGAATTGTCGATGAACTGATGTACGCCAAGAACTTTTACGTCGCTCTCTATGATCCCGCCAACGAGTTGCTGAGCTTCCCGTACTTCGTCGACGAATATGACTCTGCGCCTCCGCCCAAGAAGTTGGGTCGCGGTCTAACGGAACATCTGCTGCGAACTGGAGAGCCGCTCCTCGCCACTCCAGAAGTGCTGCAGGCAATGGAAGACCGCGGCGCGGTAGCCCGTAACGGCTCCCGCTCTCTCGATTGGATGGGAGTTCCTCTCAAAGTTGGGAATAACACATTCGGTGCTCTCGTGGTGCAGACGTATTCCAAAAACATCCGTTACGGCACGCGCGACAAAGAAGTACTAACGTTCGTTGCGCGCCAGCTTGCCAGCGCGATCGAAATCAAACGAAACGAGCAGGCTCTGCGCCGCTCCGAAGCGCGGTATCGCTCTCTCGTGCAAAGCTCGGTCTATGGAATTTACCGCGCCAGCCTCGAGGGTCGTTTCCTCGACGTCAATCCGGCACTCATCACGATGCTCGGCTACGGCTCGGCGGAAGAAGTGCTCTTGCTCGACCCGGAAAAGGATATTTTCGCGAATCCGGACGAGCACAAGCAGCTGATTGAAGAATTCCGCGGCAACGGCCGCATGGACGGACTTGAGGTCAAGTGGAGACGGAAAGATGGCAGGTCGATCACAGTCCGGATTAGCGGGCGCGCCGTGAGCAGCGCCGATGAGCCCGCCGATGTTCTTGAGGCGATCGCCGAAGACGTGACTGACCGCCGCGTTCTCGAAGATCAGTTGCGGCAAGCGCAGAAGATGGAGGCCGTCGGAAGACTCGCCGGTGGCGTAGCCCATGACTTCAACAACCTGCTGATGGTTATCAGCGGTTACACGGAAGTGATGCTGGCAAAGCTCGACATCAAGCATCCTCTGCACGAAAAAGGCCGGGCAATTCAGCAGGCCGCCGATCGCGCCACCACGCTCACCCGGCAGTTGCTCGCATTCAGCCGTAAACAGTTGCTCGAGCTCAAAGTGGTTGACGTGAACGCGATCGTGCAGGATATGGAACGCCTGCTGCGTCCACTGATCGGAGAAAACGTCGAACTGATGACGAAACTTGCTCCCGAGGCTGGCCACACTCGTGCCGACGCCGGGCAACTCGAGCAAGTTCTGATGAACCTTGTCGTGAACGCCAAAGATGCCATGCCTGGGGGCGGAAAGCTCACCATCCACACGCAAAATCTTTTTGTCGATGAGAGCAACCGCTGGGGACAGACGTTCATTCGTCCCGGCAGTTATGTGATGCTCTCGGTCACCGACACCGGCATGGGCATGGACAAGGAAACGCAATCCCGCATCTTCGAACCATTTTTCACGACGAAAGAGAAAGGCAAGGGCACAGGTCTTGGCTTGTCCACGGTGTACGGCATTGTCAAGCAGAGCGGCGGATATGTGATGGTGCAGAGCGAAAAAGGACAAGGCACAACCTTTAACATCTATTTGCCACGAGTCGAGGATGCCGTCGATCCGAATACTGCCCCGGTGGCGCGAGTCGCCGCGGGAGGCTCGGAAACCGTGTTGCTGGTCGAAGACGAAGAATCAGTTCGACAGCTGGTTCGCGAGACTCTGGAGGCAAAAGGCTATCGCGTCCTCGAAGGAGAGAACGGTCAGGAT
>Ga0335076_10004816_pt1 | contig 13681 bp, 10 predicted proteins | sample Lox_Sample_25_FD_206717 | JGI IMG/M metagenome (GOLD analysis project Ga0335076, IMG submission 206717) | Soil microbial communities from Loxahatchee National Wildlife Refuge, Florida, United States - Lox_Sample_2.5 | ecosystem: Environmental > Terrestrial > Soil > Wetlands | place: USA... | reverse complement strand
GGTGATGACGTTCTCGAGCGTCCCGGCGTCCTTGCGCGTGTAGCGCTCGATCGTCTTCAGCTGCGTCGTGTGCGGGTGACCCACGAAGTCGAACCAGAACTTGTCGTTGAAGCCGACCGTCTCGACGACGAGCGTGTCGCCTTCCCAATGCCCGATCGAGTGGCCGTACCACGTCGCCTCGAGATCGTCGGGATGGCCGCGGCCGTCCACGAAGATCTGCCGGTAGCTGTGGATGTTGCCCTCGAACAAGATGTACAGAATCTTGGCGTCGCCATAGGCCGGCGTTTGTAGGACCCGCCACGGATACGGCGCAACCCGCGGCACGCCGGTCGGCAGGCAGCGCGCCTCGGGATCCTCGGACGACAGCCGGCTCTTCATGAGCTTCTCGGCCTCGGGCAGCATCACGATCTCTTCGCCCGGCAACAGGCCGTCTTTGATGTCTCCGACCGGACCGCCGCCTTGCCAAACCCCGGAGAGATCCGGCTTGCCGTTCGGCAACCGCGGCGCGGGACCTTTCGGCTTCTGGCCGCCGAGATTGGGGTTGCTCGCGCTGCCGCTGCCGGCGGGCGACGTGACCGCGGCCGGCGTCGGCTGCGCGACGGCTTGAAGGCTCGGCGCCGACAGAGCGACGAGCGTTGCGACGAGCGTGCCGTGGAAGCCGTGGAAGCGCATCGCCGTGCTCAGGCGCCGCCGTCCGCGGCAGCGCGCGCGAACACGCGGCTACCGTCCGCAAGCGTCACGACGCGCGCGTTGGCCATGTTCGCGCCGCTGCGCGCGAGCGAGCCTTCCACCGTCACGACGTCGTTCTCCTTGAGCGAGGTGCTCGACCAGCCCTGCCGCTTCAAGACGTTGGGGCTCGCGAGCTCGAGGTTCCAGCTCGTCGTCTTGCCGTCGTCGCCCTTCACGTCGATGTAGAAGCGCGCGTGCGGGTTCGTCCATTCGACCTTGGTGACCTTCCCGGTGAGCGTCACGGGTTTCGTGGAGTCGTACTCCCCCGAGAACGAGTGGTGCGCAAGCGCGGGCGCCGCGGCGGCGAGCGACGCACACGCGAGCAGCGGGATGATCCGAACCTTCATCGAGCCCCCTCGGCGGAAACGTTGAAAAGATGCTAGCCGAAGCGCCGCGCGCAGTCGACCGAGCGCCGCCGAGGGCCGTGGCGCCGCTCGGATCGGCGAGCGAAGCCGCGGCCGGCGTGCCGCGGGCGCGCCTCAATCGTCGATCTCGACTCGCGTCGCGACGATCACGCCGCTCGAGCTCACCGTGCCCTCGACCTCGACCTTGACGTTCAGCGCGAGCGCGGCCGCGTTGCCGCCCTGGTACGTGGTCGCGGGCGTGGTGGTGACGGCGCGGCCACCGACGTCGAAGTCGGTGGCGGACGCGAACCGCGTGATCAGCCCCTCGACCTCGGCCTCGTGGCCGGTCTGAGCTTCTTCGGCCTCCGCCTTGCGAACCTCGCTCGCGAGCAGCGCGCCGCTCGGCGCCGTGCTCGTCCCTCTGACGAGCACGCTGTCGCCGTTGCTCGGGCCGCCGCTCGCGAAGCCTTCGATCAACGACGCCTGGCTGTAGTCGACGACGAGCCCTCCGAGGTTGAAGCGCGACAGCGCCATGTCGAGATTCGACACGACGCCGAACGCGAGCAGGCCGCTGCCCGCCGTGACGCTCTGGATCCGCGTCGCCTCGACTACGCCTTGCGCGCTCACGAAGCCGCTCACGGCGACGAGGTCGGCGACGCGCAGCGAGTCGAACGAATTCGGCACGCCCGAGAGGTCGAACACCGTCGAAGAGCTGGCCGTGACCGTCTGGCCGAGCACCGTGATCTGCGACGCCGAGCTATTCAGCGCCGCGATCGGGCCGCGCACGTTGGTCTGGAAGAGCACCTGGTTCGCCGTGCCGGTCATCCCCGAGGCGTCCTGCTCGCCGATCACGGTCACGACTTGACCGAGCGCAAGATCCGACGCAGTGGCCGGATCGCCGTCGACGACGACCGACGCGTTGTCGACGTTGTAGTGCACGCCATTCACCACGATGCTGCCGAAGCCCGTGATCGGACCCACCACCGAGACCGGCGTCGTGACACCGCCGCGATCGATCCCGGCCGTTTGCGTCCCGGAGCCACCGCACGCGGCAACCGCCATCGCGGCGAGCGCGAGCGAGGCCGCTCTGTTGGGTGCGCGGATCATTTTTGCTCTCCGTCGTCCTGAATTTGGTACACGCCGATGCCCAGCCGGAGGGTCTTCTCCTCCGGATCCGTCGACTCGTGCTGAGACAGCCAGCGATCGACGTCTTCCAAGAACGCCATGCCGCGAGCCTCGATGTATTCGCGAAACTTGCGCCGCGCGGCGCGCGCGACTCTCGCGTTCGTCGCGCGCCCCTCGAATCGCGTGCGCTCCTCGGCGCGCACGAGATTCTCCGCGACGGTCGCGCCGAGATCCTCGAGCACGCTACCGGAGCGCAGCACCGCCTCCTCGTCGGGCGCGGCGGGCGAGTAGTAACGCAGCTTCGCTCGCAACCGCCCCCGAGGCGTCTCCGCGACCGCTGCGACCGCTCTGAGCTCTTTCAACAACGCCGTGCTCGGGATGTCTTGCGCGTAGCGCTTCGCGAGACCCTCGAAGCCGCGCTCACCTTCGAGCTCGAGGAGGCGCGGCTTGCCCTTCGCGTCGAGGAAATCGGGGTCTTGGAACCAGCCCGTGAGCACGCGCGACGCGTGGTTGATTTTCGCAATGGGCGCGAGCGTGTCGGGCGCGGCGCTCGCGAGCCGATCGCGGGCGCGCTTGACGTCGCGCCGGCTCAACCCCGTGAGGATAGCGACGCGGGACGCGTTCGCCGGCCGACCGCGCTTGCCATAGTCGTCGCTCGCGACGTCGACGTATACCGCTTTCAGCAGCTCGGCGACCTCCTTCCACGTCACTCCACAGCGCAGCAGGATGCGCACGACCGGACGCACCGCAACCGCGAACGCCGAGAATGCCGCCTGCCTGAGCTTGTGCTCGGTCATCGGCTTCAGTATCCACCCGCTCCGACCGCGGCGAGGAAGGCGGGCCAATCGCTGCCCGCGTGCCAGCGGTAGTACGCGCGAGTGGCGCCGTCGCGGTCGACGACGCGCACGGCCTGCAACGGCTCGCTCGCAAGCTTCTGCAGCTGGTCGAGCGTCACGCGCGCCGCCAGCTCCGCCCCGAGCCGGACCGGCGCTGCATAGACACGCGCGTCGCGCAGCGCGGCCTCGCGCTCTTGCCAGGGCCGCAGCGCGAGCTCCATCGGCTCGCCCGCGACGTCGATGAACACGCGCTCCGGCTCGCTCGCCAGGGGCACGAGATAGCCGCGGTCGAGCGTCGTTGCCACTCCAACCCAGAGGTAGTACTCGCGCACGCCTTGGCGGTTCGTCTCGACCGGACCTAGATATAGGTAATCGCGTCCGCTGCGCGAGTATTGAGGCTCCGTGCGCGCGAATACCATCGGCTCGGCGCCCACGAGCACGGTCGTGCCGCTCGGCTCGTCGAGGCGCTCGCGCACCATGTGCGACTGAGTTCCGCAGCCCGCGAGCGTGGCGAGAGTCGCGATCGATACGACTCGTGCAAGCGGCGACGGCTTGTATCGGGCGCGCATGTCAGAAGTCCGCGTGGTAGCCGATATTGACGTAGTGGCCGATCGAGCTCTCACGGATCGTCGGGTCCGCGACGTCCGTACGAAGAAAGTCGTCCTTGCCCACCTCCGCCTCGAAGTGATAGCGGCTGCGAAAACTCAGCAACACTCTGAAAGACGGGCTCGTCGTCTCTCGGTGAATGCCGTTGCTGCCGTTCCAGACGCCATAGGTCAGGCGCGGGTTGATGCGCACGCGTTGGCCAACGGATAAGCGCACGTCCCAGGTAACTTGGCTCAACGTGAAATCCGGCGAAGAGCCATAACGCAAGTTGAAGACGTTCACGTCGCGCGCGCCGAACAGCCCGGCGCCGACGAAGCTGGTCGTGTAATAGACCTGCTGGCCCGTGCTCGGAATCGCCGGCACGCCGGCCGACGCGACCGTCGCGCCGATGTCGACCGCGGTGACGTCTGCGTTGATTTGGAATCGCTCGAACAGGGGTTTCGAGATGCCGAGCGTCAGGGTCGTCATGCCGGACGTCCGGTCGCGTGCAATTTGGCGAATCTCGTCCTCCGTGTAGACGAGCAGCATGTCCGAGATGCTGGTGAAGGGCTGACCGATGAGCGCATTGCGCGTGGTGAGGATCGGGCTCTGCCGCACGTCGACGAGCCCGGTCAGCGTGACGCGATTGTCGAACCGCCACGTACCGAGCGCGAGCATCGTATTGAGCTTGTCGTAGCCGTAGTCGTAATCGACCATGCTCGTGAGGGTGCGCTTGTCGTCCGCGTAGCGCGCTTCCAAGCCGAACGATTGCCGATCCGTGAGGCTGTCGATCCTGCCGCTGTTCAGCGACGTGCTGAAGCCCCAGCGGCCGATCAGACGATCGAAGTCGATCGCAACGCCGTAGAACTCGCGGCCCGTCTCGAGGCCGTAGCGCGTCGACTCGACGGGGTAGCCGCCGAAAAAGTGAACGCGGCGGTCCGGCGCCCAGCTGTACGCGAAATGGACTCCGTCGAAGCGCCCCAGGACTCCCCAGTTGTGCAGCGTCTGTCGTCCGGCGCGAAGCTGCCAATCGCCGTCGACGTTGTTCACGTCGACATAGGCGTACGAGAAGCGGTTCGGCGTGTCCGGAAGGCTCCCGATCGTCGTCTGCGGCACACCGGACAGGTCGTAGATGTTGCTGACGACGAGCCGGCCCGCCACGTTCACGACGTCGCCGTTGTGGCGCACTCTCATGTCGACATCCGTAAGCAGCGCGTCCAGCGCGACGACTTGGGGCTCGAACTCGTCGAACTGATAGATGTCGCGACGGTAGTACTGCGAGAGCCCGGTCGCGACGTTCCAAGCGGATTGCGCGTCCGCGTCACTCGGCCGCAGCGCCTCGCGCGGCACCGGGGTAGCCGCCGCGAGCCCGCTCAATCGCTGCTGAACGCGACGCGCGCCCTCGCCGTCCGGGAATTGCTCGAGGTACGCCCGATACTCGGCTATCGCTTGAGCCGTTTGACCGCTGCGCTCGCGCGCGAGCCCCAGGTACTCGCGCGCGTCGGCCAGCGCCTCGCCCGGCTGATCGAGGAGCCGCGTGTAGATTCCGATCGCGGTCGCGTAATCCGCGGCGAGCATCGCGTCGTGCCCCTGCTGCATGAGCTCGGTAACCCGAGCCGGGTCGAGCGCGGCCGTTTCGGTCGCCGCGGTCGCGGCCGCGGCGGACGAAGGAGACTGCGCCGGACTCGCACGCTTCTGCGCATCCACGCCGAGCGACGAGCTCGAGGCGAGCTGGATCTCCGCGGCCTCGGCTCGACCGACCCAGGCTCGTGGAAACTGCGGAAGCAGCGTCGCGAGCGCGGCGCGCGCCTCTTGCTCCGTGCCAAAGAAGCCGATCCGGAGCCGGTACCAAGTTTGGCCGTCGACGGCCGCCTCCGAAACGTACGGCTTCACGCCGGATCCCGCGGCGAGCGACTCCAGAATAGTTGGCGCAAACGGTTCGCGCTGCGACGCGAGGTTGACGATGTAGTCGGCGCTCACCGCCGGTGCGCGCACTCGCTGAGTCAACGGCGCGCGCTCGGACGGCGGACGCGCTCGAGCAGCCGCCGGGCCCGCGACGGATGGCGCCACGCTCGCTGCGCCGGACGCAGACGTCGAGCTCGCGGAAGGCGCAGCGGCCTGCGACTCGACGGTCGGCACGCGCTCGTCCTGCGCCGCCGGTGGCAATCGAACGAGCAGCTGCAATGTCCGCAGGTCGCCGCGCTGCGCGACGCGATAGTCGACCGGCTGGTCGAAACGGAACGTCAGCAGGTTCTCACCGAGCCCGAGCGATTCGTACTCGACTTTCGACAGCAGCGCGAGCCGGCCGCCAGCCGGCTGATAGGCCTCGCTCGAGATCTCGCTGATCCCGAATTGACCACAGGCTTCGAGCGGCTTCACGTGGATCTCGACGACCGGTCCGTCCGGTGCCCGCGCGTCCGACACGAACCGCATCGGGCACGCAAGCTCTACCGTGATCGTGGCTTGCTCGCCGCGTTTCGACACCTGGATGTCTTGCACGAGGCGATCGGCGCCGAGTGCGCTGCCGAGCACGGCGGCTCCGGCAGTCGATGCGAGGACTCGCGCTGCCCAGCTCATTTGGCGGGCGTCCACGCGATCGTCGTGTGGCAGTTGTCGCAACTGCCGGTCGTAACCGGATGGTTCGCGGGCTTGCCGGTCGCCGTCGTGCCGTTGTGGCAGCTCATGCACGTGCCGATCACCTGCGTGTGATCGACGCGCAGCGCCGGCGAGAAGCGCACGGTCGTGTGGCAGTCCTCGCAAAAATTCGTGGTCGTGATGTGCGTGGCCGCCTTGCCGGTCGCGCCGACGCCGTCGTGGCAGCTCGCGCAGGCGCTCGTGATGCCCATGTGATCGAAATGGACCGGCGTCCAGCCCGTCGTCCGGTGGCAGGTGTCGCATTGCGCGGTCGTCGGCGGATGCTGCGGCGGCTTGCCGACGCTCTGGACGTTGTTGTGGCAGCTCGTGCATGTGCCGCCGATGATCGAATCGTGGTTCATCCGCGCGATCGGCAGCCACGCCGCCGTTCGATGGCAGTCCTCGCAGAAGTTCGTCGTCAGCGGATGCTGCGCCGGTCGCGCGCTCGCGCGGATCCGGCCGCCCTGCGTGTGGCAGCCGGCGCATTCGAACGGCGTGCCCTGAAACACGCCCGCCACGTGGCACGACTCGCAGTCGACCGTGCGGTGCGCGCCGTCCAGCCGGAAGCCCGTAGTGAAGTGATCGAAGCTGCTGCTCTGCTGCGCCCCGCCGCCGTCAGACAGCAGGCAAGCGGCGGCGACAAAGGCGAGTCTCAGCAGGCGGCTCATCTCGGCACCCGGAGCTGCTTGAACGAGTCGGTCGTATGGCAGCGCTCGCACTGCGGTCCAAACTCGCCGTCGTGCACATCGTCTCTGCGGTGACAGCTCAGGCACGCGGTCTCGAGCTTGATATCCGCGGCGACCCCGACCGCTTGCCGATGGCAGGAGCTGCAGGTGAGTCCGCGGTGAGCGCCGTCGAGCGGGAAATGCGTCTTGGCGTGATCGAACGTCCAGGCGTGCCAATCGTTCGCGTTGTGGCACAACGCGCAGTCGAGCCCCAGCGTGCGCTTGTGCGCGTCGTCGTCGCGGTGGCAGTCGACACACTCACGCTTCGCATCGTGGAACTTCGGCGTCTCGTGGCAGCTCTCGCATTCGACGTCGCGGTGCTTTCCGACCAGCGGGAAACGGCTGAAATCGTGGTCGAAGCGCACACCCTGCTTCCACGCGATCTCGCCGTGGCACGACGCGCAACGCTCACCGAGCTGGCCGGCATGCGGGTCGTCCTCGCGATGGCAGCCGACGCAATCCTTCGCGGGCTTCGCCACATCGACGCGCTCGACGTGGCACGAAGCGCACTTCAAGGACGCGTGCGCGCCGTTCAACGCGAAGTGCGCGTCTCGCGCATGGTCGAACGTCACGTCTGCCCATTTGGTGACCTGGTGGCAATCGGCGCACTTCGGGCCATTGCGGCCCTCGTGCTTGTCGTCCTTCGCGTGGCAGCCGTTGCAATCGGTCGGCAGCTTGACCTCGTACTTGTTGCCGCGGTGGCAGGTCTCACACGCGAGGCCCGAGTGACCGCCGCGCAGCGCGAACTTGGTCCGCTGGAAGTGATCGAACAGCGCGTGCTTCCAGTCGGTAGTGCTATGGCAGTCCTCGCACTTCGTGCCGTTGGATCCTAAGTGCTTGTCGTCCGCGCGATGACAACCGATGCAGGTGTCGGGCGTCTGCTTGTAGCGCTCGTCGACGTGACAGGTCACGCACTTCGCGACCTTTGCGTGCGCGCCCGTTAGCGCGTAGTGCGCGGTGAGCTCGTGGTCGAAGTGGACCTCGCGCCACGACGTCTCACCATGGCACTGAGCGCAGTCCTGGCCTAGGTTCCCGTGGTGCCTGTCGTCCTTCTGGTGGCACGCGACGCACTCGCTCTGCGCGTCGTGGAACGGCTTCTGCGCGGCGTGGCAATCCGCGCACTTGAGCTCCGCGTGCCTGCCGAGCAGCGCGAAATCCGTGAGGCGATGGTCGAACTTCAGCTCGTCGAGGCCGCGCAGATTCGCGTCTCGCCCCTTGTGCTCGGAGTGACACGCTGCGCACTCCTTACCCGCGACGTCCGGCGAACGGCTATGGAAGCCCGTGTTCGCCGCGAGGTCTCGCGCGATCTCCTTGTGGCAATCGAGGCATAGCGACGTCTGCCCTGCGCGCTCGAAGCGGACGTGGCATGTGCCGCATTCGGGCTCGTATTTCGCGTGCGCGCTCGAGAGTGGGCCGGGCATGACCAGCTTGTCGAATGCGCGCACCTGCGCGCGAGCGTCAGGGGCGCTCGCGATGCCCACTAGCAGCATGGCCAGTAGCGCGAACCGCGCTCCGGGCCGCCTCAGCGATCTCGGCCGTTTCGGTCGCGACATCCATGGCTCGGCGACCATCGCTTAGTACATGTGGACCGCGACCACGTGGACGAGCGCGGTCACGACCATCATGTAGAAGAAAGGTAGGTGGAACAGGTGCCACAGACCGAACATCCGTTCGTAGGAGTTCAGCTCTGCGACTTTGCGCACGCGACGCAAATGCTCGAGCGCGAAACGGATGACGGCCGCCTGCAAGCGGTCCTGTTGCTTTGCGATGATCGGCGACTTGCGTGCGAGCTCGCGGAATCTCCGCCGCACCATGCGCGCGAGACGAAGACCTTCCCAACGTGTCTCGAAAGCGAGCCTCGGCGGCAGCAACAACGCAGCCGCGATCCCATGCGGCGGCTCGAGAACCGATTTGTCGAACACGGTGATTCGCTCGAGCAATTCCGGCACGAGCACCGCCACGTGCGCGCGTTGCTCGGCCGTGACTCCGGCCTTCTCCGTGAGCTCGCGCAGCGTCGTGCGCGTGCCGTCGAGATCGGCGTAGACCTTCGCGTGAATGTAGCGGCCGACGAGGCCGCTGCCCGCGACGAGAAGCATGCAGATCAATGCAACGTTGCTATTCAGAGAGCCCAGCGCGAAGTTCGAGTGAAAAAGGATGAGCACCGGCCCGAGCACGCCGAAGACCATGTGCATGCGGAACCAATGCCGCGTCGCGCCGAAGTAGCTCATGAACCGCAGCTTCTTGCGTAGCGGGTAGAGCAACAGCACCGCCATGAGGCTCGCACCGACGATCCCGAGCCAATAGCCGACGCCCTTGAGTGGGTCGACGAGATGCCCTTGCCGATTGAGCAGCCAGCCGACCAGCAACGCGAGCGCGGCGGTCCCGTAGCCGAGCTGAGCGACTTTGCGCGCCGTGAAGCGCCGCGCCTCGAGCGGCGGCGCCCCGAGCGCATCCGCTTCGTCGCCAATTCGTATATCCGTGCCGATGGTTGCCATGTGCTGGGCGCTCAGAAGCTGCTGCTGTTGACCTTGTGGCAGCCGGATTGGCCGCAGTTCTGCTTGTTCGCGGGAGGCGTCCCGCCGTGGCCATCCTTGTACTGACTGAGGTGACACACGGCACAAGTCGATCCGTACGTCGCCGACGGGAACGTCGAAATATCGGCGTTCGAAGGCGAATTGTTGTGGCACTGCGCGCACGTGGTGACCTTCTTCGTGCTGTGGTCGCCGGGATAACCGCCGCCAGCGACGTGCTGGTACGCGACCGTCGTCCAGACCGTGGTGCTGCTATGACAGGACGCGCAGGCCGCAACGGACGTGACGAAGTGCGTCGCGGGCTTCGGCGTCGCCACGTGAGCGGTGTTGGCGCCGTCGTGATTGCCGTCGTGGCAGGTCTCGCACGCTTCGAAGGTGACCACCGAATGGTCCATCGACGCGTTCGCGAAGGTCCCGCCCGGAGTCTTGTGGCACGAGTAACAATCGACTTCGGCGGACGCGTGAACGATCGGAATGTGCGGATGCGGATTCGGGTCGTCGGTCACGTCGGTCACGCTCGGATTGCCGGACGTATGACAACCGGAGCTCTGGCAGCCGCTCGTGACTCCCGTGTGATTGAAGCTCGTGGCGTTCGCAAACGTGGCGGTGGAGTGACACGCGCTGCAGTCCTGGTTCGTCGCGACATGCGTCGCCGTCTTGCCGGTCGCGATGTTGCCGTCGTGGCAGGTCATGCACAGCTTGCCGGTCATTTCCGGACCGCCGTGATCGAACGTGCCGCCGGCAAACGACGTCGCTGTCGGCGGATAGCCCGTGTGGCAGCTCGCGCAATCGCGCGTCGTCGGCACGTGATTCGAAGTCTTGCCGGTGGCCGTCACGCCGTCGTGACACGTCGAGCACGCGAGACCCTGATTCGCGCCGCCAACCTGCAACGTCGCATGGTCGAAGCCCGCCGTGAAGCTGCCGCCGGCCTGGTGACATTGCTGACAGAGGTCCGAAGTCGCCGGATGTGCCGCGTCTTTGCCGACGGGCTCAGCGGTATTGCCCGCGACATGGCAGCTGACGCAGGCAGCCGCCTTGACGGTCGCGTCCTGATGGTTGACGGGATTGGTTTCTTTGAAATTGCCGGTGGTCGTATGACACGCGTTGCACTCCCAGCCGTTCGCGTCCACCGTGCCGTGCACGGAATCGCTCGGATGGCTCGTGGCCAGGTAGATCGCATTGTCGTAAGCGGCGTTGTGGCACGTACGGCAACCGGTCGTGAATGCCGGATGGACCGTGTTCGCGAACGGAGTCGCCTTCGCGAAGCCGCTCACGATCGAGCCGTTGATCCCGGGACCGTTGTTCGTGTCCGCGTGGCACTGGCTGCAATCGCCCGACGTCGGAATGTGACCCGCGGGCCTCGAGATCACTTTCACACCGTCGTGCGCCTGTCCGTCGTGGCAGCTCGCGCAGCTCTTCGTGATGCCCGCGGCCGCGTGGTCGAAGGTCGGCATCGCGAAGCTGATGAAGCCGGTGCCATGGCAGACTAGGCAGTCCTGTCCCGCGGTTGGCAGCGGGACGTGCGACAACGATCGACCCGTCGCTCCCGTCCCGTCGTGACAGGACGAGCAGGCGGGCGTGGACGCGTTGCCCACGATGGACAAGCCGGAATGATTGAATCCCGCGCCCAGCCAGTCGCCGCGCTGCGGATCGTGGCAAGCGCCGCAATCCTGCGTCGTGGCGAGATGACCCGTCGGTTGGCCCGTCGCCACCGTGCCGTCGTGGCACTCCGCGCAACCCGTGTACTGCGGCGGCAGCGTGACGTTGCCGACGGTCCCGAATCCGCTGTGATTCACCGTCGCGAGAGCGAAGCTTCCGCCGGCAGCGTGGCAATCGCCGCAGCTCTGGCCGGCCGCCGCCGTATGGATGTTGACGAGCACCGGCGGAGTCGTCGGCGTACCCGGAATCGGTAGCGTGACGGTCGCTCCCGTGGAATCGACGAAGCTCCACGTGTGCGCGCCGTCGTGGCAGTCCGTGCACATCTTGCTCGTGACGGCGGATGACTGATGGTCGACGAACCCGCCGACGAACGTCGACGTGTTGTGACAGTTGCTGCAGTCGGAACCGGCGGCCGTCGGTATGTGACCCGCGATCTTGCCGACCGCGCTCAGTCCGTCGTGACACGAGCCGCACGCAATCGGGTGCCGCGCCAGCACGCCGTGATCGAACACACCGCCCATGTTGTAGCTGGACGTGTTGTGGCAGAGGTCGCAAGCCTGCGTGATGTTGCCGGTGGGCGGATGCGGATTCGGCGCCGAATTCCTGCCGACGATGGCCACGCCGTTCGCCATCACGCTCGCGCCGTCGTGGCAACCGCCCTGGCCGCAGGTGCCGGGAACGACCACCTTCGGGTCGTTGTGATCCGGAAACGGGGTCGTGAATGTCGCCGTCGTGTGACAGGCGTTGCATTCGACGGAGATGCTCGGATGCCCCGACGGGCTCGTATCCGAGGCGGTGCCGATCGCAACGGTGCCGTTGTGGCAGGCGGAGCAACCGCCGGTGATGCCCGTATGGTCGAACGTGCCGTCCGCATTCAGCTTCACGAAGGTCGCCGTCGTGTGGCAGTCGCTGCACTCCTGCGTGGTTGCTATGTGGTCCGCCGACTTGCCGGTGGCGATGACGCCGTCGTGGCACGCGCTGCACGCGCCGAACACTTCTGCGTGATCGACGAAGCTCGTGACGTTGAAGCCCAGAGGCGAGTGGCACGTCTCGCAGGCGTTGCTCGTCGCGATGTGCGTGCTCGGCTTGGCGAGAATCGTGGGATCGACGCTCGCCGCCGAATGACACTGAACGCAGTCGTTCGAGAGCCCGCCGTGAAGGTTGTACGGCGCGGCACCGGGCGAGCTTGGATTCGGATTCAGCGTCGCATCGTCGAGCGCCACCACGAGACCGACCGCGCGGGGGCTCGAAAACCCGCCGGCGCTCACCACCAGCTGGACCGTGTAAGGGCCCGCCTTGTCGGGGACGAACGTCGGGTTCGCGGCGTTTGCGTTCGCCAGTGCCGTGTTGCTGCCCGCGGGCTTGGACACGAGCGACCAGGCATAGCTCAGCGCGCTGCCGTCGGAGGACGTCGACTTGCTGCCGTCGAGATAGGCCGTGTAGGGATCGGCGCCGTGATTACAGGCCAGCGCGGGCGGCGTGCTCGTGTACGCCTCGCCTTTCAAGAGCGTCTCGCACACGCCCCCCGCATCGGCGCGCAGGACCGTGGCTGCGCTCGGGGTCGCGTTCGGCGTGCCGCTCTGCGTCCCTGCATTGCTCGAGGAGCCGCCGCTGCAGCCAACGGCAGACAGCGCAAGCAGCACCAGCGTGACGGGCGCGACCGCCGTCCGGAAACGCATCTGGGTGCCTATCGCTGCCACGTGTTCGAGCTTCCTGCCCTACTGCGCCGCGACTAGTTCGGATGCGGGCCGCGCAGCGCGCTGTCGACACGCGCGCGGAGCGCTTGCTCGTCCATCCCGAGCGCGACGGCCTTCTTGATCGCTCCGTTCGCCGCCGCGGCGTCGCCCATGAACGCGTACGACTGCGCGAGCAATGCCCAGCCGTCCACGTCGTTGGGCTGAGCGGCGAGCCGCTGCTCGAGGCCACCGACGAGCGAGGACACCGGCGCGGCCTGCACCGGAGCGGAGCCGTCGGTAGACGCCGCCACGGACTCAGGCGTTCGCGTGCTGCTCGCCGACGGTCGATCCGCGGACGGCCACGCGATGCTGGGCAGCGCAGCGACCGCGGGCGAGACTCGCGACTCGCGTCGTCGATCCAGGTCGACCTTCACGCCGACGCCGACGACCCAAGCGATGAGCACGAGCGCGCCGAGCCAGCTCTTCAGCCGGAGCCGGCGCTGTTGCCAAAGCCACAGCGAGACGGCGACGAATACGACCGCGAGAAAGCTCACCCCGATCAGCATGGCCGCTCCCCAAAGTCCCCCGACGATCACAACGGCAAGTCGTGATCTCGATCTCTAAATATTCGTCGCAAACATGAGAAAGTGCCCGGACGCCGATCACACCCGCCAGGGGCCACCTCCTCCATATGTGTGCATTTTTTACCCAAATGCGGCCTAATGCACAAACCGTCGCCAGCCGCAGACAAATCGAGCCGGGTAGCGTGACTGCCTGCCAGCGCCATCGAAAGCCCGCCGAGGACCGCGACGCAACGATGGGGAGCTGAGCGGGATG
>Ga0335076_10004811_pt1 | contig 13690 bp, 12 predicted proteins | sample Lox_Sample_25_FD_206717 | JGI IMG/M metagenome (GOLD analysis project Ga0335076, IMG submission 206717) | Soil microbial communities from Loxahatchee National Wildlife Refuge, Florida, United States - Lox_Sample_2.5 | ecosystem: Environmental > Terrestrial > Soil > Wetlands | place: USA... | reverse complement strand
CAACGCAGATCATCACGGTGATTTCGTAGTCGTCATTGACGCCCGCCCTGGGATGAGCGTCGTCCGGGGCGCCGAGGGAGCGTAGGTACGCGATGTGCTGCTCAAGCTCGGCCAGGGTCGCGCCGTTAGCAAAGGCCTGCTGAACTTGGCGTGCGTTTATATCTTCGGATCGCACGGTCATCACCTCCGCAGAGCTATCTTGGCTGCCGCATCATGCGCCTGGCGGCGCGGCCTGTCAGGGCCGGAACGGGCCCTTACGTCACCGGCTTCCTCAGCGTGTCCCTGCTGGCTGCATTGAGACGGTGATCAGCCTTCTCCTGGTGGACTTCAGGCGCTTGGTGAGAACTTCCGCGACTCGCCGGGTCACCTCGTAACCGAGTGCCGGGTTCGAGGAACACCATGCCCGTACCGTCCGTGCGTCGAATTCGAAGGTCTCCACCGGGCTGGCGGCCACGGCGCCGAAGGCCCACATGAACGGCGGGAACAGCCACGACCAGCCCACCAGCTGACCTATGCCGATGGTGTCGATCGGCACCGGACCCTGCCCGGGAACATCGACGTCCACAGTTACGTGACCGGACTGAATCAGCCAGAAGCAGGTGGCGTTACCTCCGTCCTCAAAGAACCGGTGCCCGGCTGGGAAGGTGACGTCCGAAGCGGCCCGGGCGAGCATGGCCAGGTGGTCCGGGGATACGCCGTGCAGGAAGGGGTGGGCGGCCAAAGTCGCTGCAGTGACCTCGGTCATGGCTATCACCGCCAGGTTGTCGTCCAAGTAGGCTCACGCTGATCCCGCTGCCGTCAGACGGCCAGGGACGGAGGTCACCTTCGACCGGGACCAAGGGGCTACCGCCGAGTCGCGGACGCAGAACCAGCAAATATGGTCGGCTGGCCGCTGACCCCAATCGGCCCGGGCAACGGGAAATAATCGGCGGTCTGGAGCGTTTCTCGGATACCCTTTCGTGTTCTGCGCTCGTTCAATGGTGGCGTAGCGTGACGGGCTCAGGCGGCTTACGTTAGGTTTCCGTTTAATCGCTGGGACCGGAACTGGCCCAGCCTTCCCGGTTCCAGCCCGGCCGGGAGGTGCCCGATGACCACTGCCGTCCCATCCACCGCGCTCGCCACGATCCAGCCCGCCTTCACCGACGCCGAACGGCTCGCTCTCGCCGGGTATCTGGCCGGATACCGCGGCCTGACCCGCGACGCCTATGCACTTGACCTGCGCCAGTTCACGACCTGGTGCGGCACCCGGTCCCTGGCCCTGTTCGCCGTCCGCCGGGCCGACATCGAGTCCTTCGCCCGGGACCTGGCGGCCAAAGGCCGGGCCCGCGCGACCGTCACCCGGCGGCTGTGCACCATCGCCGGGTTCTACAAGTACGCCGTCGAGGAGGAACTCATCGATCACTCACCCGCCGCGCATGTCCGCCGTCCGCGGGTGGACTACGAGTCCCATGCGGTGACCATCCCGCTGGCGCCGCGCACCGCCCGGGCGATCGACCTGGCCATCGGCGAGCGCCCTAACGGCCCGGTGTTCCTGGCCGCGGACGGCCGGCGGCTGGACCGGCACGGCGCTGGCCGGGTCGTCCGCAAGGTCGCCCGCCGAGCGGGCATCGGCAAGGCCGTCACGCCCCACACGCTCAGGCACGCGTTCATAACCGCGGCGCTTGATGCCGGGGTCCCGCTGCGCGACGTGCAGGAGGCCGCGTCGCATGCTGATCCGCGGACCACGATGCGGTACGACCGGGCCCGGGGCAGCCTCGACCGGCATGCGACCTACATCGTCGCCGCGTATGTCGCGGGCGCCGCCCGGTAACGGGCATCAGCTGGAACAAGCTCTGTCTGTCTGGCGGTCGGCGGCCGCCAGACAGAACCCCGTTGCCGCCGATCCGATCAATGCTCGTCGGTCACACAACGCGATACCAGCGCGAACGCGAACCGCCTAATGCTATGCGCGCGGGTCCGCGGGGTGGCCGGGACCCGGCGGTGCCGTGCGGAACAGGGGGTTATGTGGCCCTTCGGGCGTGGTGATCGCGGAATATCGACGTGGTGCTGGCGATCGGCGTCTTGCGATTGTGGCCAAGCGGGCGTAACGCACGCGGTGACCTGCTGAGCGTGTATCGGCGTTGCGCCGCGGGTCCTTGTCGCTGACATCAGGCGCAATCACGTCTCAATCGTGAATCAAGGTTTCGCTGGCACGCTCCGTCTTTAAGAGGCGGCACTAGGCCGGCTCTGAGGAGGGGAACGAGATGAACTGGTTCTGGATGAACGTACCGGCGGCCCTGGTCTTCGTCGGGCTGTGGGCGGGGATTCCCATGTGGCTGGTCCTCAAGCGCCCGGACCGGGGCCCGGCATCGTCGGCGGTGCACAGCCCTGCCCGGACCGGCCCGGCAGCACCTGCCGAGCCGCACGTCATCTCCGCCCCGCAGCGCAGCGAGCACCTGGTAGGTGCCTGAGCGCGCTCGGCTGGCGGCAGGCCACGGCTGGCGCCCGCTAGCCGGGGCAGGCCCCGGACCGGCTTCCCCGGTGCCGCCTGGCATGCCATGGTGGCGGCGGATCGGGCGCGTGCTGGATCTGTGGGGACCCGGCCCGGATGAGCGTCACCGCTGCTGAGATCACCACAGACCAGGCCCGGCCCGGCGGCAGTCCGCGGTCAGCCGGACCGTCGTGATCAACGCCGGAAGGGTTCGCGCGGCGCCCAGGTCGCCATCCCCGCATCCCGGTCCGCGGCCGGCATGAGCCGCGGTCACCAGCCGGATCTGGCCCAAGCCCAGCCCGGATCACTCGCGCCGGATCACGCCCAGGAGTCACGATGACGACCACGACCGGTCACACGCACACCTGTAGCCCCGCGCACCAGGGCCGTACCAGGCATGTCCTGCTCGGTGATGACTGGGGCGGCCTGAGGCTGCGGCAGCTACGCCCGTGGCACCGCGTGCTGGCCCGCTGCGTGGCGGCGCGGCTGGACCGCGAGCTCGCCGCAGGCGCCAGCCCCGAAACAAGCGCCACTCTCGCCGCGCGTGCCATCCAGCTGACGTCGATGAGGCACCGCCGCGACCTTGCCGTTCATCCGCCGCGCCTGCCGCTGCGCCGGGCGCGGATCAGCGGGTCCGCGGTGCCGCTGGCCAGGCTGGCCGGCTACCTGACCCGCCCCGGCCCGGTCCCGGCGCAAGGTGTGGCGATCATCAGCCAGCTGCTGGCCGACGGCACAGGCCCGCTGTACCGTGAAGCGTGCGCCGATGAACTAAGCGGCATCATCGAGAACGCGGCACGGGCACTCACCCGCTAGCATCCCACCCACTCCGCGACGCTCACCGGCGCCGAACCAGAAAACGAGGCCCGCCCGGAACAAACGGGCGGCTGCGACCATGCCCGGGTCGCATCGGCCACCCGGAGATCGACAAGGACCGGCTGCGCGCCGCGCCTGACGGTATCCGCCCGCCCGGCGCAGCGAGCTCACCACAGCCGGCAGTTCATTCCGCGCGGACGCACGAACGACGCTCTCCCGGCCGGGACCCGCTCGCATCATGCAGACGGCATGACCGAGACCAAGAAGTGACGAAGCGTCACTGACCATCGGTAACGCGCGCGCAAGTATCCGCCGATCGATCTGCGTGGGACCGCGGACCGATGCGGATCAAGGCGGGGGTCATCCAGATCTGGGCATTGTGCGTGCCAGCCGTGGCGTCGGTAATCGGTGATGGCATGTGTCCTGTGGCTGGGCAGCGCTGGTGGGGTGCTCGTCGCGCGAGGGCGGGGTGGGCTGATCCCGGTACCTGGTTGAGCGGTGACGGCGGGCGGCCGTAGGTTGGTGGGAGTCGGCTTGCGGGATGGGAGTGTCATGGGTCGCGGCGGCGGATCGGCGCGTGTGCACCCGGGCGACCGGGGGGTGCCTGCGGAGGTGCAGCTGAGGCTGCGGGTCAACGGGGTCCCGGTGGAGCTTTGGCTGGATCCGCGGGTCACCTTGCTGGACGCGCTGCGGGAGCGGCTGGGGCTGACCGGGACCAAGAAGGGCTGTGACCAGGGGGCGTGCGGCGCGTGTACCGTGCTGGCAGATGGCAGGCGGGTGCTGTCGTGCCTGATGCTCGCGGCCACCTGCGAGGGGCGTGACATCACCACGATCGAGGGGCTGGGGCAAGACGGCGGCCTGCATCCGGTGCAGCGGGCGTTCATCGCCTGCGACGCGTTTCAGTGCGGGTTCTGCACGCCGGGGCAGATCCTGTCGGCGGTCGGGTTGCTGGCCGAGGGGCGGGCGGGCTCTGATGACCAGATCCGCGAGTTCATGAGCGGCAACATCTGCCGGTGCGGCGCCTACCCGAACATTGTCGCGGCGATCCGGATGGCGGCGGGGGATCCGGGCCGTGCACCCGTTTGAGTACATCCGGGTCACCGACGTGCGCCAGGCGGTGGCGAGGGCCGCGGCCGGTCCGGCCGCGGCGTTCCTGGCCGGCGGCACGACGCAGGTGGACTTGATGAAGGACGGCGTGCTCGCCCCGCAGGTGCTGATCGATATCACCGGGCTGCCGCTGCGCGGTGTCACGGCGGGCGGCGGCGTGCTGCGCGTGGGGGCGCTGACCACGATGGAGGAGCTGGCCGCCGATCCGATCGTCACCCAACGCCTGCCGGTGGTCCGGGAGTCCCTTCTCCTGGCCGCCTCGCCGCAGTTGCGGAACATGGCGACGGTGGCGGGGAACCTGCTGCAGCGGACCCGCTGCCGCTACTACCGGGACCTGAGCTGCGCGTGCAACAAGCGGGCGCCCGGATCTGGCTGCGACGCGCTGGACGGGCACCACCGCATGCACGCGATCTTGGGGACCAGCCAGCACTGCATCGCGACCCATGCCTCGGACCTGGCGGTAGCGCTGGTGGCGCTCGACGCGGTCGTACATGTGCGCGGCGCGGGCGGCGAGCGGGCGGTGCCGCTGACCGGTTTCTACCGTGCGCCCGGCGAGGATCCCAGCGTGGAGAACGCGCTAGAGCCGGGCGAGCTGATCACCTCGGTGGAGGTGCCGCTGCTGCCGGAAGGAGCGCGGTCCGGCTACCTGAAGGTCCGGGACCGCGCCTCGTATGAGTTCGCGCTCGCCTCGGCGGCAGTGGCTCTGGTGATTACGGACGGGGTGACGCGTGACGCCCGTGTCGCCCTCGGCGGCCTGGCCACGGTCCCCTGGCGGTCCCGCGCGGCGGAGGAGGTCTTGCGCGGGGCTCCGGTCACGCCCGAAACATGCGCCGCCGCGGCGGAGGCGGCGTTGAGCGGCGCTTCCCCGCGCACCGGCAACGCGTTCAAGGTGAAGCTCGGCCAGCGGACCGTGGCCCGGGCTTTGTCACTGGTGGCGGGCCTGCCGGGATGACAACGGCTACCGAGGCCGCCGGGCTGGTCGGGGCGGACGTGGACCGGGTGGACGGCCCGTCCAAGGTGACTGGCGCGGCGCGGTACCCGGCAGATTTCGGCTTGGAGAACCTGGCGCACGCGGTCCTGGTGCAAAGCACGGTGGCCGCGGGCAGGATCCGCCGGATGGCCACCGCCGCAGCCGAGACCGCGCCCGGGGTGCTGACCGTGATCACCCACCGGAACGCGCCGCGGCTGGCCCGGGCGCCCGGCGGGCTCGGCATCGGCCCGCCGCCGCCGCTGCAAGACGACCGGGTGGTGCACCATGGCCAGCACATTGCCGTGGTGGTGGCGCAGACCCTGGAGCAGGCGGCCGCGGCGGCGCGGCTGGTCGAGGCCGACTACGAGACGGCTGAGCCGCTCCTGGACCTAGATGACCCGCGGGCCGAGCGGGTCGACAACGCGGCCGGCCGCGACGTATTCCGGGGTGACGTCGCCGCGGGGCTGGCCGCGGCCGAGGTGGTCGTGGCCGCCACGTACACCACCCCTGCCCAGACCAACAATCCGCTGGGGCTGTTCGCGACCATCGCGTCCTGGGACGGCGATCTGCTGACGGTGCACGATTCGACGCAGGGGCCGGCGTTTGCCCGCACGGCGCTCGCCGTCGCGTTCGGGCTGCCCGAGACCGCGGTCCGGGTGCTCGCGCCGTTCGTCGGCGGCGCGTTCGGGGCCGGGCTGCGGACCTGGCCGCACGTCGTCCTGGCCGCGCTGGCGGCCCGGGTGGCAGGCCGCCCGGTCAAGCTGGTGCTGTCCCGCGCCCAGATGTTCACTTCCGTCGGCTACCGCCCGCCGACCGTCCAGCACCTGACGCTCGGCGCCAGGCGCACCGGCGAGCTGGTCGCGATCGATCATCAGGGCATCGAGCCGACGGCGCTGGAGGATGACTACGCCGAATCGCTCACCAGAGCCACGGCGGTCCTGTACGACTGCCCGAACCTGTCCGGGCGGACCCGGCAGGTGCGGCTGAACGTGGCCTGCCCGACCTGGATGCGCGGCCCCGGGGAGGCTCCCGGGGTGTTCGCGCTGGAATGCGCGCTGGACGAGCTGGCCTGCGAGCTGGGCACCGACCCGGTCGAGCTGCGGCTGCGCAACTACGCCGAGGTTCACCCGCAGACTGGCCGGAGGTGGTCGAGCAAGGCGCTGCGCGCCTGCTACCAGCAGGGCGCGGAGCGGTTCGGCTGGGCGCGCCGCACTCCCGAGCCACGCTCGATGCGCAACGGCCGGCTCCTGGTCGGGTACGGGATGGCCAGCGCCTACTACGGCTACGTCCAGGCGCCCTGCCAGGCCAGGGCGTCGCTGGGCCGCGACGGGCTGGCGGTGGTGCGGAGCGCAGCCACCGACATCGGCCCCGGCACCTACACGGTCATGACCCAGGTCGCCGCCGACGCGCTGGGCCTGCCGCTGGACCGGGTCCGGTTCGAACTGGGCGACAGCACCATGCCGCCGGCGCCGCTGCAGGGCGGATCCGGGCTGACCGCCGCGCTCAGCAGCGCGGTGCACACCGCCTGCCGGGAGCTGCTGCGGGTCTTCGTCGAGCTCGCGGCCAGCAGCCCGGCCTCGCCCCTGTACGGCTGCGGAGTCCAGGACGTGACCGCCGCCGACGGCCGCATCAGCCCGGTCCACGCCAGCGGCCCGGCGCCGGGTGAAACCTACACCGATATCCTCGCCCGGCACGAGCTGGCCGAACTGTCCGCCGACGGCGCCAGCGCCCGGCGCAGGGACCTGGACGCCGAGCCCGGCATCTTCGCCGCCAAATTCGCCGAGGTCGAGGTCGACCCGGACCTCGGGCTGGTCCGGGTCAGAAGGTTCGTGGCGGCCGTCGACGGCGGCCGCATCCTCAACCCGAAGACCGCGGCCAGCCAGATCATCGGCGGGACGGCCGGCGGCATCGGCATGGCCCTGCTCGAACAGACCGTATCCGACCCGCGCACCGGGCGCATCGCCAACGCCACGCTCGGCGACTACCTCGTCGCGGTCAACGCCGACGTCCCGGACATCGACGTGATCTTCGTCGGCGAACCAGACCCGATGAACCCCATCGGCGTCAAGGGCATCGGCGAGGTCGCCATCGTCGGCGTCGCCCCGGCCATCGCCAACGCCGTCTTCCACGCCACCGGACAGCGGATACGGTCCCTTCCGATCAGCGTCGAGCAACTCCTGTGAAAGGGACGGCCCCTTCGGCGCTCCGCTGATGCTGCGACAGCCGCCGCGAGTACGCCCCGCTGTGCCCGGGACCGGACTGGCAGGGCCGGCGCATCGAACTAACGCTATGTGATCGGTGTTGGACTTGACCGGGGCGCAAGTAGCCGCCGATCGGTACGCTGAGGTGGCTGCGGGCCGTGGCCTGTGGCGGCACCCGTAACTGGCCGATCTGGGTGTCCCGCAGTCGGCTGCGAACGCCTGGTCATGGTTCGGGCGTTTCGTGCGCCAGGTCACCGTCGGTGGTCGCGACGGGGGTCTGTCCCAGCTGGACGATGATGATCCCGGCCATCACCGGGGGCCGGGCCAGGCAGGAACCGGGCGGTCTTTCGTCGGCCCCGGTTGGCCTCAAAGGTCATCCCCGGCACTAAGAATGCCGTCACGCGAGCGGCGACGGGCTGGCGGCAGGCTCAGGCCTGTCGTCGGCTGTGGCGGGCCGCAGGGCCGGGAGACTGACGGTGACCCGCAGGCCGCCGCCGGTTACCGGCGCGGCGGTGGCCTCGCCGGCGTGGGCCCGGGCGACGGCGCGGACGATGGACAGGCCGAGTCCGCTGCCGCGAGCCGAGCCCACGCGATCGGCGTGCAGCCGCCGGAACGGCTCGAACAGCGATGCCGCCTGCACCGCGGTGATCGGCGGTCCGCTGCTTTCGGCGATCAGGGTGACGGTATCGCCGTGGCTGGCGGTCAGGATGGCCAGCCAGCCTCCGGGCCGGTTGTGCCGGATGCCGTTGTCGACCAGGTTCTCCACCAGCCGTTCCAGCAGCACCCGGCTGCCGGTCACGGGCGCCTGCTGGAGTGTGGCTCCGGTCCGGATTCCTGCTTCGCGCGCGCTGTTGGCCACGTGGTCGAGCGCGGGGCCAACCAGCTCGGCGAGGTCGAGCCGCTGGGTCCGGTCGAGGCCGCGCTCGCTTTCGGCCAGCGCGAGCAAGCCGTCCACCAGCCGCTCGGACCGGGCGACGGCGGCCCGGATGACCTGACCCATGGCCCGCAGGCTCTCGTTATCCGCCGGCTGGCCGTCGAGCGTGACGTCGAGTTCGGTCCGCATGATGGTGAGCGGTGTGCGCAGCTCGTGCGAGGCGTTGGCCACGAACCGCCGCTGGGATTCGAAGGCGGCATCGAGCCGGGCCAGCATCTGGTCGAAGGTGTCGCCGAGTTCCTTCAGCTCATCATCGGGGCCGCTGAGCTCCAGCCGCTGGCTGAGGTTCGCCGCTGACAGCTGGCGTGCGGTCGCGGTGAGCCGGCGGACCGGCCGGAGCATGCGTCGTGCGGCGAGCCCGCCCACCGCGACGGTCAGCAGGGCGAACGGCACCAGGATCAGCATGGACTGCCGGAGCACCTGGCTGAGCGTCGGGTCATAGCCATGGTTCTGAGCCAGCTGCGGGCCGAACTGCGGGCCCTGCGAGCTGCTGAACCACGTCAGCAGGCCCGCGCCGCTGAACTGCTCTGCCGGGTGGGCCAGGACGAATGCGAGCTGTCCTCGGGCTGCTGCCACTTCCAGGGCGGGACTCTGCGGGTTGCTGATCAGGGCCTGGTCGTACTTGGCGATATACCAGGCCGGATAGGTCGGCACCGCACTGCCGGCCCAGCCGTTCACGCCGTGCGCGAGCAGCGCGTAGTTGACGGCCAGCAAAGCAGAGCCGGTAATGAGGAACAGCAGGGCAAAGGTGAGCGCCACCCGGGCCCCGAGGGTCATCCTGAAGGCGGCCAGGCGGCGCAGGGTCGCGGGGCTGGCGGCCATGTTCAGCGCGGTCATGGGATCACGTACCCGGTGCCGGTCACGGTCTGGATCACGGGCGGCTCGCCGAGCCTGCGCCGCAGCTTGCTCATCGTCATCCGCACCACGTTGGTGAACGGGTCGGTGAACTCATCCCAGGCCCGGTCCAGCAGCTCCTCGGCGCTGACCACCGCCCCGTCGGCCGCCAGCAGGATCTCCAGCACGGCCAGTTCCTTCTTGGACAGGTCCAGCCGTTCCCCGCGCCGGTAGGCCAGGCGGCGCACCGTGTCGATGGCCAGATCGTCCCTGGTCAGCATGGGCGGATGAGCCGGATGAGCTCGGCGGCCGAGCGCCCGGACCCGGGCCAGGAGCTCACCGAAGGCGAACGGCTTGGCCAGGTAGTCATCGGCGCCGAGGTTGAGGCCGTCGATCCGGTCGGTGATTTCCCGCGCCGCGGTCAGCATCAGCACCCGACTGGTCCGGTCGCCGGCGACCAGCTGCCGGCAGACCTCGTCGCCGTGGACGACCGGCAGGTCACGGTCCAGGACGATCACCTCGTACGGGCAGGCTGCCGCCTTGGCCAGGGCCTCGCCGCCGTCCAGCGCGACGTCGACGGCCATGCCCTCGGCGCGCAGCCCGCGGGCGACGGCCCGGGCCAGGGGCGGTTCGTCTTCGACGACGAGCACGCGCATGGCGACCTCCACAGCTATCCGGCACGGTCCATGCTGCCTGAGCGTGTGTAACGCGAGCATAAACCGTTCGCTGACGGCCTGGTTACGCCGAGTTGCGTACAACTGGCCCCAGTGGCGAACAGCCGCGACGGCGATTGAACGAGGAGGACCGCCGTGGCATCACGACGAGGCATGAACGGCCTGGCGGTAGTCGCGGGGCTGGCGCTGGCCATCGGTGCGATCGGCGCCTGCTCATCTGGTCCGGCGGGCCCGAGCGTGGCGAGCTTGCCCAGCCATTCCGCTCATCCGCCGACGGCCCTGACCCAGGCCCAGGAATTCCAGCGGCTGGTGAAGTTCGCCGAGTGCATGCGCAGCCACGGGATCGACGTGCCCGACCCGCAGCCGGGCAGTTTCCAGATCCCGGCGGGGACCGATCCGTCCACCACAGCCGCGATGCGGGCCTGCCGGCATTGGCTGCCCAGCGTTAACACAGGCTCAGCGGGCAGCTCGAACGGCAACCTCGCCGCCGAACTGCCCCACCTGATCGCCTACGCCCGCTGCATGCGCGCCCACGACATCGCCATGCTGGACCCGAACTCCTTCGGCGCGCTCAACCTGGGACCGGTCCCCGGCATCACCAACGACTTCGGCCGGTACTCGCCGCAGTTCCGCGCCGCGGACGCCGCGTGCCGGGGCCTGCTGCCCGCCGACGTCCATGACGACGGGACCGGGCCGTGAGGCGGCAGGCCGGGATCGCCGCGGGCCTGCTGGCCGCCGTGGCCGCCGGGGCCGTCGCCACCATCGCCGTGCGGGGCGGCCAGGCCGCCGCCAATCCGCCGGCTGCCCCGCCGGTGACCACCGCCACCGTGGTGCGGACGAACCTGGCCACGACCGTGCTGACCGCGGGAACGCTCGGTTACGCCACGACCAACCCGGTGGTGAACCAGCTGGCCGGCACCTACACCGCGCTGCCCGCGCCGGGGGAGCACATCCGGCCTGGTCAGGACCTGTACCGGGTGGACAATCTCCCGGTCGTGCTGATGCAGGGCCCGACGCCGGCCTGGCGGGGATTCGCGCAGGGCATGGCCGGGGGCCCCGACGTCATCGAACTGCAGCGCAATCTGATCGCACTCGGCTACGCCGCCGGGCTGTTCGCCGTGCCGAGCGGCCAGTTCGACGCGCTCACCGAGGATGCGGTGGTCCGCTGGCAGCAGGCGGTCGGCTACCCCGTCACCGGGCAGATCGCCCTCGGCCAGGTGGTGTTCCTCCCGGCCCGGATCGTTGTCGGCGGCCTCAACGTGGCCCCTGGACAGCCCGCGTCGCCCGGCCAGGTCCCCTACGCAGTGACGGCCGCGACCCGGACTGTCACCGTCCCGCTCGGCACCGACCTGCCGAACGTGGCCATCGGAGAGGCGGTATCCATCGTGCTTGCCTCTGGCGCCGCGACGGGCGGCACCGTCACCGCCATCGGTCCCGTGCCGCCCGCAGGCAATTCAGGCACGGGCGGCTCAGGGACAGGCGGCACCCCGGGCTCGTCCGGCTCGGGCAGCCCGGGAGGTTCGCCCGACGCGTCGATGCAGCTCACGATCACCCCCGACCACCCTGCCGCGACGGGCACCGGGCAGGACGTGGCCGTCCAGGTATCCCTGGTCACCCAGAGCGTCCGCGACGTGCTGGCCGCGCCAGTCACGGCGCTGCTCGCGCTGGCCGGCGGCGGCTACGGCGTTGAGCTGGCCGGGCCCAACGGCCAGGACCGCCTGGTAGGCGTCACCACCGGCCTGTTCGCGAACACGCTCGTCGAGGTGTCCGGTCCGGGCATCCGGGCCGGGCTGAAGGTGGTGACCGCGCAATGACGGCTCTCGTGCTCGAGGACGTCGCCAAGTATCACCAGCACGGCTCTCGCCCGGTCGCCGCGCTTCGCAGCGTTTCGCTCAGCATCGGCCCCGGGGAACTGGCAGCCATCACGGGCCCCTCCGGCTCGGGCAAATCGACCCTGCTGGCCATCGCCGGCACGCTGGAACGGCCCAGCTCCGGCCGGGTGACGGTGGCCGGCCAGGCGATCGGCCAGCTGTCCGACCGCGAGCTGTCGGCGTTCCGCGCCGCGCGCATCGGGTTCGTCTTCCAGCAGTTCTTCCTGCTCCCCAGCCTGTCCGCGGTGGACAACGTGGCGACAGGGTTGCTGTATCGCGCGGTGCCGGCGCCGCGTCGGCGCGCCGCCGCAGCGGCCGCGCTGGAGGCGGTCGGCCTGGGACACCGGCTCGGTCACCGGCCCGGCGAGCTGTCGGGCGGCGAGTGCCAGCGGGTCGCCATCGCCCGCGCGCTGGTCGGCCAGCCAGCCATCGTCCTGGCCGACGAACCCACCGGCAACCTCGACTCCGCCGCGGGCCAGGCCGTCCTGACCCTGCTGACCCGGCTCAACGCGGAAGGCACCACGATCATCATCGTCACCCACAGCCCCGAGATCGCCGGTAGCGTGCCGCGGACCATCCGGCTGCGCGACGGCGTCGTCGAGCACGACACCGCGAGCCAGCCATGAACGGCCAGCCTGGCCCCGGAGCGCCCGGTCGGCCAGAGCCAGGAGGCCGGGCCGCCTCCCATGGTCTCCGGCCCGCGGATGTGGCCCGGCTGGCGATCACCGGCCTGGCCGGCAAGCCCGTCCGGGCGGTGCTGTCCGCCCTCGGCGTCGCGCTCGGCGTGGCCACCATGGTAGCCGTCCTGGGCCTCTCCGCCTCGAGCCGGGCCCAGCTAGTGGCCGAGATCGACGCGCTCGGCACGAACATGCTGACGGCCCAGCCGAGCCCGCTGACCGGCGCCCAGAACGCCACCCTGCCGGCCGCCGCCCCGGCCATGGCCGCCCGGATCGGGCCGGTCATCTCCGTCGGAGCCGTCGGCGCCGTCGGCGCATCGATCTACAAGAACGACCACATCCCGGCCGCGGACACCGAAGCCATCAGCGTGGAGGCAGCCAGCCCGAGCCTGCTCGGCACCGTGGAAGGGCATCTGTACCGCGGCCGGTTCCTGAACGCCGCGACCTCCCGGTTCCCGGCCGTCGTGCTCGGCTCGGACGCGGCCAGCGCCCTGGGCCTCGACCAGGCCGGAACTCAGGCCTGGCTAGGCAGCCAGTGGTTCACCGTGGTCGGGATCATGCGACCCGTCCTCCTCGCCCCCGAACTGGACCGCGCCGCGCTGATCGGCTTCGCCCAGGCGGCCCGGCTAGCCGGGCAGCCCGTACTGCCGACCGAACTGTACGTTCGCATCAACCCACAAAGCACCAGCGCCGTCGGATCGGTGCTGGCGGCGACCGCCGACCCCGCCTCGCCGCAGGACATCCAGGTCACCAACCCGACCGACGCGCTGGTCGCCAGGGCCGACGCATCCTCCGCACTGCAGGGCCTGTTCCTCGCCCTCGGCGCGGTCGCCCTGGCCGTAGGCGGCATCGGCATCGCCAACGTCATGGTGATCGGCGTGCTCGAGCGTCGCGGCGAGATCGGGCTACGGCGCGCGCTCGGCGCCCGGCGGGCCCATATCGGCATCCAGTTCCTCGCTGAGTCCTCCCTGGTCGCCCTCACCGGAGGAGCCGGCGGCGCCATCCTCGGCGGATTCGCGGTCACCGTGTTCGCCGCGGCCCGGCACTGGCACGCCCTGGTGCCCGTCCCCGCGCTGCTGCTCGCCGCCGGCTCCGCACTCGCGGTCGGCGCCACGGCCGGCATCTACCCCACGCTCAAG
>Ga0335076_10004810_pt1 | contig 13690 bp, 12 predicted proteins | sample Lox_Sample_25_FD_206717 | JGI IMG/M metagenome (GOLD analysis project Ga0335076, IMG submission 206717) | Soil microbial communities from Loxahatchee National Wildlife Refuge, Florida, United States - Lox_Sample_2.5 | ecosystem: Environmental > Terrestrial > Soil > Wetlands | place: USA... | reverse complement strand
CTTGTAACGCCAGCCAAATGCTGTTGTCAGCAGCTTGTGCAGTCGCCAGTCTCTAGACTGGCTCCTCACCAACTGCAAAAAGTTTCGAAGTTCCAGAGTTTTCTTGGTTTTACTCAAAGCTGAAAACTGCTTACTGTGAACTTCTTGAACTTTCCGGTGGTCATACCGCGAGGGTCACACCCGTTCCCATCCCGAACACGGTAGTTAAGCCTCGCCGGGCCGATGATACTGCACGGGTAACTGTGTGGGAACGTAGGTCGCCGCCGGGATAATTTACAAAGGCCGGTCTGAATTGCTCAGACCGGCCTTTTTGTTTTTCCCCAAGTCGTCTCGTGGTCTTGTACCGAGCGAGTCACTTCGTTAGGATGAACCCATGCCTACTCAGGATTTCAAAGTGTTTCTGGAACCAGACCAAGAATACGGCGGCTACGTCGTCGTCTGCCCAACCCTGCCGGGCTGTTATTCGCAAGGGAAAACGGTCTCGGAAGCTCTGGCCAACATACGAGAAGCCATCGAACTCGTCCTTGAAGACATGGAGAGTCGGGGCGAACCGATCCCCGACCCCTCTAGAGCAGTTGCTCTCCAATCTCTAGCCGACGAGTCCTTCTTTATTTGGTTCGCTTCGCTCTTCTCCGCTATCCGTTATCTGATATCGTGAGCCAAAGCAAGCATCTTGTTCCGTTGCGCATCGCCCAGCGGTTACGTTTTGCTTGTGTAGTGGCCGGTCTTCAGTCCGGCAAGCTGGAGTGCGGGAGCTCTGCTCCCGCCTTTCTCAGAACGCGTCCCATCCCACACCAGGCAGCTCTGCTGCCGCAGATCTTTCGACGGCGGGTGGCGGATCCAAACGTGCTTGAGGGTGGCCTACCCTTTGTGGGTTTCAAAGGGTGGGTCGCTCTGCGCTTTTGCCGGATTTTCGCTTGCTCCGCAAACGGACCCACCACCAACGCCCCTCTATACCCCAAACTGCCTCAAATGATGATCAATGTGCTTGTACATCAGCGTTGCCCATTCTTCTGGCGTCAATGCCCCAAAGAACGCATGCGGGTGATTCGTGCAGCCCTGTGCACCCCCGGAACAAAACCGCTCAACCAGCCCGCACAGCCGCTGGCTCTCCTTTTGCAAGTCGCGTTCATCAGCCACCACGAGGCTCTTCGCTGTCGGCGCGTTCCGTCTTATCGGTTTTTCGTCCTTCAGCACCTGTCCTTTAGCCAAGGACCCGAAAAGCCTACCTACGAACATTCGCCCCGGACGCACGTCTCCTACCGCCCACTCCATGGCCGTGGAGCAGTGCGCCATCGCTTGCGGCGCGGTCATCTTGCCCCATTGGCGCACGCTACTCGGTCCAAGTTTCCGGATGCGCTCCTCGATTTCCTTTGCCGTGGCGGTCTCAAAAAGGTTCTTCATGCGGAAAACTCCTCCTAAAAATTTGCGGGCCCGCGACGACGCAGGCACACCGGAATCTACTTGTCTCATACGATGCCGGGAACGTGCTCTGGTAATGGAGGCGAGTCGCGGTTCCGGGCGCTCCTCCGTTTGCACTGGACACTTCCGATTCGCCGCTTGTCTTTCTCAGATTCATTGTAGTAATGTCCAGTCCCTGTATCTGCCATCAGGGTTCCGAGGTCGCCCCAGATCAGATACGCCTACCGCCCATCAGTCAGAGACAACTTAAGAGGAGAACGGCTATGCCATCGATACGAGTCCGGCTGGGCTTTTTTTTCTTGGTCCCCTTCTTCCTTCTTGTTGCCGCAACTGCGCAAGCGCAATCCACAAAACCAAATATCGTGGTGATCTGGGGCGACGACATCGGTCTGTCTGACATCAGCGCTTACTCCATGGGGCTGATGGGCTTTCATACCCCCAACATCGACCGCATTGCGAAAGAAGGCATGATCTTCACCGACTACTATGGCGAGCAAAGCTGCACCGCCGGTCGCGCCTCCTTCATCACCGGCCAGTCCGGATTGCGCACCGGCATGACCAAGGTCGGCCTGCCCGGCGCTACGCTGGGTCTGCAGAAAGAAGATCCCACCATTGCCGAGCTTCTGAAAGCGCAAGGCTACGCGACTGGCCAGTTCGGCAAGAACCATCTCGGCGATCGCAACGAATACCTTCCGACGGTGCATGGGTTCGACGAATTCTACGGCAACCTCTACCACCTCAACGCCGAGGAAGAACCGGAACTGCCCGATTATCCCAAAGACCCAACGTTCCGCGCCAAGTTTGGCCCGCGCGGAGTGATGGACTGCAAAGCCTCCGACAAGGACGACCCAACCGTCGACCCGCGCTTCGGCAGAGTCGGCAAGCAGGTCTGCAAGGACACCGGTCCTCTGACCAAGGCTCGCATGGTCACCATTGACGATGACATTGCGGACCGCGCCGTGGACTTCATCCAGCGCGAAAACAAAGCCGGGAAGCCAGTTTTTATTTGGGTCAACTTCACCCACATGCATTTCCGAACACACACCAAGCCGGAAAGCCTCGGACAGTCGGGCCGCTGGCAAAGCCCCTATCACGACACCATGATCGACCATGACAAGAACGTCGGCACTGTCCTCAAGGTGTTGGACGATCTGGGCATCGCCAACAACACCTTCGTGATGTACTCCACCGACAACGGTCCGCACATGAACAGCTGGCCGGATGCCGCGATGACCCCCTTCCGCAATGAGAAAAACTCGAATTGGGAAGGCGCCTATCGCGTACCCGCGATGGTCCGCTGGCCCGGTCACATCAAACCCGGAAGCGTCTCCAACGATATCGTCGCCCACCTGGACTGGCTACCCACGTTTTTAGCTATGGCCGGCGACACGCAAATCACCGAGGAACTGCTGAAGGGCTATCAGGCCGGCGGCATGACCTACAAAATCCACCTGGACGGCTATAACCTTGTGCCCTACTTGACCGGCCAGGTCGAAAAGAGCCCCCGCGAATCTTTTCTCTACATCAACGACGACCAGCAACTCACTGGTCTGCGCTACGACAACTGGAAATTAGTTTTTATGGAGCAGCGCGCCCCGGGACAATTGCTCGTCTGGGCCAACCCGTTCACCAACTTGCGCGTGCCGAAAATATTCAATGTTCGCACCGACCCGTACGAGCGTGCGGACATTACCTCCAACACCTATTATGACTGGCTCCTGGACCACGCCTTCTTGTTGGTTCCGGCGCAAGCGTACGTGGGCCAGTTCCTCATGACCTTCAAGGATTACCCGCAGCGGCAGAAGGCCGCCAGCTTCAACATGGATGAGGTTATGGAAAAACTGAAGGAAAGTGGAGGATCGAAGTAGCATCGATGGCGCCTTTGCTTTTTGTGATTTCCGCGGCTCGGTCTCCTTGGCGCCGGAGACCTTGGCCGTGTGTTGTTTATTTCTCATCACTGATCCTCATCGTGACTTTTTCCTGCGGCTGTCGCCAAAACCCGGGCGCGTCCGATTCCGCGTCAACTGGTATCACGGATACCACACCGAACCCCGAAACAAGTCTTGAATCCCTCGCCCCTTCGAATCGCTTTGAGCCTACGAAGAGCAATCCTCCCCCGGCTCCCGGCCCTGCTCCTGACGGCATGGTGTGGATTTCAGGCGGCGAGTTCTCCATGGGCGCCAATGATCCTCCGGATATAAACGACGTGGGCATGAAAGCCACACTCGACGCTCGCCCGATTCATCGCGTCTACGTCGACGGTTTCTACATGGATAAGACCGATGTTACCAACGCGGAGTTTGCGAAATTTGTGAAAGCCACCAGCTACGTAACGGTTGCGGAACGTACTCCTCGCGCGGAAGATTTCCCCGGGGCGCCACCGGAAAATCTGGTGGCCGGCGGTGTCGTGTTCGCGCCTCCCGGTCACCCTGTACCGCTCAACAACCATTTTCAATGGTGGTCCTACGTGCCTGGCGCCAATTGGCGTCATCCGGCCGGGCCGAAGAGCAACATCCGCGGCAAGGAGAATTATCCAGTCGTCCAGGTTGCTTACGAAGATGCGATGGCCTATGCCAACTGGGCCGGAAAACGCCTCCCCACCGAAGCGGAATGGGAATTCGCGGCGCGCGGTGGCCAGGCCGGAAAACCATTTGTGTGGGGAGATGAATTTCGCCCTCACGGAAAGTGGATGGCCAACACCCATCAGGGGCATTTTCCGGACACCGATACCGGCGAGGATGGGTTCATCGGCACCTCTCCCGTGGGCCATTTCCCCGCGAATCCGTATGGCCTGTACGACATGGCAGGCAACGTCTGGCAGTGGACTAGCGATTGGTACCGGCCCGATTACTATCAGACGCTGGCAGCCACCGGCGCAGTCACCCGCAATCCGCTAGGCCCCGATCATCCGTTCGATCCAGGCGAGCCCACGGAACGCAAAAAAGTTCAACGCGGCGGCTCGTTCCTCTGCACGGATCAATACTGCTCCCGCTACATCGTCGGTACCCGCGGAAAAGGCGAAGTCAGCACCGGAACCAACCACCTCGGCTTTCGCTGCGTCATGGTTCCGTCCGAGTCCGCTCGCCGCTAATGTCTCACTCCCCGCAGATTTTTGTAGTTGGGGGTGGCGCACCCAAACGTGCTTGAGGGTGGCTCATTCTTAAAATGTTGTGATATATGTACCAGATATATCCAGCGTATTTGGCTATTGCTTTCCCCATGAGTGTTGATTCTGTTGACCTCGTTTTCGTAGGACAAGAGCCCCTAACTCCGCAAAGGTATGGCGGGTACTGCCGGACACGGTCGGTTATATGACCGGTTTACGCTACCTGCGCGTTTTTTGCTCGTTGTCGCTTTTACTGAGCATTGTCTTCGCCGCTTTTGTACCGGGTGCGTCAGCATCCACCCAAAATCAAACTCATCTTCCCCGTATCCGGGTCGATTCCACCGGGCATTTCCTGCAGACGGAAGACGGGCGGCCTTTCTTCTGGCTGGGCGATACGGCTTGGCAACTTGTGGCTGCTACCACCCGAGATGAGTGTTCCTACTATCTAAACGCCCGCGCCAGGCAAGGATATACAGTCATTCAGACGGTCGTCCTCTCCGAGTTCGACGGACTCGACAATCCTAGTCCGCTTGGAGTGCAGCCGTTCACTAATGGCGATCCGACGAGACCGAACGACGCCTATTTTGATCGTGTCGTTGAAATCGTCACTGAAGCAGAAAGCCTTGGTTTATATGTTGCGCTTGTACCCGCGTGGGGAGACAAGCTCACGGCTCCATGGGGAAAAGGTCCCCGATTGTTCCGCGTCGATAACCTTCCCGTCGCCAGACAATATGCGCGTTATCTCGGAACAAAGTTAAAGGGACATAACAACGTGATTTGGATCCTCGGCGGAGATCGTCCAGCCCGTCTCAAAGGAATGCACAATGAATATCTCTTGAAGATGGCCACTGAGGCGGGTTTTCCAGCCGACCAAGATTGGACACCAATCTGGCGCGAATTTGCGGCCGGCCTTGCCGAAGGAACCGCCGACAAGCCCCTGATCACCTATCACCCACAAGGCGGCTCGGATTCGAGTTCGACAATGCTTGGAGGAGAAGACTGGCTCTCCATAAATGCAATGCAGAGCGGGCACGGGGCCGGACACGACGTTCCCGTCTGGGAGTGGGTGACGCGCGATTATGCTTTGCTACCCGCGAAACCAACCCTCGATCTGGAGCCGAACTACGAGGACCATCCTTTCAATCCATGGCCGCGCTGGAACCCGGCAACGGGTTACTTTCGGGATCATGACGTAAGAAAGCAGACCTACCGCTCCGTATTTGCCGGGGCGGCTGGTGTTACGTATGGCCATCACGCCGTCTGGGGATTCGTCGGCCCACGGAACGACGTCCAAAATTATGCTGACCGTGACTGGGTAGATGGTCTGTACCGTCCAGCTGGAAGGCAAATGCAGTTTCTCAAGGACCTCATGCTCTCCCGCCCATACTTCTCTCGGATACCTGACCAGACTCTGATCGTAGGTGATGCTGGCCCGGGAGGTCTCCACCTGCAGGCAACGAGAGACCGCGAGGGCACTTTTGTATTTGTCTATTTTCCGCTCAATGACGAGACGGCGACAATTAATCTTCGATCATTGAAACCTAAGCGCTGGAGTGCCTGGTGGTACGATCCACGGACAGGGATTGGCACACGGATTGGCGAAGTCGGCGGCGGCGAAACTGTGGTGTTCCGATCACCACCGTATGGACCTGACTGGGTTTTGGTTTTAGACGATTCAACTGCTAAATACCCCTTGCCGGGACTTGGACCATACTGGCCGTGATTGTTCGCAAGTGCCCTATCATCGCATTTTGGTGCGACGGTCCACCCTGCCCTTCAGCGCAAGGAGCATTTTCACTCTACCACGGCAAACCACCCGAATTTCTGAAACTCGCGGACAGGAACGTGTGAAGAAATTGTTTTTTGGCAATCTGGCGTCTCTTTTTAGCTCGGTCGCAGCGCTTGCGTCCATTAACCCGCCAGCCGCGCAGGGTGGTTGCCCATTTGGAACCTGTCGCGGGAAAGAATTGACCCAGAGTGCGCGCGCTTCTTACCATAGAGCGATGCGCCAAAGTGCAATACGCAGAGCCTTGGTGGGTGCTGGATGTGGCCTTCTAACCTTGGTGTCTCTGTGTGGTTGCGAAGATGCCGGCAAAAAACCGGTGCAGGCCAAAGTACCCGCGCTCGCTCCGGTGCCGCCGCAAAAACCTGAAGTGGCCATCGTCCAGGAATTGCCTTTCCGCAAGTTCGCTGGTGACGATTTTCTGTCGCTGCTTCCCCCACCTCCAGCAGGAATTCCCTATCTCATCGAGCAGGTCAAAGCCAAATTCGCTTCCGGCGAAGCCAACTACAAAGCTGGCCATCTCGCCGCTGCTCGCCGCGACTTCGATGATGCCGTCGACTGGATGCTGGAAAGCGGCTATGACCCAAACAGCGATCCCAAACTCCGCGAACTGTTCAACCAGGTCACCGACCAGGTTTACACCTACGAATTGCAGGCTTTTCGCGCGGGAGACGGATTTACGGAAGCTCCCGCGGTGCCTGCTCCAATCGACGAAGTTGCCGAAATGACCTTTCCCGTCGACCCCAAACTAAAAGAGCGCGCCGAGGACGTCGCCAAGAACGTTTCCCACGATCTTCCCCTCACGGTAAACGACGTCGTGGTCTCCTACCTGAACTTCTTCCAGACCCCGCGCGGCAAGGCCATTGTCGAAAACGGGCTGCGCCGCAAAGGCAAGTATCAGGAGATGATTTCGCGGATTCTCAAGGAAGAGGGCGTTCCTCAGGACTTGGTCTACCTGGCCCAGGCGGAAAGCGCCTTCCAGCCGCTGGCGCTCTCTCGCGCGGGGGCTCGTGGAATCTGGCAATTCGTGCAGTGGCGCGGCAATGAATACGGCCTGAAGCGCAGCTGGTGGATCGACGAGCGGCTCGATCCAGAAAAGGCCACGCGCGCGGCGGCGCAGCATCTTCGCGACTTGTACCAGTTGTATGGCGATTGGTATTTGGCCATGGCGGCATATAACTGCGGCCCCGGCAACGTGCAGAAGGGCATCGAGCGCACCGGCTACGCCGATTTCTGGGAACTCTACAAACGCAATGTGCTGCCGAACGAAACCAAGAATTACGTCCCCATCATTCTGGCGTTGACCCTGATTGCCAAGGATGCAGCGCACTATGGCATTTCGGTCGAAGCGGACGATCCCGTGCCTACGGACACCGTCAAGCCCGGACGGCCGATCGATTTGCGCCTGGTCGCGGAAACCATTGATGTGGATGTGGCCACATTACGTGCGCTGAATCCTTCGCTGTTGCGTATGGCTACGCCGGATGACCCGGACTATGTGCTGCACCTGCCGGTGGGCACCTCCGGGAAATTCTCAGCGGAAATAGCGGACATTCCGCCGGATAAATGGGTAAGCTGGCGGCGCCACCGCGTGGAACCGGGAGAGACATTGACGGCCATTGCGAAGAAGTATCACGTCACTGCCGCAGCCATCGCCGACGCCAATGGGCTGGAGCGCGGGATGGCCATGGACACTGGGGAGAAACTCATTATTCCGGCGACCCGGCCGCTGGAGGAATCCAAGCCACGCCTGGTGCGCTACCGGGTCAGGAAGGGCGATACCCTGGGTGGGATCGCAGACCAGTTCAGCGTCACTTCCGAGCAGGTACAGAAGTGGAATGGATTAAGAAGCGGGAAGGTCAGCCGGGGCATGATCCTGCGAATTTATACCGTGGGAGGAGGACTGCCGGAAACCAGGACGGTTCACCATACCGTGAAACGAAGCACTCAAAAGAAGGGGAGTACAACGACGGCGCAGACGAAAAACTAGCCTGGCATGCAGAGTCTAAGAAATTTCGCCTCATAACCCGATTGAGTGAGCAGAAAGCTTGACAAGGTGCATTGGAGTGGGATAACAAAGCGCAAGGACGGAGCGCGGTCATCTCCGGCTACAGCAGAGCGTACCCAAACGAGATTGCGGCTTCGCAAGCCCCCAGGGGAGGAGAGTATGGATTTCGAGAAGGATCAGTTTGAAGATGATGATGAGCTGTCGCGCCTGGAGGATGATGAAGAACTGGGCGGCGCAGGGGTAGTCGAGGAAGAGGAAGACGAAATCCTCGCCGTGGAAGACGAGCCCGGAGAAGAACCGGAAGGGGAGGAAGCGGAGCGGCCCGCGCCCAAGGCTGCCGCCAAAAAGAGCCCGGCGCCGGCGGCAAAGAAAGCGACAAAAAAGCCGGCCAAAAAGCCCGCGAAAAAGCCGGCCAAAAAGGCAAAAGCTAAGCCCAAGAAAGCGGCGAAGAAGCCGGCCAAAAAGCCGGCCAAGAAGCGCCGTCGCTAATTCGGCTTAAACCCTAAGCCATTTCAAGGCCCCTCGAATTGGGAGGGGCCTTTTCGTTCCATCCAGTGTCATCCCGGACCTTTCGCCCGCGAGCGCCTAAGTTCGGAAACGAGGCGGGGTTTCCCCAAAGGGAATCAGCGCGCTGACTGGGCAGCGATGCGGCTTGCCGGTATCAGTAAGTGCCGATAGGATAATCTCGTATGTTACGCGGCTGACACCGGAGTTGTGCGTCGAAACGCCCCGGACACGCATTCCCTGCGTGCCTGGGCTGCAATTCGGTTCGCGCTATCCGGGTGATCCGCGAAGGCTGACGCTGCTCGATTTCCTGCCGGATGAGAAATTGCTGGAGGTAGACAATCTGCAAGACTTTGCCGGGATGCTGGTATTTGACAAATGGAGCTGCAACACCAACGGTCGCCAGACTGTGTTTTTTGAAACGCACTCCCGCCCCGGAGGCTTGACTCCTGGAGCGGCCGCGACCCTTACCCCCGGTGCGGAACAGCCGCCGATGGCCTACCACACGCTCATGATCGATCAGGGATTCTGTTTCAATGCCGGGGAATGGAATTTTCCGGACGCGCCGCTTCGCGGACTCTATGCGCGCAACCGCGTGTACCAAGGGGTGTTTGGCATGGAGTCGTTTGCACCCTGGCTGGAGCGGCTGGAAAAGCAGATCAGCGAACGGGTACTGGCGGAACTGGCGGAAGAAATTCCTCCGGCTTGGTACGAGGACGACTACGATGCGCTCGTCCGGCTGCTGGAGCAGATCCACCGGCGGCGGGAGCGTGTGCCGGAACTGCTGCTGTCAGCGAAACAATCCAACCGGCAGCCCTTTCGCACTGGAGGCAGTAAGGTTCTGGGGGCAAGCCATGGGCGAAGAAGCAAAACGGGAAACCGGCGGCCAGCATGCGTATATTTATCGGGTTTTGCGGTATACCCCGAACCTGGTTCGCGACGAGTGGGTGAATATCGGCGTGCTGGTGTTCGATCCGGAAAACGGCGAGCGCGATTGCGGCTGATCGAGGAACCCGAAGAGTACCGGCGCGTGCGCAGGCTGCATCCCCGCGCGGATGAATCGCTCCTGCGCGCGCGGCGCGACAACCTGGAAGACCGCTTTGCCACCGCGAGCGAGTTGTTCCGCGGCGATGGACACGCCCACGAGCAGGACAACGGGCGCGCTGACTGGCTGAAGGTGCTGGACAAGTGGGACGATACGCTGTCCAACGCGCTGCAACTCGCGCCACAGAAGGGCGTGTATGCGGGCGACCTGGACGCGGAAACCGAGCGCCTGTACGCGGACCACGTGGCCCCGGAACGCGCGCAACGCGCGTGGGCGCACCCGGAAGCCGCGGAATCATCCGTTCCTATTGCGCGCAGGTTTTGCGGCAGGCCCGGCTGTGGGAACGCCTGCAGAAAGGAATCCGCGCGGAGGAGTTCACCTTCCCCGGAGATCCCATGCGCATCGATTATGGTTACCGCCGCAATGGCACCCGAGGATTCGTGCAGACGTTGAGCGTCACGCGGGCGCCGGGCGACGTCAAGTCCCTGGCGTACACCACGGAACGCATCCGGGAAAAAGTGAAATCGAGCGAGTATACCGCGGTCACCGATGTGCACCTGGTCGCGGAGAACGAGCGGCACCGGTTCGTGCAGGAGACGCTGCGGGATGCCGGAGTGGACGCGGTGCCCATGGAAGGTTTCGCGGTGTGGGCCGCCAAGATGCGCCCGCTCATTCAGTGAGGCGTGGTCTTGGATTGCCAGAGGCAAAGTTCATTGCCGTCAGGATCTTCGAAGACGCCCAGAACGCCGTCGCCTTTCTCCTGAGCCTCTCTTGTCGACACAGCTTGTGACTGGAGTTCCCGCAGAGTCGCAGCCACATCGGCGACACGCAGGCACAGGCGCGCGTTACCCGTTCCTGGGAGTTGCTCTGCGGAATGCGCGGGCACGAGTTCGAAAGCTACGCTGTCCACAGCGAAGCGCGCGACCGCATCTCGCGAAACCAGGCGAAAGCCGAGCACGTCCCGGTAAAAGCGGATGCTGCGCTCGAGATTGCGCACGTAATAGAAAACGCAGTCGAAACGGAACTCCATGCCGAGTCTGCGACACTCGAGACTCTCGTGTCGGCCCCCTTTGCTGGTATCGATCTCCTGTCGCTAAATTAGTGGCTCGGCCCAGTTTTCGAGTGTCTCTTTCACCTTGTGCAGAAACTGGTGGGCGATGGCGCCGTCGACCACGCGGTGGTCATAGCTCAGCGTGACGTAGCACATCGAGCGGATAGCAATCGAATCGTTGATGACCACCGGACGCTTTTCGATGGCGCCCAGTCCGAGGATACCCACGTTGGGCTGGCTGATCACCGGCAAGCCAAACAAGCCGCCAAAAACACCGGGATTGGTGATGGAGAAGGTGCCTTCCTGAACTTCTTCGGGCTTCAGCTTTTTGGTGCGGGCCCGTTCGGCGAGGTCGTTCAGGTTGCGCTGGATGCCAAGAAAATTCTTCTCGTCGGCGTTCTTAATGATGGGAACGATCAGCCCCCAATCGAGAGCCACGGCAATGCCGATGTTCACTTCCTTGTGCAGGACGATGTTGGTGCCGTCGAGAGATGCGTTCAGTGTGGGATAGGCGCGCAAACCGGCCACGGCGGCCTTGACGAAGAACGGCATGAAGGTGAGCTTGGTTTCATAGCGCTTCTCAAACTCTTCCTTGGACTTGGCGCGCAGCGCGGCGATCTTGCTCATATCGATTTCATCGACGGAATACACGTGCGGCGACACGTGTTTGGAAGCCACCATGTGCTCGGCGATTTTCTGGCGCATGACGCTGAGCGGCTGAACTTCGTAGCTGCCAAAGTAGATGCGCTCGCGCGGAACGCCGAGTTGCAGCGCGGGAACGAACTGGGTCCCGTGACCGCCTGGACTCGAGGGAGCAGCGAGGGGCGCGGGAGCCGGGGGCGCCGGACGTGCCGCAGGGGCGGCAGCCGAGGACGTAACCGGAGCGACCTGCGCGGTGGTGCCCGCTTGTGTAGCTATGGCCGCTTCCATATCTTCCTTGGTGATGCGGCCTCCGGCACCGGTGCCTTCCAGGCTAGTCAGATCGATACCGTGCTCCTTGGCCATACGGCGTACCAGCGGCGAGGAGTGAACGCGTTCCGTTCCAGTGCCTGCGGCGGCTGGCGCAGCCGCTTGAGCTGCTGGCTGAGGAGCGGAAGGCGCAGGCGCAACCGGCTTGGTTGGAGCCGGAGCAGCGGGCGCGGCAGGTTTCGCGGGGGAAGGCGCTGCTTCGGCAGCAGGAGAGGCGGCGGACTTGGGCGCGGCGGAGGCTGCAGCAGTGGGTGATGCCGCCGCGGCCGGGGCTCCCGCGCCATCGATCACCGCGACGACGGTCTGGATGGGAACGGTCTGTCCTTCGGGAATCTTGATTTCTTTCAGCACCCCGGCGGAAGGAGAAGGAATTTCCGCGTCGACCTTGTCGGTGGAGATTTCAAAGAGCGGCTCGTCGCGTTCCACCTTGTCCCCGGGCTTCTTGAGCCACTTGGTGATGGTGCCTTCGAAAATGCTTTCGCCCATCTGGGGCATGACCACATCGGTTGCCATGACAATGCTCTCCTTCGCGTGCGGGCTTGAGAATCGCCCGATGAGACCAAGACGATTCGAGGCGCGGTAGCGCGAATCGCGGACTTACTAGTTTACCGCCAAACGCGCAATGACGGAAATCCGTCCGCATTTTGTGCTTTTTTCTTGTGGGTGCTTGTTTGATTTGCGATTGCCCCCCTCGGTCCGTGAGTGTGGGTCTTCTTGGGTTTCAGCTCCAAATCACAGACCCGTCATCCCGAACGAAGTCCGCGCAGTGAGGGATCTCTCTTCGCTTTTTCGATCCGTTTTCCTTACAGTTTTCTTGGCGGGTGGCCACAGATTGAGCCGTAAGACGATTTTGGGTGGCCCATCCTTTCGCGCTTTTTGCGAAAGGATGGGCCGCTTTTCGCTGGCCTCTTTCTCCGTTCCCGTCTGTTGCCTTATGATTCCGTCGTGCTCCACACGTCGACTCACGATCGTTTCGGAAACCGCTGGCAACAGAACCCAGGCGGCTTCTCTACCACGTTCACCGGCAACAATCCTACGAACCCGCAGAACAATAACCGGATTGATGGCTACAGCTATGACGCCGCGGGCAATCTCCTGAGTGATGGCGTGAACACCTACACCTACGATGCCGAGAACCGCATCAGCACCTACCGAAACACAGGGGGCGCCACTGCTTCCTACGTCTACGATGCCTTCGGGCAGCGCGTAGAGAAAACTTCCAGCGGCCCCGTCCGCGATGGGACGATTGGAGTCGCCCGATTGGTCTGCTAGGCCTACAACGGTGCCATATGCCAAGTTCGGCGACCCACAAAGCCTCAACCTTTACGCCTATGTCAGAAACAATCCGCTGAACCTCAGGGACCTGGACGGCCACTGCAATACCAGTGTTTTTCCCATCGACTGTGGTGGGTTCGATCAGTTTGGACCTTTCAATAAGGTTCCGCAGTGCATATGCCAGAACTCGACTCCGCAGATCCCCTTCACTGGGGGGCTCTCAGGAGACGCCGGCGCAGGTGGATCTTGGGGAACTCCGGACGCTACAGACCTGTCACATACGGTTCAGCGGGTGCACCAATCGACTGGAGGAACAGCAGTTGTCTTAGGGCCGGCAGCTTTGTCTCCTTCTCTAACTGACTCGCCCCTCTCAAGCACTCTCCAGTCAGTCGAAACACCCTATGGTCCCGCATTTCAAGGACCGGGAGCTGCAGAAATAAGTGCCCTCGAAGACGCGACGGCCGGGGCTACGCTTTACAGAGCTGGCTGGACAGGCGTGCAGAATACAGTCGGTGCGCAGTTTTGGT